>Ga0334890_1001454_pt1 | contig 31391 bp, 40 predicted proteins | sample GraSluR1_MG_3_FD_207220 | JGI IMG/M metagenome (GOLD analysis project Ga0334890, IMG submission 207220) | Sludge microbial communities from methane-producing bioreactor in Wageningen University, Netherlands - Granular Sludge_31_08-R1 | ecosystem: Engineered > Bioreactor > Anaerobic >... | reverse complement strand
CCAAATTTAAGTACTTTCATAATATTAATTTAATTAATTTTTAATTATTTTAATTGCTTTACCCTTAATAAGAGCATCAGCAATTTTTTCATAAGCTGAATAAAGTATTCTCTGATAAGTACTAGTCGAAGTATTCATCTTTTTAGCTGCTTCTTTTTGTTCCAAATTATCTAAATGTCTTAAACGATATGCTTCCATTTCTTCTATTGTCAATTCAACAATCTCTAATTCTCTCATTGGAACTCCTTGAGGTTTAAAATAAGTAACATCAGGACTAAAAGATATTTTTCGAAAAAGTCTTGGTCTAGGCATGAATTTAAAAAAATTATAACAAATTTTATATTTCAAGACAAGAAAAAGCAACTGACCTCTTAATTTAAGAGGTCAGTTAATGCTTTTTTATTTTTGATCCTTGAGTTCAGCTAAGCGTTGCTTGATTTCTTTTAATTCTTCTTCTAAGGCTTCAGCATCATCTGTTAACATTTCTGATTCTTCTTTTTTAGTCATTCTAGCTGGATATGGACTATTATATCCCCATCCACGACCAAAACCTCTTCCAAATCCTCTTCCGCATGCTCTGCCGCCCCCACAAGGGCCTAATCCCCGGCCAGTGCCAGGACCCATGCCCATAGGACCAGTTGCGTCAAATCTTGGCATATTTTTGTTATTTATTATTAATGATAGATAGCCAACTAACTATCTATTATGAGTATATACCCATAATAATAAAAAGTCAAGAGGTTGACTCTGGTTTTAATTTAATCATTGTTATATCTACATAATTACAATAATCACAATCAGGGTTCTTGTTTGGTATTTTATCGCTATCCAAGCATTTATAAAGATCAAATATTGTTTTTTCAATCCATGAATCATCCCCTTTATAAGGAATTAAATTAATATCAAATTCTAATTTTTTGTCAAAAGCATTAACATCAGTTTTACCATTGCAATAAACAAAATATCCAGTATCTGAAACCTTAAATCCATTTTGCCTAAATAGCCATTGATAAATTTCCATTTGTCTTTTATAAGCAATTTGCCAATCAGCATCAATATTTACTTCTCCTGTTTTTGATGTTGCCTTATAATCAACAATAATTAACTCTCCTTTTGAATTGATCCAAATATCATCAACTCCTCCAGTAATTAATAAATTTGTTGGTTGATGAAAATAAGTAATTCCACGAGTTCTTGAATCGCGCCATTCTTCTAATTTTTCATGTTGGAAAGGAAGAGCATCAACTTTATAAGCTTCCATTAATGGATGTTTTGTTTTATTAGCTCGATGAATATCAAACTCTTGTTTTAATAAAGAATCAACGGCATTATTCAAAGAAAAAGGATATCCAGGTGGTCTACCAACCCCTAATTTACGATCTAGATAGAAACATCTTGGACATTCTAAAAACAAATCAATTTTTGAGCGTGAAATTCTAAATGGTTTTTTTGAATTAGAATCATGTAAATTGCTTTTTCTTTGTGAATTGTAATATTGAGACATAATTAATTAATTTATTTAATTTCTCTTATTTCTCCAGTTTTAATATCTTGATTATTTTCTAATTCATTAAGCAATTCTTCATTGCTTTTTCCTTCCAGATATCCTTCTAAAAGCCATAGAGGATCTCCATGGGAAACAATTAAGATATTTTTATCTTCAAAGCTGTTTTCAATATCATTTATAACCGCAACCATTCTTTCTCGGCATTGATTCCAGCTTTCACCTTGAGGCACACCTATTTCAAATTTCTTCATTTTATCATTATCATAATATGCCCAGGCTTCTTCTTTGCTTTTGCCAGCTAATACTCCCCAATTCACATCTCTTAATCTTTGATCATATGTAACTTTATCTAAATCATAACCAATTATTTTTGTTACAATTTCAACTGTTTGCTTAATTCTTAAAATATCAGAAGCAAAGATTAAGTCAATATTTTTATCTTTAAGCTTTTCTCCAGCTAAATGAGCTTCATTTATTCCCTCTTTTAATAAAACACAAGGAGGATTATCATCAGGATAACCATAAGTAATATCCTTTTTTTCTGCTTGATGAATTGTTTTTCCGTGCCTTAATAAAAAATATTTATTTTTAAGAGATAACTTCATGCTTTTTTAGGTTTTTATTGCAAATTTATATACTTGATATTACTTTTATTCTTGATATAATTCAATTAGGATATACATGAAAAACACCTCTAAGGGTTTTGTCTCTTAGCGGTGTTTTTCTTTATGTTCAAGTTTTTGTTTTAAATTAGTCATAAAAATCTTAAGCTTAACTTTATTAAAATGATTCTTTAAACCATTGTTGCACTTTCTCCAGCAATATAGCCTGTTGTCCAGCACATTTGTAAATTATAGCCACCAGTTGGTCCATCAAGATCCAATATTTCCCCGGCAAAATACAAATTATCAATTAATTTTGATTTCATTGTTTTTTGATCTACCTCATCTAATTTGATGCCGCCTGTCGTAATAATTGCTTTTTTAAATCCTTCTAATCCTTTTATTTCAAAACTTAATTCTTTCAAAAGATGTAATAACTTTCTTCTTTCTTCTTTGGTAACAGTATTTACTTTTTTATTAGGATCAATTTCAGATAGTTTTATTATAACAGGAATTAACTTTTTAGGTAATAATTCATTTAAACTATTCTTAAATAATTTCTGAGGGCTTTTTTCAAAGTCCCTTAAAATCCTTTTATCAAGTTTTATAAAATCTAAGGCTGGTTTAAAATCAATCTGCAATCTAATATTGTTTGGCAACTCTTTTTCTATTTCTTTGCTCATATCAATAATTATCGGCCCACTCATTCCATTAGCAGTAAATATTGCTTCACCAAACCTTGAATTAATCTTTTTGTTTTCCTGATAAATACTAATTTCAACATTTTCTAAGCTTAAGCCTTCTAAATCTTTAACATATTTTTCTTTAATAACAATAGGGGTTAAGGAAGGTGAAAGCTTAGTAATTGCATGCCCCATTTGTCTAGACCATTTATACCCATCACCTGTTGAACCGGTATTTGGATAAGATATTCCTCCAGTACAAATTATAAAACTATTAGCTTTAATTTCCTCATTATTTTCTAAAACAATTTTTCCTATTCTTCTATTTTTTTTAACAACTCTCTTTACTTTTGTATTTGTTTTTATATCAACATCTGATTTATTCAAATATCTAATCAAAACATTTAAGACATCTTGCGATTTATTGCTTATAGGAAAAACCCTGTTTCCTCTTTCAATTTTTAATTTTAATCTCTTTTTTTCAAAGAATTTTATTAATTCATCTGTTCCAAATCTAGAAAATGCTGAAAATAGAAATTTTCCATTCTTACCAAATTTATCTATAAATTCTCTTGGCTTATCTCCTTTATTTGCAAGATTACATCTTCCTTTCCCTGTAATTAAAAGTTTGCTTCCTAAATTATTATTCTTTTCTATTAAAATAACTCTGGAGCCTATTTCTCCTGCTCTCCCAGCGGCAATTATACCTGCAGGACCACCTCCGATCACAGCAACATCATATTTTGATTTACTCATTATTTATTAATTTATTATGAATTTCTCTTGTTTTTATTAAATCTTTTTTGGTATCTGTTTCACAAGCCAATAGTCCTTTAGTAAAAATTACTTTAATTTCTTCAGGAAAATCTTGAAGAACCCTAGTTAATGAATGAGTATACCACTCAGTTTGAGTTTCTATCTTTCTACACTCATTTTTAAATTTATCTAACAGCTCACCATTAAGTTTAATAATACTGTTATAAATAGCTGAGCCTTTTATCTTTTTACTAATACTTTGAACATAACCTTTTTCTATTAAAACTTTATTATCTTCTTCCTCTATTTTTCTATTATTATCAGCAATTAAAGCATTTTTATATTTTATCGCTATTATCTTCTTTAGTAATTTAACATCAAAAATTATATCCCCATCTAAAACAATAACTGAATCTTTTTTTTCATCAACTTCTTTTAATCCTAAAGACAAACTATAAGTATTATCTGTTTTATCAAAAATATCATTAGGGATAATTTTAATCCCTTTATGGTACTTTAATTTCTTAATATGCTCCTTAATCATTTCTTTTTTATACCCACCAATAATTAATATCTGTTTTACCTGACATTTTGTTAAACATCTAAGCTGATAATCTAAAATTGTCTCTCCATTCAACTCTACTAAACATTTAGGCCGATCATTTGTTATCGGCCTTAATCTTTTTGAAGAACCAGCAGCTAATATAATTGCTTTTAGGGCCATGTTTTTATTCTAATTCTATCTTTAATATATTCTACATAATTTTAAGCTTTTATGGAAGAATATCCCATTTAAAATCATTGCCAAAATGACCCCATTGGCTAGTTTGAGCATAAATCGGCTTTCTTAAATCCAATAATTTGATAATTCCCTGAGGTGTTAAATCATAGCCCTTCACTTCTTCTTCTTTCTCGTCAATAATAACAGATTTCATTAAAGGTTCTTTCTGGCCAATAGCATAAGCTAATTTAACTAAAACTTCTTTGGCTTTGTATTTCTTTAAATAATCAACTGCAATCTTTCTTGCCATATAAGCTCCGCTTCTATCTACTTTTGTTGGGTCTTTGCCGCTAAATGAACCTCCGCCAACCGGCACTTGAGGGCCATAGCTGTCAACTATAAGCTTCCTGCCAGTTAATCCAGAATCTGATGCAAAACCGCCTATTTTCCAGTCTCCAGCTGGATTAATAATATATTCTTCCGATTCTATTAATGATTTAACCAAATCTTCTAATTCCTTGGCTTTTGTATTCTGAAAGCTAGCAAGCGCTCTTAAAACCTTATTACCTTCTATCGTCACCTGGGTCTTGCCGTCAAAAGGATATTTTTCATAAATCTTTTTACATAAATTCCTGGCTAATTCATATTCTAAAGGCATATAATTTTTTGTTTCATTACAAACATAGCCAATCATAATTCCTTGATCACCTGCTCCGCCAATATCCACTCCTTGAGCAATTTCAGGGCTTTGTTCTTCTAAATGAATCTTGATATCAAATTTATCCCCAACAAAAGATTTAATGATTTTATTAATAGGAATCTTCCTAATATCAATAGAACTTTTAACTTCGCCCAAGACAAATATTAAATTATGTCCGCCTATAACTTCAATTGCTGTTCGACTGTATTCATCTTCTCTTAAATACGCATCTAAAATAGCATCTGCTATTTGATCACACATTTTATCAGGATGCTTTGGTGAAACGAATTCTGCTGTTTTAATCTTCATAAATTTATTTAAGTTAAATTAAAAAACTCCTTCAAAAGAGAAAGAGTTTTTTTATTCCTCAGAAATAAAAAATCGACCAATTATCTTTCCCTTTTGGGCTGGATTTAGCACCTTCTTTAAGGAATCACCTTAAAGGGTTGCTGGGCAGATCTTTGAGCCAGAACTCTAACTGCCGCTCTGAATAACTAAAAATATTTAGTTTTCTAAATTTTACAAATAATAAACAAAACAATTCTCAGTTTTGCTTATTTATTTTTTTTATTCTTTTTTTCTTTACCCTTAACTCTAAGCTCTCTAATTTTCTTAGAATCAAGAATTGCTTTACATTTAGACATAAATTTTTATTATAATTTGACTCTAATAGCATTATAATAACAAATATTTTACAAAAAAGCAAGACTGGCTATTATTTCGTGTTATTCTATCATTTTCCAAATACCTTTATTTTTCTCCATTTCTATTATTTTTTCCATCAAAAAACTTTTTGGTTTTGAAATAAAATGAACCCTTTCCATTAAATTAAAATAATCGTTAATAATAGTTTGGGGTGCTTTTTTAAAAAAAACAATTATTTTACGACGAACCTTCTTTTTTTCTTCTTCTCTTAAAGAAAGAATGTATTCACATTCCAAATTTAAACCGATAATTAATTTGTTTCTCTGAAATTTAATTTTTATCGGATATAACCTACAATCAAAAGGTCTATCTTTATATATCAAACATTCTCTTTTTTTATAAAATAAACATCTTGGAATTTGGTTAGTAATCCTTTTATTATTTTTATCTCGAATAAAAGAGTCGAAGCAATAAAGATTTTTATTTATTTCGACTATTGGATATCCTTTTTTTAAAAATTCCTCCATTTCTTGTTTTAAAAGCCAGCCATAAGTCTTACAACAAATATTGCAGTCTTTGCAAGATTCACTAATATTGGGAAAAAGTTGAGCAGATAACCTATAAATCTCTTTTAATTGTTTATTCACCTTAATTATTTTGATAAATCTTTTATTAACGATTTAATAAGTTTATTTCGAGCAATAAGATTAAGTTTAGCATATCCTTTATACTTTGGATTTAAGACATCAATTGCTGCATTATTAAGCCAATAGTACTTGTTTCTTATTTTGTTCTTTTTTAAAATACTATCTAAATCCACAAACATAAAGAAACCACAATTAGGAACAATGTGTTTGATATTGTTTTCTATAAACACCTTTTCTAAAATTCTATATCTTTCAGAAGCAAATAGCCCAACCGGATTCGGTTTTTTTTGAATCATCTTATTAAAAAGTTTTTCTCTTAGAATATGGCCGAAATAACAGCTTGAACCAGTATTAGCAATTGAAATTCTAGCTATTTCTTTTGAGAACTTCTTTGGACACAAAAGATAAGAAAAGCGCAATCCATGAAGGCATAATGATTTTGTCGGGCAAACCAAACGTAGTGTTAAATTAGGATCTAAAACTACTGACGGCTCTTTTTTAATTGATCTATTCCAATCCATATAAGAAAAAGAATTGTCAACAAATATTATTGAGCCGGTCTTTTTCTGCCAATCAGCCAGTTGTTTTAAGACTTTATCTGAACAATGCCTCCCAATAGACCAAATGGGATCAGTAATAAAAAGAAAGCTTTTGTGTTTTGGTAAACTTAATTTAACACTGTCTAAGCAAGCAAAATCATCATTGCAAGGCAAAATATCAAGATTAATCACATCGCACATTTTATGAATTGTAAAGTACAATGGAAAGAAACTATGAATTTTATTAAAACCGATTTTCTTGGCAAATAAAATTATGGATGCAATCATAGGAGTAGAGCCTTCACTAATAAAAACTGTAAAACTATCTTTAGGTAACCCTTCTTTAACATGAAATTTTTCTATAGCTGTATTAAGCTTCCTGTTAGTGTCTGGGAAGGCATATTGAACCGGAATGATCGGTTTTATTTTAAATAAATCGTTATTAAAAGAAGTATATTGATGAATCTTTTTATCAAAAATCCATTCTGAAAGAAAGATAATCTTCTTTTTATCAAAGCAATCTTCAACCGAATAATCAAATTCGTCTATTTGTTCACCAGGAATATCCATTTCAAAATTATTGTTAAATACTTTTTCTTTGTATCTTTTATTATTATTTTTTTGAAGTTTTTTAATATCCATAATTTAAAAACATAATCTACATTTTATTGATTGATTATTAAAACATAGAGCAAGATCATTTTTTACTGCAAATAAATAAGGGCAATTTTTAGGTTTTAATTTTATACACTTATTTCTTCTTAATTCAAATTCCTCTTTACTGCTTTTCAATATATTGCCAAAATGATAGCTCGGCTTTCGTTGATAAACTTCTATACAAGGATAAGCATACCCTTGAGGGGAAATAAAAACGTTTTTATCATTTATCTCACAGGAATTATAGAACCAAAAATCTTTTTTTTGATAATTAAATTTTTTTAAGACACTTAATAAATCTTGTTTTAAGCCTAATACTTCCTGCTTATTGAATCCAAGAATTTTTCTATTTTTATAGGCTCTTCCCCGAAGAGATATTTCATTTACTCTAATGTTATCAATTTTCAGAGATTTAACTATTTCCAAAATATTTTCAAAGTCACTGATATTTAATCTACAAAGAGTAAAGTATAAAGTAACTGGAATTTCATATTTTTTTGCCAAATTAATAGCATTAATAATTTTTCCAAATGTATTCTCTCCTCTGATTAAATCATTGGTTTTTGAAGAAGCACCATCTAAACTAATGCCTAATTCTTCAACATAGTTTTTAATTTGCTTAATATTCTTATTATTAATTAAAATTCCGTTGGATAACACTCCAATTTTCATTTTATTTTCTTTAGCTTTTTTAAAAAGATTAAATATATCTTGCCTAATTAACGGCTCCCCGCCTGTAAAATAAAGCTCATTACACCCCCAATTTTTAAGAATATTGATCATCTTTAACGCTGATCCTTCATTTAGCTCTCGTTTATTTCCGGTTGACGAAATGCAATGAAGACAATTTAAATTACATTTTTTAGTTATTTCCCAGTGACAAGTTTTTATAATGGCTTTTGATTTCATTAAATTTACTTTAAAGTTATAGCTTTTATCTTAATTAATTGAGTAATAAAACCTCTAATTTCTTTTTCTTCAATTAAAGGTTTAAATTTGTTTACTAAATCAGCTTCAGAATTAATGCCTTTTAAAATCTCTTTCATTATCTTCACAGCAAGTCTATCTAAAACAATAGTTTGATAGCGTGTAATTAAGTATTTTTCTTTATGTTTTAAATTTAGTTTAGTATATCTATCAATAATAAAACTTCGATATTGTTTAGGAAATTTTTTATAACTATTCCTTTCTTCAAGATTCTTAAAGAATGTTTTTGAGAGTTTTTTTAATTTATCTAAACTAATTAACTCTTTTTTATTTTCTCTTACAGCATAATCCACGCAATATTTATTAGAACAATTTAGGTCTACTTTACAGCCACAAGTACAATAGCGTAAAAACGGACAATTTCTACATGGTTGTATGACCCATCTTAAATCCCTAAATTCATTAATTCTTCTTTTGTTCCAAATTTTTTCAACCGATTCCTTCAATATATTCCCATAAATAATGCTGGATTGATTGCAAATTCTTAAACCGCCATTTGGATCAACAGCACTAAAAGTTACTCCGGCACCACAGTCGGCCCACATATTTTCTTTTATTAATCTCTCATCTAAACAGAAAGGAATTGCTGTACCAAATCCAACAGGAATATTAAAATCATCTCTAGCTTTAATCATTTGACCTAACGCTTTTCTGAATTGAGAAAGGCTAGGTTTTAATTTATTTGCAACTTTACTTCCAATTCCCCCACTTTCAAATCTATCCACAAAGACACTTTCCATTCCTAATTCCTTAGATAATTTAATTACATCATACATTTGATTATAATTTACTGACATCAATACAGGAATACATCTGACATCAAAGCCATCTTTAACATAATTTTTAATCGTTTCAATTGTTTTATTGTATCCACCTTTATTGTTCGTTAACATTTCATGTGTTTTTCTATCCCCGTGTATTGGTATACCAATACAAGCTAATTTTTTAGAAAACCCTTTTTTATAAATCAAGCCATTAGTCACTATTGTTATTGAGGATCTTTCTGATAATAAATCAATATATTGATTAAGCTTCTCCGTCTTTAAAAGAGATGGTTCCCCTCCAACAAGATAGACATGGGGAATATATGATTGATGAACAGTTTCCACTATTTTATCGATTTTAGGATAATCTATCGGACTTTTGCGATAAGGATTATAGCAAAAGATACATCTAGAATTACAGGCGTAACTCATTTCAATATGAAGTAAATGCGGTATACTATAATGTTTTAATTTTTTAATCATGGTAAAAGTAAAACAGGCATGCTTTTTTATTAAAGAATGCCTGTTATTTTTTTAGAGGTCGATTAGCGATTTTAATAATCTCATCAAAATTATCATCTGGAGCAGACTTAACTCGATGTTCAAATCCACATTTAGTACAACGGTAATATATAATGTACTTATCATTTTTTACTGTAATACCAATGGGCTCCATTAAACCATTACATTTTGACAGTCTATCGCCAGGATTAATGTCAACGTGCTTAGACCATAAACATTGTGGACAATGATCAGTATATCCTTTACCTTCTACTCTATTACCACATTTTTCACAGATAAAATCTTCTACGCGTTTTTGAAATCTTTTATTTTGCATAAGATCACCTCCTTTTTATTTCGACCTCTTTCCAATATGATACTATTAAATTCTTGTTTTGTCAAGAACTAAACTAATATTAACTCTTAATAAAATCTTCTGCAATTTTTTTAGTACTCAATTTCATAATATCTTTCCATTTTAATTCAGGGTTCTTTTTCAAAAATGATTTTACTATTTGATACCCCATTGAATACCCCAACCATAAAGGGTATTCAATATTCGCAAAGAAAACAGCCTGATGGGTTTTATAACTCTTAGAGCTTAATAGTTTTTTAATTTTTAAGAAATACTTTCTGCATGTTTTTCCTGAGAAAGCTTTAACCCAAGGAGAAGTTTTGCCATTAGAAAGTTCTTCTGCAAAGTTATCAGCTAACCCTTCAAAAACGAGTGAATCAAGAAGTCTCCATTGATCACAAGGGATTGAAACAATAGAATGATTAAATTCATGATAGACTGTTTTCTCTAAAGCAGTTTGCCAACCAGAAACAAGATTAATATCAATTAAAACAGCATTCTTCCCAGAGCAAAACCCACCTACGCCAAACATCTTCTCTTTTTTAAAAGGATTAAAAGAAGGAAAAATAAAAATTCTAGTTGGATCTGAAGGAATAAATTGATGGCATTTCTTTATTGATTTTTCGATAATTTTTAGAATAAGCTTTTTATTAAAATGCGATTCAGGGATTCCAGTGATATCTTTTTTCCATCCAAACAAAGCGTTAATAAGATGACACTGAAGAGATTTTTTAGTTTTAAAACCAGCATATCCAACTGATGATTTTACAATATCTTTAATTAAAAAACTTATAAATTTATCTTTGCTAGAAACAGGTTTTTTGTAATCTAAACAAAGATAAATATAGGCAATGATCTTTTTATTTTTTTTTAATTTTCTTAATCTCCATAAAATAACCCAATCATGCCTGGTCTATTAAAGTTTTTTATAATGCACATTCCTGCCTACCTTTCCTATTTGTTTTACTTTTCCTTCTTCTTCCAATTCATCTAAATAACGAACTGTTGAAGTCTTGGAAATATCTAATTTCTCAACAATATCACTATTGGTAATCTTTTCATTATCCTTAAACATTTCAAAAATCTGATTTTTAATCTTTTCTTTGCGTTCTTGTAAACGTTGATTGTATTCTGTTAATCCTGCTCCTAAAGCCACGCATTCATCCGTCTCTTTTTCCACCCGGTGAATTTCCTTTTCATCTTCTCTAATTTCCATTCTTCCTGTACCAGCATACCAGACTAATGCAATAATAACGGTCATTAAGAACATACTAAAATAATCCATATTTTTTAATTTTTTAATTAGTTTTTTTATTTTGCCAAATTTCGCATTAAAAAAAATAATATCTCATTATCAATCAATTCTATAAAGTTGGATTAACAACCCTTCCCATAAATAAAATATTCCCCGTACTTTTTTGTTGAATTAAGAATATAAATGAATGATCTGCTCTAAATATTGGTATCTCTGGTTTTTTTTGAGGACTAGAAATACTCATTGGACGCATTTCAACTGATGTAACGGCAGCTGCCTCTGTTCCTTCCTCATTTACTTCAACAAAAGCTTTGTGAATTACCTCATTTATTTTTAATTCCTTATATCCAGTCATTCCAGAAAAATCTGCTAAGCTTGAAAAAGCAGTAGGCATGCCCATTGATTTAAGATCATTCGTCATTAAATATCTAGTTTCAAATTTAAATTTAGGAATATATATTTTGACTCGTTGCTCTTTTAAATCTTTTTTCCATTCTAATAATTTTTTAGTGCTAAGCAAGCTTTCTAGTTTTTCTAAATTGTCGTTCTTTGGAAGCAGAAGTAATATAGATAATTCATCTCCGGAATAAGGCATTTCGAGAATTTGGAGATTACTATCTTCAGTATAATTAAAAATAGCTTTTTCGTCTGTACGTTGCATCATTTGGGCTTTAACAATACCGTCTTTATATGTTCTAAAATTTTCTTCTTTTGTATTATCTTTATTGAATTGCTTAACCCATTCTCCTTTAAAATAAATAGCATTTGTCAATATTAATTTAGTTTCTGTGTTTATTCCTCCAAAAGAAATTAAATTTTTAATCTTATTTTCTGTCTGTTTTTCCACCCAATTATTTATTGTTACCCTAGAACCTTCAGGATCTTTTTTAAAATCAAGATTAGTGACTTTTCCTCCATAATATTTTTCTACATTATCAAAATAATCCTTTAAAAATTGATAATCATCTTGGGCCCAAAGGGCGTTAGCGTTACTAAGTTTATATTCTTTATCTTTCTTATTTATTTCATCAAAAATCGCTGAATATTCCTTTCTCCTTGAGTCGCTATCTTCTGGGAAGTAAAATACCGACTGTATTTCTTCAGCTGTTTGTCCCTTTGCTCCTTCATAAGTCATTGCCAGTGCACTAGATATACTAAATGGAGAGAAAAAGATATTATTGCTATCTTTGTCTTTTAATTTAGAATAGTAATCCAAGGCAAATCGATTATTAGCATCAACAACATTATTAATATCCATGGGTTTCTGTTGTAATTCCAGTAAAGAAATTTTTCCTTCTCGAAACAGAAAAACACCACCAATAATCATGATTCCCAAAAATATTGTAGTCCCTGTTAGAATTTTCCAATTCATATTAGTTAATTTTATTTTTTAATTAATTTTAAGAAATTTTTTATTATTTTGAATATCGGCCAGAATAACAATAACCACCATCTATTGAATACAATCCGCCAGTAATAAAGCTTGCTTCATCTGAAGCTAGAAAAGCTGCCAAATTTGCCACCTCTTCAGGCTTTCCAATCCTTCCTAATGGAACTAATTTTACATATTCTTGTAGTGCTTCTTCTGAAGAAAGGAGTTGCCTTAATAAAGGAGTGTCTATGGGCCCTGGTAATATTGCATTCACTCTTACCCCTTCTGCAGCATGTTCTTGAGCCATAGACTTAGTAAGCATTATAATCGCTGCCTTAGTTGAACAATAAGCTGCAGATCCTGGTTTTGGAACTATACCGACTATAGAAGCAATATTGATAATATTCCCTTTGTTTTTTCTTACTAAAGGAAGTGCATGTTTGGAAATTAAATATACTCCCTTAAAATTTACATCAATAATTTTATCTAATTGTTCATTTGATGTTTCTTCTACAGATGCTTGAAAATAAATTCCTGCATTATTAATAACAACATCCAGATCTTTAATTTCTTCAAATGCTTTTTTAATTTGTTCTTCTTTTCTTACATCAACTTCATAAAAATTTGCTTCATAATCAGGTTTTTCAATATCAAAAACAATAACTTTTGCCCCTTCTTTTAAAAACCTTTGGGCAATAGCTTTACCAATTCCTTTTGAACCACCTGTTATTAAAACTGTTTTTTGATCAAATTTCATATTTTTTAATTTTTAATTATTTTAACTTTAGCTTGTTTAAGTTTTTTAAGTTCTTCAACGCTTCCTTTTATTTTACCAATAATTGTTACTGGACTGACAGGCCTTGGTTCATCTTTAATACTGGCTGGTGTCTTACCGTAAAAAATACAAAAACCATTGCCATCAGGCCAATAGCCTAAATCACCTATTGAAACTTCTTCTGTTAAATCTTCTTTGATTATCTTAACTGGAATTCCAAAATATATCTCTTCTCCCCAAAAACTTGCCTCAGCTTCAATTGGCAAAGCATTATAAATCTCTTGGGCAACTTTAGTATGATTCAATTCCCCTTCAAATTTAAAATCATTAATAAAAATCTCTATTTTATTCATTTTTTTATATTCATGTTATTCTTTAATTCTAACAAAAAATCATCCTAAAGCAAATTAATAAAATTGTAATTTAAAAGAGCTCAGGTTTTTTTTGAGCTCTCTTTTTTATGATTAATTTACTATTTACTAGATTTCATCTACTTTAAGGGGTGTATTGTATATATCAATTTCTGTTGTAGCCTCGGCAACTATCTGGCCATCATCATTTAAAAGCCTGATGATAACTTCACCACCTTCTACTGTGAAAAATTTGTCAGCAGAAGTCCAAATTTCAACTCTTTTTTCATTAAATCGAAAATACAGATCTTTTCCCTCAAAGCCAGATGAATAACCTTGAATTAAACCTTTTTGATGCCATGCTCGTGCTATTGGATCAAGAATAAATCCTCCTTTTGGATCTTGGATCTGAAATGCAGCAACACGAATTTCAAATTCATTCAAAATTACTGCTTTCTTAATCTCTTCCTGAACTGTAAGTGGATTACTTTCAACAATATTTGGGAGATCCAATACTTCAATGTTCCATTCAACAGTCCTTGTATTTACAAAAGAATACAAGATAATTGCTAAAAGCACCATTCCAACCATAGCTAATATTTCAATTTTTTTCATTTCTTTCCTTCCTTTATATATTAAATTTTAAAGTTACTAATTTAGAATAGTATAATTATAACATATTTTATATTATCAGTCAATTTATCTTGCCATTGCTTTTTTTTAAATCCTTTGGCATTTTCTCTATTGCATAACGTAAAGCTGTCCTAGGCATTTTTCCCTTGTTTTTTATAACATAATTGAATACTTTCTTTTCATTTTTTTCACTTGATACTTTTAAAAGCCAGCCATATCCTTTTTGCACTAAATCTTCTTTGTCTAAAAGCAAAGAGTCAGCAATTTCAAATACTTCTTTTAAAAACTTACCTTTTTTAGCTGGGATTATTAAACTAACAGCAGATCCACGGCGAACCCATCTATTTTTTGATTTAGTCCACTTTTTAAGATGAGCTACATATTTTGGATATTTTTCAATAAATGCTCCGATAGTATAATTACAAAAAGTATCACAAGCTGCCCAATTATTAATATATAGCTTTAACCATTTCTCAAAAACAATAAAATCTTTTAAATCATAGCCTTTACGCAAAGAATAAGACCAATCACAAGCAATTAATGATTCTTCCATAAGCCCAGATTGCCACAACTTTTCACATAAAGAAAAAATATCCTTTTTCTTATTATTTTTAACAATTTGCCAATATTTTCTACTAATCTTTCTAACATCAGGCGTTCTTAGTCCATAAAACTTAACTTGTTCTTTAAAAAACCATTGACTGCTATCCTTAATCTTACTATCAGCATTTTTTCTTAATTCCTGACGAATTAATGTTATCATATCATTTTCCATTTTTTGTCTGTTATTTATTTTTAATTAAGTCTTCGAGTTTTTTAAAGCTAACTTCTATAGTTTTATAGCAAAGTATTAAAATATTGTTTAGAAAATCCCTGCGATGATTTAAACATTTGTAAAATAAAATTTAGATTTTCTTCTGTTTGCTTATCAGTGATAAAAACACCTCCGTCATATAATTCTGTATTACGGATTTTTCTCATTTCATTCCCATAAATTAAAATATCTTTATCATTTAATATCTCGGCCATTTTCTCTAAAATCTTTCTATGATGTCCTGTTCTACTGCTAACTTTATAACCACAACAAGCGATTAAAGCGATACCTAGTTTTATAAAAGAATTATAAGCGAATTGAAATTTAACTTCAGTAATCTTAGATTCTTTAGCAATATCTAAATCTTTCAACGCAGGATTCAAATATTTTTCGACTTGTTTCCTACTAAAATTAAATTTCTTAAAGTATTTATTCTCAAATTCCATTATATAATTTGAATATATTTGTTTTTAAAAATATCTTTTAAAAATTCATCTCTTTGCCTTCTTTCTTCAAACTCCGTTTCTGTCATATCTATAATGTTAATTTCTCGGTCAAATTCTTTTTGTAATTTTATTATTTCCTTCTGAGCCTTTAAAGCGCTATGGGAACCAATCATTAGTAAATCAATGTCACTTTCCGGCTCTAATTTGTCTTTTGCATAGGAACCAAAAATAAAAGCCATTTTGAGATCTTTCACTTTTTTAAGGCTGTTTCTTAGTTGTTCTTCTAAGCCAAACTTTTTTTGAGCTATTTTTTTCATTTCTTCTAACAAAGAATATCTCTTATTGATCGTATATAAACTCAAGTTTCCACGTTTAGTTTTGGTTAAGAGTCCTTCTTTTTCCCATTCTGATAATTTTCTTACTAAATTTCCCCGGTCAACTGCAAATTTCCTTACCATCTCATTCATATACATTTCTTCTTCCGGATTCAACAAAAAATAACTTAAAACTTTTTGAGTAATTTTTGAACGAAAATTAATCATAATACCAATAATTATAGAGTTTTCTTTTACACTATTTAGTGTAATACTTTACACTAATAAAGTCAAATTTTATTTTTTAACTTGTCCTGAGCGAAGTCGAAGGATTAATTTTTCGAGTTTTTGATTAAATTTAGCTTGTGAATAAGCGCTCTTGACAATGGGTGTATATTTGCTAATATATAATTGGTTAGAAATAACCAATATATCTAGAGCTTGGAGGCCCTGAAAGGGGTCTCCTTTGCATTTATTTTAGTAAAATCTCTTTTTTCCAACAGATAAAATTCCTGATTTTTTGGATATCAAAAATAAACAATCCTTTTTTCTGTAACTCATTCAATTCGCTGGCAACTCGTCTTGCGGCAGCAAAAAGCATAACCTTTTTACCGTCTTCTAATAATTGATTTATAGGATCAGCAAAATCACTATCCCCGCTCCAAAGAATAAAATTTTCAATTCTGTTCTTCTCATAATCAATCAGCATATCTCTGCCAATTTCCACATCAAAATTACATTTTAAATCCTCAATAAATCTAATTCCTTTATCGTTTAACTCTTTCAATTTTTTATTTAAATATTCAACAGTTTCTAAATCAAACTTTGTCAATAGTGGTTTTCTTACAAAATCTTTTAATAAAATCGGTGAATCAACTGGAATACTTGAAACATCTATTGATAATTTCATTATTTTCACTTGCTTTGTATGCACATCATAATTCATCTTTTTTATATCTTTTATAAACTTCTCTGATTTCTCATCACCAATAAGAGTACCATTATAAAACTTAACAAAATTTACAGTATCAAAAGATCCTAAAAGTTGTTTTAATCTTTTCAAATCAATATGCCAATTAAGTTTTTCCTGCCAGCGTATAACATTGGCGAAATCAATATAAATATTTGTTTTTCTATCAAAAATTTGCTCTAATTCTAAAATTCTATCAGGGTATTTTTGAGATAAATTTTTAATTCTTTCGGTTCTTGCTTGAAACATATTAAATTAATTTACTATTAAATTCTATCGACCTTTTTTATTTTTCAACTTGTCCTGAGTTTATCGAAGGATTAATTTTTCGACTCCATAATTACCACAGAGGATACTCAAGGTCCCCTGCCATTCAACCAAATACAATCTTATTTTTTCACCCTCTTTAAAATTTGGACGACCCAACGTACCAAAGTAATCAGGATCCTCACGGAAATTATCTCTATAGGTATTATTATCAAAATTAATGATATCCAAGATGTTAATTTGCTTAACATCAAAAGATTTACCTTTTATAAACTTTTCTACATAGAATTCAGCATTTATTATATGGGATGTATAATCTATATTCCAACTTTCATCCACTTTTTCTAATGTACCTTCGATAATAAAATCTGCATTCTTATTAACGTAGTTTTTGCTACCACAATAATTATCTAATATTATTAGATTATTACTTATCTCTTTGATTTGTAGAATACCATCTGCTGATACTTGAATCTCTGGTCCCCTAAAGAAATAGTAATAAACTGATCCGCCAGCAATTAATAGGAGAAACGAAACAAGTATTAAGAAATACACTTTTTTATTTTTCTTAATCATAAATTTTATTTTTTAATTAATTTTCATTGTTTTTATCTTTCAATTTTGGATTATTTCGATGCCGATCTTTATCTCTTCCTTCTTTTTTCTCAATATTTCTCTTAAATGCCTCTGTTAAATCAATACCTATTTGGTTAGCAATGCATATAAGAGTAAAAAGCACATCTCCCAATTTATCAGCTAATTTTTTACCTTCTTCTTGTTTTTTAAAACTCTGGTCGCCATACGTTCTGGACATAACCCTGGCAACCTCACCTACTTCTTCAACTAATTGAGCTAAACTTGTAAGTTCAGAAAAATATCTCACCCCGGTTGTATTAATCCATTTATCAATAATTTCCTGAGCTTCTTTTATAGTTATTTTGTCCATAATTTTATTTTGAATTAATTTTTCGACTTTTTATTAAATTTATGAAATTCGACTTCTAAGCAAAATTTAATATTTCTTTTTGGGATTCCAATAGAACAAAAGGCTTTTTTTTCCTATTTCAAAACCTATTTTCTGATATAACTTAATTGCTTCTTTATTTGTTTTCTCTGTCCCGACAAGTATTAAGTTGGGATTAAATTTTTCAAGCTCTTTTATGGCTTTTTTTAATAATAAAGATCCAATCTTTCTGCCTCTAAACTCTTTTTTTACAAAAAATTCATCAATACTGCCATATTTAAAATCAGCATAACTAATAAGATGTCCTAATACAAAACCAACAATTTCTTTATTTTCTTCGGCTATAAAAAGAACTCTCTTTATTCTTAATTTATTAAGAGATATCATGGATTTCTTTCCTTTTTCTATTGGATGGAGCTCATAATAAAGCTCTGAAACGCTTTTTTTATCCTTTGGTTTAAAGCTTCTTATTTTCATATATTTTTTCAAATTTTACCTTTTTTATTGTTTTTTAACAAATTTACAGGTTTTATCTAGTACTTTCTTAAAATCCTTGTTTTTCTTCCATTCTTTTAAAATAAAACTCCTTATTTTTTTATGCTCTGGATAGCCATTATCCGGCTTTAATCTTAAATCTGAAAAATCAGAATTCAATAAAACTGTTGTTGATTCCTTAATATCCCAAATTTGCTTTCGGTTTAATTTGTGTTTTTCGCATTCTTTCCAAAAATAAGAATGAAAAACAAAATGAAATAATTCATGCATTGCGACTTCTGCCACTAAAAATTTATTTGAATAAATATCAGTTGCGAACCATCTATTTTTTGTGTTATAACCGAATCTATTAGCGGTAGAAAGCACGCCTTTTATTGAACTATATGGAAAAGGATTATTAAAAACTTCCTGAATTCTCTTAAAAAATTCCTTTTCTATTTTATTCCAATATTTTTGATTATCATTTTTAATTTCTTCTAGTTTTGTCTTGTTTTTAGAAGAGTAAAAGTCAGAAATCTCTTTTCTAATAAAATTTATCCTTTCTTTTGGAGAAAGTTTTAAAAGTTTTTCATAACGCTTATTTTTCTTTTTAGTCTTAGAATGAAGCTTATCCCTATAAGAGTACATTCCAATCAAATGATTTTCTGTATCCAATCTTTGATTAATAACAAATTCTACATGAGGAGATTTTGTTTTTTTCATATTTTATTATTTATATATTCCTTCTTATTTTTACAAATTAATGTATTCGCTTCGTTCAAATGAATCTATCAAATACTTATCTTCGCTTTTAATTACAATCAAGGTTTCATCAAAATATCCCACTCTACCCTGACCAGTATATTCTTCATAAATCCTTACTTTGAATTTAAACTGATTGTCATTTAATCTATCTATCTCTAAAATCTCAAACTCAGCAAAATAGGGATTAGAAAGCCCTGTTAAAGGCAAATCACTCCGTAAAAGATACTGCCCTTCAGCGCTATCAGTAAGACAAGAAATAGCTAACTCTTGGTCTCTTTGTATGCGAGCTTCCATAAACGCAACAATCGAAGATTCGGCTAATCTCTCTTCCTTTGACTTTTCAATCACGCTATAGCAATCTTCTTTACTATTAACCAAATCAAATCCCTTAATTTCGTCGCACGCCTCTTTTGCTCTTTCTACATCATAAAGAGAAAAAACTTGAGCAATATACTCAAAACAACTGTCTTTTTTAGGAATATCCTCCATTTCTTGACATAAATGCATTGCTTTCTCAAAATCCGACTTCTCAGGGTTGGTGCTTACCACCTCCATCATTTCATAAAAATTACAGATATTCTTCCCGTAAATCAATTCACATTTAGTATGTTTATCCAAAGAAAACCAAATTCCGATCAATATAATTCCTATAATAAATAAAATAAAAATAATTTTTAACACAATCTTCATATTAATTTTATCCTACAAAAAATTCATTTTACAGTTTTTTATTATTTTCTTCTTAATTTTATTTTTAATTAATTTTCGAAATTACTCTAATTATCTTATTTGATTTCTCTTTCCAGCTTTTAAAAGATTTTATTCCAATATCCCAAGAATCAAGCCCTTTGCCAATTATAAAGTTTCTTCTATAAAAATCACTTCTTTTTGCTTCTAAAGTAATGGTTTTGTTATTTTGATCAATTATAATCCAATCCTTGTTAATATATACTTCCACAATACAATGGCCTCTGTTTTTAGGATCTAATTTATCTATACCAGCTACATACTTTGCGGGAATTCCTACTGCCCTACACAATGTTGCAAATACTAAAGCATCATCATGGCACCCAGTACTAAAAGAATCTTTTATAACTTTAATAACATTTCTTGTTGCAAATATTTTCAATATCTTCTTATTATCTTTACATCGTTTAAGATTTCCATCCATCCATTTGAGAATCCCTTGTATTTTTTCAAAATCATTACCTGAAAACCCAAGAGCCAACTTTTTAATTGATTTAGTCGTTTTACTTTGTTTTCCTTCTTTTAACCAATATTTTATATTTTCTTTCATATTATTTTTATATTTATATATCTTAAAAAGCTTTTATTTTTTAATCAATGCTTGAGGCTCTTATTTTTTCTAGAAAACCAAGAGCTAATAGCAAAACCATGCTTCCAAAAAATAATAACGAAATTAAATTTATATTTGTTAAATTCATAATAGCAATATTAAAAATAGCGTGCAACACAATTCCAAAAAACACTCCAAAATGAAGGTAATATTCTTTGTTCTTGAAAAGAGATAGAGCCCAAAAACAACCAATAATTCCTGAACTTAAAATGTGTAGTAAGTTAGCGCTCATGAAACGCATACTCATAATTTGTATAGCTGAAGAAAAATCATTTCCTAAGGAAATTTCTTGATAAGCTATTAAAATATTTTCTGCAAAAGCAAAACCAAGGGCTAAAATGACTAAATAAATCACCACATCAATTATTTCACTAAAAAAGCTTTTAAAAATTATAATAAATTGAGCAGTAAGAAACTTAGCTACCTCTTCAACCCCGGCTATCATTAAATAAGCACCAACCGAAACAACAAGAGGTAGAGCTTGATGAATATTAATTTGGAATAAATCCAAAAGATAATTTTCTAACAACCAAATAAATGGCGTGATTATCATGCCTGCTCCAAAAAATACCAAAGATCTCTTTATTGATAGCTTTATTCCAAATATTAATTTCGATAACAATGCTACTATTAAAAACCAAATTAAAATAGGCATTAGGCCTAAAATAAAAGCTGGGGTACCAAAATGCAAATATTCTATAAATGCTTCTGCCCTAGAAATGCATTGCGATTTGTCTGAATTCCAAGGATATCCCTTTTCACAATCACAATAATCCTTGTTTCCAATGGTATGTTCGCCATATAACAAATGGCAACTTTCCGTGTAAGTTATACATTTTTTTAATTTATCGTTCCATATATACCCAGAAACACAATAACAGCCATACTCGTCTTGCTCCTGTACAGCACGTATGCGCTCATCTGGAAACCTATTATGGCACCATTCATTTGGAGTAATACATTTACTTTTTTCTTCATTCCAAATAAAACCTTCCTCGCAATAACATAAACCATTTTTTAAATAAGAATCTGGTGGGCAAATATAATCAATGGAATTTTCTGTTGTCGCAACAGCAACAAAAAAAGAGCCTAAAACAAATATAAAAGCAATTACAATTAAAGAAAAATTCCTCATACAATTTTTAAAAACGAATCAAAACAATAATTTAAAAGAATTAATTTTTATAACTATTTAGATTTTTCAGAAAGTCTTATATATTTAATTAATTTATGACCATCAATCAATTCAATTGGATTATCTTCTGCAAATCTTTCAGCTTCCAAGGTAAAGTTATTTGTTGTAATAAAAAATCCTTTAGCTTGAGCCAAATGATCAGCAATTGCACCATAAAAATCCCTAATTTCACTAACACCTACTGTTGAAGTAATATATTTCTTACATTGAATATAATGCTTTAAACCATCTTTTTCTGCTATAACATCTATTCCTTTATCATAACCACCACCCGTAACAGTAGTTTTGTATCCTAATTTTGTAAATAATTCAGCAATGTATTTTTCAAATTCCTGTGGCTTTAATCCTCTCAACCACTCCAATAGTTCTCTATCAGTATGCCATTGACTTTGTTTATGAACTTTTGATCTTTTAATAAAGATTACTATAGCAATAAAAATCCCAAAAAATACTACTCCCCATAATAGCATTTTCCAAAAAAGAGGTTTGTTAATAAAATAAAAGAGAGCTAAAGCGAAAACGTACAATATGCTCCCTCTTAATAGAAAATCAAATACTTCATCTAATAATGTTTTACTTCTTGGCATGATTTTATTTCTTAATTAATTTACTCTTTTTAAGAGCTTCATTAGATCTTGATAGAACGACTTGCCCCATAGATATCTATCTTTGTTCCTTAAGTTTTTTCCCTTGCCCAACCGTTTAACTTTTGGCAAAAACTCGTCAAAATATCTCTTGATTTGATCTTTACGACCGCTAAAATCATTGCAGATACCGATTTGTCCACGAACACGCATATCATAAATAGTAAATTCTTGAGGATATAAAACAGTTAATATGGTAGTGGCCATTGGTAAATTAAATTTCCAAGATTTTATTAGTAGCTCTAACTTCTGTTCAGTTCCACTCATATGAAAAATTTCACTAGTTAACTTCTTTACTACTGTTTTTAAATTGCCAAATTTCAATAATTTTCTTTCAATAGCGGTTTTTGCTCTATTTGATTTCCAAATAATTATACAAAAAAATTCTTCAGTAGTAAGATATCCTCGTTTTTTAAAATTATTTTTTACTTCTTTAAATAAATAATCCTCAAGAAAATAATATTTTAAATAATCCATAAATTTCCCTTAATTTTTTGTTGGCCAGTTAGGTATTTTAATTTTTGGAAGTCCGCACTTCAAACATTTTATATATATCTCCCAACCTCTCCATCAATTAAATGAAAAACTTCTTCGCGCTCTTTTTCAAATTTACGCCACATTGCAACTCTTTCTTTTTCTGATGTATTCCAATTACTTCCTCGTCTTTGCATAATGTTTATTCTATCATTTGCTATCCAATCACCAACAATATCTTGAATTTTTTTCCTAAATTCTGGTTTTGTGTATAAATTTAAGGCATAAAGTGCAACAAGTTTATTATGTAAAGCGGCTAATTCTAATTTTTCTTGTATTTCGTTGTTATCTGGAGTTTCATTTTTCCTAACTTGAGCACAAAACATTTGTAATTTTTGATAATATAACATAATCGTTCTTTTGAGTTCCTTCAATTCATCGATTTTTTCTTTATGCGCAAAAGTTTTATAAGTCCATTTAGCAGTAAAAATTGTTATGCTGATAATTACTATTCCCTGAATAATATCTATAAAAGTTTTTAAAAATTCCATAAAACTAAATTATTAAGCTATATATTTTTATTTTTTGATAAATTTTGATTCAATTATTTTTTGTATAATTTTGATTTTTGCATTTTGAATTTGGATTTTTATTAAATCTCTCCTAATTTTTTTGTTGGCCAAGACACAAAACTAAACTATTTTCTTTTTAAATTCTCTCAATTTTCTTCTTTCCGCATACTCCTTAAATGCTAATTGTTGCTCTTTGTCTTTTTCATTTGTGTCTCCTGTTTCAATTTCTTTAATAACTTCCTCTTTTCCTCTCTTAGCAATTAAATCAGGAATAAAACCGCCAATTTTCTTTGGTTTTTCCCATTTCGGCAAATCAGCTTTTACATTATAACCTCTATTCTCATACCACTCTGCACTGTTTAAAACTGCGGTATCATGCTTCTTTTGCCCTGTTTTAGTTCTCTTTAGCATAAATTTAAATTACTTTAATTTTTTGGTTGGATTATTCACCGTGAGTTTCGTGTCAACGAAGTTGACGCACTTCCTATTTCTTTTCAAGAATTTTGTTTAAATATTCTCCGGTAGATAACCGTTTTTCTTTTAGTATCTTCTCAATTTCTGCAAGCCCTTTGAGATGATCCATAAACTTTTCTAATTTTGATAGAGACAAAATCGGAATGCGTATCCTGCAAAGTTGCTCGTAGGTTAAATTTGCTCGAACCGCTCCGTATTTTGTGTCATACGCTTCAATAACTTTTTTATACGCATCTGATTTCAAAAGCGTAAGAATAAACTCCGGCGGGACTTTAGAATTTTTTGAACGGAAAACGATGTAAATACCGCTTACATAGCCACCAGCACATTCCTCTGAAACAAGCCCAATTGATCCTACATTCACGCGATGCGGGTTATAAACCAGATCTCCTTTTTGAACTTTTTTATATTTCTGCTTAATTTCCTCGCCTAATAAAACTTCATTTTCAAAAACGCCGTACTTATTACTTACACCAAGAATTGAAAATTCATCGTCAGGAAAATCTGCGGGACTAACCTTTACGGTTTTTTCTTCAATATAATCACCTAATAATTCCATCTCGTACTCGCTTGGCGGTATAACCTCAACGTAGTCATAAACCCACAGGCTATAATCGTTTTTCTTAATATCTGCATTCTCTAAAATACAAGACTCAATTTCTGGTGATTTTTTCCCCCCATTAAAGGAATCAAGCATCGTAGGCAAGTCATTGTGATTTATACTTTTTTTTCGCGCAGAAAGAGTGTGTCCTACATCTTTAACAACATAAAAGAAAGTGTTTTTTCTTTTTCCTGCTTTCTCAAAGTAGACAATGCTTGTTTTTGTTGGAGTGTAAGGCATAAAAAGTTTTCTTGGTAAGGAAACTACCGAGAAATTTTTTGCATTTTCCATTATATATTCCCTAACTCGACCGATATCGCCACCATCGCTCAAAAAATTTTCTTTAACTAAAACCGCAGCGCGCCCATCATTGTTTAAACTATCAAAACAATGCATCATACAAACGGCATCACCAACTGAAGAATCAACCGGATACAGATTGCCATATCGGGTTTTTTGAGAATAAGGAGGATTCGTCAGAACAATATCATATTTGCCATGTTTTGGGTTTGCGAAACTATCTTCTTTTTTGATATTGCTATGTCCATCGCCAAACAAAATCATATTCATTTTGGCGATGCGGGCATTTGTAGTTATTTCTGACCCATAGACAGTTTCATTTTTTAGCATTCCCTCCAATTTTTTATTCGCCTTCATCCGGAGATTGAGGTATTTGTAGCTTTCAATCAAGAATCCTCCTGTTCCACAAAAAGGATCATAAATTTTCTCTCCGATTTGCGGATCAACCATACTAACCATTGTTCTGACTATATTGCGAGGCGTAAAGTATTCGCCAAGATCTTTGATGCTCAAACCTTGATAGGCGTTTTTTAGAAAATATTCGAATGCATCACCCTTAATATCCGTATCCGCGGCAGTCAGGTTAAGCCCCGACAAACCATCAACTATCTCGCGTAGTATTTCCGGAGAATCTATTGGCAATGACTCGCTAAAAATCGAGCCATATTTTTCATTCATGTTTTTCCATACAACATTTTTCATGTATGCATGAAGTTCGGGCGCGGGCATACTTCGGAAATGCGCCCATCGGATATGTTCAGGGAGAGGAGAATCTTCTCCTGCGTGTAATTTTAACTCGCACATCTCATCCATAATTTTTAAGAAAAGAATGTCAGAGAACGCACCAAAGCGTTGGAGACCGGCTTGTAATCCTGCTTCGCGCAAAAGATCAGATGCTCTTTTGAAAATATTGATAAGTTGTTCGCGAGAATATTGAACATGTTCCGGTGCGGACAAAATTTCTGGTCCTTCTTTAAGAAAGCGTAATGCAGTGTAGTGATCAATGAATTGCCTAACATCTTCGCCGTCAATTTTTAAAGGACGGTGTTTTGTAAGATATCTAGTCGCAACATAAGTGTCGTTGTAAGCAAAAATCAGAGGAGCTTCTAGTGGGTTTGGCATAAAATTCCTCGGCTTGATTTAGAGCTTGAGTTAAAGATTGATCAGATTTTTTTGCCTCAATAATCGCAATGGGAATATTTGTTCCCGCTTGATAAAGAACAAAATCTGGTTTCTTTCCTCGCAATTTTGCCTTTTGCCCCTCCGTTTTTGCTCGCTGTTGAAAAACAGTGCAATCCGATGTGTGCTCATCAACTTCCCAGCCCAAATTTTCCAACTGGATCAAAATCGCTTGTGTCGTTGATGCTTCAAGACGTTTTGTATGCATAAATTATTGCGATTAAAAGTTGGTTTTAAAAAGTAGAAGGCCAGGTAGGAAGCCTTCTATTTTAGGTTAGAAGTTATATTCTAACCTAAATTACCCCCACCGTTTTCCCCACCGTTTTCAATATATATTTTACCCCTTTATTTCTTTAAATCAACCTTTGGTATTTTTAAATAAAAAAGGGCTGTTATTAGGAAATGTAGCCCCTTTATTGAATAATTGATGGCGCTTTAAATCTAAGAACCTATTTCAAAAATCTTTTTTACTAATTCTTTGCGAGCATAAAATGCCCTACTAATTGATCCATGGCCAGGACCTTTGGTTCTAGCTTGAATCCATTTACCATCTTTTCCAGTTAAACTCTTAAATCCTTTTTTAATTAATTTGTTTCTAATAAAATCATAATCAGCTTTAATTTCTTTAATTACTTGATCATCTTCTAAAAAATCAAGACTTTCAACTTCTAATAATTCAGCTTTTTTTGAATTTTTGCCATACCACATAACAGCACAGAAAACTATTGATTTTAATTTAGCCCAACAATGACTTTCAAAAAATTCATTTTCTTTTAATTCTTGCGGATTTATCATTGTTATTGCCATTGTTTCTTTTGGCTCTAATTTATCTTTTATATAATAAAATGCTACTGATTTTAATTCATAAGACAAACCATTTGGTGCTTTTGATACATTAGACTGAAGACCAGCTAATCTTTCCAAAACTAAACCTTTCCATCCTTTATTTTGTTTTCCATTTTTATACGTGGTGATATTAAATTTTTTAGCTAATTCAGCTAAATCCTGTCCTATATATTTTTTTAAATTCTTAATAGCATTCGTCCTGGTAACAATTTTCATAAGCTATATTTTTAACTTACTATTTTGTTTTCGAATAAGCTCTTTCAATCTTTTAATGGATAAATCTAGATATTTTTTTTCAGTATCTATGCCAATGAATTTTCTTTTATTCAAAGCACAAGCTAAACCAGTAGTTGATGAACCTGTAAAAGGATCTAAAACAATATCACCTTTATCTGTGCTTGCCAAAACAATTCTTTTCAATAAATCGATTGGTTTTTGGGTTGGGTGTTTACCAAAAGTTTTTTCCTCTTTTTTCGGTGGGTAAATAGCCCAAACACTGCGCATTTGTAAATGTGGTTTTTTTATAAAATCTTCCGGCCAATTGCCTTCTTTCATTAATTTATAATTAAATTTATGCTTGCCTTTTTTATCTTTTCTTGCCCAAAGAAGCGTTTCATGACTAGCAGTAAAAAAACGACAACTTAAATTGGGAGAAGCATTTGGCTTAAACCATGCAATATCATTAAGCAAATGAAAATTATTTGCTTGTAAAGCAAATCCACATTGATAAATTGAATGGTAGGTTCCAGAAATCCAAATTGTTCCTTCTGGTTTTAAAACTCTATAACAAGCATTTATCCATTCAAAATGAAACTCAAAATCTCTTTTCATGCCATTGCTTAAATCCCAATCACCTTTCTTAACACTAACCATTCTTCCATTTTTACAAGTGAAAGATCCGCTCGATAAAAAATAAGGGGGATCAGCAAATATCATATCAATAGAATTTTTAGGAAGTTGTTCTAAGAGTTTCAAGCAATCATTTTTATATAAAACAAAATCATCCTTAGAAAAATAAGGCTTTTGTTTAATTGAGCTTAATATCTTCTTTTTTATACTCATTTCAATATAATCTGTCTCTGAAATTAATAAATTTGTTTCTTTATTTCTATAACCAAGGTTTAATTTTATTAAATTGTATTTTTCACGATGGGACATGCTTTTATTATTAAAATTACCCCCACCGTTTTTCCCACCGTTTTCAATATATATTTTACCCTTATTGAAAGGTATTTTCAACAAAGAGATTGCTTCTTCGCTTCGCTCCTCGCAATGACAAAAAAACGGCTTTTTCAAGCCGCTTAAAACCAAAACAATCCAATATAGTTCACTACCATAACCTAAAACCGTCACAATCACCCATCAGAAGAGGGTTTATAAACTCAGGACCAATAAAGGGTTCTGTTATATAAAAATATATAAACACAGAAGTAACCGCATCATCTTTACTGTTTTGCAGAAATACAAGTTTTAACCATTTATCTTCATTATTCTTTTTATATACCAACTGACGACTTCTTCCATATGCCGAGTATTGATCGGTTTGTGATCCGGTATCATGCATTAACTCCCAGTCAAGTGCACTTAAATTAGACTTATAAAAATCAATTACTCCTAGACTATCTTTGGAAATAGAATAGTTGACAGCAGAATAAGAATAAGTTTCTTTTTCTATTAATGGGAATTTTGGTATTTCTAACATTGTCTTCTCAAATTCTATGCTCCTTGCTCTATAAACTAACCACTCTGATATGTTAGTAAAAGCAACTTTACTTAATAATATTATTAAAATCAGAGTAAATAATATATAGACAAATTTAACTCTAAAGAGGGTATATTTTTTAGCTATAAGAAGATTAACTAGTAAAAGAACAAAAAGTGTTAAAGGGGATATAATATAAAAAAGATAACCACTATCTATCTCATAACAAATATAAGAAACTATTAGATAAATAATAAAAGTAATTATCCATAAAATATATGTTTTTACTTTTTTATCTAAAATATTCACTCTCTTCTTTCTATTTCTCAATATATTGATAACTAAAAAAACACCAAGCAATGCCGCTAACCACGGTACCAAAAGCATAAAGCAAGTATTTAGAATATATAATAAAGGAGGAGGGGTAATACAATATAATTTGTTTTTATTTTCATTCATAATAATATTTTTAATTTTATCCCCACCGTTTTCAATATATATTTTACCTCTTTATTTTGTTAAATCAACCTTTGATGTTTTGAAATAAAAAAGGGCTGTTATTAGGATAACAACCCTTTAAATTTGTATATTAATTAAGGTTCTAATTTGGAATAAATCCTGTTGCTAGACCAAGCCTTGAATTAAATTCATTATAAGGATGAATATCTAATTCAAGTCCATATTTTTTAGATCTACAAGCAAAACAAGGAACTTGTTCATATTGATCAGCACAATCAATCCATAATGAATTACAAGGATTTTGAGGATTTAGTCTTTTAGAATGAGTTAAAAGCATACAAGCAATTTCAAATATTCCTAAACCAAATTCATTAATTGAAAAAACTTGATAGGCCCGAGGAACACTCCGATCCCGATGACGATAACCAAATTGAGCAGGAAAAATCAAAGCATCATTATTTTGTTGTTTTTCATTTAACATTCTTAGCTTTCCTACTGTATCCTTATTCTGATTAATCTTTTTAACCCAAGAATTGCCATGATGCTGCCATTTACACCAATTATAGAATTTATCTTTATACCTCTCTTCCATTAAGTCTAAAACCCTTTTAACTGCTTTATTATAGGTTTGAGCAATTAATTGCCACTTAGGAACAACAAACCAAGCTTCAGCGCCTTCTGGAGGAGGTTGTAAAGCAAAACTTGGATCAACATTAATAATTTCTGGGAAAAGCTGCTTAATAATCTTAACCTGTTCTTCAACTATTTTAGGCTTATAATCTGCAGGATATTTAAAAAAACCATATCTGTTTCCTTCACGAATAAAAGAACTTGTTTTTGTATTCTTTTTTATAATTGAATTAAGTCCTTTTCCTAATTGAGTTTTCATTAATTCTATCGTTTCTTTTAATCCTTTTTGAAAGCCTTCTTCTGTCAATGGATATGTTCGGAAATCAGTTTTTGAATAATCTTGCAAAACACCAGAAAGAGAAAAACAATCTTCTTGAATAGAAATTTCAAACATTAGTCCATGACAAACAGATATATTAATATCATTACAAAAAATCTCAATTTCTTCTCTTTTTGAAAGCATTTGCTTAGACCATTTTATTATCTGTTTTGCTTGTGGCTTTAATTCAAATGGTACAGATTTCAAGGTTCCTCTAGTTATCATTCTTATCTCTCCTTTCGTTTCCTTATCTTTTAATTTAATTCTTAAAGATCAAATTAAGTTTTGCTTCTTCCTCAGCTGCAACTTTTACTGATTGAACTATTTCTTTTAACCCCCTTTCAAATTCTTCTTTTTCAAGTAAATATTCTTGATTTTCTAAAGCAATAATTTTCGTACCTGAATCAAGAATTAACTTATATAAGCAATTAATACAAACTGATCCATTCTTAACAAAAAACTCAAATTTTATTCCAGCAACTTCAACATCAACTTCTTTATTAATAATTTCCATTTCATCAATTTTTATAAACACCTGATTACACCATTTTATTATCTGCTTTGCTTGTGGTTTTATTTCTATTGGAAGACACCTTAATTTGCCTTTGATCATCATTTTCTTTCTCCTTTTTCCTGCCTGCCATTACTGGTTCAGGCCTTATGGAAATATATAAAATTATCAATGAACATTTGGTATTATTAAATTATCATTTTTATAAATTTTCGTCAATAGATTAAAATAACCCAATCATGCCTGGGTTATTTTATTAAAGAATTAATACTTAATATCTACTAAATGGGATTTTAAGAATTTAGCAATACCTTTTGTAACTTCATTTTTTAATTCTCCTGGACTGGTAGTAACCCAAATAACAAAATTGTACAATTCCTGATTATCGGCTTTTAACCATTTGCGATTCTTGTAAAGAAAAATCAATAGAACAGCCATTGCTATTCTTTTGTTACCATTTTGAAAAGGATGATTCTTTATCATCAAATAAAAAAGTATTGAGGCTTTGGGAAGTAATCCTTTGTATAAATCTTTCCCCTGAAATCTTTGGAAAGGAACTGCCAAACAGCTTTCTAAAGCTTTAGGAAATCTAGTTTGAAAAGCCGGGATTGGCTCCTTAAATTCCTTATTTTCTTCAGTAAAAACGCTTAAATGATAAGCTAAAT
>Ga0334890_1001450_pt1 | contig 31423 bp, 26 predicted proteins | sample GraSluR1_MG_3_FD_207220 | JGI IMG/M metagenome (GOLD analysis project Ga0334890, IMG submission 207220) | Sludge microbial communities from methane-producing bioreactor in Wageningen University, Netherlands - Granular Sludge_31_08-R1 | ecosystem: Engineered > Bioreactor > Anaerobic >... | reverse complement strand
GCCAGACTCCTTTACGAGGTCCGCACCCCAAGGAAAAGACCGGCGACACTCGACCTGCATGCTGACATTATCGCAACTCTACGGGCTATTTGCTGCTCCCAGTTGCAACTACTTTATTCTAGGAGGACTGAGATAACATGCACGTACCGAGTGACATAGAGATAGCGCAGGGAGCGGAGCTTCGGCCGATAGTGGAGATAGCGGAGAAGCTGGGAATAGGAGAGGGCGAGCTTGAGCTGTACGGGAAGTACAAGGCGAAGGTGTCGCCGTCGGTATGGGACCGTGTGCAGGGGGATCCCGACGGCAGGCTGATCCTGGTGACGGCGATCACGCCGACGCCTGCGGGGGAAGGGAAGACGACGACGACGGTCGGGCTTGCGCAGGCATTGGCCCGGAGAGGGAAGAGGACGAGCATGGCCATCCGCGAACCGTCGCTGGGCCCGAGCTTCGGAGTGAAGGGAGGAGCGGCGGGAGGCGGCTACAGCCAGGTGATTCCGATGGAGGACATCAACCTGCACTTCACCGGGGACCTTCACGCGATCACGACGGCGCACAACCTGATCTCGGCGATGGTGGACAACTCCATCCAGCAGGGGAACGAGCTGAACCTGGACCCGCGCCGCATTGTGTGGCGCCGCGTGATGGACCTGAACGAGCGTGCGCTTCGGAGCGTGATCGTGGGTCTGGGAGGCAGGGCGAACGGAGTGCCGCGCGAGAGCGGGTTCGACATCACGGTTGCGTCGGAGATCATGGCGATCCTGTGCCTGTCGACCGATCTGATGGACCTGAAGGCGCGGATATCGAAGATCGTGATCGGATACACGTACGACGGGAAGGCCGTGACGGCGGGCGATATCGGTGCTGCGGGGTCGGCAGCGGTGCTTTTGAAGGACGCGGTGAAGCCGAACCTTGTGCAGACGCTTGAAGGCGTGCCGGCGTTCATCCACGGAGGTCCGTTCGCGAACATAGCGCACGGCTGCAACTCCCTGCAGGCGACGCGGCTGGGTCTGAAGCTTTCGGACTACTTTGTGACGGAGGCCGGATTCGGAGCGGATCTTGGAGCGGAGAAGTTTCTGGACATCAAGTGCCGTCTTGGGGGTCTGAAGCCGTCGGCGGTGGTGATCGTGGCGACGGTCCGTGCTCTGAAGATGCACGGAGGGCGGAAGAAGAGCGAGCTTGGGGAGAAGGATCTCGCCGCGCTTGAGAAGGGGATGACGAATCTCGAAAAGCACATCGAGAACATCGCGTTGTTCGGTCTTCCCGCGGTGGTGGCGATCAACCGTTTTCCCGCGGACAGCGAGGAGGAGCTTGCGCTGATCGAGGAGAAGTGCAACGCGTTGGGAGCGACGGTCGCGCTGTCGGAAGTGTGGGAGAAGGGCGGAGACGGAGGAGTGGACCTTGCGGACAAGGTGATGGCGGCGTGCGGGAAGCCGTCGCAGTTCTCGTACCTTTACGAGGCGGATCTGAGCCCGAAGGAGAAGATCGAGCGGATCGCGAAGAGGATCTACGGAGCGTCTGGAGTGTCGTACACGGAGCAGGCGGAGAAGGATCTGGCCCAGGTTCGTGAGCTTGGCAAGGATGGTCTTCTTGTGTGCATGGCGAAGACGCAGTACTCGCTCTCGGACGATCCGTCGCTGCTGGGGCGTCCGTCGGGTTTCACGGTGACGGTGCGTGAAGTGAGACTGTCCGCTGGAGCCGGATTTCTCGTCGCGGTGACGGGATCGGTCATGACGATGCCGGGTCTGCCGAAGAAACCGGCGGCGCTCTCCATAGACATCGATGAAAAGGGCCGCATCACGGGGCTCTTCTAGGTGCGCCGGGTAAATCTCTCACAAGAGATTGATTTCCAAGCCGGGAGGAGCGTGTCTGAGCATGCGTTCCTCCCTCGTTTCTTATCGGGAATTTGAAAGAACCGTTGACCTTTTATCCATGGATTGTGGTATAAATAGGTCGAAAAGATTGTTCGTGAAACGGAAGTTAGGAAACGAGGAGAACAGCAGGTCTTCTGCCTCACGAAGATATGTGTATTTAGAAAAGGAGGAAGTACAGTGACACTTCTCAGAGAAATGAACCTCGCATCATTCACCGACGAGCTTGCTTCCGATTCCGCCGCTCCCGGAGGCGGAAGCGTTGCGGCTCTGTCCGGCGCCCTTGGAGCATCCCTTGTCTCGATGGTCTGTCGTCTCACCATAGGCAAAAAGGGATATGAAGAGTACGAGGAAGAAATAAAGGAGGCGCTTCTGGAGTCCGAGAAGCTGCGAAATAGACTCCTGGAGGCAATTGATATCGATGCCCAGGCCTTCGGGAAAGTTATGGAGGCGTTCGCGGCGCCGAAAACCACCGATGAAGAAAAAGCTCTCAGGAAAGAAGCGATTCAGTCCGCTTTCAAAGGAGCCTGCGAATCACCCCGCAATACTGCGATCGATTGTCTTGAAGTCCTCCGCCTGTGCTCGAAAATAGCGGACAGAACGAACGCCAATGCGGCCAGCGACCTCGGAGTAGGTGCGGGGCATGCTCTCGCAGGCCTTGAAGGGGCAGCTCTGAACGTGCTCATCAATCTTCCTTCGATAAAGGACGAGGAGTATGTCGATGAAAGAAGTTCCGAGATGGAGGCCATGCAGGACGAGGCCCGAATTCTGAAGGCGGGCGTCCTTCGCGAAGTCTCTCTCCATATCGGCGGAAACTGACTTTTTCTTTCGGCATCCCGTTCTTTTGAATTGTTTCAAGGCCTGCGGAGAGTATATTGCTTCCTCGCCGGAGGTTTTCATGCTTGGTGGTGCCGATTAACGGCAGTCCCCCGGTTTGATCCTGTCTTTGCGGAAAAGTCGACCGGGGGACTCTCCTTTCTCTGCAGTCCGTGTATTCAGATTACTCTGCACGGAGGCTTATGAAAAAACTCTCTCCAGGTAAATTTCCGAGACGAAACAGTAAGTAATGAGAACAATGCAACGAACGATATTTCCACGCTCTCCGCAGCGCTTGGATGAAGGGCTCTTCGTATGCTCGATCATCCTCCGGCTTCTTCGTCTCGAAGGAGAGTGTTATGTACCTCACCTCCATGCTTTTCTTTTATCTATTGACATGTGAACAAAAAGCTCTTTATAATAAAGACTCAAAAAGCAATTCCGTAATGATCAATAGTGTTCCATAATACGGGATAGAACGGTGGCATATCCTGGCGAAGGAGGTTTCATGAGGAACAAAAAGACAGCATCCACTGGAGTCCAATCTATAGAAAGGGCTTTCGCGGTGATTGAACTTCTGGATTCTCATGGCGAATTAGGCATTTCCGAAATCAGCAGGCTTCTCTCGCTTGAACGCAGCACAGTGCATCGTATTGTCTCCACAGTCCGAAATCTTGGGTATCTCAATCAGAACCCATGCAACCACAAGTATTCAAACAGTTTCAAGTTTTTCGAGATAGGAAACGATGTCGTAAAACGCCTCGGTCTTCGACAGCAGGCAGCCCCTTTTCTAAGAGAACTATCCGAAAAGACACACGAAGCAGTGAATCTTGCTATTCTTGACGGAGACCGGGTGATCTACATCGACAAAATCGAAAGCCAGTCGACTATTAAAGTCGACCTTTCGGTTGGAAAACGTTTTCCTCCTTACTGTACGGGATTGGGAAAGATCCTCCTTGCCTGGCTGCCGGAGGAGAAGGTTTTGGAAATAGTGGGCCCTCCCCCTTTCAGGAAATACACGGAGAACACGACAACGTCCATGGAAGTGCTGCTCTCTCAACTTCGGGAGATACGAAGCAGAGAAATCGCGTGGGATAACGAAGAATACGTCCAGGGACTTTTTTGTATTGCAGCTCCTGTTCGTGGCAGTTCAGGGGATGTGGTTGCGGCCTTGAGTGTCGCTCTCCCGAAGTTCGTCTACGCAGGTGAGAAGCGGAAGATCGAGTCGATCGGAGATCTGTTGCTGGATGTCGCGAGAAGGTTCTCTCGTTCGCTCGGATATAAAGACCTTACATCATCTTAAGGAGGTACGAGTTAATGGCAAAAGTAACGATTCAGCAGCTCAAGGAAATGAAGCAGAAGGGCGAGAAGATCTCCATGGTGACCGCCTATGACTACTCCCAGGCGGTACTGGTCGAAAAGGCGGGAATCGAGATCATTCTTGTCGGCGACTCCCTCTCCATGACCATGCTCGGTTACCCCGGGACGGTGAATCTGACGACCGACGAGATGATCCACCACATCAAGCCTGTGGTAAAGGGTGCTCCCACTCCTATGATCGTCGGCGACATGGTCTTCGGCTCCTACAACGAGAGCCCAAGGCAGGCAATCGCGAGCGCCAACCGGTTGATGAAAGAGGGCGGCTGCGACGTGATCAAGCTCGAAGGCGGGCGTCCCGACATAGTCTACCCCCTTGTCGAGGCAGGGATCCCGGTGCAGGGACATATCGGTCTGACGCCGCAGACCGCATCGATGCTCGGCGGATTCAAGGTCCAGGGAAAGAGTCTCGACGCCGCGAAGAAGATCATCGACGAGGCGAAGGCCCTCGAGGAAGCAGGCGCCTTTTCGATCGTGCTTGAATGCGTTCCCGAGGAGCTGGGACGCGCCGTCAGCCAGGCCGTCTCGATTCCCATCATCGGCATAGGAGCGGGCAGATTCTGCGACGGCCAAGTGCTCGTCTTCCACGACATGCTCGGTATGTTCGACAAGTTCCTTCCAAAGTTCGTGAAGCAGTACGCACAGATAGGGCAGGAGATCGTGAAGGCCCTCGAACAGTATAAGCAGGAAATCAAAGGGGGCGGGTTCCCGGAGGAGAAGCACAGTTTCGGTGGACTATCCGCCGAAGATCTGAAGGGGCTTGAGTAGGGATTCCTATGAAAACCGTTATCCTGGGCTCAGGCGCGATGGGATCCCTCTACGGCGGAAAGATCGCCGAAGCGGGCTTCGACGTGACGCTCGTGGATGTCTGGAAGGAGCACATCGACACGGTGAATGCCTCGGGACTCTCGATAGAGGGAATCGGCGGCGACCGCACCGTGAAAAACATTCGCGGAGTGACCGATCCCGCACAGGCCGGCAAGGCGGATCTCGTCATCGTCTTCGTCAAGGCGACGGCGACGGCGGAGGCCATGAAGGGGGCGCTCTCTCTTCTCGGCCCTGAAACCGCCGTGCTAACGCTGCAGAACGGCCTTGGGAACGTGGAAAAGCTGGCAGAAACCGCCGGTGAGAAAAGAGTGATGGCCGGGATCACGGGCCACGGCTGTACCCTCCTCGGCCCGGGAAGAATCCGACACGCGGGGCAGGGTGACACCGTACTCGGCGAGCCTCTCGGTCCGGTGAGCGACAGGTTGAAATCGGCCGGCTCAATGCTGGAGAAGGCCGGATTTTCTGTAAAGCTCTCCGCGAACGTTATGGGGCTCATCTGGGGAAAGCTGATGGTCAATATCGGAATCAATGCGCTGACCGCTGTTACGGGACTCCTGAACGGCAGGCTCGTCGAGTTTCCGGAGACGGAAGAGCTTCTGGAGCTGGCTGTCCGCGAAGCTATGGAAATTGCGGCCCGGAAGGAAATCCGGCTCGAAACGGAAGATCCCGTCGAACATACGAAAAAGGTTGCGCGGCTTACGGCGGCGAACCGTTCGTCGATGCTCCAGGACGTCTCGAACCGACGACAGACCGAGATCGACGTGATCAACGGCGCGATCGTGGACGAGGGGAAAAGACTGGGAGTATCCACTCCCGTCAACAAGGTGCTGACCAACCTGATACGGGTTCGTCAGAAGACGTACCAGAGAAATTGATGCTTTAGAGCAAAAAGTACTGATAGCAATATAATATTAAATAAATATAAGGAGTGTGAGCAAATATGGTGAAGGTGAAAAGAAAACTTGCTTTGTTCTTGATGTGTTGTTTTGTCTTTGTTCTCTGGGGAGCCTTTTCGTTTTCTTTGGACGAGGCTGAAGCGTCCTCCCACGGAACGGTTATTAAATGGCAGGTTGCGACCGGCTGGCCTGAATCGATGTTTTTACACGCGATTCCGAAGAAGTGGGCTGAAGACATCAACAAGGCCTCCGGCGGAAGATTGGTCATCGAGCTTTATCCTGCAGGCGCCTTAGTGGCCGCGCAAGAATTGCTCGACGCAGCCAATATGGGAATCATCAATGCATATCACGCGGCTACGAATCTTTGGGTCGGTAAAATGACGGCGGCTCCGTTCTTTTGCTCTTTCCCTATGATTTTCTCAGAGCCCGGTATGCAGCTGGGGTGGCTTTATGAAGGCGGAGGCCTGGAGCTTTGGCAGAAAATGTACGATCAGGCGGGCTATAATGTAAAGATTTTTCCTCTCGGATTTACCGGACCTGAAACTCTAGCCTGGTCCAATGTGAAAATAGAGAAGATAGATGACTGGAAAGGCCTCAAGTATAGGGGGGCCGGCTGGTGGGCCGAACTGCTGAGAAATATCGGAGTCTCTGTAACGACGCTTCCTCCTGGAGAATTGTATCAGGCTTTGGAGAGAGGTGTCCTCGATGCGTTGGAGTTCAGCACGCCCAATGACGACAAGAACCTGGGCTACTACGAGATTGCGAAATATAATGCCGGACCCGGAATGCATCAGCCTCACACAGTTTATTATCTTGGCATCAACAAGGCCAGTTGGGAATCACTTCCTGATGACATGAAGGCTCTTGTCGAGCTTGCTGCTCGAGCCACTACGATGTGGAGCTACACCCACGATCTTGAGAAGAGCATGCAAGCGAACGAATATTTTCAGAGTAAAGGTGTTATTCCTGTAAAAGTTGACGAAGCAAGTCAGCAGAGGCTCTACGAAGATATCAACGCATTACTGGATAAAAAAGCACAGGAACAGGGAGGCCTCTTTGCGGAGACCTGGACTTCCATAAAGGAATACCGTGAGAGGTTTCTCAAATTTGAAGATTTTATGAAACCGATTTCCGGCAAGTAGCCTGCTGGAAGATTGGGGACAAGGCGATTATCCTTGTCCCTAATCTTCCAAGAAATAAAGTTGATTGAATAAGGGAAAAGGATGAGCGAAATGAAAATGATTAAACTCTTTTGTTTGTCTATCGACAAATTGAATGAATGTATCGCCAAAGCTTCAGCTTGGCTGATTCTTATCCTCTTGTCCGCGATAGGTTACGAAGTGGTCGCAAGGTACGTTTTTAACAGCCCGACGATTTGGAGTTACGAAGTGACATACTTTCTGTCCAGCTTTCTGATAGTAATGGGAATGGGCTATACCCTGAAAAGGAAGGGGCATGTCGGTGTCGATATATTAGTCAATGTCTTTCCAATGAGGGCAAGAGCGGCATTATCAATTATATTTTCTCTGATATTTTTCTTTCCTATGCTTTTTTTGATAATAAAAATGATGATTCCGAACGTTCTTTTCTCGTTTACCTCCAATGAAAAAAGTTGGGTTGGAAGCTGGCTCCCGATCATATGGCCATTCAAATCATGGATATTGGCTGGTCTTGTTTTGCTTTTTTTGCAGGGAATCGTAGAATTGATTCGTGACATCGCAAAGCTGTGGAGTGGGAGGGAGTCATTTGAGTCTTGATTTTTTAAGCCCTGGCGCAATCGCCTTCACTATGATATCTTCAATGGTTTTTTTCATTATCTTGGGCTATCCTGTCGCGTTCGTCCTGGGCGGACTTGCCACGATTTTCGGTCTTCTCTTCATCGGTCAGAACGTCATCGGATTTTTTGTCTTTAGGGTATACGGTATATTTGCTGACTACCTTCTGGTTGCGGTGCCTCTTTTTGTCTTTATGGGCATGATTATTGATAAATCCGGTCTTGCAGTCCGACTGTACGATGCAACGCATGTTTTGATGGGGAGGCTGCGGGGAGGCTTAGCTATTGCCACGGTTGTGACCTCGACTATATTTGCCGCTGCAACCGGGGTTGTGGGGGCGTCGGTTATCACAATGGGGCTTTTGGCGCTTCCGGCGATGTTGAAACATAAGTATGACAAGTCCTTGGCGACCGGTGCGATATGTTCCGGAGGAACGCTTGGTGTGCTGATTCCTCCAAGTGTATTGTTGCTTATATATGGACCAACCGCGGGTTTATCTGTCGGAAGGCTTTTTATGGCGGCTTTCATTCCCGGATTACTCCTTTCTGCTATGTATGTAGGTTATATTGGTATCCGTTGCTATTTTAACCCCTCATTAGGACCTGCACTCCCTTACGAAGAAGTGAACATTCCGCTTCGAAATAAGTTGTATCTTTTCCTAACCTCTGTTCTCCCTGTCGCTGCGTTGATTCTTGCAGTCCTTGGTAGCATATTTTTTGGGATCGCTGCTCCAACAGAGGCTGCAGGAATAGGAGCGCTGGCTTCGCTTGTATTGGTAGCTCTATACGGGCAATTGACCTGGAAAAATCTTAAGGACGCTGTGTATCGTACTGCCACGATTAGTGCGATGACATTTCTCATCCTCATCGGCGCCGGATTCTTCACGATCATTTTTGTTCGTCTCGGCGGCAATCAGATTATTCAGCAGCTTTTAATGGGGCTGCCTCTTCCTAAGGGCGGAGTCCTTGCAGTGATTCTTTTGCTTGTATTCGTTATGGGGATGTTTCTGGATTCTCTGGCTACGATCATGGTGGCAGTGCCTATTATCACTCCCATAGCTTCGTCGCTCGGTTATGATCCCATTTGGTTCGCGATGATGATCATGGTCACGATGCAGACCGGTTTTTTGAGCCCTCCGTTTGCACTGTCGGTTTTTTATTTAAAGGGGGTTGTTCCTCCGGAAATAAGTACATTGGATATTTATAAAGGTGTCTTGCCTTTCATTCTGATACAGATTACCGCGCTTTTTATTTTAACAATCTTTCCGGGATTGATAACCTGGTTGCCTAATTTGATGATTAATTGATCCATTGTTGTGATTTGCGGTGAGAGATTGTTGTATTGCCGGATTCTAGCTGAAACATCGATCGTGGACGAGGGGAAAAGACTGGGAGTATCCACTCCCGTCAACAAGGTGCTGACCAACCTGATACGGGTTCGTCAGAAGACGTACGACGAGTTCCCCGTCTGAAAACGCGGGGACGAAATACAATTCACGTAAGGAGGGAAAGAAACATGAAATTGAAAGGTTCAGTGGCAGTAGTTTTGGTGTGCGCGGTGCTCTTCTCGTTCGTATCCTTGGGCGAGGCTGCAAAGTATCAGTTCAAACTGGGACATGCGGTGAGCGATCAGCATCCGTACCATAGTGGCGCCGAAAAGTTCAAGGAAATTGTGGAGAGGGAAACCAAAGGAGAGATCGAAATCGCTCTCTTCCCTAATAATCAGCTCGGAACGGGAGAGCGTGATCTCCTCGAGGGACTCCAACTCGGAACGGTGGATCTCTACGTCGGGTCGACGGGGCCGATGGGCGGTTTCGAGAAACGGTTCATGATGTTCGACTTCCCGTTCCTCTTCAAGGACAAGGCGCAAGCATACTCCGTGCTTGACGGGGAGATCGGAAATTATGTCATGGGACTTCTCGACAGAATCGGCATCACCGGTTTGGCGTGGTACGAGAACGGGTTCAGGCATTTCACGAATTCGAAGCGTCCGGTGAATGCTCCTGAAGATGTGAAAGGCATGAAACTGCGCACGATGGAGAACAAGATCCACATGGCCCTGTGGAGGGCCATGGGAGCGGATCCCACGCCGATGGCCTGGGGAGAGGTCTTCACCGCGCTGCAGCAGGGGACTGTCGATGGGCAGGAAAATCCCGTTCCCATCATATATGTCCAGAAGGTCTATGAAGTCCAAAAGCACCTCGCTCTTACGGGGCACGTCTTCTCGCCGGCGATGATCGCCATAGCAAAGGCGAAGTTCGATTCTCTCCCGGAGGGTCACAAGGAGATTATCCGTAAGGCTGCGCACGAGTCGGCGCTTTTCCAGCGCGAACAGATCTCGAAAATGGAAAGCGAACAGGTGGCGAAACTGAAGGAACTCGGCATGGAAGTGACCGCTCCCGACGTGACTCCTTTCCGCGAAGCGACGAAAGCCGTCTACGACGAGTTCAGGGGCGAGCTCGGGGATGACGCGAAACTCCTGGATGCGATTCTGAGCGGTAATTAAGCACCTTTCCCGTTGCCTAACGAGCGGGGAGGAGGCAAATCCTCGCTCGTTTCGGCAAATCGGCCCCGAAGGATTATGTTGTTGAAAGGGGAGGTTTCATGCTGTTTTGCAGAAAAATGCTCGATAGGGCAAACGCACTGGCTGAGTATGCCGTCTGCGGATTTCTCGCAGTGATGGTGGTGGTTGTCTTTCTCCAGGTGATCTTCCGTTTTGTGATCCGTTCCTCGCTCCCTTGGTCCGAGGAGCTTGCACGGTACATCATGGTCTGGATCACTTTTCTCGGGGCGAGCATCGGAGTCAAAAGAAAGTCCCATATCGGGGTCGAGGCTGTGGTCACACTTCTTCCGGAGCGCCTTCGAAGCTGGGCGGCGGTCTTTGTACATGCGGTCTCATGCATCTTCTTCGCTTACATGGTGATATACGGACGGGCGATCCTTCGTGTCGTCGGATTTCAGCTCTCGCCTGCGATGGAAATCTCGATGGCGATACCTTACAGCGCCGTATTCGCCGGAGGCGTCCTGATGTTTCTTCACGCTTTTTTCCAGATGTTTGAACAGATGTTTCATGCTGTTTCCGGAAGGATGGTGAAAAACACATGACGGCCGTTCTCTTCGGAAGCCTTGTCTTTTTCTTCCTGTTGAATGTCCCCATTGCGGTTTCGATAGGTCTCGCATCCCTTGCGGCTATCCTGTGGTCGGGAACCATTCCTCCGGTGGTCCTGGTCCAGAAGATGTTTACCGCGACGGACTCTTTTCCTTTGATGGCGGTTCCCTTTTTTATCCTGGCGGGTTCGTTGATGGAGTTCGGAGGCATTTCCCGGAGGCTTGTGAACTTTGCGAACTCAGTCGTGGGGCGTTTTTCCGGCGGGCTTGCCTTCGTCGCCATCATCGCCAGCATGTTCTTCGGCGCGATTTCGGGAGCTGCTGCGGCGTGTGTCGCGGCAATCGGAACAATTCTCATTCCCGCAATGGTCCGCAGAGGCTACGACACGCCGTACGCAACGGCGGTGCAGGCGACTGCGGGTACGCTTGGCGTCATGATCCCCCCGAGCATACCGATGATCATCTACGGCGTCCTGACCGGGGTCTCTATAGGAGCTCTTTTCATGGGAGGAATTCTTCCGGGTTTCCTCGTCGGAGGCTCTCTCATGTTCGTTGCCTGGCTGATCGCACGAAAAAAAGGGTACAAGGGAGACGAGAAGGCCAGCGGAGCGAAGATCTGGGCTACTTTCAAGGATGCGATTCTCGCTCTTCTGATGCCGGTCATCATTCTCGGCGGCATCTACGGCGGCGTCTTCACACCCACGGAGGCCGCGGTGGTGGCGGTGATCTATGGTTTCATCGTAGGACTGTTCGTCTACCGGGAGCTTTCGCTGTCCAAGCTGAAGGACATCCTGGTGAACACGTCGGTGAGCACGGCGATGATCATGTTCATTATCGCGACATCGTCGGTTTTTAGCTGGATTTTGACGGCTCAGAGAGTGCCCCAGGCGGTGGCCTCGGCTATCCTCTCTTTTTCTACAAACCCGATCGTCATCCTCACGCTCATAAATCTCCTTCTGCTGTTCATCGGAACTTTCATGGAAACGGTAGCCTCGATCATTATTCTCGTTCCCGTCCTTTTACCCGTTGTGACGCAGATCGGCGTAGATCCTCTCCATTTCGGCATCATCATCGTGGTGAACCTAGCCATCGGGATGGTGACGCCTCCTCTCGGCGTCTGTCTCTTCGTGGGGTGCGGAATTTCCGGCATTACGCTGGAGGCCATTTCCAAGGCAGTCTGGCCGTTCATTCTGAGCATGATCTTCGCGGTTCTCCTTTTGACCTATATCCCCTGGATTAGTATCGCCCTTCCGAGATTGGCCGGAATCTACTGATTCATCCTCATTTCAGGCCCCGGCTCAAAATCATGCGCCGGGGTCATTGACCGGGATTGCGCAATACTGTCTTTCCGTGTGACGCACTTGAACCGACACGTTTCGATTCAATCAAGACATCAACAAGCCCACAATGCCCTTAAGTGATTGAAAAAGTTATAAAATGCATGAATAAAAGGTTTTATTGTGAATGCAGCTGTGATCTTGACAGGCTTCTTGCTGTTTTGTATCGTATCTGTAAATTCCTTTTACTGGTTTTTATTTCCGTCTGTCGGGAATGATCTCGGTGAAAGATACTATACGGTATCAGAGGTGAAACTGTTATGCGGAAGATAACGATCGGAGTCGTCGGAAGCGGTTTCGCGTGTCATTTTCACAGCAGGGCCCTCGGCAGGGTTTCCGGTGTGTCGGTGCGCCTCAAGTCCGTTGCGGACATTGAAATCGAGAAGGCGAAAGCCGTTGCCGAAGCCTATCATTATGAAGAATATCACGACGATTACCGGGTACTCTTGCGTGACCCGGAGATCGACGTTATCGACATATGCACCCCGCCCTTTCTGCATCCGCGGATTACGATGGAAGCAGTGACCGCAGCAAAACATGTTATCTGTGAGAAACCTCTCACGGGCTATTTCGGGCTTCCCGGCGACGCGGAACCCATCGGGGATACTGTTCCCAAATCCAGGATGTACAAGGGTGTTCTGGATGAGATCGGGATGCTGAAAAAGGCCCTTTCCGGAAGCGACCGCCTCTTTATGTATGCTGAAAACTATGTCTATTCCCCGAATATACTGAAAGCCGCCGAGATTATCCGGTCGAAAAAAAGCAAGATCCTCTTCATGAAGGGGGAAGAGAGTCTGAAGGGCTCGACATCACCTGTTGCCGGACAATGGGCGAAGACCGGCGGCGGATCGCTCATCCGTGTGGGGTGTCACCCTCTCGGAGGAATTCTTTGGCTGAAGAGGGAGGAGGCGAGGTCCCGGAACATTCATATCGGAGTAAAAAGCGTCCTCTGCGACACCGGCAGAATGACGCCGGGGCTTACGGAATACGAGCATCGGCACATCAGCGTCCGGCCTGTCGACGTAGAGGACTACGCGTCGGTAGCGATCACCTTCACCGATGACACGAAAGCCCTCGTCATCGCGGGAGACACGATGCTCGGAGGAACGAGAAACTACGTCGAAGTCTATGCCAACGACGCCGTGATGTACTGCCAGATAACGCCGTCGGACACCATGAGCACCTATATGCTCGACGAAGACGGTATGGAGAATGTCTACATCTCCGAGATGCTTCCCGCGAAGACCGGCTGGCAGAAGCCGTTCGTGGCGGAGGAACATCTGCGCGGCTACGCAGCGCAATTTCAGGATTTCGTCGAGTGTGCCGCCACGGGACGGGCGCCTCTCTCTGACTTCGAACTCGCCTGTGATACGATCCGGGTTATCTACGCGGCCTATCTCTCGGCAGAGGAAGGAAGGCGGATCGTTTTATGACCGGGTACTCCCGGAAGCCTTCCGTTCGCGGAGAGAAACTGCGTGCCGAAAGAGGAGAAAATCGAAATCTCAGATGACTTGTACTGCAGGAACATGAGGGGTGATCCTGCAGCACGGACCGGCTTTCAGCAGCGAACTGTCGGTTTCGTGACCGACCCATTTCCGGAGTTCTCGAGCGAGCGCCAGCATGAGGTCGAGGTCCACCCCGGTCTCGATGCCCATTTCGTGAAGCATGTGGAGCATGTCCTCGGACGCTACATTGCCCGATGCTCCCGGAGCGAAAGGACATCCTCCGAGTCCTGCCAGCGAGGCGTCGTAGCGTATCACGCCGGCCTGGAGTCCCGCGAGCATGTTCGCCAGGGCCATGCCCCTGGTGTTATGGAAATGAAGGAACCAGCGGATAAGCGGAAATCTCTGTTTCATATGTGTTGACAGTTCGAAGACCTGCCTCGGATTTGCCATGCCCGTCGTGTCTGAGAGGGAGAGTTCCCTGATTCCGAGGCCAGACAAGCGAAGGGCAATTTCCTCGACATTTTCCGGAGGGACCTTCCCCTCGAATGGACAACCGAAGGCGGTGGAAATGGCTCCGGAAACTTCGATTCCATTGGCGCCTGCGAATTCGACGCACCTTTTAAAGCCCTCTATAAGTTCGAACGGAGTCCTGTTCAAATTCGCTTTTGCATGCGATTCGCTGGCCGAGACGGTGAGCTTTACCTTTGTCACTCTCGAGGCCAAGGCACGTTCCACACCCTTGAGGTTTGCTACAAGCGCCCTGTATTCGACTCCTTTCACGCGGCGTATCTTCCGGGCGACTTCGTCGGTGTCGGCCATCTGCGGTACCGCCTTGGGATGGACGAACGAACCGATCTCTATTATCTTCACTCCCGCGTCGACGGCTCCCTCGATAAGGCGGATCTTGCGTTCCACCGGGAGGATGGCCGCTTCATTCTGGAGCCCGTCGCGCGGACCGACCTCGCAAAACAGTATCTTTTCCGGCAGCAGGATGCTCATTTATGGTTCCTCCTCACATGCTGGCTGATGGATTTTTTGTTTCGAAAGCAACATTACTCCAAGAGGGGGATTTCTGTCAAACGGCTGTTATTTCCGTAGGGCGGGAAAATTTCAGGAGGCTTTCTCGGGGACACGAAAACATCTTTCAGTGGATAGAAAAACGGGAGGTCTGTATTGACAAAAGAGTGTGCTTTCGCTATTGTGTAAACATTTCTCAAGATCGGTTTGAGTTTCCGTTCTTCGGAAACTCTTTCTTACAAACAACTTTTTCGTGTGGTTCCTAAAAATTGCAATGGAGGTGCCGAAAAAATGCACAAGGATTTGGTGTCGTTTCAGCTCGTCAAATTTCTGGAGGCACGGGGCGTTGAGAAGATCTTCGGCCTTTGCGGGCACACGGTCATCGGGTTTCTGGATGCTCTCAAGGAGAGCAGGATCAAGTTCATTTCCGTACGCCACGAGCAGATAGCCGCCCACGCCGCCGACGGCTACGCCCGCGGCAAGGGCTGCAGGGTTCCAGGCATTCTTCTGACCCATCTCGGACCCGGGCTTGCAAACGCTACAACAGGCGTCGCCGAGGCGGGACTCAACTCAATTCCCATGGTCGTTATCGCCGGAGACGTTCCAAGCTGCTATTTCGGCCGCCACCCCCACCAGGAGGTCAATCTGCACGCAGACGCGAGCCAGTACGAGATATTCCGCCCGTTCGTAAAACGCGCATGGAGGGTCGACAGGCCGGAACTGCTCCCCGAGGTGATGGACAAGGCCTTCCGTCTTGCCCTCACCGGACGCCCGGGGCCCGTTCTTGTCTCTATTCCCATGGATATCTTCTCGATGGAGATCGATACACGCTTCTTCGAGCAGCGTATGCACAACACGCCGCAACTTCCCCGTCCCGGACTCGACGAAAAAACAGCCGAAGAGATCGCGGTGCTCCTCGCCGAGGCGAAGAGCCCGGTGCTGTATCCAGGCGGAGGCGTCATTTCCTCCGGAGCGGCCGCGGCATTGACGGAACTTGCATCATTCTTTGAAATTCCGGTTCTGTACACCCTGATGGGAAAGGGATCCATTCCGGACGATCATCCTCTCGCCGTCGGCATGACGGGTTTCTGGGGTACCGAGTTCAACAACACGACCGCGATGAAGGCCGACGTCATGATGGCTGTCGGCACAAGGCTCTCTGAAGCCGACTGCAGCTCCTGGTACTTCGGCGAGACATTCGATGTTCCCCCGACAAAGCTGATTCATATCGACATCAACCAGGAGGAGATCGGGCGGAACTACAAGACGGAGATCGGCGCGGTATGCGACGCGAAGATGGCCCTCGACGCCATTCTTGCAGCCGCTAGAAGGAAGTATCCGGATGGTGTGAAACGCCCGGACAAGGTCAGGGAGATCGCCGAAGCCAAGGCGGCCTATCGCGCGACCATCGCCGAGGCGCAGAAATCGGACCAGTTCCCGATGCGTCCCGAACGGATCCTCGCTGACCTGCGGGAAGTCCTTCCCCGCGACGGTTTTGTCGTGGCGGACGTCGGTTGGAATAAAAACGGCGTCGGGCAGCAGTTCGAAATCTACGAACCCGGAACGTTCGTCGCTCCCGGCGGACTGGCGACTATGGGGTACGGCCCTTCGGCGGCCCTGGGCGTGAAGGTCGCCTGCCCGGACAAAAAAGTAGTGGCGCTCATAGGCGACGGCGGCATGGGAGCGAACGTATCACCTTTCGCCACCGGCGCAGTGGAGAACATCGCGGTCGTCTGGGTTGTGATGAACAACTGCGCCTTCGGTACGATCGCCGGCCTTGAGAGGCAGCACTACGAGCATGAGTTCGGCACGATTTTCGAACGGGATGGAAAACCGTACAGCCCTGATTTTGCGGCGATTGCGAGGGCGTACGGAATCGAAGGCTACACGGTGGAGCGGGCCGGGGATTTCAAGCCGATGCTCCAAAAAGCCCTCGCCTCGGAGAAACCGTGCGTTCTGGACGTTCGGATGGAGAATGCTCCTGTTGTCACGAAAGGGTGCTGGAACATCAACGATATTTTCAGGAAGCGCGGCGAGGAGAAGCCATGGAGGGTCTGGTCCTGGGAGGATATCGAGCCCTGGAGGATGTAGGAATTGCACGTTTTCTCCATTCATCAGGCGGAGTTCGTGTCGATCGTAAAGATGGTTTGTAAAGGAGATGACGAGGCTGCATGGCGAAAAAAGAATTGACTGAAGCGCAGCGACAGACCCTGGAAGCTGTTTTCGAGAGGGCCCGCGTTGCGGAGAAGATCATAGAGAACTACGATCAGGAGCGCGTTGACCGTATGTGCCGTTGCATTGCGTGGTCGGCGGCCAATCCGCGCGATTTCGACCGCTTCTGCAAGATGGGAGTGGAGGAGAGCGGAGCGGGAGACTGGAGCGGCCGTTTCGGAAAGAGGCATAAGATTCTCGGAGTCCTGCGGGACGCCCTGCGGCAGAAGAGCGTCGGCATCATCGAGGTGAATCCGGAGAAGGGGCTTGTCCGCTACGGAAAACCCGCCGGCCTGATCTCGTCGCTCATTCCGATGACCAATCCGGAGCTTACACCGATTGTAACCGCGATCTACGCATTGAAGGCACGGGATGTCGTCGTCTTCTCCCCGCACCCCAGGACGAAAAAAACTACCTTCGAGGTCGTGGAGAGCATGCGCCGGGGGCTGAAATCCATCGGGGAGCCCGAGGATTTTCTTCAGTGTATTACAGAGGTCAACATGGCGATCGTGGAGCAGCTCATGACAATGGGAGATCTCGTGATGGCGACGGGCGGCCTCGCCATGAGCAGGGCCGCGCACAGCTCGGGCAAGCCCGCTTACTGCTCCGGCGCCGGAAACGCCACGATGATCTTCGACGAGACGACGGACGTGGCGGAGGCGGCCATGAACACCAGGATCAGCAAGACCTCGGATTTCGGGTCCGGATGCTCCGCCGACGGCAACCTCGTCATTCACGGGAGCATCTACGAGAAAATGGTCGCGCAGCTCGTCAAGGAAGGCGGATATCTCGCCGGCGACGAGGAGCGGGAGAAGCTGAAAAAAGCGATGTGGGACGACGAGGGGCACAGGATCGTGGAGACGGTCGCCGTAGCCCCGCAGAAATTGTGCAAGGCCGCCGGATTCGAGATCCCCGGGGACAGAAAGTTCGTCATGGTGACAGGCGACGGCATAGGAAAGGACTACCCCTTCTCCGGCGAGAAACTCACAACGCTGCTTGCGCTCTACCGCTACGAGGGAGATTTCGAAAACGCACTGAAGATGGTCGACGAAATCTATAAGGTCGGTGGCAGGGGGCACTCCTGCGGCATATACAGCTTCAACGACGAGCATATTCACGCCCTGGCCCTCCGCGCACCCGTCACCCGCATCATGGTCCGGCAGCCGCAGTCCAAGGCGAACGCCGGGAGCGCGAACAACGGCATGCCGATGACGTCGAGCATGGGATGCGGTACCTGGGGAGGGAACCAGGTCTCCGAGAACATCGCACTGAAGCATTACATGAACAGCACGTGGGTCGCAAAGCCGATTTTGACGGACGCTCCTTCGGAGGAAGTTCTCTTCGGCGAGTTTTTTGATCCGACGAACAAACGGGAGGTTTAATACACTCTTTGCTCCGGCATGGGGCGGACCGCGGTCGGTGCATGAGTGGAAAACGCGTGGTGCTTCGCTGAGCAGGTGAGGAACGTATCACGCCATTTTAGAAAGCGAGGAGGAGTTGAAATGAAGAAGTTCGGTCTTGTGTGTCTCTCGGTTGTGTTGGTAATGGCTTTTGCTTGTGCGGGATTCGCGGCGTACCCGGAGAAAAACCTCCAGGGACTGATCATGTGGGGTGCAGGAGGCGGCACGGACAATTTCGCCCGGGCGATCACTCCCCTGGCGGAGAAGCATCTCGGCCAGACAATCATCCTTCAGAACAGAACAGGCGCTTCCGGAGCAGTGGCGACGACGGTCGTGGTGAACTCGGCCGCCGACGGCTACACGCTGCTGTACGGAGCCGAGAATCCCGCGACGTACCGCGTGCTCGGCCTCTCCCCCCTGGGCTTCCATGACCTTACGCCGGTTTTGATCGGCGTCGAAGGCGCTGTTGTTATCTGCGTCAACCCGGATACGCCCTATAATACGATGCAGGAACTCGTTGAGGCCGCGAAGTCCGAAAAAAGAATCAGGATGGCAACCTCCGGAGTCGGAGGATTGCCCTATGTTGCCGGCGCCATGATGAAGGGGATGCACGGAACCGATTTCAACTACATCCAGTTCGATGGAGACGGTCCCGGAGCAACTGCTGTGATGGGCGGCCATGCCGATGTCATGCCGCTCGCTCTCTCGACCTCGGTCGAGTATATCCGTGCCGGAAGGCTCCGCGGTCTTGCGGTTCTGACGACAAAACGGGTTCCGCAACTCCCCGATGTTCCCGCGATCACGGAGATTTATCCCGAATACGAGCAGTATCTTCCGTGGGGTCCGTTCTACGGCGTCTTCGTCAAGAAGGGAACACCCGCCGATATCGTGGCGGCTCTCAGCGATGCCTTCTCCAAGGCCATGGATGAGCCCCGCTTCGAGGAGTACGTAAAGAACTCCGGAGGCTTCAAGAACGGCAGTACCGGAGAAGCAGCCGTCAAATTCCTGGAGAAGTTCGAGTCCACCGCGAGCTGGCTGATCTTCAACGCGGGCGGTGCAAAACATTCTCCAGCGGAGTTCGGTATCCCCGAGCCGCAGAAGTAACCGCCGATCTTACGGGCGGGGGGCATAAGCCGGGCTGCTTCCCCGCCCGCTCCAATACAAAGAATTCGATTACGTTCTGCAGCAATGGAAGGAAGTGAAGATTCATGGACGATCCGAAAGGCATTGGATCGGGAGGAAAGCCGAACGAAACCGCAGCGGTGAAAGATCTTTCCGTCTATGTTCCCGAGGCCAGGCGAAGACCGGGCGAACTGGGAATAACGGTCATCACCTTTATCATAGGCGCTCTCGGCTACTATTTTGCGCTGGGTATGACAAGCGGCGAGTTCTCTTCTCCTTCCGTCTTTCCGAAGCTTGCTTCGACAGTGATCATGGTTTGTTCCGCAGTCAACTTCCGGAAGGCGGTAAAAAGAGAGCGGCCTGAAGAATCCGACTCGTCGGTGGTTCACTATCTCCTGCCGAGAGATGTCGTCGTGATGCTCTCTCTCCTGGTGATCTACTGTTTCGCGCTTCCGCAGATTCGATTCATCGCCTCCTCCTATGCCTTCATGGTGGCAGGGATGATCTATCTTCAAAGAGGAAAGAACATCGTCCGGGCACTGCTGATTTCAGCAGCTTCCCTTGCGGTGCTGGTAGTGATTTTCCGCTACCTCTTCCTCGTGATCCTTCCGTAAAGGGGGCCCGGAGACAATGGAACAGAACCTCCAGTACTTTCTCATTCCGTTCCTGCATTGGGAGATGATGCTCCTGATCTGGATCGGTGTCTTCGCAGGAATCTGGGTCGGCGCGATTCCGGGACTCTCCGTGACGATGGCGGCGTCCCTGCTGATATCGTTCACATTCTCGTGGGATCTGAACAACGCGCTCGCGCTGATCTGCGGCGTTTTCGTAGGAGGCGTCTACGGCGGTTCGATCACGGCCATCCTGCTCAATATTCCGGGAGCGCCCGCGGCCATCGCCACCGGAATCGAGGGCTATCCGCTGGCTCAGCTCGGAGAAGCCGGCAAGGCCATCGGTCTCTGCACGACGGTTTCCGTTTTCGCGAGTTTCGTGGGTATTGTTGTCCTTGCTGTAGCGGCCCCGGTGATCGCGAACTTTTCTCTCAAGTTCTCTCCAAGGGATTTTTTCCTGCTGGCTGTAATGGGTCTCCTGCTCATAGGCAGCATCGGAGGAGGCGATCCTGTGAAAGGGATCACCGCAGGAGCTGTCGGTGTCCTTCTGAGCATGGTCGGCATGGACCCCTCCACCGGAGAGCTTCGCTATACCTTCGGCAATATCTACCTGATGGCGGGGATAAGCTTCGTCACCGCAATGATCGGCCTTTTCGGCGTCTCGGAAGCCCTGACGCAGTTCCGAAGTGCAGGAAAGCAATCGCCCAAGCAGAATCTCGACAAGATCATTCCGAACTGGGAGACCTTCATCAGGTTTCTGCCTCTTTCCATCCGCTCTTCTCTCCTCGGAGTCTTCATAGGAGCGCTTCCCGGAACCGGCGGAGACGTGGCGGCCCTCCTGGCCTACGACCAGGCGAAGCGATCGGTACGCAATCCCTCCAGACCTTTCGGAACGGGAGCATATGAAGGAATCGTCGCCCCGGAGACCGCGAACAAAGGGGCAATCGGCGGCGCGTTCATCCCGATGCTGACACTGGGTATTCCGGGTGACGCCGTGACCGCCATCATCATCGGCGCTCTCTTTATTCACGGTCTGAAGCCGGGGCCGATGCTCATGATCGAGACGCCGCACCTCTTCTGGATGATCGTGAGCTGCCTGAGCATCGCGAGCGTGGCGCTGATGGTGCTGGGACTGGTGAGCGTGAAACCGTTCGCGAGGATCATCGACATTCCGAAGTCGATCATCATGCCGGTGGTCATCATACTCTCCGTGATCGGAACATACGCGATCCAGAACAGCGTGGTGGACATCTTCTACATGATCGGATTCGGCATTATCGGCTACTTCATGAGACTCTACGGCTACGCTACCGGTCCGATGGTACTGGGCCTGATCCTCGGCCCGATGCTGGACGCGAACTACCGCAGGGCGATGCAGGGAGCGGAAAATCAGCTGATTCCCTTTCTGCAGGGGTTCGTGACGAATCCGATCAGCCTTGTGCTTACGCTGTCGATCGTATTCCTGGTTTTCTCGCAGACGAAAACCTACAGGAGGTGGCGGGGGCTTTCCTGACGGAATCCTGTTTTTTCGCATTGCGATGACAATGTCGCGGATGTGCAATGACGAAGGAAAAGATGTTCCAGCAATTCCAATACTAAAGAGGAGGAACGATTCATGAAAAAAATGTCTCTCGCATTGCTGCTTGTGTTGTTTGTAGCCGGCGCCGCCTCGGCGGCCTATCCCGAGAAGAATCTTCAGGGGTACATCATGTGGGGCGCCGGGGGCGCCATGGACAACACGACACGCGCCATCGTCCCCATCGCCCAGGAGCATCTCGGAAGAACGATCATCCTTCAGAACAGGACCGGCGCGACGGGCGCCATCGCAACCACTTTCGTCGCCAACCAGCCTGCCGACGGATACAGCATTCTCTTCGGCGCGGAGAACCCGAACCTCTACAAGGTGACGGGTCTCTCCCAGATCGACTACGATCAGTTCGAGCCCGTGTTCCTGATGATGGCGAACGTCGGCGTCGTCCTAGTGGGCAAGGATTCTCCTTATACCACGTATCAGGAACTGATCGATGCCGCGCTCTCCGGGAAGACGATCACCATGGGCTCCACGGGTCCCGGGGGATTGCCATACGTCGCAATGGCCATGATAGAGAATATCCACGACCTGAAATTCAACAGGATGCAGTTCGACGGGGAAGGTCCCTGCATCACGGCGCTCATGGGCGGACATATCGATGCCGTCCCGGTAGGCCTGCTCGCCGCCGCAAGCTTCATTCAGTCAGGAGCGGTACGCGGGCTCGCCGTCATCGGCAAGGAGCGGATTGACAGTATTCCGTCGGTTCCCGCAATCGTCGAGGCATACAAAGAGTACGATCCGTACCTCCCGTGGGGAGCTTTCTTCGGTGCATTCGTTCGGAAAGGCACTCCGCAGGAAGCTATCGATACGCTTCAGGCGGCATTTCAGAAAGGATACGAAGATCCGAGGTTCGACGAGTTCGCGACGAAGATGGGCGGCGTCAAGCTCGGCCTGACAGGAGAGAAGGCACGCGAGTACATCAGGCAGAACCAATCCGTCAGCGCGTGGCTCCTCTACGACGCGGGGGGAGCGAAGCACTCTCCCGAGGAGTTCGGAATTCCCAGGCCGTAGCGCTCCGATGCAGGAAAGCGCTCCTCCTTCGGGGGGCGCTTTCCAAATACGGTGTACGCTACTCGCAGCAGAAGCCACTGAATGCAGGGGAGGGAACGTGTATCATGCAGCTTAAATTCTCCTTGGCACAACTTACCGTGTTGAAGACGTCGCCGCCTGAGATTGCGCAGATAGCAGCGGATTGCGGCTATGACTACGTAAGTATGCGCCAGATATATATGGGACTTCCCGAGGAACCCGATTACGACCTGTCCAAGAACAAAAAACTGATGGCGGAGACGAAAGCCGTCTTTGCCGCTACCGGCATCAAGCTGCTCGATATCGAACTGGCCCGGATTTTCGACGACATGGATGTGAAAAGATACGAACCGGCGATGGAAACAGCAGCCCAATTGGGCGGAAAACACGTGCTGAGCAGCATCTGGACTTTGAACCGGGAGTACGCGATCGAGCGGTTCGCCGACGTATGCGACCTGGCGAAGCAGTACGGCTTGACGGTCGAGCTCGAATACGTTCCGATAGCCGGTGTAAGAACATTGCAGAGCACTGTCGACGTGCTTCGCAAGGTGAATCGCCCGAACGCAGGAATCCTGATCGACATCCATCACTTTCACAGGGCGCAGGACGACCCGAAGGAGCTTTCCAAGCTTCCGAAGGAGTGGTTTCATATGGCGCATTTATGCGACGCTCCCGTTGAGATTCCGACCGAGCAGACCGAGATGGTGCGAATCCTCAGAGAAGCCCGCTCGTATGTGGGTGAGGGGGGCATCGATATCGCCTCAATCCTGAACGCGATTCCCGCCGTTCCGTACTCGATCGAGCTTCCGAACCTTCAAAGGGTGGAGGAGTTCGGATATAAAGAGCATGCCAGGCGTTGTCTTGAATCGGCGAAGTCCTATTGCGAGCTGCATCTGAAGGATAGCCGGGGCTAGTCCGCGAAAGGGGTTCTTTTCAATTGTTCAATACGACGGTGAAAACGCGTTTCTTCGGTCTTTTGGGAAACCCCCTGGGACAGAGCGCGGCGGCGTTCATGCACAACAGCGTCTATCAGAAAATGGGGCTCGATTTGCTCTATGTTCCCCTGGAGCTTGAGATCGGGCAGCTTGAGACGGTCGTCCGAACCATGGAGCATTTCAACTACGCCGGGTCGGGCGTGACCATGCCTTTCAAGACGCTGGTTCATAAGTATCTCGACGGATTGGCGGACTCCGCCGTTTTCACCGAGGTGGTCAACACCATCGTCATCGAAAAAGACGGCCGCAAGATAGGGCACAATACCGACGGAACAGGGTTTGTCCGTTCTCTTGAGGACCGCGCCGGGCTGAAGATTCCCGATCATCGCTACCTTATTCTCGGTTCGGGAGGCGCGGCTACGGCAATAGCCTGTGCGCTCGCCGCGAAGGGGGCCGCCCGGATGCGTTCTCTTTGCATCCTGCAGGATTTTTCCTGCGCCGAGGCGCTCTATTCGAGAGTGAATACGCACTTCCCCGGCATATGCGAGATCGGAGAAATGAATGAAGAGACGATTCGGAGAGGGCTGCACGAGTTCGACGTGATCATTCACGCGACCAAGGTGGGGCTCTACCCCAAAGTCGACGAGGTTCTTTTCGATACGACGCTTCTGGACGAATCCCACTTGGTCTGCGACGTGGTCTATGTCCCGATGGAGACGAGGCTCCTGAAGGAGTCCGGAAAAAGAGGGTGCCGCACCCTCTCGGGAATATGGATGAACGTCTACCAGGCGGCGGAGCAGATGCGCCTCTGGGCAGGAATCGACCCGCCCGTCGACTTCATGTACCAGTGCGGTATCGAATACCTTGCGAGAGAAGGCAAACTGAGCGCCTGATTTCCCCGGCGCCGGGAATTCGGGTCGTTTGAGGGGGGCATGCGCTTGCAGACAATCGAAAATGCATCGAGACTGTCGGGATCCGCGGAGGAAAAGGCTGTACGCTCGGTGGAGCGGGCTTTTTCGATCCTTATGTGTTTCACTCTCGACGAAGATGAACTGACGCTTATGGATATCGCGCGGAAAATGCAGCTTCCGACGACGACTGTCTCGAGAATGGTCAATACCCTGGTCCGCATCGGCTTTCTTGAAAAAAGCCCGGCGAAAACATATTCACTCGGAGCGAATCTGTACTATCTGGGGGCTGTCGCCCGCAATCATTTCAAGCTTCAGAAGATCGCGTATCCGTACATGAAGCAGGTCCGGGATACCACTAAGGAGGCTGTGTCGCTCTACGTTCTCGACGGAGACGCCCGCGTCTGTTACGAACACGTGGAAAGCCTTCTGAGCATGCGTTGCGTGGTTCGCGTAGGAGATCGGTTTCCGCTGTGGGCAGGAGCAGCGGGCAAGTGTATTCTCGCGTATGCGGATTCCGAACTCGTTGACCGCGAGATCGCCAAAGCGAAGCCGATCACGCCGAATACCCTCGTCTCACGGGAGGGCTTTCTGGCCGACCTCGAATCGATACGAAAAAAAGGGTATGCCATCAGTTACGGTGAAAGAGAGGAGGGAATCACGTCAATAGCAATCCCTATTTTTCACCCCAGGAATAAAGTGACGATTGTTTTTTCCGTCGCCGGGCCATCCGTTCGGTTTACCGACGAGGTCGTCGAGGAACTGCTTCCTGTTCTGAAGAAGATGACGGCGGAAATTTCAAAGAGCCTGTCATATCGCTGACGAGCCGCTCCTATTTCAACACAGCCTGCGGAGAGCGAAAGGTATAAGTCATGCCTCCGCTATCCGCAGACTGTTGGAGGAGATCCTTGTTTTCAGGAAATGGCGCTGACGACAGCCCTGAGTCCGAGGAGATAGCTGTCGAGTCCGAATCCGCAGATCTGCCCTTTCACGATCTCGGCGAAGACGGAATGGTGCCGGAATTCCTCCCGGGCATGAATATTCGACATGTGAATCTCCGCCACCGGGACGGTGAGGATCGCCAGCGCGTCGCGGATGGCGTAGCTGTAGTGCGTCCAGGCGCCTGCATTGATGATGACGCCGTCCATTTCCTCCTGGAATGCCTGGTGGATGCGCTCGCACATGTCTCCTTCGGAGTTCGTCTGGAAGCTGACGACCTCGACTCCGAGCTCCCTGCCCAGTTCGCGAAGTTTCTCGTCGATTTCGTCGAGCGTAATCGTTCCGTACTGTGCCGGATCCCGTTTGCCGAACATGTTGTGATTCACTCCGTGAAGCATGAGCACTTTTTTCATGATCTTTCCTTCATCTCCTTTTTTGAGATATTGATGATGCCTGCCCGAGGCACGATGGGCAAGATCTCCGCAATCGGCTTTTCACCGATCCTGTGTTACATTGCGCTTCATAATGTCTCTTCAGAATCTTATTGAAAGAAACATCCTGACGGCGATTCCCGCGATGAGGGCCGAGGCGATCATGATGGCCATCGAGGCGGCCATTCGCCTGCCTCCGAGTTCCTTCCACAGTACGATGAACGTAGCGATGCACGGGAAGGTCATCGACAGCGTCACCGTTGCCACGACCAGCTGTACCGGAGACAGTCCGAGCGTTCCGAGCATGCCGACCGCGACATCCTTCCGGAGGATTCCGAGAAGAATAGGGCCCGATGCCTCGGCGGGAAGCCCGAGTAAACCGTTGAAGACAGGGGCAAGGAGCCTTGATAGAATAGAGGTGACGCCCGTCGAGTCCAGCAACCCGACGAGAAGAATGCCGCCGAGCACCAAGGGGACTGCTTCGAGAAGGAATCCCCTGATCCGCATCCAGAGCTTGAGGAATAATGATTTGAACGACGGAATGCGATAGGGAGGGATCTCGACGATCAGTTCAGGGCTGAAGCCGGGCAGGAGCGAGTGAAGGAGGCGTCCGAGTATCAGCCACGAGAGGATGAGGGTTCCGTAGACCGCCAGAACCCATTGCATTCCCATCTCTCCGACCGTTCCAAGGATCATGGCCTGCAGCCCCGCGCACGGGATCGCGACGGAGATGAGTGTCGCAGCGATGAAACGTTCCCGGTCCGAGTCGAGCACTCTCGTGGCGAGTATCCCCGGGACATTGCAGCCGAAGCCCAGAAGCGAAGGGACGATGGCGAAACCGTGGAGTCCCATCCGGTGGAGGAGGGCGTCGAATATGACGGCGAGCCGCGGAAGGTAGCCGAAGTCCTCGAGGAGGCTGAGTACAAGGTAGAAGGAGGTGACATAGGGGAGCACCATCACCAGTGGTACATAGAGTCCCGTGGTAAGCAGACCGAAGCTCTGTTCGAAGTCGATGGCTCCGTTGATGAGACGCCCGACGACGATGTCGTGAAGCAGGCCTTCTCCTCCGAGAACGGAAGATATTCTCTCCGCGACGGGCAACAGCAGGAAATCGAAGAGGGGGTCGAGGAATTCGTCGATGAGTCCTTCACCGAGAAATCGGATGGAAACGAAGCTGGCGACGATGACGAACACTCCGATAAGAAGTCCCCAGAAGGAATCCACGGAAGCGTCTTCGAGCTTGTCGAGCAAGGTGTGGTGACGGTGGCTGACCTTCTGGACTTTTTCGACGATCCGTCCGATGGCGGCCCAGCGTTCCTCCTTGCCGGGAACCACTATTTCCCCGGAGGTTGCCGGAAAACCGCCTGGTCGAGCCTCGGGAAGCCGCTCCAGAAGACGGCTGATACCCTGTCCCGTAACTGCCACAGTAGGAACGACCGGAACTCCGAGCAGGATCTCCAGGGATTCCGGGTCGATGTCGATTCCCTTGTGGCGCGCCTCGTCCACCATGTTGAGCGCGATAATGACCGGCAATCGCCGCTCCATCGTCTGAAACGCGAGGAAGAGATTTCGCTCAAGCGCCGTGGCGTCGAGGACAAGAACAACCACATCGGCGCCTTCGTTCACCATGCGTTCGGCGACCTCCTCCGCTTCGTTGGTGGGAGAGAGCGTGTAGGCGCCGGGAACGTCGATCACCCGCCAAACGTTCTCTTTTTGTCGAAGCCACCCTTCTAGAAAGCCAACCGTCGTTCCGGGATAGTTTGAGGATACCGCATGAACTCCTGTAATTCGGGTGAAAAGAGCACTCTTGCCGACATTCGGGTTGCCGACAAGCAGGAGTTTCTTAGTCTCGCTCCGGGTTTCGTCCATGCGGATATTCTCTCTCTTTCAAGGGTGCCACCAGTACGTGCGAGGAAATATTCCAGCCTACGGCGATCTGTCTTCCGTCGAGAAGAAGGGTTACCGGGCCGTGAAAAGGCATTCCGGAAATCTTTTCGACGATCTTCCCGACGCGGAGACCAAGAGCTTCAAGTCTTGCGGCGCAACAATCGAAAGGATGCGATGCCGGTCCCTTTCTCTGGGGGGAAACGATCTCCACGATACGGGCGGTTGTTCCGTTCGGCAGGTCGCGGAGCGCGATGACCGCATTACCCTGATTTTTTTGGGGCTGCCTTGAGCAACGAGCGACAAGCCTGAAGAAGTTCAATTTACATGCTGCCTCCTTCCCGGAGGCTTCGTATCCGAAGCTGGCCGCAGGCTGCGTCGATATCTTTTCCCTTTTCTTTACGGATCTCGTTTTCGATGCCGAGCTTGGTCAGGATCGCGGAAAAGGCTTTGACGCGTTCCGGATTGGAGCGCTGGAACTCTTGTCCTGTCGGATCCGGCAGATCGACCGGGTTGTAAGGAATCAGGTTCACGTAGACGCCGAGCCCCGAGAGGAGCGCCGCCAGTTCGTAGGCGAATTCCGGTTCGTCGTTTACCTTCAACAGCATCACGTATTCGATCGTGATACGCTCTCCGGTCTTCTGCCGGTAGAACTTCAAAGAGTCGACGAGGGATCCGAGAGAATACTTCTTGTTCACCGGCATGATCCTGCTGCGAAGGGAGTCGTTCGGTGCATGCAGAGAAACGGAAAGACGGACCGGAATTGGAAATTCGGCGAGTTCGAGGATTCCCGGCACGACGCCGGACGTCGAGATGGTGATATGGCGGGCCCCGAGGTTGCGCATCTTGGGTGAGTTCAGAATACGGATTGCCTTGAAAAGCTCCGCCGAGTTCAGGAACGGCTCTCCCATCCCCATGAAGACGATGTTGTTGATATTCTGCCCCAAGCGTTTCTCCATCGCCAGGAACTGACCGACCATCTCTCCGGCTGTCAGATCCCGGGTGAAGCCCGACTTCCCTGTGGCGCAGAAGGAACAGTTCAGCGGGCAGCCCACCTGGCTGGAGATGCATGCCGTAGTGTGGGAGCCGTGCGAGAGGAGGACCGATTCTATCCGCTCGCCGTCGTAGAGCTGCCAGAGGAATTTTTTTGTGCCGTCCTTCGAGGTATCCTCGCGGACGGCGATTGGCGGAAGGATCATCAACCCGTAGACAAGATTTTCCCGCAGTTCCTTTGAAAGATTCGACATCTCGTGAACGTTGAAGATTTTCTTGTCGTAAATCCACTGACAGAGCTGGTCTGCCCTGTACTTTGGAAGATGCCATGTATTGACGCAGAGATCGACCCACTCTTCGTACGACAGTTCAAGGGCGTGAATTGCTTCGCTCATGCTGTTGCCTCCTGAGGGCGCCGCATGCCGCGGGCGCCGCAAAATTTCAAACAGAAATGATGTCATGGAAAGGCGCAATCTGTCAACAGCAATGAGCGCATTTCCTCTTGTTATGAATCTTTTTCAATCGGTTGCAAAAAAGAAAGAGACAAAGCGTTCTGTCCATGCCGGATCGAACTGGGTGCCTGCGCAGCGGAGGAGTTCGGCCGCGGCCTCATTCGGTTCAAGAGGAGTACGATAGGTCTTGTCTCCAGTCATTGCTTCATACGCGTCGACGATCGCCATAATACGGCTTTCAAGAGGGATGGTCTCTCCGCCTTCGCCTTCCGGGTACCCTTTGCCGTTCCACCAGCGATGGTGCAGTCGAATGGATTCGGCAAGATCCGCCAGTTCGGGAAAGATGGAAGCGATCCGGGCGCCTGTCTCGGGGTGGCGCTTGATCATCGAGTACTCCTCTTCGGTCAATTTGCCCGGTTTCCGGATAATCTCCGGCGGCACTTCAACGAAACCGATATCATGGTTTTGAGCGAGACGGACGAGGAAATCGCTTTGTATGGATGAGAGGTCCGGCTGAGCCTTGACGAAGACCTCCATAATCGCGCTGCATGCCGCCGTGTGCCTGTCTCTTGAACCCTTCCGTACGCGATCGAGCCGGGAGGAGAGGTATTCCATAATTTCCCTTCGGGAGCGCGTCCGTTCCGCCTGTTTTGAGGCGTACATCTTCTTGTCCGCCTCTTGAAAGATGGACTCCGGATTTCGGTCCTTTCCTGAAGTCGTTGCGGCTCCGCAGGCGATATTCAGAGGAAGCGAGTCATCATGCTCCTTGTATTTCGCTATCTCCAGATCAATGCGCTCCACTATCCGTGCCCCCATATCCCCGGAGGTTTTCGGCATAAGAAGTGCGTACTCGTCTCCTCCTATCCGGGCGATGATGTCGCTCTTTCGCCCCGCCTTTTCAAGGACTCCGGCAGCTGCCTTGAGCAGTTCGTCTCCTGCCTTGTGTCCGAGCGTGTCGTTGATCAGTTTCAGGCCGTTTACATCGCAGACCACCACGGTTACGGGATCGAATCTGCCCGAATCGAAGCGCGCCATGGCGTCCTCGAAGAACGCGCGGTTGTAAAGACCGGTCAGTTCGTCATGAAATGACCGGAACTCCAGTTCGGATGTCTTGCGGCGGATCGTCTCGGCCATAGAGCTGAAGGCTATTCCGAGTTCCCGAAGTTCGTAGGGAGCCTCTTCCAGCAGGGATGGATCAAGAGAGTCGTATTGACCCTGCTCGGCTTTCGCCACGCCTTCGAAAAGATGACTGAGAGAACGGTCCACTCTTGTATTGAGCTTTCGTGTGATGAAGAGGGCCGCGAGCAGAAGGACTCCCGCCGCGGTCACAAAATAGAGCATATTGGCAACGAACGGGCCCAGGAATTCGGCGTACTCGATAGTTGCTACAAGAAAAAACTGTGTTTTATCGAGCATTTTGCCCCGTGCGAGATATTTTTTGCCTGTCTGATCCGAGAACGAGAAAGATACCGAATGTCCGTTGGAAGAACGGAGGGCGTCGAACGCTTTCTGCGGGAATTCTCTATCTCCTGCTGCTTGCACCGCCATTCCCTTTGAGTCGAGAAGGAGAAAACGTCCCGTTGTTCCGAAATTTGTGGAAAGAATGGTTTTCAGCAGCGTATCGAAACGGATGGAGCTGAAAACGAGCCCCTGGAAGCCGTCGTCTCCCATCAGGGGAATCGAGAAGATAATGATTGGAATGCCGGAAGTCCGGCCGATGATAACGTCGGTGATGTACGGAGTTCCTTCCTCGGCTTTCTTGAAGTAGTCGCGGTCGGAGAGGTTGAGGTACAGGTGAGTATCGACGCCCGATTCGCTCCGGACGCGCGGTCTGCCTCCGGTATCCACGTAGACGATGGAGTCGAAGTTCGCGTTTGTCCTGGCGAAGCTCTGAAAATCCGCGTACATTCTTTCGTAGTCCCTTGCCTGGACCGAAGGAAGGCTTGCGATCGACCGGATATTGTTCTTGTGGATGCCGAACCATCGCTGCAGAGCCGTCGTCTGGGCGTTCAACGCGTGATCCAGATCCCGGTTTGCAGCTCTCCATGCCTTGCCGAGATCGTAAATTCCTATCAGCACAGGGAAAATGACCATCGCCACCGCAAGGAGCATGGTGTAAAAGTTTAAAACTCCGCGAATACTCCGTAAATTGCCAGCCAATCTGCTTCCTCCCCGTGCAGTTTTCGTTTCAAATTCATAATACCATACACACGAGGATTTCCTCAGCAGGCACAAAGCTCTTGAAAAGAATGATAAGAAATATGGACAGAAAACTCTTGTGGAGTAAACTTTTACCAATGAACGTTTGAAGCGTTCAATTTTTTAAAAAGGAGACCAGCTATCAAAAGTCAATAGGGGCAGTTGAGAAAAAGTAAAGAGATTGTCATTAGTTTCATTCGAGGCAGCATTCACCACTGCAACTTGACAGCAGAATATAGCCCTGAAAAAGAG
>Ga0334890_1001448_pt1 | contig 31480 bp, 28 predicted proteins | sample GraSluR1_MG_3_FD_207220 | JGI IMG/M metagenome (GOLD analysis project Ga0334890, IMG submission 207220) | Sludge microbial communities from methane-producing bioreactor in Wageningen University, Netherlands - Granular Sludge_31_08-R1 | ecosystem: Engineered > Bioreactor > Anaerobic >... | reverse complement strand
CAGATCGGTCTCTATGGCTGGCCCGATGCCTACTTCGACGGCCTGATCGACGAGCTGCGCCTGTACAACCGGGCGCTGTCGGCCGAAGAGGTCCTCGGAGCGTTCGGCCAGACCGAACCGGTGCACAGGCCCTTCTGAGATGATCTGGCTGGGATAGTTCGTTTCCTGCGGCCCATGCCGTGGGGAACACTGTGGTTGAGAGCAACAGTCGGGGCCTGTGTCCGCGTGACGCAGGCCCCGTCTGGCTTCCTGCCCAGTTCCGAAACGCCTCGCATCAGGCGGCAAGCCGGCGAAGTGCGCCGAGACCCCGTCGCGTCGGCTCAGCGAATCGCCGATGACGCGAAGTCGGGAGCGGTCAGCCCTTCCTCACAGACGATGGGGCGCAGCCAAGTGGGGACATCGGGACGGGCGCCGCCAGCGACAGAACGATCGCCAGGGAAACAAATGTGGTCTTCGCACCTCTCGGTCGTGCGAAATGCAGCGCGGTCATGGTAGCTCTCCCAAGCACAAACCTCCGTTGGTCACTGGGACTATGTTACCGCAATCGCCCCGCTCGTGTCAAGGGGATCCGGATATGGATGCGACCTGTCCGGGGGGGCACTTCACGTTTGTAGGGAAGTGCACCCGGTAAGACTCGCGTGATTTGAGCCGAGAGCGCGATCTACGGTCGTCCATTGCCCTTCTGGACCACGACGATGACCGTCACGTTGTCGGCGCCCCCGGCGCGGTTGGCGGCCTCCACGAGCGCGCGGCACGCCGCTTGGGGTTCGGAATTCGCCGCAAGCATCTCTGCAATGGCCTCATCACTCACCAGATCGGTCAGGCCGTCCGAGCAGAGCAGGAACCGGTCGCCCGGCTTCAGCGCCGCCGAGCGGACGTGCGGTTCGACGGCTTCCGGCATGCCCATGTACTGGGTCACCACGCCCTGGTCGATATGGTTGGCCGCCTCATCCGGCGTGATCTGCCCGGCGCCGAGCAGTCCGGAGACCACCGAATGGTCCTCGCTGAATTGCCGGAGCCGGCCCTTACGCAGGCGATAGATGCGGCTGTCGCCCACATTGGCTGTGTAGACGCGGTCGCCGAAGAACAGAGCCAGGACCAGCGTCGCCCCCATCCCCACGTAGCCGCTCTCGCTGTCGCCCTCGCGTTTGACGTGGTGGCTCTGGTCGAGAATCGCCTTGCGCAGCAGGCGTCGAATCGACCCGCTGTCGCACGCCCGCAGACGATCCAGGCCAAGTTCAATGAGGGGAGGCAGATCCTGTGCGACGGTCCGGGCGGCGATGGCCCCGCCGCGATACCCTCCCATCCCGTCCACCACGAGGAACAGCCCCGCCTCGGGCTCCGCGGCAAAGGCATCCTGGTTGTCCTCTCGCAGCCTGCCGATATCGCTGGCGGCCGCCCAGAGGAGTCTGTCTGTAGCGCCTTCCGCTGCGCCCGATGGCTCGATCATCGTCACCTCCCTGCTCGACTCACTCGACCAGACACTGCTTGCACCATGGGCAATGGTTCCAGAACTCCGTATCCACCGACCACTTGCACCGGCCACAGACCTCGCCGAACGGACGGACGTGCCACGGCTTGCGGACCTTCCGCCGGCACCACGGACAATACCGCATGAACCGCATCAGCCCGCCGCCGCAATGCGTGCATCGCCCGTGATAGCGGACGCCCTTCGTGCGCGTCTCGCTCGGTGATTTGAAGCCCGGACCGTAGCACCAGGGGCAGTATCGCCATTCCGGCAGCACCCCCTTGCCGCAGCGCGGACAGATGTGGCTCCGCGTGGTGCTCGTCTCGAACCGATTCCGCTCGCTGCCGCACCAGGGACATGCCTCCATGGTCTCGGCGATCGGCTCGCCGCAATCGACGCACCGGAACGACGCCGACAGAACTTTGTCATATCGCTTCATGAATGCGCCGCGCCGCACCTTGCGCCAGTCGAGCTTGCGCCGCTCGTGGCCCTTGCCGGGGGCGCTCAGACGAAGGCCCTTCGGCAGCACCTCGATCAGCGCCGCCCGCATCTCCTCAGCATCCGCGAACCGGCGCTGCGGATCGATCGCCAGCGCCCGCTTGAGAAACGCCAGCATGGCCAGGCTCGTCCGCTCGCGCAGCCGCTGGTAGCCCCGAGGTGGCCAACGGAACGGCCATCGCGGCAGCACCCCGGTCAGATACTCGTAGAGAATCAGGGCGACGGCGAAGCAATCGCTCTGATAGGTGGGCTTGCCGTAGGCCTGCTCGGGCGCGACGTAGCCGGGTGTGCCGAAATCATCCACCGTCGCCATGCGGCCCTTGATCTTCAGACTGATGCCGAAATCGCCCAGCGCCACGCGATCGTCTGGAAACAGGAAGATGTTGTTGGGCGTTACGTCGCAGTGCACCACCCGATGCCGATGCGCGTAGGCCAGCCCGCCGAGCACCTGGAGCGCGATCGACAGGATTCGCCGGACCGACATCGGTCGGGAGCGGTCTTCCAGGGTCCCGACCGACAGCTCGGTCGCCAGGACCGCATAGCCGTCGATGACGTCGGCGTTCTTGATCGGCATGATATGTGGGTGCCGCAGCTTGGCGACGAGCCGCACCTCGCGAAACAACTGCTCGCTGTCCCGCTCGCCGCCGACGCCCAAAAGCGGGATCTTCAGGGCCACACGGATGTCCTCGACGCTGTCCCTGGCCCGCCAGACCTCGCAACTGCCGCCCGTGCCCAAATGGGCCTCCAGGCGGTACTTGCCCAGCCGCTGGCCCACCGCCAGCCGGACGTTCCTGCCGGTTAGAGATAGTTCGTGTGTCTCAGTCAATGCCTTGCTCGCCCTATGTCCATCGGCCCCGACGCGGCGAACCGACCGGCCCTGCGGCGGGGCCTTTCCGCCGCACCACATGCGGCGCTGTCATTCTACCCTGACACGCCCCCGGCCACAACCAGCGTGTCTGCGCAGGCGTCTGACGACGCCACTGCAAACGATCCTCCCAAAACGCTGCGGCGCTCGAGGCTGTCACACAATCCCAGGGCATTCGCACCGACTATTCGCGTTCGGTCATCCAGGGTTGGGGCGGGGTCGCTCCGGCTTCCGGGGTGGCCATGGTGATCGGCGGGACCACGGAGATGCTCTCGGAACGGCGAATGGCGCGGGCCAGCGTCTCCTTGGTCGTCCGGATCGGCTCGGTCGCCAGTTCGGGGACGCTGTAGGTCCGCAGATAGGAATCGTAGAACGTCGGGTCCTTCTGCGGCAGCAGGATGGGCTTGTGCGCATTGCCCTCGGCATCAACGTAGGCCAGGTATGTACGAGTGAACGGCGCACCGTCACGCTTGCTACTGAAAGCGAGCCATCGGCTGTTGCTCGACCAACTGTGCCACGACTCGCTCTGGTCGCTGTTGGCCGCCGCAAGCGGGTGGTATTCATACCGGCCCGTCTGTGCCGCCGCTTCGAGGTCGATGATGTACAGATCGCTGTCGGCGCGATAGACGGGAAAGCACCCATAGTCGCACATACAGAACACCAGCCATCGCCCGTCGGGGCTGATTCGCGGCAGCAGGATCGATCGATCCGTCTCCTCGGCCGTCAGAACGGTTTCGAGCGGACCCCACTCGTCCCGCTCGACGTCGTAGGCAATCCGCATCAGATCGTACTTGATTTGGTCGTAGTCCTTCGGAATCACGTTTCGCTGCGACCACGTCATCGGCGCGCTACAGAAGTACAGGTGGCGCCCGTCGGGTGACCAGGCCGGATAGGTCTCCAGGCGGTCCTTTTGAGCGATGTCGGGAGCGGTCTTCGTGACGCCCTCCTCCACCACATAGTACGCCAGATAGGAGGCAAGATCGACGACGTCACGGACCTCGGCCCCGCTGGAGTGGAAAAACTGGCTGACGGCGTTGACGGAATAGGCGGCCACCTTCCCGCTGGAGTGCCACGAGGTATACGTGAATCTCGTACCGATTTTCCGCACGTCGCCGTCCTCGATCAGCAGCGCCGAGCTGCCGTACTCGCTGCTGCGGACGCTCAGGAGCATCGTGTCCGGCCGATGGTTGCAGAACGTATGGCAGTTGACACAACCGTTGCCGAAGGAGCGATTGTCCAACACAAGTGACTCGCGGAAGCCGCGCAGATCGCGCTGATAGATGCCGATGTGGCCCCACGCACCGGCGCCGGGATGGAGCTTTCGGTAGACCAGCACGTCGTCGATCGGCTCGGCGGCGATGCGGTTCACGATCGGATCGAATCGCGTCCACGTGCCGTCGTCGGCCTGCACGCAGATCTCGACCCGGACGCTCCTGCCTGCGTTGGCCTCAAGGAGCCGGCGCCACGGTCGTTCGGGAATCAAGACCTTGTCCGAGCGGCCGGCAATCTTGATGGCCTCTCCGCGCTCGCCACTGATCCGCACGTAGAAGCGGCAGCCGTCCTCTTGCACGACGAAGTTCAACGGCGCGATGTTCGGCGGGACGACGACTCCGCCGTAGTCGGGACCGATTCGCGGCAGGCGGCCCGCGCGGGCCAGCGCATCAAGCGAATCAGGATGACCCCTCGTGCGGCTGTACGACCCATAACCCAACACGCCGACGGCCAGCACGGCCGCGAGAATCGTGATGTGTACGAGGCGTCTTCTCACCGTTTCACCCCCGACAGCCCGTAGAGATTGTAGAAGAAGTAGCTGTCCCCGTGGTCGGCGGCCAGTTCGCGCAGGGCCGCCTGTCGGTCCTTGTTGTGGCGATTGAGCGTCTGGCTGAACTGCTCGATCCTCTGTCTGTTCTGCGGATCGATCTGGCGGCCGTGCAGGAATACCGACCGCCGCGTCGCGTACGCATACACCAGAAGCGCCTCCTCAAAGTGTCGCGGAAACGCCCCATAGCCCAGTGCATCGAGACGGTCCAGAAGGGCGACGAACTTATCCAGTTGGCGGTTCAGCATATACGTAGCCATCAGGTACTCAAAGGCCATGCGATTGCGGCCGTTCTCACGCAGCAGCGTCTGAAGCTGCCCCTCGCCTGGAGCGAAGATCGTCGGAGAATCCTCTTTCATGCAGACCGATCGCCACTGCACGATCCGCTCGTCCGTAGCGAGGGTCGGGTCCGCCTCCAGGCGAGCGATGCAATCGTTGGCCCAACGGGCGTGAGAACGGGTCTTGCTCAACGCGCCGAGGTAGATTCGGGCTCCGCCGGCGTTGCCCTTGACCAGGTTTGCCAGGGCCAGTCGTTCGAGGATCAGCGGGTGGGGGCCATAGACTTCAAGGCATTCGGTGTAGTTCTTCTGCGCGGCGTTGATCAGACCAAGGTCCATCTGGGTATCGAATTTGGTCCAGAAGGTCATGTCCTGGTCCTGGCCGCTGAGCAGCAGCGCATCGGCGTGCTGGGGCCAGGCAAACATCTCCGAGCCGAGCCGGCCGGTGTGGTACAGGGCGCGGTTGACGGCGTTCATGGTCGAGTAGCTTCGCGACGCGCTCCTGGCGACCTGGAGCACCTCCGGCCACATCCGCCGGCATGCATAGGAATGCACCTGAAACGTCGCCTTCTGTACCGCGTCGTGCGACAGGAAGGCCGCGGCGGCGGTCGCACCGAGCAGCACCGCCGATCCGAGTCCCCAGCGCAGAACACCCCTGCGCTCATACCACACGCGTATCGCTCGCGCGAGAGCAGCCGGTCCACGTCGTCTCGCTCTTCTCGGTTCTTCCTCCGTCTCGCGGACGTCATGCCGCCGGCGGTGCGCCGCGATGCGCCACAGCCCCGCCACGCCGAGCGTCAACGGCAAGACCAGGACCAACGCTGCGCTGATCCCCGAGAGACGATCGCGCGGCAGTGCGAAGCCCACTCGCGACGACGACGGCATGCCCACAGTGTAAGCCATCTCCACGCTCACGCGAAAGACCAGAACACCGAGGACATAGGGGACCGCGACCGCTGAGGCCAGACAGGCCCCACCCACACGCCACCGTCCCTGCAGCAGCGCATAACCGGCGCACAGGACGGCAAAGAGCAGATAGCCCCCTGCCGCTATGTAGTAGACGCCAATCGACAACGCCCCGAAGGCAAGCATGCACTCCGCGTGCCTGCCCCGCTCGTTCAAGCGCGAGGCGATGGCAATGTACAGGCACGTCGCCGTCCATGCGATCGACATCGCCGTGACGGCAACGAAAGGATAGGTGTAGTGCGAGCAGACGGCCAGCAGGCCGATGGGGAAGGCAAACCGTACCCAGCGAAGATCCGACGCGCCTGCCGTATCGAGCACGGCGCCTGTACACGCCGCGAGCAGCCATGCCTGCAACGTCACAATCAGCGCGCCGCCCCACGGAAAGGCGAACCACTGCGCCAGGAACGCCGCGAGATACTCGGCGAGACCACCCGGATAGGACAGAAACGGACGAAAGAACGCACCGCCGCGAAAAAACGCGGGAAAGTCCGACACCATCCCGGCAGCGTAGTAGATCAGACGCACATCGACGACCCGCCACAGGTACACATAGAACGCGCAGAAGAAGATCGCACTGCGAACGCAACTGCCCAGGTTCGCAGAGAAACCCGACGCGGCAGACACCGCTGCCTTCTCTTCGGATCCACCTGATCGACTCAGCATACAGATCGCTCGACAACACCTATTCAGAACTGCGCTCCAACAACGGAAGCGCATCGCCCTTTTCGTCATCCCGTCCCTTGCGGAGCTTGTGATGGACGCCGCGTTGCATGAATCCGAATGTGTTCTCTACGAAGTCCACACCCACGAGAATCACTACGGCCAGGACGGCAATCTTGACGCCCAGCCACGGGTAGCCCAGTCCCACAATCACACCAATCGCCGCCAGGATCCAGATCGCCGCAGCCGACGTCACGCCCACCACGATCCCATCCTTGGCCAGCATTACGCCGGCGCCGAGGAAGCCGATTCCGGTAATCACCTGCCCGACGATGCGGGCCGGATCGCCGACCCCGGCGAACGTCGCACGTGACATGGCGATGAAGATATACGTCCCCATGCAGATCAGCGAGCTCGTTCGCACCCCGACCGGCTTGCCCTGCAACTGCCTTTCGAGCCCGATAACGATGGCCGAAAGAAAACAGCAGAGCAGCGATTCCCATCGCAGCGGACTGATTGCCAGCAACTCCATACGACCTCCCTGCGGCTACTCGGCGTCTGTCTGTCGGGACACTCCCCGGCGGGCCGCACACGCGCTGCGTCGGGCGCCGAAGGACTCCGATACATCTATCGGCTAAGGAAGGTCGGCGATATTGTTTTTTGGCTCGCCCACGAGGTAAATGCGGTTCTTGCCGCTGCGCTTGGCCTCCAGCAGGGCTGCATCGGCCCGCTCGAACAGCTCCTGCACCGTCGTGCCGTCGCGTGGAAACCTGGCCAGGGCGCCGCTGATCGCCAGGACGCCCTGCCCCTCAGGCCCCAGCAGGTTCAACTCGGCGTGACCGAATTCGTTCTGGAAACGCCTGGCCACGACGATGGGCTCGCTGGGGTGGTCGGTCTCGGCGTGACGCCTGTCCTGCGCCGCCTCGGATGCGACGCCGTGCGGATCGTCCCAGAACACCACGGCGAACTCGTCGCCGCCGATCCGCCCGACCACGTCGTGAGGTCGACAGCAGCGACGCACCAGAATGGCCGCCTGCCGGAGGATCTCGTCGCCGGTCGCGTGGCCGTAGACGTCGTTGTAGTGCTTGAAGTTGTCGATGTCGAAAACCAGCAGCGTGACGCGCCCGGCGCTGTGCCGGGCCCGCTCGATGATCTGCCGGGCAAACTCGCGAATGTACCGGCGATTCTTCAGCCCCGTCAGGTCGTCGGTGGTGGCCAGCCGTTCGAGGTACCGCATCCGCTTCTCGACGCCCGGCGGCAGGACATCAGCCTGCGCCCACGCCGCCGTACCGGTCACGGTCTTCAGACCGGACCCAAAGCCCGCCAGCGTCGTCGGACAGACCCGATAGGCATCGGCCGCTTTCTCGACGCCCGGCTTGCGCTGAACCAGCCGGCGGGCGATCGGCTCATCCACCATCTGCGCCAGCAGGATGATCGGCGCCTTCGCCGCCCGACGCAGGGCCCGCAAGGCCGGACCCAGTTGGCCCAGCAGACCGTTCATCACCACCCCGACGGCGTCGTAATCGCAAGCGGCCGCCGCCTCGATCGCGTCGAGCAGGTTCGCCTTGACATCGCATGGATAACGCCGCACGCACTCGGCGTCGAGAAACGCCTTGCCAATGTCCCCGACCAGCAGGACCTTGCCGCACCCGTACGCTCGCGTTGGAGAATCGGCCGTACTACTCATCGATGTCCTGCCCCAGCAATGCGTTCAGCTCGGCCTCGGTGGCACGATGCTCCTCATCCAGACGGATCGCGGTAGACGATGGGCAGCCGCCACCGGCCAGCCATGTCTCGAGAACGCTCCTGATCTCATCGGCGCCGACGACGAGCACGCCTGCACGAACCGCCGTCGAGACCACGTGTGGCTCAGCCGGCGGCCCGGCGCCCAGAAGGGCGCAGCACCGCGCGCTGTTCCGGGCCGCCACAGCGAAGAAGCGACAACCCTCCTTCGCCAGTTCGCCAAGCGGCCCCACGACCAGAACACATCGGTCCCGCAACAGCGCCAACTCGGCCGTCGCGTCGTATACGTCATTGCACCGACGCACGTCCACCTCGTATTCGCCCGCCACCCGCGCGATTTCGGTCGCCGGCGCATCGCGCGCAGCGGCAACCACAATCACCACCCGATGACGTCCCGAAACACCATCCACCATCACAACAACTCCCCTGCCTGCCCAAACGGCCGGATGCACCCGCGTCCGTTGTGACGCCGTAAGCCGTTATCCCGTCTGGATACACCCTCAAGGGCACACAACCGACGATCCACACCCACCCAACCTTCCTCATCTTAACAAAACCGCCACAGAAGTCAAATCCAACCCGTGCCCAACCTCACGAGCCGTCCCATTTGTCGCCCCAGAGGCCGCAAAAACCACAACGCGCAATGGCCCGTTGACCCCGGAACAAGGACTCGTTACACGACTCGTATTGCGGCGGGAGAACCTTGGGCCGAGTCCAGCGATGCGTTTTCGAGCGGCCAAACGGGTATGCGCGTTGCGGAAGGAGCATTCCTGACAGGTGCGGCTGTGGAAGTGCTTACGGTTGTAGAAGTGCTTACGGTCTCGACGACTACGACGATTATGAAGCGGAGAAGTCCCAAATGAATGCCGATAAATGCAGACAGGAGATTCTCACTCTGATCGACAATTATCTGGCCGGAACGACCGGCGCTGCAAGGACGGCAGAAAGCGCTCTCAGGCTGTCTCTGGCACGCGGCCTCAAGGACCCCCCAAAGACGATCGCTATGCCACAGTGATGATGCTGAGGGAAATTGACGGGGTCCGGTACATTTTCTGGCGCATTAGTATGCGAAGTGCAACACGGTAGGTTGTGACAGTGACGAGTTGTCCGGAAGCACATTTCTCACAGAACGTGGCGGCGTCGGAGCCAGCCAACCAAGCCCGCCCCCAGACTTCCCAGAATCACTCCACCCGGAGCTGGGATCGCGGCCACATGCACATCATCAAAGAACGTGTTCACGTACGTCCCGTCGTAGACTGTACCGATCAGATCGACACGCCAATACGCAGCGCCCTCCAGACCCTCCAGGCCATGCAATTCGACCGTGAACGGCTCCCACTGGAGATTATCTGTGATCAGGGTGCCCGTCGAAGCCGAGGCCAGCAGACCATCACCGGCATCGTATACTGACAGGATTGCTTCTGCTGTATCGTGTATATCATTGCGCCCTTCCGTCTGCACCCAGCCAGTCAGTCGCAAGGCAGGGGCATCAAGGCCACTTGTGCCCGTCTGGTACATACCGATGGTAACTGGCGGATCGTTCACACTGTCGCGAGCAGGAGCCAAGGCAAAGCTGAAGAAATAATCGCCCTCATGGGGAAACACCGTCCCGGTCGATTGAGTCTGGCTCGCGACAGCCCCGATTTGTGGATCGCTCACCAGCCAGGCCGTAAGGTCTCCTGTCTCCGCATCGCCATTGGCCAAGAGGCTTGGACCTGCCCAAACCGAACCACAGAAAAGCCGCCCGATAACCACTACGCCGACGCTCAGCAGCAATGCTTTTCTCATCATCTCATCACCCCCCTCTGAAGTCATCACACCCGAAGCTGCGGTTCGGAAGCGACCCCCTCCATATGGTGAAGCCCCCCATCCTTGCCTGACGGACCGAAGGGTCGCCCCGCCGATCCAGCAGTAATGCATTATACCTTTTTGCCGGCCCCCAAGTCAAGCGTTTTCGACATCCGCCCGCACGATCGCACGATCCGATCACGTCGTCGGGGCATCTCGGAGCCTTGCCATGTCAGCCTTTGTGGCCTGTACGGACATTGTGGTTTGCATCGACTGAAATGATCGATCACACCGGTGGTGCCGGCGGAACGTACGTTCAATCGTCGGAGCCGTCGGACAGCCAAGTGGCGGCCAAGTACCCACGCGCGGTGCTGAACAGGGTACAGCTTCACTTCTTCATCGCCGCGGCCAGCATGCCCTTCATGGCGGCGAGCTTCACGCGCGTGGGCTGGTCGTCACTGTTGAGCGCTCTGTATAGGGCAAGGGCTTCGGCCTTTTTCCCGTCAGCCAGCAACTGCTCGGCACAGACCAAAAGGGCGTCTGCCGTGGGCAGCCTCATGTCGGCAGACGCTTTGTTGGCGAACGCGCTCAGGTGCTTCGCCGCGGCCGATGTACCGATCAGGCCCAGCGATTGGGCAGCGGCTCGCGATACGGCAATATCAGGGTCGCCAAGAGCCTCGGCGATCGCTTTGGTGCTCTGCTGATCGCGACGGACACCCAAGGAACCGATCATGCCAGGCTTGAGCTTGGTTCCGACCTTCGGCAGAGCGTCCCGCAACGCTGTGGCCGCCGCCTCATCTGGAATGCGTTCCAGAGCGTAGCGAGCGATGTGCGAAGTCTCCTCATCCGGCAACATCGCAGCCAGCGCGGGGACGGACTGAGCCGTACCCACGATCCTAAGCCTGCGGCACACATAGTCCTGGGCGGACCGGGAGAGGCCGCCAACAAGCGCGGCCGCCAACATCTTCTCCAACGCCCGGCGTGCGGCGAGGTCGCCCTGGGTAGCAATGATCGCCCGGTCGATGGGCTTCAAGATCTCGGGGTCCGCGCCCCAGTCATAGGTCTTCAGCGTATTGAAGGCGTTTTCGAGGACGGCTGCATCCGTCTGGGAAGCGGCTATGGCAGCGGCACCGGACGCCACGTTCATTCCCGTGGTCACTTGGCTCGTCATCATCAATTCTCCTTGTCGGAACGGTTGCTGATTCAAATCACCCAGGGTTCTCTTCTGGCAACGTCGACAAGGCGATTGGCTTCGTCGTCGTCAACGAATTGCTGCTTGAACGTGTCCCACTTCAGTGACCGTTCCAGTTCGTAGGCAATGAGGAACAGGTGGCACACGGTCGCCGTGTGGACCGCGAATTCGATATCCCGGAACGGCTTGCGGCGCGTCTTGACGCAGTCGATGAAATCACCGTAGATGCCGCCGGAACCGGCATAACCGGGTACCGCCTTGGAAGGCCCTTGTTCCTCCGTGCCTTCCACCTGGAGATTGCCGCGCCCGGGATAATTGTGGTGCAACAGCTTTCCGTTCGGATAGCGGCAGGTCGCAAACTTCCGACCGTTCTCATTGTGGAAGATGACTTCCTCAGGTTCCAGTTCCCGCACGTCGATGGCGAAGGTCGCGCCACCGAAATGGTGGGCACCCCAGTCGGTCATGCCGCCGCCGGAGTAATCCTTGAACGACCGCCAGCTCGTGCCGTCAATGCTGTAACTGCCGCTGCATCGGTGGGGGTGATACGGCGCCCAGGGGGCGGGCCCCAGCCACAGATCCCAGTCGAAACCGTCGGGGATAGGCTCCTCTGCCTTATTGCACTCGATCGGAAGCGGCCCCACGTTGACATTGATCGACTTGACAAGGCCGTTCTCTCCGCCCCAGCAGGCATTGACCGTATTTCGGTAATCCTCCAGCACACGCTGGCTGCCGCCGGAGACGACCCGACTATAACGCCGGGCAGCCTCCACCATGAGCTGGCCCTCACGGAGCGTCTTGGTCTCGGGCTTCTGGCAATAGACGTCCTTTCCGTTACGGCAGGCGTCGAGCACGATGACCGCGTGCCAATGATCCGGGGTGGCGCAATGCACGGCATCGATATCATCCCGGACCATGATCTCGCGGAAGTCGTTGTACGCTTGGCAATCTTTGTTCTGGTACTTCTCGTTCACGCGGTTCACAGCATTGTCGCGGGCGTCCTTCTGCACGTCGCACACGGCGAGGTACTGAACGTCGTCCCGGCCCAGGAACGAGCCCAGATCGCCTCGACCCATATTGCCGATACCAATGCCGGCCATCACGATCCGATTGCTGGGGGCGGTGGCGCCGGCGTTGCCCATCGCAGACGCCGGGATCACGTACGGCAGTGCCACCGATGCCGCCGTGGCTTTCAAAAACATCCTTCGACCGTGAACCATACTTCGGTCCTTCGCTGGCTTGCCTTTTCGATTGGCCACGTTTCGATCCTTTCCCGGAGTCAATGTGGGTCGTTGTCTTGAAGGATACCGATCCCGAATCCCATCTCCTTATACGGACACTTCCCATTGATGCTGCCACTATAACCGTCTCCAGCCACAATCGGCAATCCTACGAAACACACCTTGGATGTTCAAGAGATATCCGCTTCAATTTCCCACGCGGACTGGCTCGTCGGCTCCTCAGCCAGTTCTTCTCATCCACACTGATCGTCCGGTGCGGCGAGAGGCTCTCGACCGTGAACGCCCGGCGTACCGGACGACATACTCCTCAAACAGATGCGGCGGCAGATAGGTGTGAATTGCATCCCGCCGATGGTGTGGGGTATGGCGAAGACTGCACGACCCATGGGCACGCGGCGGTTCTGCGTGGTACTGGCTCGGCAACGAAGCGGGCATCAACTACGGGGTATGGGTGGCATTTCGCAAGACGCCCTGACGGGTGTCCGCTGACGAGGCGGCGGTGAGTTTCTTGCCACCGCCTGCCAAACAAATATTGCGTCCGCTCGTCGTTTCTGGTACGAGTGAGGCGGCACGGAACCGTCCACCGATACAATGGAAAGAGGCAAATCATGTCTGGACTCTGCGACACGACGATGAACCGCAGGCAGGTTCTGAAGATGGCGGCGATGGCAGGCGGAGTCGCCATGCTGGGACCACGCCGAAGCTGGGCAAGCCCGCAAAACAGCGGGACAACCTCGCGATGGGCCTTTCTGGCCGATACGCATATTCCGGCCGATCCGGAGAACACTTATCGAGGTTTCTTTCCTTACCGGAACATGCAGAAGGTCGTCGCACAGATCGCCTCCGATCTGCCCGAAGGGGTTGTCATCGCGGGCGATCTCGCGCGATTGGAGGGCCTGATCGGCGACTACGAAAAAGCCAGCGAGCTGCTGACGCCCCTGGTCGAGAAGCGGCCGATCTGCGTTGCGCTGGGCAACCACGACCATCGCGATAATTTCCTGCGCGTGTTTGACAGTTACGGCGGTGGCCGACAAGTCGTCACCGGCAAACACGTGGTGATCGCCAACGCCGGATCGGTGCGACTGATCGTGCTCGATTCGCTGATGTATGTGAACAAGGTGCCCGGTCTCCTCGGTAAAGCGCAGCGCACCTGGCTGCAAGACTGTCTCCGCACGAGCGACGATCGGCCCACGATCCTGTTCTTCCACCACACGCTTGGCGACGGCGACGGCGATTTGCTCGATGTCTTGCGACTGTTCGACATCATTGCCGGCGTGCCGAGCGTCAAGGCGGTTGTCTACGGCCATTCACACGCCTACGGCTTCTCGGAACGCGACGGAATCCACCTGATCAATCTGCCGGCTACGGGATACAACTTCAGCGACGCTCAGCCGGTCGGATGGGTCGAGGCGCTCCTGACATCGCAGGGAGGCAAGTTCACCCTGCGCGCCGTAGGCGGCAACACCGATATCGACGGTCAGACTCACAACCTGCGCTGGCGATCCTGACGCCACCGCGCCTTCGTGCACTGACACCCGGCGTGAACGCGACATGGTGTTCTGCCTTTGGAGGTTGTGTGCATTGGGCGTTCGTGCGGACACCGCATGCCGGTGAGGCGCTTCGCCTTTTTTTGTGTCCCTCCGCCCTTCACAGGGGGGGCATCCAAAAAAAAAGGGGAGGACCATATCTGGTCCTCCCGACGGTCTCGCGAACAATGGGGCAGCAATCGGTGGAACTTCGTGAAAGGACCGATCTGCCCCCGCGAGACGCGCTGCCTGGCGTTCGGATTCGAGGCGTGGGCGACGCCCGTCAAGAGCGCCTCGCCACCGCCTGTGCCTGAGACACCTTCGTTCTTGCTCCTATACGACGGCTGCGGCCGCGCGGGCCACCGGCGTGCTCTGAATAGGGCCGTGCTTGTCAATCAGCCGGCTGAACAGCGCCCCCCGGCGGCCCGCCGATTCGAGCGTCTGATTGACCGCGATAGCGACCTCGAATTCCATCGCGGTCTTGGTATCGACCCCTTTGACCGGAAGGCTCATGGTGACGATCCGCGACGCCGCTGATAGGGAGCTCGCTCGCCAGACCTGCGTGTCCAGATTCCCTTCGTCGTCCCGGCTCATCAGAGAAACCCACGCGAAGTCAAGGCCCTTGCCCGCTTCGCAGACGGCCTGCCACCACTCACGACGGTCCTGGACCCGTCGGAATTGCAGTTCCAGGTCCTCAAACGTACGCTGCTCCTTTCTCTGTTGACACGCCGTCGCGTACTTGCTCTGCAGCGCCGCGAGCGTCTCTCTCAGTCGCACCGCGCCCACCACGCGGAACAGCAGAAGCAACAGGAGCAGAACACAGGCAAACAGCACGAGCGCGCCGATGTCCCTGCGGACCATCATGAACAGACCCAAGCCGGTCGCCACGCAGGTCGAGCCATAGATCGCCAGTACCGCGTATCGTTGCTTCAGGCCCAAATCGATCAATCGATGGTGAAAGTGGCTGCGATCCGGGGCAAACAGCGAACGGCTTTGGAGAAACCGGCGAAGGATCGCAAACAACGCATCGAAGATCGGAATGCCCAGTGCCAGAACCGGCAGCGCCAGCCCGACCAAGGCGGACGATTTGGTCAAACACATCGCGCTCGCTGCCGCGATGGTGAACCCCACGAAGAGGCTGCCGCAATCACCCATAAAGATCTTTGCCGGGTTGAAGTTGTAGAACAAGAAGCCGCAGAGTCCCCCGAGCAGGGCCAGCATAAAGACCGCCATGACGAGGCTCTCGCTGTAGATAGCGAACACGGCGATAACCGCGCACGCCACAGCCGATACACCCGCCGCCAAGCCGTCAAGACCGTCACTGAGATTCACGGCGTTCGTGATGCCGACAATCCACAGGATTGTCAGCGGCGCGCCCCACCACCCCAAGGACAGTACGTATCCGTCCGCGATTTCCAACTCCGATATCCGCACTCCGACAAAGCAGAGCAAGGCCGCCGCGATGACCTCGGCGATGAGCTTGATCCTGGCGGGCAACCCTCGCACATCGTCCACCAGGCCCACAAGGAAGATCAGTGTCGCGGCTCCCAGCAGGGTGATCACCTGAACCGAGACCTCTCGGAAAACGTCGCCGAACCGATTGTCCAGAAACAGAACGGGGGCGATCAGGCCGACCGCCGAGAAGACGATGGCGATCCCGCCGATGCGAGGCACCGGTCGGGTATGCACGGTACGCACCCCCGGCCGGTCCACCGCATCCACACGGCGCGCCAGCCAGATCACCACCGGCGTGGCAGCCAGCGCCAAAGCCAGCGAACCAAGCCATATGAGCAAATAGGTCGTCATAATAGATCACCCCCGCATCCATGCAATGGCCACCCGACAGGTGACCACAAACATGAACACAATGTCCTGCACATGGACTTGCGGTCTGCGCCCCGTCGATCCGCAGAATGATCGAGCGGCATTCATGCCTGAGAATCGGCTTCAACCATCGCCTGGCGCCGGGCGGCGAGCACCCGGACATTGCCGTCGGGGTCTCGGATGGACTCGACCTCGTCGAAAGCCGAAAGTCCCGCCAATCGTTTGTGCATCGGTTCGCCCTGCCCGAGACCGACCTCGAAGAGCAGCCAGCCGCCGGGCTTGAGCAGTCGCGGCGCGTCCTTGAGCAGACGCAGAAGCACCTTGACCCCAAATGGCCCGCCATCAAACGCCAGACGCGGCTCATGGTCGCTGATCTCCGCGTGCATGCCATCGACCTTGGCGCTGGAGATATAGGGTGGGTTGCAGGTTACGACATCGACCCGACCTGCAAAATCCGGGTTGTCGAAAGGTTCGGCGAGGTCTCCGACCACGAACGTCACGTCGGGACGCCCTACGAATCGGGCGTTCTCGTACGCCAGTTCGACGGCCTCGGGCGACAGATCGCTGCCCCAGACCCTCGCCTGTGGGGCGTAAATGGCCATCGCCAGCGCCAGGTTCCCGCAGCCGGTGCACAGATCGACCACCAGGGGCGCCGCGGCATCCGCCGACGCGATCTTCGCCAGCGCCGACCAGCCCAAGAGTTCGGTTTCACGTCGCGGTACCAGGGCCCCCGGCGAGGCCAGAAGGACCAGTCCCATGAAATCCTGCCGCCCCGTCAGATGGGCCAGGGGTGCGTTCGCCAGCCGAAGCTCGACAAGCTGCCGCAGCCGCTCCTGTCCCGCCGGATCGAGCTCGACCATTTCCGCCGTGCCCACCTGACTCAGCGCCAGCCGCTGGCCCGCGACCAAGGCCCAGAGACAATCCAGGGTGTTGCAGGGAGTCTCGTCGGGCTTGTCCGGCAGGACCTCCAATTCCCGCTCCAGACGCGCCAGCAGTCCCCGATACAGTGGATGGTCCATACGGACTCCCGCGTGAGGCTCAGACGTGGATCTCATCAACCGGCTCGATCAGCAGCGGGGGCATGTGTTGGTATCGGGTGGCGCTGCGTTTGGCATCGATATCGCGATAGACGCGCTGCACCTGTTCGGCCTCCAGCGACAGGACCTCGGCGATCTCCTCGGCGGCCATGCCGTGGTTCTTGCCGTAGAGGCAAACGTCCAGAACGTGATGCGGCACCGAGAAGTAAAACTCCTCCTGGTCCTGCGCCAGCGAGTACGTATCCGTGGTGGGCGGGCGTTCGCAAATCTCTTGCGGCAGTCCGAGGAACTCCGCCATCTGGTAGACCTGGGTCTTGTAGAGATGGGCGATGGGCTTGACGTCGGCGGCGCCGTCACCCAGCTTCACGAAGAAGCCCTGGTCGTATTCCTGCCGATTGGGCGTGCCCGTGACCGCGTAGTTGAGCCGGTCGGCGTGGAAGTACTCCAGCATCTTGCGGATGCGCTGCTTGAAATTGCTGGCCGCGACGACCTGCAGATAGGCCTTGACCGGCAGTCGGGCCTGCGTCCGCCGCCCGTCGGGCGATTCGACCACCACCGAGAACACCCTCAGATGCTCGGCGGCCAACAGCGAGGGCAACACGATCTTGCACTTGTACCCGGCATCGTACTCGCCGATCACGCTTCGAATGGCCTCGTCCCGATAGCGGTAGCACCCTGCGGCCTGAAGCATCTCCGTGATATCATGGTGTTCGGCCTCGATGCCCAGGTGATCCCCAATCAGGCGACTGAGCTTCAGGGTCTCCGCCGACGAGTCCTTCTCAGGCAGCAGCAGGCCGAACACCCGCTCGGCCCCCAATGCTCGCACGCAGAGCGCACCGACCACGCTGCTGTCGATCCCGCCCGACAGGGCAACCACGACACCGCGCTTTCTGAGCGTCCGGCCCACAACCTCGCGCAGGCGCAGCGCGATCCGCTCCGACTCCCGTTCGCAGTCCAGCCGAAGGCCGCTCCAGGAGGCCACGTTCTCCATCAACATGCTTGCCGTTCTCCCGTGACCGTTTGTAGTTCGCGTTTGTTGATCTTGCCGTGAGCCGTCCTGGGCAGGGCAGGCACGAATTCGACGTGCTTCGGCACCATGAAGGGTTCGAGCCGGCGCGCACAGTGCCGCAGCACGTCCTTCTCGCTCAGATCGTCACTGCGGCCGACAACGAACACCTTGATGGCCTGCCCGAGAATCTCGTCGGGCACAGGCACCACAGCCGCCTCGGCGACGTCGTCCAGCTCGCAGATGGCGTTCTCCACCTCCTTCGGGCTGACCCGCTCGCCTCGCGTCTTGATCATGTCATCCTTCCTTCCGAGAAAGTAGAGGAACCCTTCCTTGTCCATCCGAAAGTAATCGCCCGAGTACAGCCACCGCGAAGCGGGATACGGGCCGAGTCGATAGGTCTTGTCGGTCATCGCGGGATCGCGCCAGTAGCCCTGCATGACGTTGGAGCCGCGAATCACCAGCTCGCCCACCTCCCCTGCCGGGACGCGGTCGCCCTGCTCGTCCACGACGGCCACCTCGCAGTTCGGCATGGCTTTGCCCACGGACCCAGGCCGTCGCGCCAGCTCATCGGGGTCCAGATAGCCGACGCGCTTGCACTCGGTCAGGCCGAACATCGAGAACAGCTTCACGTGCGGCAGCAACTGCTGGAGGCTGCGAATGTGCTGCACGGGCAATGCCGCTCCCGTATTCGTGATGTACTGCAGACAACGCAGGTCGTAGCCGCCCAGGTCCCGCATCTTCAGGAGCATGGCGACCATCGTCGGCACGATTGGGAAGCCCGTGACCTTCTCCTCGGCGATCCGCGTCAGAATGTTGTGCAGATAGACGAACGATGATTCCAGCACCACGGTCCCTCCGAACATCACCGCCATGATCACCTGATACAGGCCATAGTCGAAGGACAACGGCAGCGCATCGAGCACAACGTCATCCGGTTCGTTGCCGATGAACTGGATGATGCTCCGCGCCGCCGAGATCATGTTGTGGTGCGTGGACATCACCCCTTTGGGGTCTCCCGTGGTCGCGGACGTGTAGATCAGCGCAGCGAGGTCGATGTCGATCGTCCGCGGCAGATCGCCGGCGGCCACGGCGGATAGATCGCTCCCGTCCGCCCCGTCGGCAACGAGCGCGTTCCAGCAGATGTCCGAAACGTTCGGCGGAGCGCCGACCGGGGCGTTGGTGCCATGCCAGACGACCCGCACGTCGTGATCGAGGCCCTCCATGGCCTCGACCACAAGGGCCCTCAGCGAGGACCTGGCAACCAGCACGCGCGCCTGCGAGTTCTGAAGAACGTACTGCAGGCGACGCGCTTTCGTGTTGCCGTCCAGGATCACGAAAACGCCGCCGGCCTTGAGCGTCCCATAGAGACTCACCACCGTCTCGGCACAGTTGCCCAGCAGGATCACCACCCTGTCCTGCCGCTCGAGGCCCAGATCGCACAGTGCCCGTGCGAAGCGATTCGAGCAGGCTTCGAGCTTCCGGTATGTCCAGCGTTCCTGGCCGCAGACGATGGCGTCCTTGTCAGGATGTCGCCGGGCCGAACGGGACAACCACTCATGGACCAGGGTTGGGTCGAACTCGATCATGGACATACCTCCTGTTCGTCGGGCCTCATTGCAGCTCCGATGTCGCGATAGTGTCTTTCATCTGCCTGACCGCGTCGATGCTGGAACTCGCGGCATGGGACCACGATGGATCTCGTGTATGGTCGCCCTGCCCCGCCGCCGGTCAAAGACCAAATCCACGCATGCCGGAGGAATGGATTCGGCACGGAACTGCTCGATGAACTGACGATGGACGATCTGGCTGGACAGGATGCCCGCCAGCGCCATACCGTCCACCTCGCTTGGAGTCCGGACAGTCTGCATCTTGTTGAGGAGCCTATCCACCTTCGCGGCATCGAACAGGCCGGCGGCATCGATCGCCTGACGGCCGAGCATCTCACGCGTACAGTCGCCTCCCGAACCACTCAGAAGACAATCGACGATGGGCGCCCGGTACGGCTGCTTGCGCCGCGACCAAATCTCTTTCGGCAGATTCGGAGCCAAAGCCTTCTTGAGAATGTGTTTCTCGTTCAGTCCCAGGATCTTCCAACGCGATGGGACCCTGGACATCAACTCGATGATGCGATGATCCAGAAACGGCACTCGAATCTCCACCGAATGGGCCATCGCCACCCTGTCGCCCTGCGATGACAGAAGGTAGTTGCTCAGAAAGAGCTTCATCTCAAGGTACTGCGCCTTGGCCACGGCATCGAGCCGGTGAAATTCGTCGGGCAGGCTCGCTCGGACCGGCTCGTACGGATCACCGGAGTCGGCGGCCGACCTGAGTTCGGCAGAGAAGAAGGTCTTGATCCGGCTGGTGTTCCGCCAACGCACCATATGCGAGAAGAGCGGGTCGTGAACCTGATCCAGGCCGGCGCCGAAGAACGAGGTCAGGAACGATCTCGACCGCTGGTCGCGGAAGACATAGCCGTAGAGCTGCCCGATCAAAGCGCTGCGCGCGCCGGACGCAGGTTGTCGAGCCCAGAACCGCCGGACCTTGGCCTCCTTGAAGATGTTGTACCCTCCGAACACCTCATCGGCCCCTTCGCCGGTGAGCACGACCTTCAGGCCGCTGTCTCTGACCACCTTGGACAACATCAGAAGAGGCACCGGGGCCGTACGCAGGATCGGCTTCTCGCCGTGCCAGAGCATCTCGGCAAACGAAGCGCCGATCCCCTTCGCCGACGCTTGCACCTCCCGATGGTGGGTGCCGAGAAACGCCGCCATCGTCTGCTGGTGCGAGCCTTCGTCGAAGGCTTCCCGGTCGAAACGAATTCCGAACGTGCTGAGATCGGCGTTGAACCGCCGGGCCGTCAGTGCGGCGATGCCCGACGAATCCAGTCCACCACTCAGATAGCAGCCCACAGGAACGTCGGCGCGCAGGCGGAATCGAACGGCATCCACCAGAAGGTCGCCGACCATTTCGGCAATTTCGTCAGCCGGCCGGTCGGTCTGATCGGCGCGAGGGCAGATGGGAATGTCCCAGTACCGGTGCGTCGTAATGCTCCCCTTCGAGACCTTCATGTAATGGCCGGGCGGTAATTCGCAGATGCCTTCGAACGCAGTGCGTCCCGGCAGGACCGTCCAGAACGTGAACACCTGATCCAGGGCCTCCGGATCCATCCGCCGGGGCACCTGCGGGACCGCAAAGATGGCCTTGACCTCCGAGGCGAAGATGAGGCGGCCGTCGTGCACGGTGTAGTGCAGCGGACGAATCCCTACCCGATCGCGCGCCAGAAACAGTGCCTGACGGCGACTGTCCCAGATGGCGAAGGCGAACTGGCCGTTGAGCCGGTCCAGGCATGCAGGACCTTCCTGCTCGTACAGATGGAGCAGGACTTCGGTGTCCGAGGTCGTGTAGAAGCGATGGCCCTGCCGCTCCAGCGACTCTTTCAATTCCGGATAGTTGAAGATCTCCCCGTTGTAGACGATCCAGAGGGTCTGGTCCTCGTTGTGGATCGGCTGGCCCCCGCCGGCCAGGTCGATGATGCTCAGCCGCACGTGCCCCAGAGCGGTCCGGTCGTCCAAGTAGACGCCCGTTTCATCCGGCCCGCGATGGCGGATCCCTCCCATCATCCGCGCCAACGTCTCGACGCCAATGCCCCTGGCGGACCCAAGATTGCAGATTCCAACAATACCGCACATAACTTCCCTTGAAGTAAGAGGCCCTGCTCCCGACCCGGCACGGCGAGGGATTATGCCACAGCCCTGCTCGCCCGCTTCTGCTCGACGAACGCCGACACCGCGCGCAACGTGTCGAAATGCTCCGGCACGAGTTCATCATCGGCGATCTCCACGCCGAATTGCTCCTCAACGAACGTGATCAACTCAAGAAAACCCGTGGAATCCAGGATGCCGGTCTCCTGGAACGAGACGTCGTCGCGAAGTTTCTCTCCATCTCCAAACAGGATATGGTCTATGACATAATTGCGAATCTCTTCTTGCACACCCATACGTAAGGTTCCTTTCTTCAGGTTGAAGGTACCTGTTCTGCACTCGCGGGACGTGTCCGACGTCCGATCTCGACAAGGCCGGGTCCCGGTTGCCGACCCTCGATCTCGGCCACCGGTCTTCGCTCGATGCCCCTACCCACGCGTTCCGCAAGCGTCCTCATGGTTACAAAGCCATGGTGCGCGCACAGCCACTGGAGCTTTGGAAGCGTGCTGCACAGATTGACGTAACACTTGAATCTTCGCATCAGCGGCAGCGGCAATCGAGGGTGACTCGGGTCGATTTCACGGGGATGCATGTACACAATCAGGGGCTGCCCCTGCCGATAGAGCCTCCGAATCCCCCAGCGAATCAGAGGCAACGGCGCAATGCGCAGGTATCCGCCGCCAAACAGACAGACTCGACGTCCCATCCAGTTCACCGTCGAAGTGGGAATCTCCACCAGAGGCCCGCTTTCCGTCGCAATCACGTGCGGGCCGGGCTCGGCTTGGCGGAGACCGCCATGCGCATGACGCGCGGGAAAAACACTGGCATCGTAGCGATAGCCCGCCTGCGCCACGACGTCGAACACCCACCGATTCTCCTCCTTCACACAGAACCCCGGCGACCGGAACCCCACCACTTCTTCACCGATCAGGTCTTCGAGGATCTTCTTCGCACGGACGATGTCATCCCAGTACCCCTGGCGCCCCACCTGATAGGCGAGCACGTGGCCGTAGCCGTGCGAGGCAATCTCGTGTCCAGCCCGCCAGCAGCGCCGCACCACCTCCGGCATCCGCTCGGCCATCCACCCCAGACAGAAGAAGGTCGCCTTGGCACCGTTTTCTTCCAGGAGATCGAGCAGTCGATCCACGCTCTTCTCCGCATGCAGCGGCAGTCCGGGCCACGCATCGATCGTGGGAATGTGGTCGCTGTCGAGAATGTGAAACCAGTCCTCTAGTTCGCAACTGAAGGCACTGATAGGCTTCGTCGGATGCTTTGCCTCGCTGCTCGCCATCTTCTCTCTACCATGCACAACCCCTATTGTTTCCACGGAGAACCTTCCTTTGGGCAAGACCCACATCCCGCATGAAGTGTCTTCCTCAGCGGACATCGAAATTCGAAATGTTGATGTTCCAGTTCTCCATCTGCAGGACGCGTTCATCCACACCTCGAGGGTCCAGGATCTTCCCACACATCCGGATCGGACGCGGACACATGGAGAGAGGCACCCGGATCAGACCCCGAGGGGCAAATGGCAGCCGCCCCACGTACAAGATCAAATCAGCACGCAACATGGCGACGCCGTGCAGCTTCCGTACGGCTTCGGCGAAGGCATCGGCCTTCAGCGGCGTCACATCCACGATGTACAGTACGCGAACGCCATCGTCCTCCTCGTGAATGCAATAGGTCGCTTCACCTCCGGCCTTCAACGCAATCGCCCCGTGCTGTTCGCCATAACGGTGCCGGCGAAATCCCTCATCACATATCTTCTCAACCGGGAACCTCGACGGCCCCGCGCGCGACCACCTCGGCAGACGGATCCAAACAATCGAGATGAACCTGGACAACGCATTTGCCCAGGCCAGCAACGGACGAACGGCCCCGATGCGAATCGGCAGAACGTAGAAGTCCAACTCACCCAAGCCGGTCCATCGCAGGACTCTTCGGACGAACGCATACGCCTGATCATTGGGGAACCCGAATACAAACACGACGCCGTCGCGCGCCGCCTCTTCACAGGCGAGTTGCGCCATCCGGAGCAGATTGAACGGACCGCGCCTATGGCGCTCGTCGATCATCGCGTCTACGGAGAGCCCGAAAAGGCATTCCCGCCCGAAGCACCGATATTGGTAGGGAATGAGACTGTAAGCGCCGACGATCTGTCCTTTCACCATCATCAAGCCGTGATGCGAATAGCCTATAGGTGTCTTGCGATACTTGCGATCGAACGCGTTCCTGTCCATCGACTTGCGGAATACCCGACGGAACAGCTCGCAGAACTGATCGCATTCCTGCAACGACAGGTCGCACGTCCTTTTGGAAGCCACCTCCAGCGTCGCCTCAATGGCCGGCGACTCGGCGCAGCTCGCCATAAGATGCTCACTCCCTTGAATCAAGAGAACCTCCTAAGACCAATGGCATCGAGAACCATTGCGATTCGCCGGTGCAGGGGAAATACAACGATCTCGCGGCCTCGTTGCTCGGCGTCACAGATTCTGTCGGCCGCCTCACAGATAGCACCATTTCCACTTCGCTCACCTCGCGGCCCATCCCATTCGGATAGAAGGACCTCCATCACCTGCACATCGTTGCCCATCGTGCGGCGCAGCGCCCGCGTCTGCGCCCACAGGGCCGCCTGTGCGGCAGACCAACATGCGTATTGCGCGCGACCGGTTACGGCCGACATCGACAGCACGTTGACGATTTTGCGTGGCCGGACCTCCTGCCGCGCATACGCCATGAGCACTTGCAGCGGCTGGAAGAAGCTGACCTCCATGCTTTGTTCGCAGGCATCGAATGACATCTCCCGCAGTTCCGCCGGCGAGGAGGAAACGCCGCAATGGACGATCAGGTCCACAGTCCCCGTTTGCACCGCAAGACGTTGAACCGCGTCGGCATCGCCCTCGGGCAGAACGACCCCCTCGACAGTGCACGACGACGAATGCCCCAGCTCCTTCTCGATCGTTGTCAGAACCGGCTCATCCGATCCCGCCAGATACAGGGCCTTCGCCGTTGCAGCGTACCGTCGCGCTAATTCCAAACCCAGGCTTGCGTCCGGCTCGTGGATCAGAACACGATGAGCCGACTCGGCGCGGAATCGGCAACACCGATCCTTACGCAAACCCGCCTTGCGGTCGAGCACCTGGGGAAACACCCGTTCCAGGACGCGGAGCAGCGCATGTCGGCGGGGGACAAATCGATCGCACGGTCTGGCGGCCGCCAGGACCTTGACCACCTCGCGCGCCACCTGCAAAGGCTCCACTCCCGCATCGTTCAAAAAGGTCTTCGACCGTTGGTTTCTGATCGTCCGTGGGAACACCACGTCCACGGCAATCCCATGCGGCCCGGCTTCCTTCCGCAGGGTCCGACACAGGTTCGTCAGCGCCCACTTCGCGGGGGCATAGGCCCCCCAGCCCGGATAGGTGTGCACCCCGGACGTCGACGAAATCGCCACGATCTTGCCCTGGCGATGTGCCGCCATGTGGTCCAGCGCGATCTTGACAGGAACCAGATTCGCGAAGACATTCAACCGGAACTCCTCCTTGAACCGCGCATAACCGTCCAGCGCCGAGGCCACACCGGGCACGCCGACCGTGCTGATCAATGCGTCGAGCGGTCCAACCCGCTCCTCAAATCCGGCGAAAGCTTCTTGGATGCCTCTGGGATCCGCCGCATCGGCCTGCGCGAACGACACACGGTCGTTCTCATCGACAAACCGGGCCAGGTCGGCCGGACGGCTCCGATTGACCAGCAGAAGAGCGTGCCTGTCGGCCAGCAACCGCGCCGTCTCAAACCCCACATTCCCGCAACCAACGATCGCAATGTTCACAACTGCACTGCCCTGGCCTTGAAGGCCCAATAGAGTAACGTGTGAAAAACAATGAAACCAACAGCCAAACCGCTCAGAAACACCCACGGCGGAATCCCGATCATGGCCGCCCCCTCAACGGGCTCGGCGTGACGCCCTCCCATCACCAGTCCCCGTCGCAATCCGAAAAGCGGGAGCGTCGCATACAGAAACATGTCCCAGGCGCACACGACCGCCACACAGAGAACCGCTATCCGGACCCGCAGGGCCGGACGCAGCCACAAGACGAGCAGAACCAGGACATACGCCAAGATGGACGTCGCCCCCGTCCCCATCAGATCGCTCAGCCCTCTCTGCCACGGCCGATCCGGCTGCGTATACCCCACGCGAAAGAACCCGAACTTCAGCGGCCAATCCATATGCACCGATTCAATCCGCGACCCAAAGGCGCTGGCCGTCAGCGCGTGGCCCGACTCATGAACGACCTTGCAGACGAACGCCCCCGCGCCAAGCGAAAGCAATACCAGAACCCCTGTTCCCGCCACAGCACTCCACCTGCCCGACACCACATCCATCCCTTCGTCCCTATACCCTCTATTGGTCAAGCAACACCCGAGGCGATCCCATCAACTTCGCTCGAACAACACACAACATGAAGGCACACGCACACAACTCGCGCTTCCATCGCCTCGGCTCAAGAGCGAATCGATATAGGAATTCTGTCCCCGACTTCTGGGCCCATCTGGGCGCCCTTCGCGCATGCCCACTCACCACGTCGAAAGAGCCGCCTACCCCCATGCAATACGGCACATCGAGTCGATCGTAATGCTGGGCAACCCACACTTCCTGACGAGGCGAACCCATAGCGACGAAAAGCATGTCTGGGCGCGAGGTTCTGATCTTCTCAACAACCTGCACATCATCTTCAATATATCCGTGCTGCCTGCCAACAATACGGAGTGCAGGGTGCCTGGCCTGAAGCATCTCGGCAGCTCCGGCGTTTGACTCCGGGCGCGCGCCCAGTAGGAAGACGCTGAGTCCCTCCATCTCGGCACGGGCAACCAGCCTCTCGAAAAGGTCCACTCCAGTGACCCGAGTGACCCTGCGGCCATGCAGGATACTGGCTGCAATCGCCATGCCAATACCGTCGCAGATGTGCAGATCGGCCACCTGAATGATCTGCTTCAACTCATCGTCCTTGTGGGCTCGGTAGCTCTTTTCAGGCGTCAGGGCCACGCAGAACGTCTTCTGCCCGCGACGGATGCGGTCGATTATGCGGCCGACAGCTTCCTCGTAGGACGCAAGCACACTCAGCGGAATCCCGAGTATGTCGATCCTCTTGGGTTTCACTCTCATCAGCGTCCTCGGACATTCGTAGTTGTGGGAAACAGCTCTCGGCGGAACCACAGATGACCTCTGACAGGTGACATGCCTCCTGTGCCAGGATACGTGAGACACCGGGAGGATGAAGCATGCAAATCACACTACAGGAAACAACGTGCTACTGCGGGCCCGTGAGTCTCTGTCTCAGTACGTCCCACGCGAAAACGGCCAGTGCCTTCTGTCGCTTCCAGCGTGAAGGCTTCTGCGCAAGTCGGTACAGCCACTCGGTACCGGTCCTGCGGAAGATCCCCGGGGCGCGCTTGACGCGCCCGCTCAGCACATCGATACTGCCCCCGACCCCCATGCAAAACGGCGTCTCCAATTGGGGACGGTATTGGGCGATCCACCGCTCCTGCTTCGGCGAGCCCAACGCCACGAACAGCATGTCGGCCTTCGATGTGTTGATCTCTTCGACGATTGTCGGCGATTCGTCCGCGCGGAAATACCCATCTCGACAACCGACGCATTGCAGGCGGGGATATCTGCCGCGCAGAATGTCACGGGCACGTGCACTCGTCTTCGGATCTGCGCCAAGCAAGAACACCCGCAACCCTTCCCTCTCCGCCAGAGCCAGCAACTCAAAGAAGAGCCCGACGCCGGTGACACGAGGTATTCTCATCCCCCATAAGATCCTCATGGCGGCGGCGGTGCCGGCGCCGTCACAGATGTGGAGTGTCGCATTTCGAACAATCTTGTGAAAGCTTGTGTCTCCGCGGGCCAGACGGACCTTCTCCGGATTGATGGCCACGCAGTACGTCTTCTGCCTGTGCTTGACGGTCTCTACGATATGTGTTGCGGCGTGTGCTGGCGATTGGAAGCACGTTATCGGCACCCCCAGAATCTTCTGTTCGACAAGTTTCGCTGTCATCACCCCGACGACTCCTTTCCGAACGCTGATACGCATACTCCGTCAATGCGTGAAACGCCCACGCCTGCGACCACCGCATGTACGAAATGCGGTTGGTGAAGAACCTTCCTCTGCGGTAGTAGAAGTACCCCTTGCCACTATACAGATGCTCAAGCATCCAATGCAGAATACGCTCCGTGAGTTCGCGATACTGCTTGCCTTCCCCTGCAAAGAAACAGATCGCCTGCGTGGGGGCGTGAATGTCGATCGGATAGACCCGGTCGTGGTAATATTGTGGAGCGCCGTCTTCCCTAAAGAACTGATTTGCGTAGTAGGCCACACCCTTGCGGTATGCGGGTAGCCATTTCCCCCCCAGACCGGCCTGCAGGATATAGCGAATGGCCTCGAGATTGAAGCCTGTGTGGAATGAGTCAATCCACTTCTGAAGCGAGGTCTCGGCGTAATACCATGCCCCGTCGTTGCGCTGATGCCGCATGGAGTAGTCCATGCTCTTGAGAGCCGTTGGAATCAGCCGATCATCATCACAGTAGCGTGCAAGACGTGCGAGAATCGATGCCCCAAGCAGGTTTGCATTGTGCACGGCTTCCGTCTCATGCACCGCCCGCTTCCCGACGGGAGTGTAGCTGAAGCAGAATGTCTCTTCAAAGGGGATTCTAGCCAAATCGTTCAGGATGAATTCCTTGATCGGCAGCGCCATCTCCAGCGCCCGCACATTGCCTGTGATCTGATAACAGTCGAGCAGGACGTGTCCGATGAATGCGGTATTGACGATGGTCGGCGTGCCCTTCGGCCGCAGAAACATCCGCGACTGCCAGTCGAAATCGTAGCCCCAGCAATTGCCCGAGTACCCTGCGCATCGGAGTTGCTCCAGCAGGTCCAGCAGCCTGTTAATTCTCTCCAGATGTCGCGGCGCCTTCGTGAGGGCGTACAGCTTGGCGTAGCCCCAGAGAAAGAGGCCGATCCCCTTCGGATTGTGCCCCTTGTGAACCCGAAGCAAGGGACGCAAGTTGAACGGACATCGTCGCAATAGTTGCGTCGCCCCAATCCGCACCCACTTGCTGTGCATCCCAAGCCTCTGAACGAGCGGACTGTTCAGCGCATCGTACGGGTCCCACCCCGCATAATCCGCCGATTCAATATAGGCGAGCATCTGTCGGATACACTTCTCGATATATGGATCCACACCTTCAACTCTCACAGCTCTGTACCCATTGTAATGGCCTGCTCCGTCTTGCACGCATGGCGATGGCATACATTCCATATCGCTCGCATCTCGCCACAGATACTCCATAACCGTTACACACGTTGCGAAGCCGAGACTCCGCTTCTACGGAGTGCGGTGACACTGTACCCATCTTCAAGCATGTACCATACAGATGACGCGCCTCTGTTTTCCGTACTTGGTCAGCGGGATTCTTTCTACACGCTCAGTCGCCACAAGTATCTCTCTGCCTAACCTCCGGTTATGCTCTGCAATGATTCTTTGCTCTTCTTCTTGTGTGAACAGGGCGTTCGGAACAATACGAATGGTTAGCTCACCTGCGACATCCTGATAGTATTGCACGCGCACCACGTTCCTCAGCAGTTGGTCGTCCACATTCAACACTGATGTGCATATTCTCGCCCCACTCTTTCCATAGATGCATTCCACACTTGCGCGGCTGATCACATCGCCAAACAGCTCCCATTGCCGACCACAGGCGCACGATTCATTCAGCTTGATCGCTGTATCATCTGTCTTATAGCGAATCAATGGCATTGAACGATTCAGGTACCCGGTCCCCACAATCTCTCCTCGCTCGCCAGCCTCCACAGGCACTCCATCACTTCCAATGATTTCCAGATAGCCGTAACTCGGGACAGCATGATAGTTGCGGGATTGTTCGCATTCCCCTCCCAATACCACACGCTCACTATGACCATAAAACGTGAATACTCGCTTGCCGAATGCCTTTTCCATTCTAGACTTTTGAGCATCTGAGCATGCCTCCGAACATAGAAGTATCCCTCTGAGACACCCCAGCCCATCTCCCAGACCCTTTCGGATCACATACTCCGCTAGAACATCAATAGCAGAGGGAAATCCGTGAAGATACTCTGGTGCATATTCCCGGATTCTCTCCCAATATCCGTCCATATTACTCTCGCTCATATGAAATGGAGAGAACTGCACCTCGTTGTGTATTGGATTGTCTTGCCAGAACACATCAGGGCCTACTCTATCAATGTCAAAGGCACGGAACCGCGCCTTCCGGCACCGCGTGGAATACCCGACACGTTGCCATTGTGTGTGAATGAAGGCCATCTCTTTCGCGTATGTCGTGTCATCCTCCAGAAACGTCAGCTGATCTCCGGTTGAACCTGATGTGGTTGCTCTGTGATGTGCTATCTTCCGTATGGACCTGGGCACCAAGCTGTCCCAATGCTCTTGAACATCTCTCTTCTTCAGAAATGGAAACCCCCGAATAGCATCGCGTGCCCTATGCCGTTCGAATAGTGATTTGTAAGGCATATAGAATGGGACCTGCGTGACCGCATACCGCAACACCTCTCCTAACAGCCTCTCTTGCAGCGAGAGCACCTCAGGCCGCGTCAACCTCTCCAGCTTTCTACAATCCAATAATGTGCGGCGATAGTGTTTTCCTGCTATCCATGCATATGGTATATGCTTGATGGGGCCCTTGACTGCCGGCGGCATAGCCAAGTACACCTGTTTCATAAGTGTGAACATGCTGACTGCTCTGCTCCTAAGTAGTTTCTGTTGCGGAAAGGGGTTCTGAGCGTGTCATTGACCCGTTCCACGAAGCACAAAGGAACGATCGGGATGATGCCGAGTGCCGACAACGGGCGTTTCTCAGTCATGGAGCGATTTCGGACCGTTTCTTCACAGACCCGTCCCATGGTACGTGTCTCTCCTGTTCATTTCGTTGTCCTGCGGCGGCTCGGTGCTACGCCGGTGCTCGCTTCGGCGCCAAGTTCACCAGGTTGTGGCAGAACACCGCCAGGCCCACGGCCGCCGCGAAGCTCTTAAATCCCCGATACATGCAGATCGACAGCCAAAACGCCCGTTTTAAGACCGAGATGGACCCTTCGATGCCGGCCCGGAAATGATGCCAACACGTATCGATCTTCGCCCGATTTTGGCCGCGACCCGGTACGGCCACCGTGGCCACGTGCTTGTGCACTTTGCTCATCTCCTCGGACCCGGCACGAAAGCCGGTGTCGGCCGTGATCGCCTCGGGATAGTGGCGGAAGGCCGCCTTGTGACGCTCGGTGATCTCGCCGAGCAACTCCGAATCCGGGATCTTCTCGGCCATCACTTCATAATCCGTGATGAACTTGCCGCGGCTCTGCGCCAGCCACACCGCGTGACCGAACTCGATGGGCTTGTGGCTCTTGCCACGCTGGATCAGCTCGGTGTGCTCCTCGAAGAGGCTGAAGATTCGATCCCGGGCCGGAACCGTCTCGCCCTTCAGGGTCGCACGCTCCGCCGTCCGGCAGATCTTCCGAACCAACGGCAGGTAGTGCTTCAACTCGGCCCCAAGCCCCCGCAATACAAAGTTATCGCTGGCCGCCAGGGGCTTGAGCAACGAGGCCGCGATCCGCTCCAGCCGGCACACACGGTCGTGAAGACGCCGGAAACGACGCTTCCACGCCCGCTGCCGTGCCTTCACGTTGCTCCGCACAGAGCGGTGCACGTAGACCAAGTCCTTTTTCGCCTTCTTGTCGTGGAACCGGTGCGGGCACAGCGCGGGGGCCTCGGTCCGGACCGCCCGCAGCAGGCGCGACAGCACACGGTAGCTGTCCCACAG
>Ga0334890_1001437_pt1 | contig 31662 bp, 24 predicted proteins | sample GraSluR1_MG_3_FD_207220 | JGI IMG/M metagenome (GOLD analysis project Ga0334890, IMG submission 207220) | Sludge microbial communities from methane-producing bioreactor in Wageningen University, Netherlands - Granular Sludge_31_08-R1 | ecosystem: Engineered > Bioreactor > Anaerobic >... | reverse complement strand
AGAAGAGCATTATTCCATGAAACTGATGAAATAGTTAACCTTAAACTTAAAGCGGCTTTAAGAAATTCTTTAAAACCAATTGTTTGCGTTGGGGAGTTACTTGAGGAAAGAGAGAATAACCAAACCGAAGTTGTTTTAAGAAGACAAGTAAAAGCAGCTTTTAAAGATATCGCAGCAATCAATTTAAAAAATATTGTGATTGCTTATGAGCCTGTATGGGCTATTGGTACAGGTAAAACAGCTTCTGCAAATCAAGCAGATGAGGCTTGTGGTTTTATTAGAGAACTGATAGCTGCTTTGTATGGAAAAGTAGTAGCTGAAGCTATTAGAATCCAATATGGCGGATCGGTAAAACCTGATAATATCGTAGAACTTTTGGAAAAAGAGAATATTGATGGTGCTTTAATCGGCGGGGCTTCTTTGGATCCAGATAAGTTTATCTTTATGGCTAATGCCGCAAAAAAATAATAAAAAAAACGGCTAAATCTTATAGGTTTTAGCCGTTTTTCATAAAAAAAAGCCAAAGTTTTTCGCTTTGGCTTAGTTTTATTTGTTGTATAACTCTACAATTAGGTTTTCTTTGATTTCTGGTAGAATTTCGTTTCTTTCTGGTAAACGAGTAAAAGTAGCTGTAAGTTTTTCATCATCAAAAGCGATATACTCTTGACGTGATGCAATTGTTTCAAGTGCTTCTTTGACGATAACTAAATCTTTTGATTTTTCTTTCAAAGAGATTACTTGACCCGGTTTTACTCTAATTGATGGAATTGATGCTTTAGAACCATCAAGTAAGATGTGTCCATGGTTTACTAATTGTCTTGCTTGCTGTCTCGTTCTAGCAAATCCAGCACGGTACACTAGGTTGTCCAATCTTGATTCTAATAAGAATAAGAAGTTTGAACCTTGTTTTCCTTGCATTTTCTTTGCTTCAATGAAAGTTTTACGGAATTGTCTTTCGTTAACACCATATGTAAAACGTACTTTTTGTTTTTCTTGTAGCTGTTGACCATATTCAGAGAGTTTTTTACGTTTTTGACCGTGTTGACCAGGTGCGTAAGGACGTTTATTTAATTCTTTTCCAGTTTCAGAAATTGAATAACCGTAACGACGACTTTTCTTCCAGGTTGAACCTGTAAATCTTGCCATATATTTTCCTCCTTTTAATTTATTTACGTAGTAACATGAGGAGTTCTTAATTGATCTATTTTGATTGTTTTGATGTTTTCATGTTAAGCAGTTAACACTACTTACAAACCCTTAATGCGGAACAATCAAATCATAAATCTTGTAAAAACAACTGCTTTTTATTACATGCGCACAAAGTATTATAACTTATTGATTATAAAAAGTCAATCAAAAGCTTTACTAGATTTTCGAGTATTTCTTTGGTTTCTTGATTGAAGCGATCGCGTATTGGACTATCGATATCAAGTACCCCAAATAGTTTGTTATCTTTTATAATAGGTATAACAATTTCCGATAAACTATCGCAATCGCAAGCGATATGTCCAGGAAATTTATGCACATCAGAAACGACAATAGTTTCTCTTTTTTCAGCTGCCCTTCCACAAACTCCTTTACCGATTTCAATTAAAGTTACAGCTGCTTTTCCTTGAAATGGACCAAGGTATAGATTTTCACCATTATAAAGGTAAAAACCTACCCAATTAAGATCTTCTATATTTTCCTTAATTATTGCACTAAAATTAGCGAGATTGGTGGTTTGGGGAAGCAGTTTGTCTAAAAATAATTCCATATTGGTATAAATTATATATTTGTCCATTATTAATCACCTCTTCAGCTCAATATTATAAAATAACTTAGATTAAAACACAATAAATATGATAAAATAATTATTGGAAAGTGAAGTGATTGACTTGTATGAATACATTATGATTCGCTACGGTGATTTGATTCTCAAAGGTAAAAATCAACATATCTTTAGACACATGATTAATAATCAGATAGCACATAAGATGTTTGGTTTAAACATCGAACTTGAGTTTCAACACGATTTGGTTTTTGCTAAGCTAAACAATACAGACCCAGAAGATGTGATTTCAAGATTGAATTTTATCTCTGGACTGAGTTCTTATAGCAAAACCATGAAATGCGAATATGATTTAGATTTGATAGCTGAAAAATCAATTAAAATGCTTACTCATGAGATAGATTTACCAACAAGGTTTAAAATAGAGACAAAAAGAGCGGATAAAAATGTAGTTTTGAAGTCTTTTGAGATCTCGAATTTATTGAGCAAGAGAGTTTTGAAAGAAGTTAAAAACTTGATAGTTGATGTTAAAAACCCTGAAAAAATCTTGAATATCGAAGTGAGAAATGATGCTACCTACATATATACTGATAAGATTCCTGGAATAGGCGGTTTTCCGACATCAAGTGGTGGGAGAGTAATGCTTTTAATCAGTGGGGGTATTGATTCTCCGGTTGCTGGCTATTTAACAATGAATACCGGTCTTGAAATCGAGTGTATTCATTTTGAGTCTTCTCCTATGACACCGATTGAATCAGTTCAAAAGGTTGTTGATTTGGTGACAATTTTATCTAAATATGCACCTAGTTCAAAAATCAAGTTACATATTGTACCCTTCAAAGAACTCCATGAAGAGATTATCGCCTCAGTACCAGAGTTTTATGTTATCACGATTATGAGAAGAATGATGTATCGCATTGCTGAACAGTTAGCAAAGAAACACAGTTGCAAAGCTTTGGTTTCTGGAGACTCAATCGGTCAAGTCGCTTCTCAAACTTTAGAAAGTTTAATAGCTGTTCAAGCTGTTACAAAAGCTTTAATAATCAGGCCATTAGCAACCTTTGATAAAAGTGAAATCATCAAAATTGCAAAGAAAATCAAAACATTTCCAATTTCGAGTAAAGCTTTTTCTGATTGTTGCACAATATATGTGCCAAAGAGACCGGTAATAAAACCAACAGATGAAAAAGCTTTGAGTTTTGAAGAACAGTTTAATTATCTTAAATATTTAAAAAGTTCAATTAAGAATACAAAGACGATTGTAATATCTGAAAGAAAACCTGTTAATCTTCTAGATAAAGGTTTTAGTATGGAGGAAGTATGGTATGAAATCAATCGAGACTGAAAGATTGTTATTGAGGAAGTTTACAACTGATGACTTGTATGATTTATATGAATATGCTAGAGATGAAAGGATTGGACCTAATGCAGGTTGGTCTCCACACAAGAGTTTGGATGAATCAGGGAAAATTCTTGAGAATTTCATTAAAAATGATGAAGTATTTGCACTGCATCATAAATTAGACAATAAAGTAATTGGCTCATTGGGACTGCATTATCGTGAGTTAGATCAATATGGATTAGTTTATGAGATTGGGTATGTATTATCTCATACTTATCAAGGAAAAGGTTTGATGAATGAAGCAATTATCGCTTTGATTGATTATTGTTTCTTTGAGACTGAACTAGAAGAACTATACGTTGGACATTTTAGTGAAAATATCAAATCGCGCAAAGTCATCGAAAGGATTAAATTCACATATTTGAAAGATATTGAATATCAATCACGCGATTATGGAGTTAAAACAACAAAGCTTTATGTGCTTAAGAAAGCAGATTATCTAAAGGAGAGGGATAAGTTATGAAAAAATGGAGTTTAGCAAAACTTTACACTGGATTTGATGATCCAAAGTATTTGCAGGATTTGAAGCAACTCGAAGCCTTGATTATTGAAATTAATTCTCAAGAAGTAGATTTCAACAATTACGAAAACAAAAAAGCAAAATTAGTTAAATTTCTCAACAACAGTTTAAGATTCAATCACTTGATTGATCAGTTATATCACTTCGCTTCACTGACTGAATCAGTTGAAAGCACGAATACTCAAGCGATTAAAAATACCAATTTATTAGAAAGAAAAATGACAGAACTGACAAAAATCGATACTGTATTTACCAAATGGCTTTCAAAATATCCAGATTTTGATTTAGAAATTTCAGAAAATGATTTTATTAAAGAGCATGAGTTCTACTTACGTGAACGTATGGATTATGCAAGACATATGTTGACGGATGACTTGGAAATAATGGTTTCAAAATTAAGACAAACTGGTTCAAGTGCTTTTGGAACTTTGCAGTCATTATTGACATCAACTTTAGAAGTAAACTATAATGATAAAATTATTACTTTGTCAGAGGTTAGGAATCTAGCAACCGATGCGAGTTCTAATGTAAGAAAATCGGCTTATGAAGCAGAACTGAAAGCATATGAAAAGATTGATAAATCTGTAGCAGCCGCTTTAAATGCTATCAAGGGTGAGGTAAACACTATTTCTAAAGCTAGAGGTTATAAAAGTCCTTTAGACCAAGCTTTGAAAAACAGTCGAATGAGCAAGGAAACACTTGAAGCTATGCAAGAAGCTGTAAAAGATTATTATGGAATATTTAGGGAATATTTGAAGAGAAAAGCAAAACTATTAGGACATAAGAATGGATTGCCTTTTTATGATTTATTCGCTCCAATTGGCAGTGTAGATAAACGTTTTACAATCGAAGAAGCTAACAACTATATCTTAACTAATTTTAAGACCTTTTCAGATAATCTATTTAGTCTCGCTAAAAGGGCTTTTGATGAAGAATGGATTGATTATACACCAAGAAATGGTAAAGTAGGTGGAGCTTTTTGTGCAAATATCCACTCAATAAAAGAAAGTCGGGTTATGACTAATTTTACAGGTGCTTTTGGAGATATGATTACATTGGCACATGAACTTGGGCATGCATATCATGGAGAAGCTATTTTTGGTGAAACCTCTCTTAATAGCGACTACACAATGCCTGTTGCAGAAACCGCTTCAACTTTTTGCGAAACAATTGTGAATAAAGCCGCTTTAGCAGAGTGTCAAAATATTCAAGAGAAAATCTTCTTGTTGGAATCTTCAATTCAAGATTATACGCAAGTTGTTGTTGATATCATGTCAAGATTTATTTTTGAGAAAGCAGTTTTTGAAGGAAGAGAAAATACTATTTTTGACGTTGAAGAACTAAAAGGTTTAATGATAGAAGCACAGAAAGAAACCTATGGTGAAGGATTAGATTTTGAGAGTCTTCATCCATATATGTGGGTTTGTAAACCACATTATTACTCTGGTGGATTAAGTTTTTACAATTTCCCTTATACCTTTGGTTTATTGTTTGCTAAAGGATTATATGCAAAATATCTTGTTGAAAAGAAAGAATTTGTTGCTAATTATGATAAGTTGTTGAGTTCAACTGGAAAGATGTCAGTTGAGAATGTAGCTTTACTTATGGGTATTGATGTTACAGATAAAGCTTTTTGGGTTAGTTCTTTAGATTTGATTAGGGAAGATATTGAAGAATTTTTGGATTTAACAAAATAATTCCAAGAATCTCTTCTCTTCATTTGTTTATATAAGTGAAAGAATCAAGGAGGTTCATTATGAAGAAATTTATTATGTTTTTTCTAGCTCTATTTTTTAGTGTTGTTGTTATAGGTTGTAATTCGGTGACTGTTAATCCAACCGGTGATAATGTTGGGTCTTTCAGTTCGTATGATCAACTAGAGGAATATCTAGGTCAGTTCTATGAAAAACAAAAAGATGGTAGTTTTCTTACTTCAAGAATGTTCAGTATGGAAGATTCTTTGACAGGCACACCTGAAATGGCTACTGATGGTGTTAATTTTGATAACAGTAAAGAAAGAGATTTTTCAAAAACGAATAATCAAGTAGAGGGTGTTGAAGAGGCTGATACAATCTTAACTGATGGATATTACATATATGTTGCATCTGGAGATACTTTCTTTATGTTTGATGCAACAACTTTAGAGATTGTTTATTCATACGAGTTGACTGATGGGTATTTAAGCGGACTCTATGTGTCAAATGGAAAAGTAGTTTTAATCGCAAGTTATTATATTTATGAGATTACTACAAGTCCAATTGAACCTGGTATGGAAGATGATGAAGACAGTGATGGTGATGTGGTTACTTCTGAAGGTTACTCTCCTTCAAGAGAGGATGATAGTCAAACATCAGTTATCGAACCAGGGTATTATTACTATTACTCTTATGAATATGGAACAAAAGTAATAGTTTTAGATGTTTTAGATATTGAGAATATTAATGTCTTTAGAGAAATGACTTATGATTCAGCTTATCTTGCTAGCAGTAGAATGATAGATGGAGTATTGTATTTAGTACTAAACAATTATGCAATTCAATATTTCTATGATGAAGAAACAATGATTCCTATGTATATAGATACCACTGTTAGTGATGAGTTAGTCAAACTACCAGCAAACAGGATTTATTTTATGCCTAACGATGGTGAGAGTTTCAGTTATTTGATTTTATCTTCTTTTGATGTAAATGATGATTCACCAGCTAGTGTTAAGGCTTATTTAGGAAGCACATATCAAATATATATGAGCCAAAATAATCTATATGCAACAGTTCATCGTTATTCATATGATGAGATTGAAAACACATATACTTATGCAACTCATATCATGAGATTTGCAATTGAAAACAATGAGTTGGTTTATAAAGCAATAGGAAGTGTTGAAGGATCACCATTAAATCAATTTTCAATGGATGAATATGATGGAGTATTTAGAATCGCGACTACTAATTATGAGTATAGTGGCGGGAAAACTATTATAACCAATACTTTGTTCTTATTGAATGCAACAAGTGATGATGAGATGAATCAAATATCTAAATTATCAGGACTTGGTAAACCAGGAGAAAGAATCTATTCAGTAAGATTTTCTCAAGACATAGCTTATGTTGTTACTTTTGTGAATACTGATCCACTCTATAAACTTGACTTGTCAAACCCTCAAGAACCAGTTGTTTTAGGAGAATTATATGAAGAAGGTGTAAGCGATTATCTTCATGAGATTACAGAAGACTTAATGATTGGTGTTGGTCGACATGCAGTAACAAGCAATGGCTGGACTAATTTTGTTGGAGTTAAAATTGCGTTATATGATACTTCAGGAGATGAAGTGGTTAATTTAGATACTTATCTTGTTGAAGGTGAATATTCATATACTAGAGTGATATATGATCATAAAGCTTTTGTATATTTTACGCCACAAGATGCTGACTTTACTTATGTTGCTATACCAGTATCGATATATTATCAAAACTATTATGGATATTCTCAAAAACTATTTGTTTTCAAAATATCTCATAGTGGAGAAATGGAGTTGCTGGCAGAATTGGAACACTTTAATTCTGAAAGTCAATACTTTGATTCAATTGAAAAGGCAGTTATGATTGAGAATTATATCTATACTCTATCTTATTCACAAATACAAGTTTTTGATATGAGCAATGATTTTGATTTTATTGATAGTGTAATATTCAACGAAACATATTACTATTATTTCATGGATAAGACTGAACCAGCGATTTGGTAAATAGATAAGATATTGAAAGTGGGCATTTGCTCACTTTTTTTATTTTTTATAAATATTTGACATTTCTTGATAATTTCAAGTAAGATTTACATTAATAGATAGATTTTTTTCTGATTTTGTGGTATTTTTAATTATAGTATATACTAAAGTATATATGATTACGAAAGGAGTAATAATATGAGGCGAAGAATTATAGCATTATTTATGTTTGCTTTTTTAAGTCTTGTGTTTATCGGTTGTGATTTTTTTGGTCCAAATCTTCCAACAATACCCACGACATCTTCAGAAACATCTGAAGTAACCACGGATACAACTGTGGATACAACACAAGATACTACAGTGGATACAACACAAGATACCACTGATACGACAGAGCAAACAACCCAGCCAACAACTACAGATGATACAACAACTACGAGTTCTGGGGAAACAACAACAACAGATTCTGGTACCACTACAACTACTAGTGCTGGAGAAACAACCACAGCGCCTGTAACAACAACAGGTGATACCACAACTACAAGTGGAACTGGTACAACAACAACAACAACCACTGCGCAAACAACAACAGTGCCTGTTACGACTACAACAACAGATTCTGGTACTACAACTACTACAGCGCAAACAACAACAGGAGATACCACAACTACTACAGCGCCTGTTACAACAACAGCACCTGTTACTACAACAACAGCACCTGTTACTACAACAACTGCGCCTGTAACAACAACTGCGCCTGTAACAACAACAGTGCCTGTTACTACAACAACTGCGCCTGTAACAACAACAGCACCTGTTACTACAACAACTGCGCCTGTAACAACAACAGTGCCTGTTACTACAACAACAGCACCTGTTACTACAACAACTGCACCAACAACAAATATCACTACTACTACACAAGTAGGTGAAATAGATGTTACTTTCATTGATTGGGATGGTTCGATTATCGATGTTCAAACTGTACCATTCGGTGGATCTGCTACAGCGCCACCAGATCCTTCAAGACCTGGTTCTTTGAATTATACCTATACTTTTATTGGCTGGAACCCAGCTCCGCCTTATGACAATATAACCGCAAGCATGATAATCCAGGCAACGTATTCTGTAGAATATAATTCACCTACTGAGTATTCTAGAGGTGAGTTGTTGCAGATGATATCTTTCTTCACAGGTTCAAGTGACCCAGAAGATTTAGAAGCGGACCTTGAGTTCATGATTCAAATGACAGGAGTAGTTTCTGAACATGAGTTGTTTGATATGATGACAGGAATCATGCTGCTAATGGATGATTTTCAAAATATTCAGAATGCTAATGATCTTCAAGAATTATTTGCAAAATTAGGTACTTTAGGTTTTGATAGCGGTATGGTTTCTAATCTTGGACTTAATATGTTAACATTTATGTTACAAGATGAACTAACATGGATGCAAGAATACATAGTCTTTATGACAGAAGAAATGGCTGTTTTAGAAGCAGAATCTGCTGCACTAATGCTATTAGCAGATGCTAGACTTCAAGAACTTAATAATTACTGTTTAACCACAGATTATGCAGCTATTTGTCAAGAGTTCATTGCTGCAACTTTGGATAGAGATCAAAAACAAAAAGCATATAATGAGTTTGTTTATAGTGATAATTATCCTTATGATTTTGATTGGCATTTACACTACCAAATAGAAGACACATACTATGAGTATTTAATCCAAAGAGACTTATATCAAGATCCAACTGAAGCTCAAAACCTGTATGATAAATATTTACAACTTCTAAGCAATATGAATCCAGAAGATCAGTCAGTTACACTAATTATAATTGGTCTTATTGATGATGTACATATGGCTGGATTAGCGCTTGATGATCAGAAGTTTGATGTTTTATACAGTATCGATGATAATGGTATGTATATCAATATGGAGATACATAAGTACTTATATGGATATTGGGATGAGTTGAATGAATATGTTGATGGATATTATGATTATTACCATCAATCGTTTGAAAATCAATGGACGATTCAACATTATTATTGGCAATTAGAAAGATATAACTATGATATAATTTCACTGCAAATTTTGATGAACTTCATTGAGGAACATCCTGAAGAAATTCTAGCAATGTTTGCAATGGTTTATGATGGGTTGTTCGCTGTTGTCGGTGTCATTGATCAAGAGATGGTAGATTTTGTCATGATGCTTATGATGGCAGAATTTATGGATGAAAGAGCATTAATTGAATTTGCTACACCGGAAAATATTGCATATGTTATTAATAAATTAGGAGATATCTTAGCTGCATTTGAAGGGACAATTTCTCAAGAAGAATATGATATTATGAAAGCTCTTCTGAAAGAATTTTTACCAATCTTAATAATTCCTCAAGATTTAGATGATGAGTTATTGAAAGCTGAGATGGTACAAGAGATTCATCAGTTAATCGATGTATTTATGCCTAAAGTAATTACGACTGCATCAGATTTAATCGGCTTCATGCAAACATTTACTCCTGAAAAGGCTGAAGTGTTGTTGAATGTCTTCTTTACATTGATGTTTAACGTTGGATTTGTTGATGAAGATCAGATGGTATTTGAAGTTGCTATTGCTTTAGAAGTATTATTTGGTGATGGTAGTTTAGATGTCAAGGCTTTAGTTCTTAATTTAATTCATGTGTATTATGTAAGTAATTACGGATTTGATTATGATGAAACTGATTTTGCTACTGTACAATTATTAGTCGGAAACAACATCGATGCAATTTTAGCTTTAGCTGCTGATATTAAAAACTTCAATCCTTATGCATTATCTTTCCAAGATAATTTGAAAATACTTGAGTTTAAAGTAAGAGTTGAAAACTTGGTTAAAGGTTTTGAGGATGGCTTTGAAAACATAATTGTAGATTATGTATTCGTTTATGAATCAGAAATGTTTGATATGTTGCTTATAAGGTTAGGTTTCTACAATACTGAAGAAGTCAAAGCCATGATTATGGAAATTCTTGAAGAAACCAATGAAGAAGCTGCATATTTCAAAACAAAAGCAATTGTTAGTTATATTACTTCTTTAATGAAAGTTAAATCATTTGCAGATCTTCAAGTGTGGGTTGCTAGTCTTGAAGGAACAGGATTTACTCAAGAGCAACTTATAAATCTAGGTCTTGAATTCCTTATGATCCAATTAGAAATTGCGAGTATGCCTGGTGGAAATAATCAGCATATAATCGATTTCTATCAAGATGAAATTGATTATCTAACTTTTGATTTACAAGGGTACTATGATTCAATGGATGATTTTGAACAACAATTCCTTGATTTAGTAAATAGTCTTGATGAACCATTAAGAGCTGATTTACTTGCTTATTGGGATGCTGCATTAATTAATGAAGAAAATATTCGTGCAATGAACCAAATTAGTTGGGCTGTTCAAGATATGATGGGTAATTACAATTACTATGAAATGATTAACATTTATTCTCAAATTCATATGTATAATAATATGGATCCTGTTGATTATGAGAAGGTAAATCAATTAACTGCAGATTTCTTTAATATTTATGAAATGTATAACCCTGAACAAAAAGCTTTAATTGATGCATTATTATTAGTTTATGACGACTATTTAGAGTACTTCTTCAATACCTATACACCATTGTATGATTTGGTTGTTTTAAGTGGTACTTATAATAGCTGGGATATAAATTCAGCTAGAAATATTCTTGAAATGTATATAAGTTATGAATATCAAGCGTTGAATATTCTAGGACAGATTGAAATGTATCAAGATATGATTGATCAAATGATGCTTCCTGATGAAACAGCTATCTTAATGTTGGCAGTTTTGGAAACTAATTTAGAATTGATCACTGATATGTTAAACATAGTTGTAACTGATGCAAGAACAGTAGTTCTAACAATGCCTGCAGATTCATTCATTGAAATTGATGATTTAATCAAATTCTTAATGGTTGAACATGGACAGTATGAAGGATTTACAAGCGAAAGCATCTTAGCAATGATTCAAGATTTCTCAGCAATGATTAAATTGTTTGGTGGAACAATCGATGTTGAAGAACAAGCAGTAATCGATCAATTCATTCTTATGGCTGTTGGCGTTATTGCTGATTTAGAAGGTCTTGAAGGTTTAGAAAAAGATGAGTTCATCACAATGGTTTTACCTATTGTTATTAAATATCTAGGTTTCGCAGAGGTATTTAAGGTTGAGTTCACTGATTTACTTGATGGATTAGATGTAACTCATGTTGATATGATAATTGATTTTGTACACAAATATTATTGGCATGTAGATGAAATTGGTATGGCTATTGATGGGTCTTTAATAATTTCTGAAGTATTTGGAATTGAAGCTTTTGATTGGGAAGTTTTAATTGGCATGTATGTCGAAGTTTTCTTTGATATGAATTATATGTTCGATTATGATGTAACCGATATGGAATTAGTAAGTAATATGATTGTAGGCTTTATGCAAGATACATTACTAGTTGCCATGGATGTAGCTTTAATTGACATTGAGGCTTTAGATGGAGCTGCTATTGCAAAAATAATGGAATTACAACAAAGAGCAGAAATCTTATTTATGGTCTTAGGTTACCCTGAAGCAATTTTAGAAATGTCAAACATTGATTTTGGATATACTTATGATCAGTTCTTGAATCTTGTGATGATGGTCTTTGGAGTTGATCCAATAGAAGGAGCTGAAGTAGTAAGCTTCCTTGTTGATATGACAGGATTTGATGAAGAAAACACTTATTATTTGTTCTTAACTGTTGCTAATATCTTAAGAAGTGCTGAACATGTATACGGTGTTAAGGACGTACAAGAAATATATCATCGTCTAAGGGTTGTTCTCACTCCAGAACAAATAGCTAGTTATGGTATGGCATTATTTATGGAGTTCCTTTATCCACAATTATTGGATATGTCAAACAACCAATACTATCTTGATGAGATCGGTTATCACCAACAAATGATGATAGATCTAATGATTTGGAAGAGCGACTTAAACGATGCAGTTCTAGCAGAATTAGCAAATTATGATGAACCTGTTTATAGTGCGGCATTGGCACTTTGGCAAGCTCATCAAGCAGCTAATGAAACTTGGATGGCATATGAATTGTGGCAAAGATATGGAAGAGAGAGTTGGGATATCTATTACGATTTCTATTTGTTTGAAGAAGTTTTATATCCAGCTTATGCAGACGAAAATGAAGCTGCTATTCTCCAAATCTATATGGATTATCAATTAACCGAACAAGATATAGAATACTATGAACAACTCTTTGTAGTTTATGATACTGCTTGGGAGACATATTGGCTGCTTAATGAAACGGAAAACAATTTTGAAATGGTATTTCCAAACTTGCTCATCAGTGATGGAGAGTCTTATTTAATTCATTACCTATATGATAAAACATATGCTGAATGGGATATTTTGGAATCTTATTATTACCAAATTGATCAAATTGAATATTTGACAAGACAACTAGAAGAAAATCAACAAGGTCAATTATTCTTACAAATTGTCTATGATTTCTTTGGTGTTGAGTTAAATGTGCAAAATACAGAAGCATTATTAGTTATGTTAATTGAAAGTGTTGATGTATTAATGACAGATGATAACCTATCTTTTGTTGATCTCTTCATAGAGATTGGATACGACCACAGAGTACTCGCTTATCTCCAACCAGAAGAAATTGCTTTTGAACTTCAAAAATTTGCTTCTTTACTTGATTTGTTATTCGGTTCAGTAACTGAGACTGATTTAGCTTTCTTAGACGCATATATTGATAGTATTATTGATGTTGCTACACCTTTGCTATTTGAAGACCCACTAGAAGCTGTAGCGCTAAATACTGCATTGAAAGCTATGGTTGAGAATCATTTAGCTGATCTTTTAGATCTACCAAATCTTTTAAGTGTATTCTTAGCTAGTTTTGATGCTTATAAAGTAACTGAGTTATTAGATATCTTGGTTCAAGCTCATGATTTTGATGAATATGATTTTGGTATTATGATGTCACAACAAATGGTGTTGATTGCTCAAGTTGTTGATTTCTTAGTAGCTGATGAAAGTCTTGATTATGTAAAAGTGGCACATACAGTTTATGCATTTATGTTGGATGTGGCCTTCTTGACTGGTTATGAAACAGAATTGACTCCAGAACAAATAATGTTGGCATTCCATGCAGCATTAACTGATTTTATTGATAAAGCTGAAGTTGTTGCTATAATTGATTTTTACAACATTATCCAAACTGATTTTGTTGTTATACAAGACTTCATGACATCATTTGAAATTTGGTTAAATTACTTTGATTTCTAAGATTTTATTATAAATTTGAAGCTGAGACAATTTGTTTCAGCTTCTTTTTTTGCATTTATACTTTATAAATCCTGATTTTATTGTAAAATATAAATAAGGCAAATCTTTTTGAAAAGAGAAAATATGATATATTCGAAAGCTAATCCTATCGTTAAGGAAACAATTAAATTAAAACAAAGAAAATACCGCAATAAGACCGGTTTATTCATAGTTGAGGGAGAACATTTAGTCGAAGAAGCATATCAGGCGAACATGATTGAGTATGTCTTCACTAATAAGGATGAAGACTATAAAGATTGTTTAACGTATTTTGTTGATGAGAATATTTTAAAATTGTTGTCTGATGTTATAACACCAAAACCTTTAATAGCCGTTTGCAAGAAAGTTATTAATCAGGGATTTGGTGATAATATTCTTTTGTTAGACAACATTCAAGATCCTGGGAATATTGGAACTTTAATAAGGTCAGCTTTAGCTTTTGGCTTTAAGTCGATTGTCGCAAAGAATTCAGTAGATTTCTATAATGATAAAGTTATTAGAAGTTCACAAGGCGCTTTGTTTAGAGTTGGTTTATTCAATGATGATTTAGTCGAGTTTATAAGAAATAATGATGATTATCGTTATCTTGCTACAGATTTGAATACTGATAATTATCTTGAGAATATTGAAGTTTTCGAAGGCAAAATAGCTTTGATATTAGGCAATGAGGGTATGGGCGTTAGCCAAGAAGTTTTGAATGAAGTTAGTGAGCGAATAAAGATAAGAATTAAGGATGTTGAATCATTGAATGTTGGTGTTGCGGGGAGTATTATTATGTACGAAATTATGAAAAGGCAGGTGTAATTATGAATTATATTTTTGAAGAAAACCGTATTTTTGCTCAAACAGATGATCTGTTGTTAGCTGAAGTAACTTTCCCTTATCGAGATGAATCAAGAGTTAATATTGATCATGTTTATGTAGATGAGAGTCTTCGAGGGTTAGGAATTGCCTCTGAGTTGATGCTTGAGGCTTACAAGTATTTAAAACAAAGGGACTTGATGATAATTGCTAAATGTCCATATGCAATTAGTTGGTTCAAGAAACATCCTGAATATCAGGATATAGTCATCAATGTAAAGACAAAGAATTAGATATTTTTCTTGAATTGTTTTGATGCATATGATATAATATTTTTGCATAAGATTAAGTGAGAGGGTCGTCCCCTCTCTTTTTAATGAAAGGAAATCATATGGATTTAAGAACAATCAAACAAAGAGTCGCTATTTTTTTGGAAACAACTCCATATAGTTTATATGAAGTTGAATTAATTAAAGCGAAGAAAGAAACTACACTGCGAATCTATATCGACGCATTAAGACAGATTACCTTGAATGATTGCGTAGAGGCAACAAAACTCTTGAATCCATTCATTGATGAACTGGACCCAATTGAGGGTGAGTATATTTTAGAGGTGAGTTCTCCCGGAGCGGAGAAGGAATTGAGAAGTAAGGAACAGATAGAGAACGCTTTAGGAAGATACGTTTTTGTTAAAACTTATGAGCAGAGTCTTGAAGGCGAGTTAAAGAGTTTTGATGGAAAAACTATCACTTTAATGATTAAGAATAAATTAGTAAATATAGATTACCTAGATGTGAATCTTATCAGATTGGCAATCAGGTTTTAGGAGAGAGGAAATGATTAGTAAAGATTTTTTTAAAGCTTTAGAGGTATTATCAGAAGAAAGAGATATACCCAAAGAAAAGATTCTTGAGGTTTTTGGTAAGGGCTTGATCAATGCATATAAGAAAGCTTATAATGGCAGGGTTAATGCAGAAGTTGTCTTCAATGAGGAAAGAGCAGAGATTACGATTGTAGCTAAATCTTTAGTTGTTTCCAAGATTGATCCAGAAGCAGAACCAGGAACACAAATGACCTTGCAAGAGGCAAGAGAACACAAAAAGAATGCAAGAATCGGTGATATTATCGAGGAGAAGATTACACCAAAGAATTTTGGAAGATTAGCAGCTTCGACAGCTAAACAAATGCTTACTCAAGGTTTAAAACAATTAGAAAGAGAGCGTAATCTAGAGTATTTTACCAAAAAGGTAGGAGATATGATTGCTGCTGAAATAGTTCAGATGAATGATGAGTTTGTCACTCTTCTTTTAGGAAAAGAAACTGAAACATCGATTCCTAATAAAGACTTATTGCCTAGTGATTTGTTTATGGGTAATCGAGTTAGTGTTTATATAACTAAAGTTGAAGAAACTACAAAAGGTCCAAAAGTATATGTATCTAGAACAGATCGTAATTTAGTTAAGCGTTTGATGGAAAATGCTATTCCTGAACTTAAGGAAGGTGTTATTGAGATTATCGGTTTATCGAGAGATCCTGGAGATCGTTGTAAAGTTTGTGTAGCAACTAATAATCCCGATGTAGATCCTGTTGGAGCTTGTTTAGGTCGTAATGGAGTTAGAATAAAAAGTGTCATTGATAGCCTTAATGGTGAGAAGATTGATATTTATAAACATAGTGATGATCCTAAAGAACTTGTTTCTAACTCAATTCAACCTGCAAAAACAGTGGGCGTGATTGTCGATGTTAAAGAGAAGTCAGCTTTAGCAATTGTTCCTGATGATCAATTGTCTTTAGCTATAGGAAAGAAGGGACAGAATGCAAGGTTGGCAGTTCAGTCTTGTGGTTGGAAGATAGATATTATTCCAGAGTCAGAAGCTCAGGAAAGGAAAATAGACTTTTAAAGGTGATTTAGATGAAACCAAGAAAGATTCCAATGAGGAAATGTGTTGTTACTCAGGAGCGCTTTCAGAAAAAAGAGCTTTTAAGGGTAGTCAGGACTCCTGAGGGAGAAGTGATTTATGATAAAACAGGAAAAGCTAATGGAAGAGGAGTTTATCTTTCAAAGAGTTTAAAAGTCATTGAAACAGCCAAGAAAAACAATGTTTTAAAACGACATCTTGAAATAGAAATACCAGAATCAGTTTATTTGGAACTGATCAAGGAAGTAGACAATGGATAAAAATAAAGTTTTGCATTTATTGGGTCTTTGCATGAGAGCTAATAAACTGATTTCAGGGGAAATGTTTGTCCTTGAAAAAATCAAAAGTAATCAAGCAAAATTGGTTTTTTTGGCTAATGATGCCGGATTCAATACATCTAAAAGGATCAGAGACAAGTCAAAGTTCTATAATGTAGAAGTAATTGATCTGTTTGATTCTTTGGAAATCTCTAGTGCAATTGGCAAGAACAATAGAAAAGCAATTGGGATTATCGACAAGGGATTTGCAGAGCAGATAAAGAGTGTTATACTTAATTAGGAAGAGGTGGTTATATGGCGAAATATATAGCTAACAAGAAGTTTAAAAAGAAAAAAGAAGATTATGTTGAAAAGGACGCTAACATAATCAAAAAGAAGAAATCTATCAAAACAACGAAAGTAACAAAAGTCATTTTTAAAGTTGGAATGACTGTTTTAGATTTGGCTAATCAGATTAATAAACCTGTTACAGAAGTAATCAAGAAGTTGATGTTTATGCGAGTTATGGCCAATCAAAATCAGGAGATTTCCCGAGATAATGCTGAGCTTTTAGCGATGGATTATAATCTTGAATTTGAAGATGAAGTCATTACAGATGTCACGCGTTTTGAAGAGATGGAAGATATTGACGATCCCAATGAACTAGTAAATCGTCCTCCTGTTGTTACTATTATGGGGCATGTTGACCATGGTAAAACAACTTTATTGGATAATATCAGAAATAGCCGTGTAGTTGCTTCAGAGGCTGGTGGGATAACTCAGCATATCGGTGCATATCAAGTTGAGAAAAATGGTCAAAAAATCACATTTATTGATACTCCTGGGCATGCAGCATTTACTGAAATGCGTGCTAGGGGAGCCAGGATTACTGATATCGTTGTTTTAGTTGTAGCAGCTGATGATGGCGTTATGCCTCAAACTAGAGAAGCGATTGATCATGCAAAAGCTTCGAAGTGTTCTTTAATAGTTGCGGTAAACAAAATGGATAAAGTTGGAGCTAATCCAGATAGAGTAAAGCAGGAGTTAGCAGATCTTGGTTTGCTGCCAGATGATTGGGGCGGTGAAACACCTTATTGTTTAATTTCGGCTTTAAAAGGTACTGGAGTAGACAATTTGCTAGATACCATTCAATTGGTTGCTGAGATGCTTGAGTTAAAAGCAAATCCAAACAGAAAGGCAATGGGAACTGTTATTGAGGCAAAACTTGATAAAGGAAAGGGACCTGTAGCAACTATCTTGATTGATAATGGAATATTAAGAATTTCAGATAACTTTGTTGTGGGATTAACCTATGGTAAGATTAGAGCAATGACAGATGATTTAGGTAATCAAATATCAGAAGCTTTACCAGGGCAAGCAGTTGAAATCATCGGTTTGGCTGATGTGCCTAGCGCAGGAGATGCCTTAAAGGTTTTTGAAGAAGATAAGTCTGTTAAAGATATTGCAGAAGAAAGAGCAAGAAGACAGTTTGATAAACAACATTCAAATAAGCAAACAATGTCATTAGAGGATTTCTTTAGCCGTGCAAAGGGCAAGATGAAAGAGTTAAGATTAATTATCAAAGCCGATGTTCAAGGGTCTATTGAAGCTTTTAAGGGTTCAATCAATAAGATTGATGTTGAAGGAACTTCAATAGATATTGTTAGAACTGGCGTAGGGGGTATCACGGATACAGATGTTCTTTTAGCGGAAGCTTCAGAAGCGATTATCATTGGTTTTGGAGTTGGAACACCGGGTACTGTTAGAGAGTTAGCTGCAGAAAAAGGTGTGGAAATTAGGACTTATAGAGTAATCTATGAAGCACTGAACGATATTGAGGCTGCGATGAAAGGATTGCTTGACCCCGTATTTGAACAAAAGGTAATTGGTGAAGTTGAAGTAAGAGAAACATTCAATGTTTCAAGAATTGGAACTATTGCTGGTTGTATGGTAACAAATGGTCTTATCAAAAGAAACTCAATTGTGAAACTAGTTAGAGATGGAAAGGTAATTTATGAAGGTAAATTAGCTTCATTGAAACGATTTAAGGATGATGCTAAAGAAGTCAAACAAGGTTTTGATTGCGGAATAACCCTAGAGAATTATAATGATATTAAGATTGGTGATGTAATAGAAGTGTATGTGATGAAAGAGGTGGAATAATGGCAAATGTTCAACATCTAGAAACAACAGTTCAAAGAGTAGTATCAGATATTATCAGAAATGAAGTAAAAGATGACTTGGGTTTTATGACTATTACCGGAGTTAAGATAACCAATGAGTTATCTTACATGTATGTTTATTATACTGTTTATGGTAATTCAGATGAACTTGAGAAAACCAAAATGGTATTAGACAGAGCTAATGGGTTCATTAAGAATCAAATTGCTCAAAGAGTTAAAATGCGTAAGGTTCCAAGTTTGGTTTTCAAGTATGATGAATCTTATCAAAAAGGTAAGAGAGTCGACGATTTAATCAAGAATATAAAGTAGGATAATAAGACTGCAAGGTAAAGCTTGCAGTCTTATTTTGATTGCATAAAATTATGATTTTTGGTATAATTTCAGTTAAGATGAATGAAAAAATAAGAAACATTTTAGCTAAGATTCCAGAAAAACCCGGAACATATCAAATGCTTGATGATACTGGGAAAATTATATATGTAGGAAAAGCAAAGAACTTAAAAAAACGAGTGAGTTCTTATTTTGTGGGTGTTCATGATGAGAAAACTACAAGATTAGTTCAGAATATAAGGGATTTGACTTATATTATTACAAATAATGAGAAAGAAGCTTTTCTACTAGAACTGTCGCAAATTAAGGAGCATTTACCAAAGTATAATATTCGTCTTACAAGTGATAGTTCATATCCATATATTGAGATTACTAATGAAAGACATCCAATTATTAGAACTACTAGAATGGTTAAAAAGAGGACGTCAAACCATTTTGGACCTTATCCTAATGCCTATCATGCGAGTGAGACAGTCCGTTTACTTGATACGATTTTTCCGTTTAGAAAATGTTCAAAGTTTCCAAAAACCGTTTGTTTATACTATCATATCAAGCAGTGTCTAGGGCCTTGTGAGCATGAAGTAGATGAGTTGACTTATAAAGAAATAATTAAAAAAGTTAGAAGTTTCCTGTTAGGAAATACAAGAGATATAATTGATGAGTACACAAAAAAAATGCTTTTTCACTCTGAAAAAATGGAGTATGAGAAAGCAAAAGATTTTTTAGATCTTATCACAGCTATCAAGAAAACAACTGAACAACAACAAGTAATCTTCAATGATACCCTTGATAGAGATATTTTAGGATTTATTGCTTACGATAACTATATATCGATTAATATATTGTTCATGAGAGCAGGCAAACTCTTGTTTTCAACATCAAAGATATTTACTTATTTTGGAGAGGTTGAAGATATTGTTCTAACCTTTTTAGCTCAGTTCTATGAGCAACAACCATTGCCTCAAGAGTTATTGTTGCCACATGGTTATGATTATGGGATGTTCAAGGATGTTTTTGGCAAGATTGTTACTATCCCTCAAAGAAGTAGAAAAGTAAAACTTGTAAATATTGCTCTAGAGAATGCTAAGACTCATTTAAACAATAATTTGCCATCTTTTCTCCATCAGGAAAATAAAACCATTAATGCATTGACCGAAATCGAGAAACTATTAAAAATTGAATCGATTAGAAGAATTGATGTTTTTGATAATTCTCATTTTTCTGGTCATAATAAGGTTTCTGTTATGGTTGTCTTTCTCAATGGACTTCCAGAAAAAAAAGAGTATAGGAAGTATAAAATACAATCAACTAAACATGGTGATGATTATCAGATGATGAAAGAAGTAATCTATCGAAGATATCAAGCGATGCTTCTCGATGATTTACCTAAACCTGATTTGATTGTCGTCGATGGAGGAATTATTCAATTAAGAGCAGCAAGAGATGTCTTGAAAGAACTTAACTTAAGTATTAGGATTATCGGGCTTAAGAAGAATGATAAACATAAAACAGAATCAATAATCGATGATTCAGAAAATGAAATTAAATTGACTAAAGGCAGTAACTTGTATTCTTTTTTGTATAGAATACAAGAAGAGGTTCATCGGTTTGCGATTGCTTATCAAAGAAATATCGCGACAAAATCGATTTTTAGTTCTATTTTGGATACAATTCCTTTAGTTGGGAAAGCCACTAAAGAAAAGTTACTTAAAAAATATAAGTCACTAGATAACATAAAGAACGCCACAAGAGATGAACTTAGAGAAATGAAAATACGAGAAGAGGCAATTGATAATATCTATTTTGCTTTAAATCAGAAAAGGGAAGACTAGCAGGGTGATAGAGAGTGGAAGAGTATATATATGGTCCATTACACGGAGTAATAGAAGAAAAAAGGCTGATAGCAATCAAGCATAAAAGTAGAGTTTTATTTTATTATATGAGTAAGAGTATGTTTAAACAATTTATGCAATATTTTAAACCAGGTATTTATGTTTTTGTTGAAGTAAAGAAACAATATCGATTATATCGTGATTATTTGGTTCGAAATGTAGTAGCGATTGATAAGATATTATTGCCAAATAGAAATAAACCTCAAATATACTATGATATTTCAATTATCAAATCAGGTATTAAGAATGTTGTAAATCAAAAACGAAACCGACTTTTTTTAGATTTTGAGATGAGTATGCCTCCATATAAAAATTACGAAAATTTTGTTTCCGAAATAATTCAAGTTGGCTATATCTTAACTGATGAATCTGGTAAAGTAATTGATGAATATAAGTCTTATGTTAAACCGGAATTGTTTCCAGATATTTCGTTGAGAACAAAGAGATTTCTACAAATTGAGCAATCAGATGTTGATGATGGAATAAGTTATCAGAGTTTTCATAAAGTCATCAATACGTTGATGACTCAATACAATCCTTTGATATATGTCTGGGGAAAAAATGATCATATAGAAATCAAGAAGCTAAATAAAATTCATCGACTATATAATTTTGCAAAAAATGTACAGTTTATTAATCTTTTAAGTTTACATAAGACATATTTTGGTTTTAAAAATGATATTGGTTTATTCAATGCATATCAATTATATTATCTAGATTATCTAGATAAACAAAAACATGATGCTTTTGAAGATGCATTGGTTACAAAAGCAATTTTTGAGGGCTTTAGAGATGTATGTAATAATAAGATGAGTATCTTGACACAAAAAAATGACGAGTAATCGTCATTTTTTAAAGCACCATTATAACTGGCATAATCATTGGTTCTCTTTTTGTTTCATCATAGATGCGTTTTTTTAGGGATTTGATAATATCGTTTTTCATACCATTGATATTGAGTTTATGTTTGGGGTTTAAGTACTTTTCAGTAACATCAAGAGTTATCTCTTGAAGATCTTTAACTATTTTATCTTCATCTTTGAGATACATGAAGCCCTTAGAAACGATATTTGGTGTACACATAACCTCATAGGTATCTTGAGAGATAGTAAGGATAACTGAAAGTAGTCCATCCTCTGATAATTCACGGCGGTCTTTGATTACTAATGACCCGATTTCTCCTATACTCTCACTATCTACATAAATATCAGCAGTTTTAATCTTTTCTTTGATATAAGCTTTATCTTGACTTAAAGCTAAGACATCTCCGTTTTCCATGATAAAAGTATTTTCTTGCTTAACACCGGTGTCGATAGCTAGTTTTGAGTGGAGTTTCAACATGCGATATTCGCCATGGATAGGCATGAAAAACTTTGGACGTATTAGTTTAAGCATCAATTTCAGTTCGTTTTGACCTCCATGGCCAGAAGCATGGACGTCAGCAAATGGCGATTGAGTGATGACATTAGCACCATTCTTGTATAAAAGATTGATTGTTCGGTTTACACTTTCTAAGTTTCCTGGAATAGGAGAAGATGATAAAATCACTGTGTCACCTGGAATAAGCGATATTTGACGGTGTGTTTTTGCGGCAATTCTAGTAAGCGCAGCTAGAGGTTCGCCTTGAGAACCTGTGCATAGTATTGTTAGGTTCTTATCTCTAATCTCTGATTTGTTTCTTGTAAAAATGAAGGTTCCTCTTGGAGCTTTGATATATCCCATTTTATAGCCAACATCGATATTTCTAGTCATAGATCTGCCGAATACAGCGATTTTTCTATCAGTCGCGACCGAAGCTTCTACTATTTGTTGGATCCGATGGATGTTTGAAGCAAAGGTTGATATAATAATTCTACCATCAATCGATTCAAACATTTCTTTTATTGTTTCAGAGACAACTTTTTCAGAAGTTGTAAAGTCTTCTAACTCTGCATTTGTCGAATCAGATAAAAGACAGAGAACACCTTCTTCACCAATGCGTGCCATTTTCTGATAATTTGTGTCACTTCCAGTTGGAGAAAAATCAAACTTAAAATCGCCTGTATGAACAATAACACCTTGTGGTGTTGAAATCTTCATGCCAAATGAATCAGGGATTGAGTGATTGGTTCTAAAAAAAGCAACTTCTAAATTCACAAAACTGATTGTATCATTTTCTTCATATTTTTGTAAATTGACTGGAAAGTCAACTTTTTCTTCTAGTTTTGCTTGAATCAAACCGTAACTTAATCCAGCGGCATATATTACTGGTATATTGACTTGGCGTAAGACAAAAGGTATTCCTCCGATATGGTCCTCGTGACCGTGAGAGATAATTAGTGCTTTTATCTTATCTTGATTTTCAACTAGATATGAATAATCAGGAATGACATAGTCAATTCCCATCAAATGTTCATCTGGAAATAATATCCCAGAATCAATAATGATTATTTCATTTTCATATTGAACACAGTACATATTTTTGCCAACTTCTCCAAGCCCGCCTAAAGCAAAAACAAGCACTTCACTAGTTGCTTTGTTATTTTGGTTCATAGTTAATCCTCTTTCATAGTTAATTCTATCATAAATATTATAACTTTAATTGAAGATAAATGCAATTGATTAGCCAATAGGTTTTTGAAAAGTTCGATAATTTATTTCAATGTAGTTGTTTTTTTGATATAATTAAATATTAAGAGGTAGATATGATAGCTAAAGTTTTGGTTGATGTAAAAGCTAAAAATGTTAATAAAACCTATGATTATCTTGTTCCTGAGCAACTCAGGAACTTTATTGAAGTTGGTGCTAGAGTTATTGTATCTTTTGGCAATCGGACAGTAATGGGTTTCATCTTAGAGCTAACTCAAAGCAGTGAGTATAATAAAGACCTCAAATTGCTTAATAGGTTATTAGATATTGAATCATATTTGACTCAAGAGCTTATTGATTTAGCAAAAGAATTAGCGTTCAAAGATAATAATTTATTGATAAATGTCTTGGAAACTATGTTGCCCTCAGTTTTAAAAGTGATATACAAACCAAAGATTAAACTAAACAACTTTGAAGAGTTAACAGAGGAGTTAAAAGATACTTTTAGATATCATAGTCAAGTTTTACTGGAGAACATCGATGAATCTCTCTACCCTATGGTAGCTAAAGCGATAAATTTAGGAAGTCTTTCACAAGTATATGAAATCCAGGATAAGAGAAGAAATCTCAGCAAAAGATTCGTCAAATTAACCAGTAAAAAAGAAGGCCTTGTTACTTTGAAGCAGCAATCAGTTTTGGATTACTTGGAAAGAAAACGCAATAATGAAGAATTGTTAATGATTTTGCTTAAAAAAGTTTCAATCACTCAATCTGTTGTTAATACTTTAGAAAAGAAGGGTTTTTTAGAAGTTTTTGAGAAAGAGGTTTATCGAAAGATAACCTCAGCTCATGAGACTTTAGACAAAAAAATAGATTTAAGTGCTGCTCAAAAAGAGGTTTATGATACTTTATGCATGAATATGCATCATCATAAAACATTCTTGCTTCATGGAGTTACCGGTTCTGGTAAGACAGAAGTTTATATTAAAGCAATCGAGAAGGTTGTTCAAGAGGGGAAATCAGTGATTCTTTTAGTCCCAGAGATAGCTTTAACCCCGGTGATGATTTCAAGATTTAAATCAAAATTTAAAGAAAAGGTAGCTGCTTTACATTCGGGTTTATCTGCTTTAGAAAAATATGATGAATGGAGAAGGATTATTGTTAAAGAAGCACGGATTGTGATTGGAGCAAGAAGCGCTTGTTTTGCTCCTTTAAATGATTTAGGGCTTGTAATAATCGATGAATGTCATGAGTCTACTTATAAACAAACAACTGGAGTAATCTATTATGCCATTGATGTTTTGCTTTCAAGAGCAAAGAAATATAATTGTCCTGTGTTAATGGGTTCAGCAACACCTAATATCGATTCTTATGCTAGAGCAAAGAAAGGGTATTATGACTTACTAGAGTTGCCTCATAGAGCTATGAATTCGAGTATGCCAAAGGTAGAAGTCATCGATATGTTGGATGAATTTAAAAGTGGTAATAATAGTCCTTTTTCCAAAAAGATGATTGATGAAATAAATCAAAGATTGATTTCCAAAGAACAAACAATTTTAATGATGAATCGTAGAGGTTATGCTAATTTTGTTATTTGCAGAGAATGTGGATATGTGTATAAATGCCCAAATTGCGATATTTCCCTGACCTACCATGAGTACTCTCATTCTTTGAAATGCCATTATTGCAATCATGAGGAAACAGTTCCACAGAAATGTAGTAAATGTGGTTCAACTGAGCTTAATTACCTAGGAAGTGGAACGCAAAAGATTGAGAAGCAGTTAAGAGAAATATTCAAAGAGGCAAAGATCCTTAGAATGGACAACGATACCACAAGAAGGAAAAACTCACATGAAAAAATTCTCAAGCAATTTGAAAGAGAAGGAGATATTCTAATAGGCACACAGATGATTGCAAAAGGCTTGGATTTTCCAAAAGTGACATTAGTAGGAATAATTCAAGCGGATTCTAATCTGTTTTTACCTGATTTTAGAGCGGCTGAAAAAACATTTCAATTGATAATGCAAGTATCTGGACGTGCTGGAAGAAGAGAAATCGAAGGTAAGGTAATTATTCAAGCCTTAAATAAAGAGCACTATGCGATTAAGTATGCTTGTGAAAATGATTATCTTGGCTTTTATCAATATGAGATGAAAATCAGAAGATTGGCGAAGTATTCACCTTTTTATTATCTGATAAATGTTCAGTTTAAAGGCGATAAGATTAGAGATGTCTATTTCTTGGCTAATGAGTTCTCAAAACTTATTAAGCGCAAACATGCTCAAGAGGTAATTGTCTTAGGACCAGCGATAGATCAAACTAGAAAGATCAATCAAAAGTATGAGGCTCAAGTATTGATTAAGTATCGAGAACAAGGAAGAATAGACAGCGAAGTAGTACAAATAATTGATAGTTTAGAAAAAAAGCATGTTAGCATTGTATTAGATAGATATTTAAATGTTGGGTAGGTGATAATGTGAAGATTTGTTTTATGGGCAGTATGGAGTTTGCAGTTGTGATTTTAGAAGGGCTTTATGAAAAGTATGGGGTTGATTTAGTAGTTACTCAACCGGATAAACCTGTGGGCAGGAAAAGAATTGTTCAGGGAACTCCTGTTAAGAATAAAGCAGTTGAACTTGGTATAGAAGTTTTCCAACCGCTGAACATTAAAAAAGATAATCATCGGATTCTAAGTGATAGTTTTGATTTTATCATAGTTTGTGCTTATGGTCAGATTATTCCTGAGGTTGTTTTGCATCATGCTAGATTTCAAGCAATCAATGTTCACGCCTCACTTTTGCCTAAGTATCGCGGAGGATCACCGATGCATTATGCTATCATAAACGGGGATGAAGAAACAGGTGTATCGGTTATGTATATGGAAAAAAGAATGGATAGCGGAAAGGTTTTGTCACAAAAAAAGATAAAAATATTAAGACAAGACAATGTAAAAACACTAGAAGATAAACTAGCAGTTATAGGGCGGGATTTACTAATAGATACTTTAGATAATATTTTAAGTAATCGAGCTAAAGCACTAGCGCAAGATGAGGATTTGGTAACATATGCTTATAATTTCAAAGATGATCAACTAGTAATAGATTTCACAAAGCCAGCTAAAGATATTTTTAATCATGTTAGAGGAATGAATCCATGGCCGATTGCATTTTTGATAGTTGATGAGAAAAAATTGAAGATATATGATACTGATTTTTGTGATGATAATTATAGTACAATTATTGGAGAAATCACAAGAATTGATAAATCAGGAGTTTACATTCAAACAGGTTTTGGGCAAATTATTTTGAAGGAAGTCAAATTAGAAGGTAAGAATAAATTGAAGATTAATGAGTTTATGAATGGTACTGGGAAAACTTTATTTTATCAAGGTAAGATACTAAAAGGTAGTTTATAAAATCACAAATATATGGTATAATAGTTAGTTAGTGAAAATTACTATATTCATTGAATAACGAGGTGATTAATTTGAATAGGGATAAAAATCTGTTTTCAAGAGATGAGATGTTGGAAATGAACATTAAAGTCTTAAATGAAAGAGGCGTTAAGGTTGCTGAAATTGCTGAAATTGCATTTAGGCAACAATCCAAGTGGAATGATAAGATTTCATATCAAGAATGCTTTGATTCAGTTGAGAAAATCCTGTCTTTACGTGATGTGTTTCACATTTTACAATTAGGAGCTGAGATTGATAGACTGACTGAACAAAAAGCTTTTAAGGGACCAATTCAGTCAATCTTAGAGTCTGATTTGGGAATGTTTGGAATTGATGAGTTGTTTGGTATTGAGTTGGCAGGACTCTATGGAACTATAGGAAAAACTAATTTTGGTGATATTGATGTTAATAAACCGGGAATCGTTGCAAGACTCAATTATGATGGTAAAGGAGATAAACCAGCTTGCCATACATTCTTGGATGATATAGTTGGAGCGGTAGCTGCTGCAGCATCGACTAGGGTTGCTCAGATTGAAAATGAAATCGAAGCGAGAAAAGACCCAACAATTATTGAAGAACCACAATTATTTTAGTTAGAATTTTTTCTTTTGAAATAAAGGAGGTGACTAAGTTGGATAATCGAGAGAAAACTTTGGATGAGTTCTTTAGGAAAAATGACAGTTCAAAAAAGAAAAAGGATTTAGATAGTTTTGAAACCAATAAAATAGATGATTATTTCAACACGGTTTCTTCTGGAAAAAGCAATCGAAAAGGTTTTATTGAGAAAGTTGTAGATTTTTTTAGATTAACGACATTAAAGAATAAATTTGATGAAAATAAAGTTGCTCAAAATGTTAAGCATCTAGAAGTTGTTGGTAAGAGTAAAGCTGCCAAGTTTTGGGGAAGAATCAAAGCTTTCTTTGTGTCTCGTTTCAGTTTTGAAGCGGGAGTTGATATATTAGATGAAACTAGTGTTTTATATCAGAAGAATCTCGTCATTAAGAATATTATATTTATAACAAATATAGTATTTCTTCTCTTTACCCTAATAGGATCTTCAGGCCTTAATCGCAGTGTAAATATAATCGTTACTTTTGTAATTTTCTTGATAATGTTTTTTAGTGGTAAAACTGTAAAAAGGATTATCAAGGAAAAGCCAATGACTTTACAAAAACAACAAATGGCTGAATATATCAGTGGTATCTATATATTGATGATGGCTGTGACTGTCTATATTAAGTTAAGACTTACTTTAGGAGATTCTTTAGAAGGTGGATTCTTTTCGATTACTCAAGCGGGTTATTCATTGATTTATTTCGCTCTGGTTGTAATTGCCTTGTACCAAGATCCCAGATTATTAAATGTAGTTTTTAAAGTAACTATTATTGTTATGACTATAATTCATGTCATTGTCTTGTATCCTTTGTATCAATATGCAGATAATCTAGGTAATTTATGGAATTTTTTAAAGGGTGAAGTATTGATTGATATCGTCCTTAGGACCTTGGTTTTGGCAATATTCATGATTGGTCTTTATTCCATAGCCAAGATTTCTGAAGATATCAACAATAAGAGAAAGGCTGAGTTACAAAAGCGTCAAAGAATGGAAAAGGACTTTAAAGCTGTTGTTTCCGATGTTTTTGATGTGATCACTGTCTATAAGCAAAGAGGCGAAGATGACGTTGAAAAGGATTTTGCACATGCGACAAAAAGGGTTGCTGAAATAGCAGCAAAACTAGGAAATTTTTTAGGTTATTCATCTAAGCTTTGTCAAGAAATCCATGATTTTTCATCGATTCATGTCGATAAAAAAGGATTGCTAAGCACTCAAGATTTTGAGGGGAAGACGCAACTTGATGAAAAAGACTATCAAAAGATTAGAGAGAAAACAATTATTGGCTCGATTATTATAAAAAGATTGCAGTTAGATAAAAAAGCAGAGGATATAGTAAGAGCTCATTTTGAGAAGACGGTCAATCAAGATTTCATCAAAGAGATGAATGGAATCCAAAATAATCGAGAATCACAAGTTATCTTATTAAGTCACATATATGAGATATTAAGACAAAGCAGAAATTATAAAAGAAAACTCAAACATCAAAGAGCAATTGACTTGATTCAAATGGAATTTTACCCTTATTTTGATCCGCAAATTGTCGATAGGTTTATTAAATATGCGGATGATTTTGAATCTGTCTACTATCATTTAGCAAAGGAATAGGAGAGACACAATATGTATAAATTTTTTACGTCGGAATCAGTTACAGAAGGGCATCCAGATAAGATTTGTGATCAGATTTCAGATGCAATTTTAGATGCAATCCTTACTGAAGATGAATATGCTAGAGTAGCTGTTGAAACTTTGGTTTCAACAGGTTTAGTCTTAGTAGCTGGAGAAATAACTACAAAAACTTATGTTGATATTCAAAAAATTGTGAGAGATAAAGTAGCTGAAATTGGGTATGATCGGGGTAAATATGGTTTTGATGCGGATAATTTAGCTGTTTTAGTTTGTATTAATGAACAATCCGTTGATATAGCATTAGGAGTTAATGAATCTTTAGACAAAGAACAAGGTGCAGGTGACCAAGGTATGATGTTTGGCTATGCTATTAATCAAACAGACAACTTTATGCCGATAACACATTATTATGCCAATAAGTTAGCTTACAGGCTATCAAAAGTCAGAAAAAATAATATCTTGGATTACTTAAGACCTGATGGAAAAACACAGGTTAGTGCAGTGTTTAAAGAAAATGGTGAATGTGATTATTTTAGCGATATTTTGATTTCCACTCAACATGCTCCAAATGTAAAACAAGATAAAATCAAAGAAGATTTAATAAAACATGTTATTGAACCCATACTACCAAAACATCTTTATAATGAAAAAACAAAAATCCATGTCAATCCAACCGGAAGGTTTGTGGTTGGAGGACCCTCTGGAGATTCAGGGCTTACAGGTAGAAAAATAATAGTTGATACATATGGTGGTTCAGCTCATCATGGTGGAGGAGCTTTTTCAGGAAAAGATCCATCAAAAGTAGATAGGTCAGCTGCTTATATGATGAGATATATCGCTAAGAATATCTGTGCTGCTGGTTTAGCTGATGAAGTGGAAGTTCAAGTTGCTTATGCTATTGGAGAAGCAAATCCGATTAGTGTGGGTGTAAATACATTTAATACAGCTAAGATTTCTGAAGAAGAGATATTATGTTTAATTAACAAGTATTTTGATTTGCGACCTAAAGCAATCATTGAACATTTAGACTTAAGAAAACCGATCTATCAGAAGTTTGCAGCCTATGGTCATTTTGGAAGAGATGATATCGATGCTCCTTGGGAAAAACTTGATATGGTTGATGTACTTAAAAGTCATCTTGTAAAGGAGTGATACTATGTTTTTATCATTTTTAAACATTTTGTTAGATCTTGCAATCCTATTTATAGTAATCTTGATTTTGATAATTATAACTTCAATTATCATTATAAGAAATATGAAGATAGAATATAAAAAAGTTTTCCGAGCCAATTCGAAATTTGAAATTGAACTAAGAAAACTTGTTAATTTAATGTATAAGTTTTTAAACAATGATAAGTTACAACCCTATAACAATGTTGTAATCAAATCAATAACTCATGAAGAGAAAAGGCAACTTCTAAAATTAATTGAGGAAGTATTTAAGTCGATTGATAAAGAGAAAAAGGATAACCAATATATTTGTGAAACTTTTAATAATTTAGAAGAGATTAGAAGATTAAGAGACAGTAAAGTTCTTTTATTTAATCAAAAAATGGCATTATTTCCCTTTAACATCTACTTCAAAATCTTGAAGTTTGAAAAATATTACACATATACAGATTAAAAAGGAAGACTCAACTTCCTTTTTTTATAAGCAAAATATATGGAGCATCTTCTTTGTTGATTATTTCGTGTTTTATAACATCATAACTCGCGTTTAATTTTTTAGTGTAACTAATTAACGCATCGCTTTCACTTTTATTATGAGAGTAAACTACAAGAACTATTTCACCTTCTGGATTTAATATTTTTAATAGTTTTTCTAACGAAGATAAAGTAGTTTTCGTGTTAGTAGTTACTGTTTTATCACCATTTGGTAAGTATCCTAAATTATAAATAGCTATGTCAATGTTTTTTATGTTATATTTATCGATGTTTTCATGAGAATCATTGATTAGTAAGTAGTTAGTGAAATTTTTTGATTGGAGGAGTTCATTGGTTTTACTAATAGCGATTTTTTGAATGTCAAAACCATAGACAAACTCAGATAAATTTGCCAGGAAAACTGTATCATTACCATTTCCGACAGTCATATCTATGGCAGTTTTAATGTTTTTTTTCTCACTAATCAGTTTGTGAGAGTATTTGGTTACTCTGATCAATTCGATTCCTCCTGTATTTAAGATAATTGATTCTTGCTGCA
>Ga0334890_1001430_pt1 | contig 31831 bp, 31 predicted proteins | sample GraSluR1_MG_3_FD_207220 | JGI IMG/M metagenome (GOLD analysis project Ga0334890, IMG submission 207220) | Sludge microbial communities from methane-producing bioreactor in Wageningen University, Netherlands - Granular Sludge_31_08-R1 | ecosystem: Engineered > Bioreactor > Anaerobic >... | reverse complement strand
CCATATCGAGTCTTTGTCGATCTGTATAATGTTTTCTCATGTCGTTTTACCTCATTTCATGAGCATAGAATACAAAAAAACACTCCAAATGGCTAGAGTGTTAATATTTGACGTTTACAGAGTGTTAATATTTGACGTTTACAACATTCCTAAATACTGCAATAAAAAAAGCCACAAAATGGCTTATTTACGTTATCAGTGGTGGTTCGGGCCAGAATTGAACTGGCGACACATGGATTTTCAGTCCATTGCTCTACCAACTGAGCTACCGAACCAATTAATGGCGGTCCGGACGGGAATTGAACCCGCGATCTCCAGTGTGACAGACTGGCATGTTAACCACTACACCACCGGACCTTTTTTATATGGTTGCGGGGGAAGGATTTGAACCTCCGACCTCTGGGTTATGAGCCCAACGAGCTACCAGACTGCTCCACCCCGCGATATTAATTAACGCTACTATATGATATCAAACTGATCATTAAATGTCAATATTTTTATTAAAAAAATGGTGGAGTATAGCGGGATCGAACCGCTGACCTCCTGCTTGCAAGGCAGGCGCTCTCCCGGACTGAGCTAATACCCCATAGTCTATGGTACCCGAGGCCGGACTTGAACCGGCACGTCATCGCTGACATTGGATTTTAAGTCCAACGCGTCTACCTATTTCGCCACTCGGGCAAGTGGTGACCCGCAGGCGATTCGAACGCCTGACCCTTTGATTAAAAGTCAAATGCTCTACCGACTGAGCTAGCGGGTCATAGTATGTTTGAATCGACTGTCTAAAATCATTGTGATGCCAATCATAGGAATCGAACCTATATCCTGAATGCTTTTCCATTAAGCTATCTTGACAATAAAATGGCGGAGAAAGAGGGATTCGAACCCCCGCGGCGCTCTCACGCCCTGTCGGTTTTCAAGACCGATCCCTTCAGCCGGACTTGGGTATTTCTCCGCATTTATTAACAGTGGTGGACCCAGTAGGACTCGAACCTACGACCGATCGGTTATGAGCCGATAGCTCTAACCAACTGAGCTATGGGTCCAGTTATGGTAGCGGCGGAGAGACTTGAACTCTCAACCTCACGGGTATGAACCGTACGCTCTAGCCAGTTGAGCTACACCGCCGTTACTAAAAAGATTGGTGGAGTATAGCGGGATCGAACCGCTGACCTCCTGCTTGCAAGGCAGGCGCTCTCCCGGACTGAGCTAATACCCCGAAAGAATGGTGGGCCTAAATGGACTTGAACCATCGACCTCACGCTTATCAGGCGTGCGCTCTAACCACCTGAGCTATAGGCCCTAAACATCTCGTTGCAATGCGAATAATATTTTACTATTTATAAGAATATTTGTCAATTATTATTTTCTGTTTTTTAAAAGAAAAACGGATTTTTTCATATCATTACATCATTAAAACAAGAGAAAATCACTATTATTCTTCATTGTTTATAAGCTTGGGATATTTTTTCTCATTCTTCTTCATTTTCCTTAATATTATCTCTTGGGGATCCATACCCAAATCAGAACACATCGCTAAAGAATAAATCAAAACATCTGCAAGTTCTTCTTCAACATTCTCTAAATCTGGTTGTTGGTCGGGCCATTGATAGTTTTCAAGTAGCTCAGCTGCTTCAATAATAATCGATTTAGCTAAGGCAGCAGGAGTATCGTGTGTTCTCCAACCTCTTTCATCTCTAAACTTAATGATATCTTCAAGCAATTTCTTCATGATATAACCTTCTTTATTTTCTTCTTCAATTTTACTCTATCAATTATAACTATTCTTTCACAACCTAAACATTTGATCTTACATATTGTTCCAAAATCAACAATCTCCCATTTGTTTTCTCCACACGGATGTCCTTTTTTTAAAACTAAAACACTTCCCTTTGTAATACTTTCACTCATGAATATTACCTTGAAATAGTTCTTTCACTAGTTTCATTTCTTCTTTATTTTGAACAGTTATCATAATCTTATTACTGGTGATTTTAACTGGCTCCTTTAAAGATATTTCCCTATTTATTCTATCTTTAAAGTCATTCAAATCAAGTTGTAAATCTTGACTGATAGTTTTGCGCTTAATCACATTTCTCTTTTGCTCTTTCTTAACCAAACTCTCAATATCCCTAACAGTCAAACGTTGTTCAATAATCATATTAGATATTTTCTTTATCCGATTTACATCCTTTAGCTTCGATAAACTTCTTGCATGACCCATAGAAATGTTTCCCTGATTGATTTCGTTGATAACTTCTTCTGGTAAAGTTAATATTCCTAATGCGTTAGAAATATAAGATCTACTTTTGCCAATTTTATTAGCTAGTTCAAGATGTGTTAAATTTAAAGACTGAATTGCATTTGAATATGCTTGAGCTTCTTCTATTATTGTTAAGTCTTCTCTTTGAATATTCTCTAACAAAGCAAGTTCTGCTAAATACTGATTATTATAATCTCTAATTATGGCTGGAACTGTTGCAAAACCAGCTATCTTTGAAGCTTTACATCTTCTTTCACCAGCAACCAGTAAAAATCCGTTCGCAACCTTCTTAACAATTATTGGTTGTAAGACACCATTAGATCTGATGGAATCTGCTAATTCTACTAAAGCTTGTTCATCAAAATGACGCCTAGGTTGAAAGGGATTTGGTGCAATCTTGTCTAAATCAATATCAACGACTTCTTCCTTTTCAAGATCATCAATTCTATTCTCTTTCAATAGATCCTCAAGACCTCTTTTAATAAATTCATCTTTATTCATATCTTTCCACCACCTCTTTAGCTAATTTCTTGTAACTTACAGAAGATCTGCTTCTTGGTGAATATACAGTTACAGGTACTCCATAGAACGTAGCGTTTGAACAAGTAATGTTCCTAGGAATAATTGACACAAACACTTTCTCTTTAAAGTATGTTTTAATTTCATTGACAATTTGATAGCCTGAGTTTACTCGGTTATCAAGCATTGTCAACAAAACACCGAAAATCGTCAAAGTTTCCCGGTTAACTTTCTTCTTAGATTGAACTAATCTGATTGTATTTAACAATTGAGTTAATCCATCCATTGCTAAAAACTCACATTGAACTGGTATGATTACTCCGTCTGATGCAATCAAAGCATTTATTGTAATATAGCCTAAAGATGGAGGGCAATCAATCAAAACGAAATCATAATCATCTTTATGATTTTTCAAACTGTCTTGCAAGATAAAATCTCGATTGCTATCGGTTATAATCTTTTCTTCAACACCCTCAACAAGAGTTTTTGCTGGTAAAACATCAATCAGATTATTCGACGTCTTAATTAAAACATCCGAGACGCTCGCTTCTCTTTTAAATATATCAAAAATACTTTTTTTGAAACTTCCCCGATTAATACCCATACAAGTAGTAGCATTAGCTTGATAATCTAAATCAATTAAAAGCACTTTATAATTCATTTCAGCTAATGAACTAGCTAAATTAATCGCAGTGGTTGTTTTTCCAACTCCACCTTTTTGATTAGCTATCGATAATACCAAAGCCATAAATAATACTCCAATCTAATTTTTCTTAATTCGCTTTTTAAATACTTCTTTATTATCTAGATAAAAAGCAATCAATTGTTCTGAAAAGAAATCTTCTTGATTAATATTGGCAAATACATTGTCTAATAAAGTGTCTCTATCTTCTAATTGATGCCATTTAGTAGTCTCAGAAATCTCATCATAAAGATACAAGAATACAAACGTAAATGCTATTAACTGCTCATCATTCAAATCAGTTATACTTTCAATTTGATAATTATACCTGTTTTGTTCATATGGTTCAGTATCTCTAATTTTTAGATAAAAACTAATCAAAAGTGAGAACATATCAGAATTCTCATTTAAAAGATATCTTCCTAAAATATTAGAAGTTTTCTTCATCGCAACTGAAATTTCATCATTTTCCAAGATTCTCTCTAAACCCTTTTCATGAATATATATATATAAATCAATCAGATTAACAATATCTTTTCCTTCTTTCATTATCTGATCTGCTATAAACCTACTTAACTCAAAAGCAGCCTTTTGAAATTCAAGGTCCTCATAGATTAAAGACTTTTTCATATCAATTCTCATATCTTCTAAATGATATAAAATATCCTCTTGATAGTTATTATTAATATTATTCAATTTAACCCATTCTAAATTCATATCCGCATAAAACTTCTCATTGCCAAATATCTGAATAAAACTAATGACATAGTAAATAATCAAACCGCCTAAGTAAAGATACATTGAACCAGGAACATCATTTGCGGTTACCAACCCATCATGATAGGATAAAGTATAAAATACCCCTAAGGTTAAAGTAACTGTTGCATATATGAAGTAAGAATAAATCTCTTGATAGAAAAAGATAATTGTCAAAGTTATATAAAAGAATATATAAGCATAAAAACTACTAATACCTTGAGTATAAAAAACTGTCAATAATAATGAATATACCATTGTGATCTGAATAGCACCAAAAATCTTATTGAACCTGATTAAAAAGTAACAAATAATATATGCAATAGCAAACGAAGCCAAAGACAAGAATTTAATCAAAAAACTATAATCTAAGAAGAAAGAAAAAGGGATTGTAACTAAGGTAACTACAAATAAAAACAACATTACTACATTGACCTTGAGTTTTCTTACCTCACTCATTGGCAAGAATTCTGAGTTTAAAATCTTCTTGAAGAATTTAATCATTATCAATCACCTCCGAAATCGTATCTTCGATGATTGTATTAAAAACATCCTCATTTTCTTCAAATATTCTTATTACTTTCGGATCTATAAAATGATAAAAATCTGAATTAACAAAAGTATCATAGAGTTCTTTATTTGAAACTGATTTCATTCCTGGCAATCCTTTTTTTAAAGCAACATAATAAACAACAAAACATAGAATCTTAATATCTATGCTATCTGCTTGCTTATTAAAGCTCTGAAAGTGAATTGCAGAAAATATCTCTTTAGTTTTTAGGTTTTTCAATTTTGAATTCTTTATTTTCAAAATGGTTCTACGTAATTTTGATTTCTTATTTATTACCAAATTCTCTAGTCTTTTCAAATCAACCTCAGTAAAATCGGGGTGTTCTTTCAAAATGCTTTGATAATCCTTGGATTTTTCTAAATCTTGGATTATTTGAATCTTCTCAGAAAACACATTGGGAATCTCAATTTTTTTACTAAAATCATCTAGAATCTTCTCTGTATCTTGATAATAATTTCTTTGATGGAAATCATTCCTTTTGTTCTTAAGCTTAAAATCAAGTAAAAAATCAAGATTTCTATACTCTTTCTCTTTTGCATAAGCAACATTATTATAAAAGAAAGTCTTCTCCTTAATGATTATAAAAGTTGAAAACATTAATACTAGCAAAAACATTATTACAAAAAAGCCAATCGCCAAATCTTTAATAACTACTTGATTCTCAAAATCAAAAATTACTTTAAAATTCATAATAAGCATCAACATTGAAAACAAGAAATAAAAACTTATTGTCAATAAAACTTTATTATCTTTATAAAGAGAACAGATGGCGTAAGCTACAAATAGAAAAGGAATTATAGAGGGTGAACCAAAATATATTACCTTAACCAGCACCAATGTGAAAAGTGTAATCGATGTAATATATTTGTTAAATTTTAAATAATATGTATTCTCCACTCCATAAGCAATAGCTGCAATATTAAACAAAATAATAACCAAGTATGCAATCCCAAAAGCTAAGATAGGTAAAAAAGGATATTTTGATAATATCATATATGTTACAGTCAAAATCATCAAACCAAATATCATCGAAAGGACCAAATTATTCTGTCCTTTTAAATGTTTTAATTCAAGAGTTTCTCGATAATATTTAGTTTGGGGATAAATAAAATAATCTTTCTTCAAAAGAACTCCTCCTATAAAGGCGTTTTTTTAATCTTTGCAAAGGCTCTTGGATAGATATTGGGTGTCGATTTAATTTTTTTAATTAAAATCAAAGAATGGATAATTTCTTCGTTGATTTTATATAAAAAAACTTTTTCTACTTCTCCCCCTAGTATCGATATTGCTCTATTTGCTTCTTGCAACTCTGATTCAAAATTAATCGATTTAAATGCTGCGAAATAACCATTTTTTTTAACAAAAGGCAAAGCAATCTCAGACAACACATTTAGTTTTGCGACTGCTCTTGCAGTCACAATATCAAAAGCTTCTTTCTTTGATAGTTCTTCTGCGCGACCATGAATCAAGCTAACGTTTGAAATATCCAGGATTTCACATAGCTCTTTCAAAAAATTTATTCTTTTACTAAGTCCATCAACTATAGTAACTTTCAAACTATTCTCAATGATTCGGTTTGGTATCGAAGGAAAACCAGCTCCAGCTCCAATATCAAGAAGTGTTTTATCTTGCAAATCTATAACTGTTGAAATAAAGACTGAATCATAGAAATGCTTTTCATAGACATCTTCAAAACTAGTAATATTTGTAAGGTTTATATGTTGATTTCTTTCAATCAAATAATCATAGTACAACTTGAACTTAATATCATCCAATCTATTCTTTAACAAAATATCTATCTCTATAATATCCAATTTATAATCTCCTCTAAACCAACTAATATTTTATCACAATTATATATTATATGTAAGAGTATCTATGAAACTAATGTTTCATAACTTCTTCAAATGTAATAAAAGCATTTGAATATCTGCGGGGTTTACTCCGGATATTCTCGAAGCTTGAGAAATTGTCAAAGGCCTAATTTTAGATAGTTTTGCTCTAGCCTCCAATGCCAGATTAGTGACTTTTGTATAATCTAAATCCTTAGGTATTAAGATATTGCTTTCCCTTGCAAGTTTTCTTGCTTCCTTAATGCTTTTCTCTATATATCCTGCATACTTAATATTTATCTCTACTTGTTCTTTAACTTCATCTGTTATTTCTGAAAATCTTTGGGTAATAACTTCGATATCATTATAGGTTAGTTCAGGTCTTTTCAATAAATCCGCAAGATTAATTTTACCTTTAAAAATAGGACATCCAATTTCTTGGAAATATTCTTCAATCTTCTTTGATGGTGTAACATCATTATTCTTAAGGTAATCAATTTCCTTTTCGATATCATTTTTTTTCCTTAAAAACTTTTTATATCTATCTTCTAAGATAAGCCCGATATGATATCCATATTCAGTTAATCTGATATCTGCATTATCATGACGTAAAAGCAATCGAAACTCAGCTCTAGATGTCAACATTCGGTAAGGTTCTTCAGTACCTTTTGTGACTAAATCATCAATTAAAACGCCAATATAAGCTTCATCGCGTCTCAAAACGAATTCAGGTTTATCAGACAACTTATTGCTGGCATTAATTCCTGCCATCAAACCTTGAGCTGCAGCTTCTTCATAACCACTAGTTCCATTTACCTGTCCAGCGAAAAACAGATTGCTAATAATCTTAGATTCCAAACTTGGCCATAACTCTCTTGCATCAATCGCATCATATTCAATAGCATATGCATATTTTCTTATAACTGCATTCTCTAAACCTGGCAAAGATTTTATCATTTGCTCTTGAATATCATAAGGCATAGATGTAGAAAATCCCTGTAAATAGACCTCATCCAAGTGTCTTGATTCAGGTTCAATAAAAAGTTGATGTCTTGGTTTATCCTTGAAACGGACTAGTTTATCTTCGATAGAAGGACAATACCTTGGTCCTACTCCTTCAACTAGTCCACTATACATCGCTGATTTAGTAATATTGAAATTGATAATATCATGAGTTTCTTTTGTTGTATGAATCAAATAACAAGGCCATTCTTTATCCAAAATTCTTAGATGTTCTTTTTCAAAACTAAAACTATGAATAAAACCATCTCCAGGAGATAACTCCATTTTTGTAAAATCAATACTATCTCTTTGAATTCTAGCTGGTGTACCAGTTTTTAATCTAAAAGTGGTATGCCCTAGTTTTCTTATACAATCCGACAACCCGACTGAAGCTTTCTGCTTATCTGGCCCTTCAGACCTTGAAGTGTTCCCCACAAGTATCTTTGCTTCCATAAAAGTACCTGTTGTTATAATCACTGTCTTACCAAGTATTTCTTCTCCTGATTCCAAAACAACACCTTTAACTAATCTGTCATTGACAATTAGGCTTCTAACATATGCTTCTCTTAAATCAAGATTCAAAGTGTTCTTCAACGTTTCTAACATCGATTCGGGATACTCTAATTTATCTGCTTGTGCTCTCAAAGCTCTAACAGCAGGTCCTTTTGAGCGATTCAGCATCTTCATCTGCAAACATGTCTTATCTGTATTTTTGCCCATTTCTCCGCCTAAAGCATCAATCTCCCTTACCAACGTTCCTTTGGCAGGGCCACCAATAGATGGGTTACACGGCATAAAAGAAACCATTTTTAGGTTTCCAGTTATAAGTATTGTCAAGTTATTGAGTCTAGCCAAAGCTAAAGCTGCCTCTACTCCCGCATGTCCTCCGCCTACTACAATCGCATCATACATGTCTAATCACTTCTTTCATCTAAATCAGTTTATAATGCTTCAAAGCTCTATAAACTCCTCTATCTAATACATCTGTAGTTACATATTCAGCAACTGCTTTTAACTCATCAAAAGCGTTTCCCATAGCAATTCCATGTCTGACTTTTTTCAACATGGAAACATCATTGAAGGCATCTCCAATCGCATATGTATCTTCTATTGGATAGTTAAGATAATCAATCATCGCTTGAATACCTTCTGCTTTCAAATCTCCACTTAGATTTACATCATATCCATACTGATTAGATTTATTGAACTGCAAATCACTAAATTCTTCTTTAATTTCTGTTACAACTTTATCATCGAGTAAAAGCATCGCATAAACTTTTCTATCAGGATATTCAGTTCTGTCTAATTCGGGTACTTCTATATTGAATATTTCAGAGAATTTTTTAGCTGCATCCGTATCTTGTCTGTATGATTTATAAGCATCATGATACTCAACTACCAAGTCAAACATTAATCTATCCGCAAGTTCCATCATTCGTTTTACTGTTGAAAATCTTATAAAATTCTCTTTGATTAATACTCCTTGATAAGATACATAAGAACCATTTGCTAAGACAAGATTATCTATTCCAAGTTCCTTATCCACTCCATAGAGCAGATTAGGATTTCTACCTGTTGCAATAACAACAATATGGTTATTATCTTTTAGTTCTTTTACCGCTTCCTTAGCTCCTGGAACTATTCTTCCGTTTTCTAATAGAGTTCCATCTAGGTCTAAAAATACTAATGCCATTAATTCACCTCAACTGATTAAAAGAATCTCAACTGAAGCATCTCCACCCACATAAACACCTTACTTAAGGCTGCTTCCGTCAAGATCTGACCTAATTCGTGGGCATCTATTGAGTGAAGATGCTTCATTTGAGATTCTTCATATATTATATCATACAATCTAATTAATTCAATAAATTTTGACTATCAATAAGATTCGAAACATTCTTAAATCAATATTCATTTTCAATTGCTCTTTCTATAAACTTGAGAAACAATGGATGAGGTTTATCAGGCCTTGATAAAAACTCAGGATGAAACTGGGTTGCGATAAAGAAAGGATGATCTTTAATTTCTACAATCTCAACAAGATTATTCTCTTTGTTTATTCCAGAAAAAGTCATACCATTTTCTTGATATATCTTCTTATACTTATTATTGAACTCATAACGGTGTCTATGTCTTTCATAGATTACATCTTCTTTATAAATCTCATGAGCTAAGCTTCCTTTTAAAAGATGACATTCATATAGCCCAAGTCTCAAAGTTCCTCCCATGTTAATCCCTTGGAATTGGTCTGGCATATAATCAATTACATTATGGATTGTTTCTGGTTCAAACTCAGTTGAATTAGCTCTTGGAAGATTGCATACATTTCTTGCAAACTCGATAACTGTCAATTGCATTCCTAAACACAAACCTAAAAAAGGTATCTTGTTTTCTCTTGCATATCTAATTGCATAAATTTTTCCATCTATGCCTCTAGTTCCAAAACCACCTGGAATCAAAATAGCTGATACATTTTGTAAACTCTTCTTGAGATTATCCTCATTTAATTTTGCTGAATCAATCCATTCGATATCAACTTCACAATCGTGATGATACCCAGCATGATTCAAGGCTTCTGCTACCGATAAATAAGCATCCCTTAAAGAAACATATTTTCCAACAAGAGCAATTTTTACTTTCTTCTTCAACGACTTTATCCTTTTTACCAAATCTTCAAAAATTGATATATCTGTCACTCTTACTGGTAATTGTAGATGGTTAACAACCAGTTTATCTAAACCTTCTTTCTTAAGATTTATCATAACTTCGTATAAAACTTCAACATCTTTACATTCGATTACCGCTTCTTTCCTGACATCGCAGAACAAAGCGATTTTCTCTCTTATTTCACAAGAGATATTCTTCTTAGCTCTTAAAATAATGATATCCGGAGTTATCCCTAATGATCGTAACTCCTTGACGCTATGCTGAGTTGGTTTTGTCTTTAACTCTCCTGTAGTTTCTAAATGAGGAACCAAAGTATTATGAATATACATCGTATTATTATATCCAATATCTCTTCGCATTTGTCTAATCGCTTCAAGAAAAGGCAAAGATTCAATATCGCCTACCGTCCCACCAATCTCAGTAATCAATACATCGCAATCGTACTCTTTAGCTAGAGTAATCAAACGACTCTTTATTTCATCAGTGATATGAGGGATTACTTGTACAGTAGCTCCAAGATAATCTCCTCTTCTTTCTTTATCAATTACTGATTGATAAATCTTACCTGTAGTAATTGAAGAATTCTTGGATAAATTCTCATCGATAAACCGTTCATAATGCCCTAAATCTAAATCTGTTTCTCCACCATCATTTGTAACGAAAACTTCTCCATGTTGATAAGGAGACATAGTGCCTGGATCAACATTGATATAAGGGTCAAATTTTAGCATAAATACTTTCAACCCTTGATTTTTTAGCAATCTACCTAAAGAAGCCGCTGCAATTCCCTTGCCAAGGCTTGAAACAACACCACCTGTAATAAAAACAAACTTTGTATTTTTCATCATCGCACCTTCTTTAAAAAATAATAAAGAGTTCTCCTTTTTTGGAGAACCCTTTTATAGTGAGCTCTTAAAGATTATAACAAAATATCTTTTCTCTTTCAATCGAATATTTCAAGAAATCATTTTTTTTCTCTAAGTTTTTTAAAGAACTGTTTTAACAATATATCTGATTCTGTTTCTAACACTCCTTGAGTAACTTCAACTCGGTGATTAAAGTTCTTAAGATACTCTTTAAGAATATCATCCAACGAATCATACTTAACATCTCTAGGGCCATAGACTAATCTTTTAAATCTTGCTGATACAATTGCTCCAATACACATCAAGCAAGGTTCTAAAGTAACGAAAATTTCGCAATCATCAAGCCGCCAAGAACCAAGAGTCTCACACGCTTTATTTATCGCAATAATCTCTGCATGAGCTAATGCATTTTGCTTTGACTCTTTTTGATTATGTGCTCTAGATATAATTTCGTTGTCCTTGACAATAACACAACCTACCGGAACCTCATCAATTGCAAATGCCATTTGTGCTTCTTGCAAGGCTTCTCTCATAAACCTTTCATCTGAAGTCATTTCAAGAAACCAAACTGCTTAGGCTTTCCAGGAACTTCATGACATTCTCTGCATCTAGCTTCATATGAATCAGTAGCTCCAACTAAAATTATCGGATCATTATAATTAGCTGGTCTACCATCGATAATTCTTTGTGTTCTTGTTGCAGGTGTATGACATACAACACAAATAGCGCTCAGTTTTGTAACATACTCAGCAAGAGCAAGAAGCTTTGGCATAAAAGAAAATGGTTCACCACGAAAATTTCTATCTAATCCTGATACAATAACTCTAATACCTTTATCAGCCAAGTATTCACAAATATCAACTGCCTCTTCGTCGAGAAATTGTATCTCATCAATAGCGACAACATCTATAGAATCATCGATGTATTGAATTATTTCATGAGCTTTTAAAATATTGATAGATTTTGTTCGATTATTATTATGCGAAACAACCTCTCCTTCACCATAACGGTTATCGATTAGAGGTTTGAAAACCAAAATATTTTGATTGGCATACTCCAATCTTTTTACTCTTCTTATCAATTCTTCGGTTTTTCCAGCAAACATCGGTCCTGTGATAACTTCAACCCAACCATCTTTTTGATTCAAATACATAAAGCCCTCCAATCATTATACAAATTATTATACCTAAGGCAAGAAAAAAAGCCAAGACCTTGGCTTTAATTATTTTACTATTTTTCTTCTGTTTCTTGAATATTATACTTCTTATTGAATTTATCAATTCTACCAGCAACTACAGTGTATTTTTGTTTTCCTGTATAAAAAGGATGACAATTTGAGCATGTATCAACTTTAATGTTTTTAAGAGTTGATCCAGTTTCAAATGTATTTCCGCAGGTTGAACAAGTCACTGTAACTTTATGATATTGTGGATGTGTATTATTCTTCATTATCATATCTCCTTCTGCCATGAAATTTTACAATCATAGTAAGCATCATTACAAGCAAAAGTATTATAACAAATACTAAAACAAAAAGCAAGGAAAATATCGTTGATAAAAAGAAAAGGTTTTAATCTATTAATCTTTATTTATTGACATACATTTATTGCTTTAAAAATGCTATAATATATAATAAATGTCACTAAAAAAATGTATAGAGGTTAATAAATGGAAGAGTTTAAAAAAAGAACGCTTGATTTACATAAATTAAAAACAGGAAAACTTGATATCTTACCCAATTTAGTTTTAGATAATAATGAAATCCTATCAATGGCTTATACACCTGGTGTTGGGCTAGTCGCAAAAGAGATTCACAAAGATAAATCTAAAGCCTATGAGTATACAATAAAAGGTAAAACCGTAGTGATAATTTCAGATGGATCTGCAGTTTTGGGATTAGGAAAAATAGGTCCCGAAGCTGCATTGCCTGTAATGGAAGGAAAAGCTGCTTTGCTTTATCAATTTGCACGAATTCAAGCTATGCCAATATGTTTAGATAGTTTTGATGAATTTGATATCATCAAAACAGCAAAACTTATCTCTCCAAATTTCTGTGCGATAATGCTTGAAGATATTTCTGCCCCAAAATGTGTATATATTGAAGATACCTTACAAAAAGAGTTGCCAATTCCTATATTTCATGATGACCAACACGGAACTGCAATTGTAGTTGGAGCTGCTTTACTCAATGCGTTAAAAGTTGTCGGTAAGAATTTAGATTCTGTTAAAATAGTCGTCTTGGGAACAGGAGCAGCTGGCTCTGCAATAATTAAGATTTTAAATAAATTAGGCGCTAGAGAAATCTATGCTTATAATATCTCAGGCGTTTTGTCTTCACAGAAATATGATGATTATGATTTTGTTATACAAAGCCTTTATGATAACTCTTATTTAGAAGATGACCCTTTAGCTACTAATCTTGAAATGCTTTTAAAAGATAAAGATGTTTTAATTGGAGTTTCTGCAGCAAATATCGTTACTAAAGAAATGATTGAAGGAATGAACGATGATGCTATAGTTTTTGCTTTGGCAAATCCAGACCCTGAAATCATACCCTCAAAAGCAAGAGAAGCTAAAGCAAGAATAATTGGGACTGGAAGAAGTGATTTTCCTAATCAGATTAATAATGTTTTAGTATTTCCTGGCTTAATGAAAGGCGCATTACAAGCGAAAGCTCATTCAATAACAGACGAAATGAAACTAGCCGCCTTAAAAGCTTTATCAAATTTGGTATCAGTTGATCAGTTAAGCGAAGAATTTATTCTCCCAAGTGTTTACGATGAAAGAGTTGTGGATGCAATAGCTCAAGCTGTAATTAATGCAGTAAAAAAAGAGTTTTAATCAACTCTTTAAAAGTTCTTTTATTTCTTGATAAACCCTTGCTATTGGAAATCCAACTATTGTAAAATAATCTCCAGATATATTCTTAACAAACTTAGCTCCATAACCTTGTATTCCATATGCACCAGCTTTATCAAAAGGCTCTTTTGTTTTTATATAATCTAATATTTCTTCTTCATTCATATCATAAAATGTAACCAAAGCATCACTATAAAATGATTTTGAATACCCGTTTTTAATGATAGCACATCCGGTTATCACTCTATGAGTTTTTCCAGAAAGCGTCTCTAAAAAAAATTTAGCCTGTTCTTGATCTTTTGGTTTACCTAGAATAACATCATCAATCACAACTAATGTATCAAACCCCAAAACCAAATCTTCTCGATAATCTTTAAAAACAGCTAAGGCTTTCTGAAACGCTAAATCCATTACCATTTCTTCATGATTAAGACTTAAATCAACTATTTCATCAATATTTGAACTGATAGTATGGCAATCAATATCGAGCAATTTAATCAGTTCTTGTCGTCTTTTGGAATTGCTTGCAAGTATTATTTTCATAACGCACCTCTTAAAATATTATAGCAAAAAATCAATTAAAATAAATATTTTATTTTTTATAAAAAATACATAAAACTATCACATAGATTTGATATTATATCTATGCAATCAAATTTTCTCTTTTATTTTATATGTTTGAGCATAGAAATAGTTGATATTTCTATGCTCAATATTATTATATGGAGGCTAAATCGTTGAAAAATTTCATTAGATCCTTAATTCAACCCAATGATTCTTTGTTGCTTGCAATCAGCGGAGGAATCGACTCAATGGTCATGCTTGACTATATTTTTAATATCAAAGAAGAATTTAATCTAAAAATATCTATCGCTCATGTCAACCATCAAACTAGACCGAGTAACGAACTAGATTTAGAACTGATAAATTACACAGCGAAGAAATTGAAAATTCCCTTTTTTGTAAAAAACTTAGATAAAACAAAAAACCAAAACTTCCACGATTATGCTCATAAAGAAAGATATGATTTCTTCTATCAATTGGCTAAAGAAAATAACATTGATAAAATTGTCTTAGCTCATAATGCCAATGATAACAGTGAAACAATTCTTATGCGTCTTAGTAGGGGAAGTTCTTTTGATGGTTATATAGGAATTCTTGAGCAAAATCTTTATAAAGGAATCAAGATTATCAGACCACTTTTAAGAACATCTAAAGCAGAGATTATTGATTATCAAAAAACGAACAATATTAAATATCTTGAGGATCCATCGAATCAAGAAAATGATTATACTAGAAACCGATTTAGGCATCAAATCCTCCCTTTTTTTGAATCTGAGAATCCAAAGTATCTTGAAAAGTTTTCCCAGTTCTCTTATTACCAAAAACAAGCATACTTGTTGATTGAATCATACACAGATAAACTCATGGAGAAATTTACAAGCAACTCTATTGATCTACTTGACTTCAATAAACAATTTGATATTATCAAAATAGAAATCCTTAAAAAGATGATAAATAGATTGACTTTTGACAGCGTTGAACTGAGTTTTCAAAACTTCTTAGATATCATCGAACTCTGTAATAGCGAGAAACCTCACTTAAGGTTTGAATTAGAAAATCAATTGTATATCGAAAAAAGTTATCAGACTCTCACTTTCTCAAGAAACTTAAAAGAATTCAATGATTATCATTTTATCATCGATGATTTCAAGGAAATTAGACTACCTTATGATAATTTACTGATAATCAGTGAAAATCAAAACAAAAATTATGGTTTTATTTACAAATTATGTTATAATAATCTAGATTTACTCTTTCCGCTAACTGTTAGAAATCGCAGGGATGGAGACAGAGTAAAAACCTCGGCAGGTTCAAAAAAAATTAAGGATTTGATGATTGATAAAAAGATACCATTAAATCTTAGAAACACCTTGCCAGTAATCCTAGATAAATTTAATGACATCATCCTAGTTCCAGGAATCTATCAAAAACAATCCTCAGGAAAGAATGAATTATATATAGGATATAAGAAAGGATAACTTATGCTTGAAAAAGATATCGAAAGAATTCTTGTGTCAGAATCTCAAATAAAAGAAATAACCAAAAGATTGGGAGAAAAAATAACCCAAGATTATCTAGGAAAAAAACCTGTAATCATCGGGCTTTTGAAAGGTTGTATGCCTTTCATGTCAGAATTGATCAAATATATTGACCTCTACTGTGAAATCGAACTAATGGCTGTTCAGAGTTATCATGGTCAAACTGAATCTTCAGGCAATGTAAAAATTACCAAAGACCTTGATATTTCAATTGAAGGTAGACATGTTTTGATTGCTGAAGATATCGTTGATACCGGTAGGACAATTAATGTTGTTAAGAACTTACTCAAGTATCGAGGAGCATTATCAGTTGAGGTCGTCACACTTTTGGATAAACCAGAAGGAAGAACCGAAGCTTTTGAACCAAAGTATATTGGAATTTCAATCCCTAAAGAATTTGTAGTAGGTTTTGGTTTAGATTATGATGAGTATTATCGAAATCTTCCATATATCGGAGTTCTTAAGCAGGAAGTTTATAATAAGTAAGGAGGGACAAAATCATGGCAGTCGCAAAAAAACCACAAAGACAACCGACTAATAGTCGTTCAACTAGATTCTTAATGATAGCACTTTTAGTAATACTAGTGATATCTATATTTTACAGTTTTGGGAATGTAAATTCTCCAGAAGAACTAAATAATACAACTTTCATCTCTTTGCTTGAAAAAAATGGTATTACCTCAGTCCAAGTTACTCCTCAAGCCGGTGAAACAAACTATCGAGCATATAAAGTAACAGGAAAATTATTAGATGGCGATAATTATATTACTTTTTTTGCCAATGATGACGAACTAAATCAAGCAAGAGATATTATCTATCAAAAAAACAGTGATGCATCTGATGTTAATGATATCTCTTATGTTTTCTTGCCTGGAGCAACTTATAATATTATTAATGTCATTTTCCCAATAATCCTAGTCGCTGGTATCGTGATAATGCTAGTAGTTATGATGCGAGGCGGAACTAATGCCAACAAACAAGCGTTTGATTTTGGAAAAAGTAGGGCTCAAGTTAGCAAGAACCAAACCACTACTTTTGCTGATGTTGCTGGAGCTGATGAAGAAAAAGAAGAGTTGAGAGAAATCATTGATTTCCTAAAGAATCCAAAGAAGTATATTGAGCTTGGCGCTAGAATACCTAAAGGCGTCTTACTTGTAGGCCCTCCTGGAACTGGTAAAACTCTAATTGCAAGAGCTGTAGCAGGTGAAGCAAATGTTCCATTTTACTTTGTTTCTGGTTCTGACTTCTTAGAAATGTTTGTAGGTGTTGGTGCATCAAGGGTTAGAGATATGTTTAAAACAGCAAAGACTCATTCACCATGCATCCTTTTCATAGATGAAATAGATGCTGTAGGTCGACAAAGAGGAACAGGCCTTGGCGGTGGACATGATGAGAGAGAACAAACATTGAATCAATTATTAGTTGAGATGGATGGTTTCGGAGCAAATTCAGGTGTTATTGTAATGGCCGCTACAAACAGGGTTGATATCCTTGACCCAGCTTTGATGCGTCCAGGCCGTTTTGACAGACAAATTTTTGTAGGTAGACCAGATATCAAGGGTAGAGTAGAAATACTAAAAGTCCACTCAAGAAACAAAAAAATAAACCCTGAGATTACTTTCCAAGAAATTGCAAGAAGAACTCCTGGATTTACCGGTGCTGATTTGGAAAACCTTATGAATGAAGCAGCTATTCTAGCTGCAAGAGAGAATAAGAAACAAATAGAATTATCTCATATTGATGAAGCAGTTGATAGAGTAATGATGGGTCCTGCGAAAAAAAGTCGGGTCTTCAGCAAAAAAGAGAAAGAACTAATCGCTTATCATGAAGCGGGCCATGCAATCATTGGTATAAAACTAGAGAATGCCAATATTGTTCATAAAGTTACAATCATACCTAGAGGACAAGCAGGTGGTTACAACCTAATGTTACCAAAAGAAGAACAGGCTTTCATACAGACAAAGGAAAATCTAGTTCAAATGATTATTGGATTATTGGGTGGTAGAGTTGCTGAAGAGGTTGTTTTCAACGAAGTATCAACTGGTGCTCACAATGATTTACAACGTTCTACTGCTATTGCTAGAGCAATGATTACCGAATATGGAATGAGTGAACGATTAGGTCCAATTACTTATGAAAAAGATGCTGACACTGTATTCTTAGGTAGAGATTATGGGAAATCAAAAAACTTCTCCGAAGCAATTGCAACTGAAATTGATAAAGAAGTTAGAGGAATAATCCATGATTGTTATGAAAAAGCAAAAATTCTTATTAAAAATAACATCGACTTATTAAAAACTATCGCTCATTATCTTCTAGAGGTTGAAACACTCACTAAAGAAGATATCGATGAAATTGTTGAAACAAATAAACTATCACGTTGGGATAATGTACTTGCTGGTGAACTAAATAAAACTGAAGTGCCAGAAGAAAAAGGCAACAGAGAAGTTAAACACTAAACAAACGGGATACTAAGGTATCCCTTCTTATATTCGGAGGATTTCTATGAGATTAGACAAATTCCTTAAAGTATCGAGGGTCTTCAAAAGAAGAGCAATCGCAAAGGAAGTAACCAAAAACGCAAGAGTCTTAATCAACGAAAGAACTGCAAAACCAGGTACACAAGTAAAAACTGGGGATATCTTAACGATTACCTATGGTGAAAAAGAATTAATAATTAGAGTTTTGGAAACTCTAGATTACGCCAAAAAAGATGATGCAAATACCATGTATGAAATAATATCCACAAATAATAAAGAATAAATTTTTAAACAAAAAAACCATCTACGAGGAGAAAAATGATGAAAAAATTTCTATTGCTTATTATGGGTTTTCTAACTATAATCTCATTATCAGCTTGTCAACAAGAACTAGAACATGACATATTTGTAACTGTATATCCATTACAATACATAACCGAACAAATGCTTGAAGGTACTGAATATACTGTCGGTATTGTTCCAGGAGTCATCTCTCATGAAAGTTCTGTCGATTGGTCACCAAAAGAAATTATCGCAATGACTCAAGCAAAGTACTTGTTTTATATTGGTGCAAATTATGATTACTATATAGACCATCAAATTGATAGCATATTCAAAAATAAAGCTGTTGAATTGATAAAAATCGAAGATGCAACTTCATATATTGAGTTCATACCAGGGGCTTTGCATGTTCACGACCATGATGATGATCATGATGATGACCACGATGAACATGACGAACACAATGATGATATTCACACTTTAGGAATTGACCCTCATTTTTGGATATCTCCTTTGAAAGTCTTAGAAGTTTCTGCTTTAATCTATGATAAACTAATCGCAGCTTATCCTGATGATTCTGATGCAATTACTACTAATTACAACAATTTAACTAACTCTTTACAACAATTAACTGATGACTTTCAAGCATCAATCAATAAACTTACAAAACCTGTTATGACATCTACAAACCTTTACGGTTATTTAAAACATGACTACGGCTTGCAATTTATCCCCATTTCTCCAGGATATCACGAGGAATCAGATCAATTTACCTCTGCTGAGAAAAAAGAGATTGTTGATGAAGCCATATATCATGAAATAAGATATATAATCTATGAAAGAAATACTACTTCTCCACTATCAAACGCTGTATTGGATGAATTAAATCTGCTTGGGCAAACAGCACAAAAAGTTGAATTTGATATTTTACAGTCACTAACTATCAAAGAGATTACTGAAGGAAAGAACTATATCAACATAATGTATGAAAACTTAGAACTTATTAAAACTGCTGGAGAATATCAAGGAGAATAGAGGGAAATAATGGAAAATAAATTCACTGAACAAGAAATAGTTAGAAGAGAAAAAGCAGAAAGCCTAAAAACTCAAGGAATCGATCCTTTCGGTTCTCGTTTTGATCGCACCCATAATACATTAAATTTTAAAGAAGAGTTCTCAAAATTCACAAAAGATGAACTTCATGATATGGAAAATCCGATATCTGTAAAAATAGCTGGAAGAATAATGACTAGAAGAATTAAAGGTAAAGCTGGATTTACTCATATTCAGGATCAATTTGGTTTACTTCAATTATATATTAGAATGGATAGTGTTGGTGATGATGCTTATGAATTGTTCAAAAAAGGTGATATCGGAGATATCATAGGCGTTGTTGGAAATCCAATGATTACCAACACCGGTGAATTATCACTTAAAGTTAATGAATATATTCACTTAACAAAAGCTTTAAGGCCTTTGCCTGAAAAGTACCACGGCTTGGTCGATAAAGAAGAGATCTATCGTCGAAGATACTTAGATTTAATAATGAATGAAGAAAGTAAAGAAACTTTCATAAAACGTTCAAAAATAATCAGAGAAATGCGTAACTACTTAGATGAGCGTGGTTATATCGAAGTAGAGACCCCAATTCTTCAACCGATATTAGGTGGAGCTAATGCAAGACCGTTTATAACCCATCACAACACCCTTGACATGCCTTTTTATTTAAGAATAGCTACTGAACTACATTTAAAAAGAATGATTGTAGGCGGATTTGACTGTGTTTATGAAATAGGAAGGTTATTTAGAAATGAAGGGATAGATCGTCTTCATAATCCTGAGTTCACAACCATTGAACTATACCTAGCATATTCTGATTTGCAAGGAATGATGGATTTGAGCGAGAATTTGATTTCTCATCTTTGTCAAGTTGTCAATAATACTACAAAAATATTATACAACGATGTAGAGATCGACTTGTCAAAGGGTTGGAAAAAAGTTCATATGGTTGACCTTATTAAGGAAAAAACAAATATTAATTTTTTTGAAATTAATGACTTTGAAACCGCAAAAAAATTAGCTAAAGAACATCACCTAGAAGTTGAACCTCATCTCTATGGAGTTGGTCATATCATCAACCTCTTCTTTGAACATTATTGTGAAGCAGATTTGATACAACCAACATTTGTATACGGCCATCCTATTGAAATATCACCACTAACTAAAAAAGACCCTTTAGATGAGCGCTTTACACAAAGATTTGAGCTTTTTATCAATGGTAGTGAATATGCTAATGCTTATACTGAACTCAACGATCCTATCGATCAACTTGAACGCTTTGTAAACCAAATCAAAGAAAAAGATCTTGGTAACGAAGAAGCAAATGAAATGGATATGGATTTTGTAGAAGCTTTGGAGTATGGAATGCCACCTACTGGAGGTATTGGTATTGGTATTGATAGATTGGTAATGCTTCTAACAAATTCAAAATCTATCCGCGATGTCTTACTATTTCCACAAATGAAAAATCGTTAACTAAAAGCCTCCGAAATTCGGAGGCTTTAATATTTGGAATTAATAAAATTTCTTATATGAGCATAATCTTCTTTTTTATAGTCCAAAAAAATTTTGACTTGTTGTGAATATTTCTCAAAAATATCAAAAGCAAGAAATACCTTTTTAATTATTGCATCTTGTTTATCAACAAAAAAAAGTTCTTCTATTTCATCACATGCAGGTTTTTCTAAATAATCTCTTAAGAAACGATAATTCTTTCCTAAGGTAATTTCATAATCATAATTAGAGCCAATCCAAAAACCAACCATTTTCATCAACATCTTCAAAAAGAAGTTTTGATAAAAAGTCATCGCTTGTATCAACTCTTTTCGCTTGATTGCTTTAACTACATAAAGGCTGATCCAATAGAATTCGTTTACTGTATCACTAAACTCCTTTTGTGAAGGTTGATACAAATTATAGTTATTGACTAATTCGTTAGTGTTTATAAACTTATAATTAGCTTTATCAATAATGGGAATCATCGGATCAGAAACATCAATACTTTTCAATGAATCACATCTATCAACAAAAGTTATATCTAATCTTTCTGTGTTACAAAACTGTATTAAGTATGTAAATGGATCTCTTCCGAAATAATCATATGGATGGTTATAACTATCGGAAGTTTTTTGCATAATCAAAATTTCTTCAAGTTGAGAAAGAAAGCCATCTAAACCAGTATATTTAGTAATATCATCAACAAAAACTAAAAAGTCATAATCGGAATACTTGTCAACATGTTTTTTAGCATATACTCGTGAACCTTGTAAATACACCGCCAAAATTCCTGAATCATCTTTAAAATATTTGATTATCTTATCATATACATTCATAAAATCTCCTTAATAAGAAAAGCGCTCTTTTCAGCGCTTATCATCTATTTTAATAAATCGTCTTCTTCTACTCTTTCAATATCTTCTATCTCTTCAATATCATTTTTATTCTCTGTAATCAAATCTTGCTCAGAATAGTTATCTGCCTTCTCTTCATTTAAATCTTCAGGGAAAACATAGTCTTCTATATTAACTGTATTTTTAAATAACTTCTTAGCTTGCAATGCAGTATGATGTTCTTTTCCATTAGCAATAACTTTCGCTAAGCATATATCCATGTTTTCTTCATCATGAATTACTTGATAATATCTTGCCATTCGGTAATTGTAAGTTAATTTTGTTGCAATATATCCATCATTTCTTGAAAATTGATTCTCAATAACTTCACGATAATGTTCTGGATTTATCTCCAAATTCTTCATGGCTTCTAAAACTTGAATATAAGAACTAACATATGGTATGAATTTTCTATGAACAGTATTTTGGATGTTCTTGATTCTTTCAATCGATAAATCAAACTTTTCCCTGTCTTCTAACTCATAAGCTGAATATGCTGTAAAAGAGAAGATTAACACGTGATAAACTGAATTTAATTTATTAAGTTCTATTTGATTAAAAGTTCTGATTGCTTGATCGTAATCACCACTATAGTATTCTGCCATACCTTGATAAACCATAAACAAAGCTTTTATATTTCTAGTCGGCGCATTTTCAACTTTTTCTATGCACAAATTTCTTGCATTATCCAAATCTAGGTCATAATCTACTAACATATTAAATTTATTTGAAAACATCTGCAATGGCCCTGAGAGTTTATACTTCAAGTACAAATAAGCAATCATCATAATTACTACAACCCAAATCCATTCGATATATTCCAAAAATAAGTTGGTAATAATCAAAGTTACTCCTAAAACTAAAATTGTTACTAATGTAACCAAATACTGTTTTCTATTCATTTTCTAAATCCTTTCCCAATATATATTCTTGTTCCTCAAAAAAATCAATCCCCAAAGTATCTGCTATTTCAACAAAAATATCGATAATTCCTGTGAAATGATAATTTTCCGTTTTAATCGTCTTGCTGATTCTTGCATCAACATATAAACTCAAATTCTCTTGGATTGGTTGTTTCTTGATTATTATTGATTCCAAATAATCGCTTAACTCATCCAACTCTTCTTGATTGAACTTAATTTTTTTCTCCAATAACTCATATCTCAAATCTTCAATAAACAATAGATAAGCAATTACTCTATCATAGTGTAAGAAATCATGAAAGTCATTATTAAAATTCTTTTCTAGATAAATTTTACAAGTAACGAATTGCATATTAAGGTACTCAAGTCCAACTTGAAATATCTTCTCAATATCTTCATTAAAACTGTCTTCATTGCTATTGCTTTCTTCATATAAAAAACTAAGAACTTCATAAACTGGTTGAAAACGATTATAGAGAATCGACTGATGAGTCGCTAAATGTTCATAGATATATTTGTTGTCGCTTATCCAACTTTGATAGTCCTTCAATAATTTCTTCATAATAACCCTCTTGAATATTATACTTTAAAAAAGAAGAAAATACCACTGGAAATTGTTATGACTACTATTGAAAACCTATTTAAATATAAAAGCCCAAATCATATTATCGAAATTGATTGGGCTTTTTATATCTTTATAAATCTATAGCAATACTAATTGTAAATTATGCTTGATTAACGGAACCAAAAAGCGCCATTTTCTCTTTAACAACCTTTTTAATAGCCTCAGTTCCTGGAGCTAGGATTTTTCTTGGATCAAATCCTTTGCCTACTAAATCTTTACCTTCTTCGATATACTTTCTTGTTGCCTCAGCAAAAACTAGTTGACATTCTGTATTAACATTGATTTTTGAAACTCCCATAGATATCGCTTTTTTAATCATATCTTCTGGAATTCCTGTACCACCATGTAATACCAATGGTGTATCTCCTGTAACAATGTTTACTTGATTCAAGACATCAAAATTTAATCCCGGCCAATTTTCTGGATATTTACCATGAATATTACCAATTCCAGCAGCTAAAAAATCAACTCCAAGATCAGCAATCATTTTACATTCATTAGGATCTGCAACTTCTCCAGAACCCACAACTCCGTCTTCCTCTCCACCGATAGCTCCAACTTCAGCTTCTAATGATAATCCTAAATTTCTAGTCCTTTCAACCATTTCCTTAGTTAGTTTCAAGTTCTCTTCTATTGAATAATGAGAACCATCAAACATGATTGATGAGAACCCTGCTTCAATAGCTTTTAAAGCCCCTTCATAAGTCCCATGGTCTAAATGTAAAGCTACAGGAACAGTAATTTTCAATGATTCGACCATAGCCTTAACCATCTCTGTCACAACCTTAAATCCGCACATGTATTTTGCTGCACCTTCAGAAACACCTAGAATAACCGGTGATTTTGTTTCTTCAGCTGCTAGTAAAATTGCCTTTGTCCATTCTAAATTATTGATGTTAAACTGACCGATTGCATAATTATTGCGATAAGCCTTATCCAACATATCTTTCGCAGAAACTAAACCCATATATATATCCTCCTCTATTAAATTATCACACTATATCATTATACATTTATCATGTGTTTTTGTAAAGTTAAACTACCCACTAATAACCGATGTAATATGCTATCACTAACATCACTATCGTAATCAAAAAAACCGACAATTGTAATTTGATAGTCCATTTAAACCATTTTTGATAACTTACTGATGCAATGCTCAAAGCTATCAGTAAAACTCCGTTTGTTGGGAAGATTACATTAGTATATCCATCTCCAAATATAAAAGCCAAAATCGCTATATTTGTAGAAATCCCAACTAAACTTACCAAGGATACCAATATTGGCATTATGAGAATTGCCTTAGCTGAAGCAGAACCAATAAAGAATTGGATTACTAAAATTATTATATATATTCCAATAACTCCAACTATTGCCGGACGATCAGTAAGCATGTTTTCAAAGAAGTGCAGGATAGTATCCATGATGTTTCCGCTAGTCATTAAATATTTGACGCTTGCAGCCATAATAATTAATATCGAAGCCGGCATTACCCCTAATACTCCTTTTAGAAAAGTCTTGAGAGTTTTAACCATATCCTTATTTATAATTAAGCCTGCTGTTATCCCTCCAACCATGAAAACAACACTCATTAAAATAATTGAAGGTATCTCTAAACTAAATACTAACTGAGCGATTGATGCTAAAACGATAAACAATAGTAATAAAGCAAATATTAAGATATATGTTTTAAAAACTAAATCTTCATTTTCAACTTTCTTTACTAAATCATTGCTCAGGTTCTGTCTTTTTGTTAAATCATCTTCATATGTCAAAGATTTCTTAGGGTTCTTTTCAAGAACTCTTGCATACCTAACCAAGAATGTTGAAAGAATTAAATACATTATCACAAAAACCAATAATCTATATCCTACTCCGCTAAGAATATTTATCCCAGCAATCTCTGAAGCAATCCCCACGGAGAAAGGATTTGTAATAGCGCTAGCAAATCCAAAACCAGCTGCTAAAACCGTTAATCCTAAAGCCATTAAAGTATCATAACCCATTGATAAAGCAAGGATTATCATTATCGGTAATAAGGCAATACTTTCCTCAAAGATCCCAAAAAAAGCACCAAACATCATAAAGAACAGAACAATCATCCTTATCAATAAATACTTGTTGTCAAGGTAACGATTAACAAGTTTTTTGATGATGACAACTATACCTTTTGTTTGATCCATAACCGTGAAAAATCCACCCAAAATAAATAGAAATAAGGAAATCACAATCACATTCAATGCATCCGTGCTGCCAAAGAGTTTGAAAGGAGCTAAAAACAAGTCAAAGATACTTAATTTTTCCAAAGAGAGATACTGAAATGATCCAGAGATTATTTCCCCTTCAGCCGTGCGCTCATAAACACCTTGAGGAATTAGGTAAGTCAAAATATAAGCTATTACCATTAAAGAACCCAAAATAATCAAAACATTAAAGAAACTTTTTTTGTTAATGCTTATTAACGCTTTATCTTCCTTCATATACTACCTCCATCCCTCTCTATAATATCACTATTTTTGTTTTTTAAAAGTCTTCAATTAAAATATCTTGAAGTCATTCATTAATTATGAGTTTAATCAGATGAAATAACATATTTAATTTGTTAAAAACCTCCACCCTTATTGCATAATAATAATTAATCGTCTATAATGGAAACTGATATATTTTTATTAGTTTCCTAAAGGAGGGTAACAATGAAGAATCTTATTTTAACAGAGGCAAAGAAACTCACGATTGAAAATGGTGTAGTTTTCTTAATGGAAGATCTAGCAAAAAGTCTGGGAATTAGCAAAAAAACAATCTATAAGCACTTCAAAAACAAAGAAGAGATAATCGAAAACTTCATTGTCCAAGCTCATCATGATATTAAAGAAAAGCAAAGACTAATTTATGATAAACCAATTAGTCTTCTTGAGAAAATCAAAGAATTACTACAAGTAATCCCCGTTAATTCAGAATTATTTACTGATGAGAACTTAAAGAACTTAAACATATACTTCCCAAAACTTTATCGAAAAGTCGAAAACTTCTTTGAAAGCGACTGGGAAAGAACATATAGCTTACTCGATGAAGCCAAAGAAAAGAGTTTGATTAAAAACATCGATAACGGCTTGTTCAAACAACTATATCTTTGTGGATGCCTCTATGATAACTTCAATAATAAAAAAGCTTATCGCGAAAGATTAATAGATTTAACAGATTATCTATTTGAAGGGATAAAAAATTGATATGATTACTAGAAAGATAAAATGGATGTATGCGCTAGGTCAACTAGGCTGGTCAATATTAAGTGGAATAATTCAAGTATGGCTATTATGGTTTTACAACCCCAAAGGAGCCGCTAATATTCCAGAGTTCATCCCAAGGCAACCCATACTAGGTATCTTTGTGGTGATTGGGTTAATAACAATGTTAGGACGATTCATGGATGCTATCACTGACCCTTTAATTGCTAATGCAAGTGATAAGTCAAAAAACCCTAAAGGTAGACGAATACCTTTCATGAAGAGAGCTGTTTTACCTTTCACAATTTTGACTATCTTAGTCTTTATCAGCCCAACTCAAAGTAACTACCTTATCAATATTATCTGGCTTACCATAACTTTGCTAGGTTACTACGTAATGTATACAATGTATGTAGCACCTTACTTCGCCCTTACAAGTGAACTAGGAAAGACTGAAGACGAGCGTCTTGACCTATCTACAATGATTGCTTTAACATGGTTTTTAGGTTATATAATTGCTAGTGGGGCTTCGCTGATATGGCCTATATTTGAAAACATAGGGTTATCAACGACTTTAAGTATTCAAATCACGATTATTATCCTTGCAATAATCGGATTAATATTTATGCTATGTCCAATAATTGCAATTGATGAAGTAAAGTATGTAGAACAAAAACCTTCCGGCATAAACTTAAAGGAAGCTATCAAAGTTACATTGAAAAATAAGAACTTTATGATATTCGAAATATTCTTTTTAGCATATGGAATAGCTATTACAATATTCCAATCTGGTAACGTCTATTACGTAACCCTACTACTGGGTTTAAAAGAATCTTGGGTTACGATAATAACTGCACTGACAGGAGTATTAGCTTTTTCAATGTATCCTCTTGTAAATCGTTTCAGCAAGAGACTTGGAAAGAAAAACCTCTGTATCTTTGCAATGATTCTTTTAATAATCGCTTATATTTACTGTGCTTTTCTAGGTTTATACCCCTTTGACCCGAGAATTCAAGCAATAATATTCGTTCTATTAGCTGGAGTTGGATTTGCAATATTTGGCATCTTACCTAATGCGATTTGTGCAGATATAGCTTATCATGATGGAATGGTTTCTGGAAACCATCGTGCAGGAATGTTCTTCTCAATTCAAACTTTTATGAATAAGTTGGGACAGATGTTAGCCATGTTGATTTTTACTGGTGTTTTACTAATCGGTGGAGATCAAAGTGTCATAGGAGTAAGGTTAACTGGAATTGTTGCTAGTGCAATAGGTTTTGTTGCATTATTACTATTTACTAAGTTTAAGGAGGTTAGAACATGATTATATTATATATATTTCTTGCTTTAGTTATAATAACTCTTGGTTTAGGAACTTACATATCTTTTTCAATCTTTAGACCTAAAAGATGGGGTGTTGAAGAATCTTATTTGAATGAAGTCAACAATGGTAATATTGATGAATCATTTATGAATAAGTATGATGTTCAAGATGTATATACTCTTAGCAACAAACTCAAACTCCATGCAAAATGGATTGATAATAAATCCGATAAGACAATGATTTTTATGCATGGACATACCTTTACTTTATATGGTTCTTATAAGTATCTCCCCATCTTTTTAAACCAAAATTTTAATGTATTAATGCCTGACCAAAGATATCACGGTAATAGCGAAGGCAAGTTTTCTACCTTAGGTTTAAAAGAAAGCGAGGATTTAAACAATTGGGTAACTTTTATAACAGATAAAAACCCAAAAAACAGACTCATTGGCGTTCATGGTGAATCTATGGGTGGTGCTACTGTTTTAATGGCTGCTCAAAATGAAAACATAAACTTCATTATTAGTGATTGTGCTTTTAGTGATTTTACTCTCCAAACTAAAGAGCTGCTTAAACGCAAATTCAAGATACCTTCTTTCATGGTATACCCAGCAGCTCTAATGTCTTATATCTTATTCAAAATCCCTTTTTTCAAGATTAAACCTTTAAACTATTTGAAGAATATTAAAAAACCTATACTTCTAATTCATGGTGAAAGTGATCAATACATCGATAAGTCTCATTGTCATGAGTTATCAAGGATTATCGATAATTCAACTATTTACCTATGCAAAAATGCAGATCATGCCAAAAGTTATTCTACCAATCCTAAAGAATATGAGAAAAAGGTCCTTGATTTTCTCGAAGAAAATCAAATCTATGAGCTTAAATAATGGAACTTGTCATAATCGCTTTTGTTTCTCTCCTAGTATCAACATTATCCATTTCCTTCGTGATTTCTTATAAAGCCTCTCACCCAAAAACACAAAGTCTAGAAGAAGGTTTAAATATTGAACTAAATATTGGAACATACTCTAAAAACTTTATAGATACTACTCCACACGAAAAATTTGCTATTAACATAAGAAACAACTCTGTAATCAATGGTTTATGGTTTAAACCCAAAATTTCCGATTCAAATCTAGCTGTAATATTGATTCATGGTTATGAATGTACATACTATCGCCAAATCAAATACCTGAGCATCTTTCTTGACTTAGGGTTCAATTGCTTTGTCTACAACCAAAGATATCATGGTGATTCCTATGGTAGATTTTCTAGTTTTGGTTTCCATGAGAGTTTAGATTTACAAAAGATAATTGAGTTTGTTAGAAAAACAATAAATAGAGACGATTTGATTTTAGGAACTCTTGGTTCTTCTATGGGTGGTGTAACAGCTTTGTTACAATGTTCAAAGAACAAAAATATTGATTTTTGTATTTCAGAAAGTGCTTTTGCATCAATGAAAAACCAATATGCAAGACAACTTAAAAAACTTCATCTTCCAAAGATTCTCTTACCATTAATCAATGCCTTCAATCAATTGTTATATGGTTATTCTTTCAAAGCTGTATCGGTAAAATATCATATTGACAAAATCCAAGTTCCCACCATGATAATTCATGGAGAAGCTGATTTACTTGTTGATATAAGTGAAGCAAAAATAATATATGATGGACTAAAATCAAAAAAAGCATTCTATTCTGTGCCCAATGCTTCCCACGGTGAAGCTTTCAACATAAACAAAGAAAAGTATCAAGAAAAAACCACTATTTTTTTAAAGGAGAATAGAATAATATGATAGAAGAAAGAAATTACTCATTACGAAATAAAATAGGTTATGGTATTGGCGATATGTATGCCGGAGGAGCATTTTTACTTGTCAACCTCTTGTATCTAAACTTCTTGACTGACGTAGTTGGTCTTAATCCAAAATTAGCTGGTTTAGCTTTTTTGATAGGTAAAGTTTGGGATGCAATTTCTGATCCATTGATGGGATTTATCAGCGATAGAACGAAAACTAGATTAGGTCGTCGAAGATTTTATTTTGCTTTAGGTATTGTCCCGATTTTCCTATCCTTTTCAATGCTTTGGTTAAAAGTTGACCCTAACTCAATATTTAGTGCTATATACTACATTTTCTCATACATCTTCTTCACAACCTCATTCACTCTTGTCATGGTACCTTACAACGCCTTATTGCCAAACATGATTAAATCTTATGATGAGAGAACCAGTTTCAATATGTATAGAATGATTTTTTCATCTATATCAGCAATCCTTTCTGGAGTAGTACCAATGATGATTATCCAAGGTGTTTCCAACCGCTCTACTGGCTATTTAATTATGGGTGTCATCTTCGGCTTAATTTATGCAATTCCTTGGATTTTTGTTTTATTTCTCACCTGGGAGAACCCAATAAATCAAACTCAAATCCAACAACACTCCTCAATAAAATCCATATTTAAAGAATTCAAGCAATCATTTAAAAACAAATGCTTCCGAATTCATGCAGGTTTCTATGTATCATCTCAGACTGCAGCTGATTTTCTTACAACTATTTTCATCTATTACCTAACCTATGTTTTAAATCGAGAAAAAGAGTTTTCAGCAGTGTTAGGAACATTATTAGTCGTTCAATTGCTAAGCATGCCATTTCACGGATTTGTTGCTAAAAAATACGGAAAAAAAGTACCTTTAATTATCGGTATGATTACATGGATTGTTGGACTTACAATTGCTTTGTTTATCAATTCTTCTTCCCCTGGTTTCTTGATTTATATCGTAGCTGCACTTTCTGGAGTTGGAGGAAGCTCTGCTATCTTTGTCCCCTGGTCAATCCTTCCCGATATCTCCGATGTCGATGAAATTATAACTGGAAAAAGACGTGAAGGTGTATACGCAGGTATGTCAACTTTAATCAGAAAGATTGCACAAGCCATATCTGTTTTTATAATTGGAGTTTATTTAGATGAGATTGGATACATCCCTAATGTCTCTCAAGAAAGCACTGTAATAAATGGAATAAGATTGATTTTCTTTACAGGGCCATTTATCTTCATTATAATTGCTCTTATCTTTATTCTTAGTTTTAAAATGAATTCACAGAATCATCAGATTTTGATGAACGAAATCAAATCTCGTAAAGAAACTAAAGAAGTATCTCAAGATAAAGAAGTAATCAAAGTATGCGAGAGTTTAACAGGTCATAGATACAATGAATTAAAAATTGATGTCTTCAACGAATAACTAGAAGAATAAAAAACCATCCCTCGCAATAAAATGTACCCTGTATTGTGGACACACAAAAAAAACTGTGTGTGAAGCAATGCAGGGTATTTTTTGTATAATAGTAGAGAGGGGTGAGAATGTGAGCAAGCAAAAATTTGATTCAGTGATGATAGA
>Ga0334890_1001423_pt1 | contig 31906 bp, 24 predicted proteins | sample GraSluR1_MG_3_FD_207220 | JGI IMG/M metagenome (GOLD analysis project Ga0334890, IMG submission 207220) | Sludge microbial communities from methane-producing bioreactor in Wageningen University, Netherlands - Granular Sludge_31_08-R1 | ecosystem: Engineered > Bioreactor > Anaerobic >... | reverse complement strand
ATACCGTCAGTTGCCGCTGCTGATCAACGCGTTGCAGGCGGCCCTTGACAAGAAGGAGGCCGCCGCGTAGAGTCGTCCCCTGTTATCCGGCCGCAAGTCGAATTCCAACGACAAGCGGGACAACCTCGCTAACCTCATCACATCGAAGATATTCAGGCCCTGATACAGCCACTCGGTAATCGCTGTCTTGCGAAGGTCGTGGAACGTACCGTTCTTCACATGGGCTGTTGCCAATATCTTATCGAACATTGTCTTGAAGTTGTTGATGACTGAGGTTCGAGCATGGGAAAGCGTCCATTCGCCTGCTGCTCGCAAATGGTTCTGGATGAAGTCATAGCGTCTTGGAGGCACCAAAACATACGGGTACCCTGCTGGCCGTTCGTCCTGAAGATTGACCAGCAAACGAATGACATCCTCTTTCAAAGGCAGGGTGCGACGATCGGTATCCTTGATCCGCCACTCCCATGTCTCTGGGGTGTCTTCCTTCGGAGAAACCTCAACCACCTGGGACTCAAAGTCAATGTCCGCCCACGTAAGATTCAGCAGTTCGCTCTTTCGCATGGCCGTTGTTAGAGCCAGAGTAATGACAATATCCCACGCCAAGACCGAATCCTTTTGGGTGCCAGAGGCTGCCTTCAGCATCCGCTCACACTCGGTTTCACAATAGATGCGAATCCGCTTGGTCGCCGATCGCGGCGCTTTCACATACCGCAATGGATTGGCGTCGAGTTGCTCTCTTTCCACCGCCAACTGAAACATCCTCTTGATCTCACGCAATTTCTTCGCCACTGTTGCGCGGCTCTCACCGCCGTCCAAGCACGCCTGACGAAACAACTCACCATGCTGATGCCGTACCATCGAGAAATCGATATCGCCAACGGCATCAATGAAAGACTGCATGGCCGACCGGTATTCGACACGTGTACTGTGGCGGATCTGATCACCGGTTCTCGCCAAACTGTCCTCGGTGAAGTCGCTCAACCTCATGGACTCTATTTCCACGAAACCCATCCGGAGCTCCCGCTCAAAGTGAGCCCGCTGGCGCTCCGCCCGGCGACGATCGGAATGGCCGAGAGATTTCTGCCTTCGTCTCCCTTCTTCATCAGTATAAAGCAGATAGTACCGAAACTGTTCACCGTCCGATGACGGCCTTTCCCAGAGCTTCACCAGCTGTTTCATGATTCACCTCCTTTCGGATGCTGGCTCGGCTCGGATTAACCCAAGCCGCATTATATGGTGGGCCGAAGAAGGGCGCAAGACAATTATCTCGCATTGGTCGTCCTCTCCCGTATCCACTGCTTGATCGCATCACGCGGATAAAGGGGTTTGCCGCAAATATGGATTCTCGGCAGATCATGCATACGTTTGAGATTCTCGACCACATTGTGGTAATCCCTCGCCTTACTGATTTTCGGGATTCGAAGGAAGCGGACCAGTTCCTCCTCGGTGAGCAATTCAGGGCAGGCCGTAGAGCCACCGTTGCCATCAGGTAAACAGCCGGGGTCTGGTTGGCTAGCTATGGCCGGCACATCGTCGCGGGATATACCCTGGTTTTTGTGCACCTCGTATCGTCTCATCGGAACCCACACACCCTGCTGACAATAGCTGCTTATTCTCCGTCTCTGTAACGGAACCGCCCTTTAGCGACCAGTGAACGGACCTTTGTCTACTATGCAGAGCGGTAGATTCTGGCTCCCTGTTTCGCCAAAATGGCTTGGCAGCCTTCTATTCGGGAGGTGAGGGGCTATGTACCCGTGACATTAGCCACACAAACAGGGAGTCGCGCACCATACGGCAGAGCAACGGACTCCCCGTCCGTGGGTCCATCTGCCCTCCTTGACCCAACGGAAAGTTGGTCACCTTTTGATCTTGTGTAACTGAGCGAGGAACAACTCTTTGCTCCACAGCTCCAGCGACGGGTACTCCGATTCTTTGACGAACCTTCGCACGTCCTCCCGAGCGGCCGCCCAATCGATTGACTTGATCCTCTTTTCAAGATGTGTCCGACACCACTCGGGGTCGATCCGAATGTCCTGTTGTCGCCATGGGCCTTGCTGTGCCAAAGCCGATGACAGAAACGCATTGTTCACTCCAATGCTCTGGCTCGTGTACCATAGGAAATCATACCAGTCACGCCCCTTGACATACTCCCGACACAGCAGGGCATGAAGCTTCCCCGCAAACAGACTCGGCTTGTCCTGGACGGTGACCGAGGAGACAAAGGGGAAATCCACATACTTGATCTCCATTCCGCTGCCCGATGGGGGATTGGTATCAACCTCAAGCTTGACCCGGATCTTCCGGGCGGGTCCTGATCGATCCACGTATTTCAGTTGAAGGACCTTGCCCAGAGAATCATCCTTCAGGAAGGCCTTTCTCACGGCAACGCCGGCCTTGGAGCGGTCGGCGATTTCGACATGGTATCCATAGGCCTCGAGTTCATCACAGATCGCTACAAGGTGCGGCTGCAACTCGAAGTCTCGATGGGTCTGCTTGAGGATGAAGTCCATATCCTCCGAAAACCGATTCAGGCCGTAGAAGATGCGTAGACATGTGCCGCCCTGAAACAGGGCGTGTTTGAAGAACTCCGTCCGGCCCAGCGCCGCCAACACCACCTCCTGCGTGATCTCCCGGATCGCGTGCTCCTCCTCAATGTTCGACCTGCAGTGGTACGAATCCAGCCTATCCTGAATCAGCTTGACGCTCATCGATTCAAATCCTTCCTGAGTCCTTCCAGAAACCGCTTCACGCGAGAGTTGGCGTAATTGCCGGAAAGCACGTCGAGCGTGCTCTCAGTGACCTGCTCCAATTCTTCTGGTTCAATGCGCAGGCTGCTGACCGCCGGCTCGATCCCAGCCCAGTCTTTCTTTCGCACGTAGACGTAGTCCGCCAGCGCCTTCAAAGGGGTGGCCATCAGGAACACGTTCCCAGATGCGTCAGTAAGACGTTCGACTTCGCTGTAGAACATCCGCTGGGGGACCCGATCATAGCTGAAGATACCGAGCGGGGTTTTGAATACCTTTGATTTCTTGAAAGACACGCTCGTGACGGCATGGACGGCCTCCGGAATCCAGCCGTGCCAGCTTAGAGCTGATTCCAGACTAACATAGGAGGGGCCATAGACGTGTTGCGCCAAGGCATAGAGGTTCACGCTCTTCTTCTGGTACTTGGGGGCCAGGCAGTACAGGCCCCGGCGGATGTGAATGATCTCGCCGCTGGCAAGGGCGCGTTTCACCAGGCCGTACCGGCGGTTCTCACTGCCGGGAAACAGGGTAGCCAGATCCTGGCTGGTGAACTGGCTCCACGGCAGCGACTCGAATACTCTCTCGGGCACCTTGTTCATTGATTGGCCTCATGGTTCCCATGATACTGTCACTATATGACAGTATCTGGAAGATATATCTTCCTTCGGCCTCTATTGCAAGGCTGTTCACCAAAACTGTCGAAAAATGACAGTTTCTGGGCAATACATCGGATAGTCCCGGCATTTCACCGGGGATTTAAGGCAGACCAGGCGGCCTCCTGGCACAACGCCCGGGCACAGAGTCGGTCGTCTACCTTCGGCCACACGCCGACAGCGATGCCCCGCTGTAGTACCAGCGGCCGCCCTGATATCGGAGATGCCAACCGCTCTTTGGAAAGCCATGACTACACAGCCCTTCCATCTCAGCAATACGCATGCAGTGTTCGGCGAAGACACCGCCAAGCTCTTGTCTTGTAAGCACGATCCTGCCACACCGAGATACAACTGGTTGCGGATCTACATTGACTTTCGTCACAGAAGCCGCACACAACACAGTTTGTCTCCCGTCGCATGGGCCGGCCATACTCTTCGCACTGCGGCCAACATTGCTGTATTACAGGGCGCCACCAATACGGTATCCCCCGGCCCTTCCTGTGATCCAGGTGTCGGGGCGAATGCTCATGTCGCCAGACTTTCGCGGTGCATGGTTTGTGACGTTCGCAGGGCCGGATCGAAAGCATATTTGGGACAGAACGTCTGCAGCCGATGCTTCGAGCCAGACGGCACGAGCTCTCGTATCAGCGTAATATCGGCCGGCGACAGCAGTGGTTCGACTACAGTCGTGCGGAATTCATGCTCGATGCCACTCTTGGAAATCAATTCGATGCTCTCTTGGATCAAGCAGGTCGGCACATGAACACCGCACAGACGGTCGTACACCGGCAGCGGAGCCTTGATATCCATGGCGACGTAGTCGAGCCAGCCGTTTCGTAAGAGTTCTCTCAGGATTTTAGGCTTGCTGCCATTTGTGTCCAATTTGACTAGAAGTCCCATCCCTCTGATTCGCCGGAGGAATCCGGACAGATCGCTCTGAATGCACGGCTCACCACCGCTGACGACAACCGCATCCAGGCGTCCGCGGCGGCGATTCATAAACGCGAAGAATGCCTCTTCCCGTATCGGTTGGTCATCTGGCCCGTGGCAGCCAAGCAGAGAAGCGTTGTGACAATAGGGGCACCGGAAATTGCACCCCTGCGTGAAGACGACGGCCGCAACCCGACCGGGAAAGTCGCTCAAACTGAACGGATTCACACCGCCGATTCTCACGGGCGACTCCCTATCGCATACGATTTTCGCAGTTCGAACTCTGCCCGTTTCCCTTCATTCCACTGCTTGACCGGCCGGAAATACCCGACGATCCGCGAGTACACTTCGGTCTCGACGCCACAGGCTGGGCATTCATGGTGTTCACCGTTGATGTAACCATGTTCGGGACACACTGAGAAGACGGGCGAGATGGTCAGGTAAGGCAGGTGGTAACGGCGGCAGACCGTACGGATGAACGCCTTGACGGCCTGAGGCTCGGCAGCCGCCTCGCCCAGGAATCCATGCAGTACGGTCCCGCCCGTATAGCGTGATTGAAGGGGATCCTGCAGGTCAAGAGCCTGAAAGACGTCGTCGGTGTAGTTGACGGGCAGGTGGGTCGAGTTCGTGTAGAACGGCTGGCCACCTTGCGAAGCGGCCGGTTCATTCGCGCAGATGATATCCGGGTAGCGCTGTTTGTCCATCTTGGCCAGCCGATAGGCCGTGGCTTCGGCCGGCGTCGCTTCCAGATTGTAGAGGTTTCCTGTTTCCTGCTGGAATTGGAGCAGACGTTGACGCATGTGGTCGAGGACTCTCGTGGCGAACGCGATCCCCTGAGGGTCTCCTATATCGCAGCCAAGCAGATTCAAACAGGCCTCATTCATTCCAATCAGTCCGACGGTGGAAAAATGGTTCTCCCAGTAGCGCCCGAATCGTTGTCTGACCGAACGGAGATAGAATTTCGTATACGGATACAGGTTCTTCTCCGTCAGTCCCTCCAGCACGGCTCGTTTTGTTTCCAGGCTGGTTCTGGCGATCTCCATCAACCGATCTAACCTTGCGATGAAGTCTGTTTCATCCGCCGCCAGATAGCCGAGGCGGGGCATATTGAGTGTCACTACGCCGATGGAGCCGGTCAGTGGATTCGCGCCAAAGAGCCCGCCGCCCCGCTTTTCCAGGTTTCGTAGGTCAAGCCGGAGACGGCAGCACATCGACCGGGCGTCGTCGGGCGTCATATCGGAATTGACGAAGTTCGCAAAGTAGGGGATGCCATATTTCGCAGTCACTTCCCACAGCGTGTTCAGTACCGGGTTTTCCCAGTCGAAATCCCGCGTGATGCTATAGGTGGGGATGGGAAAGGTGAAAGGACGGCCCTTGGCGTCGCCCTGGGCCATGACCTCCAGAAATGCCCGATTGAACAGGTCCATTTCAGGCTGGAATTCACCGTACCTCTCTCTGTGGGTCCGGCCGCCTACGACCACCGGTTCGTTGGCCAGCATATGGGGCGGCCGCAGATCGAATGTGACATTCGTGAAGGGCGTCTGGAATCCCACCCGGGTGGGGATATTCATATTGAAGAGGAACTCCTGCAGGGCCTGCCTGACGTCGTCATAGACCAGGTTCTCATAGCGTATAAAGGGCGCCAGAAGCGTGTCGAAGTTGGAGAAGCCCTGGGCGCCGGCGGCCTCTCCCTGCAGTGTGTAGAAGAAGTTGACCACCTGTCCCAGTATGGCCCGCAAATGCCGCGCCGGTTTGCTCTCGATCTTACCGCAGACCCCTCGAAACCCGGAACGAAGCAAATCCTGCAGGTCCCAACCAACACAGTATACGCTGAGCAGGCCAAGATCATGCAGATGCAGCGCTCCAGAGTGATGCACCTGGCGAACTTCCTCAGAGTAGATCTTGTTGAGCCAGTAATCCTTGCTGACCTTGCTGGAGATGTAATTGTTGAGTCCCTGGAGCGAGTAATCCATGTTACTGTTCTCCTGGACTTCCCAATCCTGGCGCCCCAGATACGTGTCCACCAGCTCCACGCTCGCCTTCTGTATCATCTCGCGAATGCGGCGGTGCTGGTCACGGTACAATATGTAGGCCTTGGCAGTTCGTTTGAACGTTGAATGGAGCAGGATCTTCTCCACAAGGTCCTGGATTTGCTCCACGGACGGCCCCTCCTGCGGCCATGCCAGCGGCGCGATGCTCAGTACGCGGATCGTCAGGTTCCTGGCCACGGCCTCGGCGAACTCGCCGGTCGCACGGCCGGCTCGCAGGATGGCCGATTCAATCTTGCCGACGTCAAAGGGAACGAGCCGGCCATCTCGCTTTCGAATCTGAGCCAAGGGCGCTTGCACGCCGGTGGGAGCTGTTCTGTGGACATTCTCACTGGATGTTTCCATTGGTACCGTCCTCTGCCACTGTCGGGGTCAGACTATGAGACCAACCGCCTCACCGGCCCATGGCACTGTCTTGTCGAAGCCTTGGTCCCCACATGCGCATACAGCGGGCAGTTCTCATCACAATACGGCGCTACGGCGGGATCCTCGCAACCGCAGCTACGATAGGGCTTCTCGTAAGCGTCCTGGGCCTGTTGCTGGATCTCCTTGTCAGTAATGATCCTCTTGCCGTCTTGGGGGTGGTTCTTGTGGGCCCAGCCCTGCAACAACACCACGGCCAGATCGAAAGGAACACCCGCGCGTTTCAGGTCGACGGCCAGCCGAAAACACCGCACCCGCTGCTGATCGGGGACACCGTCGGCCAGCATGCGTCGGGCACAAGGGGGCAGACCAAAGGACTTCATGCCGTCACCGGCGTCGTTAGAGGGACCGGTCGACTCATCGGATGGATTCGGCCGATCTGACTCCTCCAACGTACAGACGCATATGACCCGGTCCAGCATCGCTTCCTCGATCCGCTGTACCCCGCTGAGCAGTTCCCATTGATCGGGATAGGGCTGCCTCGGTCGGGCCGGATGGACGAAGACCGTCCGGCCCTTGGGTACGAGCGTCCCGAAAAGCGGCGCGTTGATGAAGTTGCCGTAGGCCGTGTGCTCATCCAGGGCATCCTGCTTGGGAAAGATCTCGGTATTGGGCTGCCGGATGGCGGCGAGAATTTGGCCGGCGACTTGTCTGGCTTTGCGGGCGAGAACGCCCGGCTCCTCGAAGAACATCCATACGTGGTAGCCTTTGGACTTGCTCCTTTCGATATAGCTGAACATCCCGTGGCGCCTCGCCTCGGCCCGAAATGCCAACGGGTAGCACCATTGATCGCTGTCAAAATCGACGGCCAGGGCCCGAATCGTATCCTTCGTCAGCAGGTAGACCCCGTAGGGCTGCTCGCCCTTGAGGTGCGCCAAGAGGACGTCATCGGTCACGGGCTCTTTGACCTGTCGCACCCTGCCGGTCTGAGGGTCGTAGGTCCCGTAGACACTCGGCAGACCTGCAAACAGGCCTCTGTAGATGGCCAGCTTCTCGGATCTCGTACGGCCTTTCATACTCAAGGACCCCAACCAGGCGCGAGCCGACCGCCCGCGTCCCGAACCAATGGATCGGTGGTTCTTCTCTTCAGAGTCCAAGCGGCTTCGTTCGCCGGTCCGTTTCAGCTATGACCGGAGTCTGGGCGTGATGTCATGGCGGCCCGACCGCAGAGCCGCGACTGAGGATGTGGAGGGCCATGGCGGGAATCTCATCGACCAGTTGCCAGATAGCACACTCCAGCAGTTCGGGCGGTAGCCACGGCCGGTATCGCTCCAGCAGGGCTTTTACAATCTCGCAACGCAGGCGCCAATTGGAGGGGTCGATACGGCGGGCAAAGACACCGTCGACGTATTCCTGTCGCTCTTTGGTCCGGATGATTTCGGCCACCTGGGCCAGAACAAACGCCACATCCCCCCAGGCCGAGCCGGTGGCGTCCAGGACGGCGGCATAGTAACCCTCGGACTGCGGCCCTCGATAGTACGTCTCCAGCAACATCAGGGTCGTCGCTTCCGGATCGGCCACCCTCCAGGGCGCACGCAGGGCGTCCCGGTAGATGCATTCTACAAGCCAGGCGAACAACTCCCCCGCCGCCGGGAACTCCGTGCGAGCTTCCAGACGTTTCGTAACGTCCTGCAATACCATCGCAATCGGCTCATCGATCCGCTTGTACATCCGGTTCGCGTCCAAATCCTTCAGGATCGCATCGAGGACCTGCTGACCTCGGTGAATGCCCTCACAGTTCATCGTAGAGCCTCGATGGCAGCTGCCCGTCTGACGTCGCCTTGCCCGCCTCGGGTACGAGGGGGCTGAATGTCTCACCCCGGCCACGCTGACGATACCGGATCAATTGGTATATCTCCTCTACCGCACGGCAATACTCACTACGGGAGTGCTCGATGATTTCGTCGCGGTAGTCGATCTCCGGGACAGACTCACGCTCCAGCGTCCTGACCCTGGCCATGTCCTTGCCGATCCGCACGAGCGCCTCCCGCCGCTCCAGGGCCCGGATGTCGTCAGCTTTCACCGGCTTTAAGAAGTCCTTGGCCAAGAACTCCGCATCCCGGCGGCCTACGTTGAAGACAATCGTCGTACCGACGCCGGCCAGGGCATTGACCTGTTCCGGGGAGAACTGGCGCATGTGCTGGTGGGCCAGCGTCAGGTACACACCGAACTTGCGAGTCTCCTCCAGCATTCGCTTGAGGCGATCGGTCACAAAACGGGGCGCCTCATCCACATAGACGTAGAAGGGTGTACGCCGATCCTCAGGCGTGTCGCTGCGGCTCAGCGCCACCGTGTGGATCGTGGCCAGCATGATGCCCCCCAGTAGATCGCAGGTCTCGGTGCCGATGTTCCTGGACAGGTCCGCCAGGAGGATCTTGCCGTTGTCCATGATCTCCCGAAAGCAGAGCCGATTGTACGGCTGGGAAAGCATTAAGGCAGAGGTCCCGCCGATCAGTAATTTGCTCAGTTTGTGTCGGACGGGACCGAATTCATCGGCCCTGTATTTCTGATGGTCATAGAGCCAGAACTGCCGCGCCACCACGTTCTGTACGACCTGGAGAAGCACCTCCTTCATCGTGCGGCTTTCCGGCGTGCCGGTGCGCAGCAGGTCGGACAGGTCCAAGAACGAGGTATCCGCGAGATGCTGGAGTCCATAGATGGTCTGCCGCAGGATTGTCTCCATCCGATCGCCCCAGCCCTTCACGGAATCCTTCAGCACGCCGATAAGATTGTCCGCCGAACAACCGATATCCTGACCGGCTGCCCGGCTCATCGGATTCCATAGAGGCACCCACTTCGGATCTCCCGGATCGAAGTAGATCGTCCGAGAGACCGCCTCTTCGGGTATCAGTCTCAAAAGCCGGGCCACCAGGTCACCGTGCGGATCCAGGACAATGACTCCGTGGCCCTGCCGAATGTCGCAGAGGGCCATCGATTCCTGCTCACAGGACTTGCCCGTGCCTGGATCGCCTACGATATGCACGTGCTCCGTGCGCATCTTGGCCGTCAAGCAGATCGTCTGTTCGCGACCGGCGACCGTCGCAACGCCGACGGGAACGCCTTCGGACAGGTCGAGATCCGCTTCCGTAAACGGATCCACGAGATCGAGGGCCGAATCCCATCGTTCGAGCAGTCTGGCCGACGGCACATGGACCAGACCTGCCAGTTCATCCGAATTGACCAGGAAGCCGGGCCGGTAGATGAGGCCGCGCGAGAGCATCTGCCGGATCTCAAGGGGCGAAAGCACCTTGGCATAGTCGGCCTCCGTCAGGGCCAAAAGCGGTCGTCCACCGTGCTGAAAGAGGCTTATCGGCATCGTCAGCGCCTGGAGTTCACTCGTAGCATATGCACTCCCGACGACCGCAATTCGCACGGCGGCAGCGAAGAATGGTTTGTCATTGTGGGCCTTGCTTTCCAGTTTGTCCGCTGTCGGGTTGAGGGCGCCGGAGGGGATCTGTTGAAGGTAGCGCTGCGCGACGGTGAGGTGATTGATCTGCTTGGCGGAATACTCCAGGTCGGTCAGGAGTTGGACGTTCCGATGCCAATCATGTATCGGTGATACAGGCTGGAAGACGACCTGGTACCGCCCGATCGCAGGAGGTGCAAGTCTTGTCAGGGCCGCAATCAAACCCTCGTAGGGGGAATCCTCCAGTTCCTCCGGGCGCGTCAAGAGATGATGGTATGGCGGCTCGGGCAGATAGTCGCGGAGTCTGATCTCATGGGCCGCATGCGTCGACATCCGATCCAACCGCAACCGCGGCTGCAGGGTGACCATACCATGCTCGATCTTGGCCTCAAAAGCCGTCTGCACGATCGGCAGGTCTTCGCGATGACAGCCCAGGCGGAAACAGATCCCATCTCGATTGCCGGTGATCTCGAAGATCAGACGGTACGAAACACCAAAGAGATGCTTGAGGAACGATTCGCAGCGTGCCCATTGGAAGACTCGTTCCGGTGAGATCCAAATCTGCAATCGGACCCATTGCTCGGCCCTGGGCGCATCAGCGTATGTGATGAAGGCGTGTTCGACAGCTTTCGGTTCGGGTGGCCCCAGGCGCATCGGCGCGTACACCGGCTCCAGGGCCACCTGTTGTGGCCAGATCGTCGGATCACAGCCCTTGGCAATCTCAGCGGCCCGCTGGGCCTCAAGCTGCACGGCCAAGGCATAGCAGGGGATCGTGTTGACGATCGCGCTTTGACGAGACCGGATCACGGGCACAGTTCCTCATGGCATAGCGCTACTCTTACCAGAGCCATAGCGGAACCGATATGCCCGTGATTTCAGCGACGCAGCCGTCCACCCTGGGCTTGGAGAACTCTCAGCGGCCGACGCGACGCAGTCGCTGGACGAGCTTGGGATGGTTCTCCAGCACCTTGAAGAACGCGCCCCGGATTCGGGCGGCACTGGCTTCGGTCATCTCCGAGGGCAGGAGATGGCCGTACCTGTCCAGATACTCCGATGCCGCCGCCAGGATCTGATCGGCGCTGTGGGACTGCCAATAGTCGTTCACCCAAGCGGTGATCTCGTTCTTGCTCAGGTCATCGGCGATCCGCATCGCCACGGCCTTGAGCACACCGTAGAGACCCTGCTCATTGCCCGTCCGCGCCATTTCGAACGCAGCCTTCTCGCCGCTGCGGCCATATATTTTCATCAGAATCGCCACCGCACGCCCCCACTCGAAATCGAACGAACTGCGTACAGGACTCCGGAGACGGAGGATATGGGATTCCACATGCACGACGAACTCCGCCATACAGGCCGTGAATTCGTCCCAGTCGGTGATCTGGGCGCGGTGCATAGGGAACGAGTTGATCGCCTCGTCGGCCCGGCGAAATGCCGCTTCGATCGTTCGCTCCGGGTCAAGGCCCTCAAGGAGTCGCTCCAAGTCGGTTTTCATGGCAGTACCCATTATAATCGGCGAAAGATCGACGATGTCCGGCGCAGACCCTCCACGTAGGCCTTGACGAGCTCCGTAAAATCATGGGCGTAGCGCTGCGGCTGGTGGGCGACAATCGCATCGGCCAGCATGGGACCGCAGCAGGCGATGAATTGGCGGATGATATCCACCTTGTCGTCCCATGCGTTCGGCGCCACATGCATATCAAACATGGCACCGGTGTATTCCTCCACCGCCTGGGCCTTCAGATTGTCGGCGATGATGTCAAGTGCGACGCGCATGCCGCCGTTGATGCCGTCATGCGCGTCATTGAACGCCGATACGATGGTTCCGCCACCGCGTCTTCGGTACTCGCGTTCCAGAATGTCCTTGGCCTTCGAGTAGGCGTTGGTGTTGGACAATCTCCCTCCTCGCGAGATGCACCTGGTGTGATGGTAGTTGTAGTAGTCGGCGATGACAGCACTGAACTCCTGGAAATCCCGCACCGTGTTCGACGCCAACGGGTACTGCATCCTCGCTTCGTCGTGCTCGATGGCAACCTGGCGGGCCACCTCCCGCTCGTCAAGGGCCGACAATAAACTGTGGATCGCTACCATGGCATTCTCCTTTCGGTCACATGGTTTGTAGCAAGCGTTCTATGGTTCCAACGGATTTCGCATAGGCCCGGGCGATCGGGTCGATGTGCTTGGCGAATCGTTCGGGCGGCTCTTTTCTCAATGCCGGCGGCAGCATCGGCCCCAGGCGCTGCATGGCCCCGCGCGCGAAACGCACCTGCTCGGCACGGTCCATCCCCGTAATGGCCGTATGGAGAAACACGTCGATATACTCGGCCCGCCGCTCGGCCTTGTACCGTTCCGTGACGGCGTCCAGCACGGACCGGATGCCGCCGTCGATTCCCTCCCGGGCCCGGGCCAGCGCCCCTTCCAATCCGCCATGGTCCCGAAAGGTCCGCTCCAGGAGCCCGAGGGCGCCATCGGTGGCCAGTTGAAGGCTCGATGCGGCCATGGCCTCGGGGTGCAGATTCGACTGCAGGTGTACGAAGAAAGACTCGATGACCCCGAGGAATTCGTCGTAGGAGTGGACGATAGACGAGGCCAGGACAAACGAGGCCCGGGCCGAGTCGATGGCACGGTCGAATTTGCGAGCCAGGGCCGCCTCACGGATCTCGGCCGTCACCACATCGAACAGACCGCAGTCCGTTTCCGCCGACGGAGATAGACCGTTCCGTTCGGCCCCGACCCGATCGTCGCCCGAGACCTTGCCCCGCACCGCATCGAACAGAACAGGCACATCGGCCAAGTCATTGGGGCTCGCCAACTGAACCAACGCGACACAGCGGCCGAAATCCAACAGGGGATACGTCAGCTTCAGCCGCCGTATGGCCGGCGGCAGTGCGCAGACCAAACGAAACAGCCGGGCGCCGAAGCCCGGTGGATACTGATGTCGCCGAACGAATGACGTTGTGTACATCTGCAGCCAGCAGGTAGCCCGTTCAGATGCGCCGGCGGAGCAATCCCGTTGAAGCAACTGCCAGAACCGCCGGTCATTGCCATCTCCAAGCAGAGCGATGGCTCGTGCCACAGGCCCCCCGGCCCCATCGGTTTGCCCTGCCGCATGAAAGAAATCACTCTCAAGACCCGCAGCGACCATGGCGTCTTCCGTAAACGCCTCGGCGACCAGTTCGTCAATGCTGCGAACGGCTTTTGCTTCGATGGCATCACAGGCCTTCATAATCGCCGTGATGGCGGCATCCCTCTGACGTGGGGACAAGACGTCCAGAGACCGGTCCGTATCGAGATCACCGTGGAGGAATCGCCTGACCGATCTGTCCGCAATCGCCGCCTCAACCTTGGCCGGGATGGCCCTGACCGCGACGATTTCACCGTGCGTCGAGGCGATATGGCCGGTAGACACGAAATCATCGCGAACGGGCATCTTCAGGGCCGCCGAGAGCATGGCAAGCATCACCGGCAGATCACCGGACAGCCCCGACACCTCGATCCCGAGATCGTGGCAGGCGGCCGCGCCGACGTTGGCCACCGAGATCTCGAACCCCTTGGCTGACACCGACAACCCCTCGCAGATCCGGTCCACGATCGGCAAGACCACGCTGATGATGTGGCTGACGGTCGGTTCGGCGAATTTGACCGGACCTTTGCATACCAGAGGACGATCTGCCCGGCGGGGTTGGGTACGGACCGTCACCGTCGATAAGATCCCTCGGCGGTTGCCTTCCCCGCCGAAGATCAGGGCGATTCTGGCCCGACCAATTGTCTGTGCCGTACCATCCACTCGGGCCACCTCAAGCCGTCCGTTCAATCTCCAACGATCCACTTTCGACGCCGGGAAAAACGCGAAGAACCAGGCCCGCATCCGAGACCTTCAGTTCCCGACTCGGCCGCCGGCGGACCTCGTCGGCCTCCGCCGCCAGGGCGAGTGCTTCGCCTCCAAAGGCCTCTGCCCAGAGCACATCGCCGGCGGTCAGCGTCCCCTCCCAGAGCCCCAAGCCGATATCCAGCCTCAGAACATAATGGCCCGGGTGAATATCGCTCGCAGTCCTGCGACTCCGGGCCGTTTCGAAGGGCAGTTCGGCGATCCGGCGCCCCTCTCGAAGCAGCTGCAGACTGAACGCCCTCGGACGAGAGCCGCACGCCCGAGACAAGGCTTCGCATTCATCTTTGAGCCACGGCGCCGTCTCTATCAGTTGCAAGAGGAAGGTCTCCCAGGGTTTGGCTTGGGTCGGTATGCCCGCGACCATCTCGACCGCTGCCGTTCGAACCCCCTGCTCGTCCAGCAGCCGGCGCCCCATCGAGACCTCCGCCATGAACCGGCAGAAGTTCTGGTAGCCTTCGCTGTAGCCGGGTTCCTGCCCCAGCCGCTCGATCGCCTCGAAGGCCTTCTCAAGGGACTGACGCCGATCCGGGCGCCCCAGGGCGTCGGCCAGAATCGGTACGAAGTACAGGCGGTGATTCATTCGGCCTCTCCTTTGCGTCCATCGACAGCGACGATGACCTGACGAACCCGGTTCCAGACACCGGCCCTGCGGGCAACCGCCACAAAGTCCTCATGGGCGGCCAGGACATGGGCGGTGTTTCGCCATAGATCGGGTATGTGATTCGCCGTCGTGCCGCCGCCATCGCGTCGCCATTGGCCCCCGGCGAATCGACTCAACGTCGCCTTGCTCAGACCGAAATCGGCGGCAATCCGTTCAGCGTGATACCGATCCTCCGCCAATGACTCGAAGATCGTTCGGATCAATTCCTTGAGCCGGATCGCACCCAGGCGGCGAATGGCCGGTCTCTGCTCGTCGATGTTTTCAGCCTTCTCTTCGGCCACGGCGCCGGCCAATCCGACAGAGGAGACCTCCTCGGCCGGTGGCAATGCTTCTGCCACCGACTCGGCGCCTCGGTAACCACCGGCGTCTTTCAACTGGTCCAGGGAAAGAACCCTCCGCCGGGCCAGTAGATGGTCGACGATGGCCTGGACCCGATCCCGCTCGCCCGGACGGGCAGGGTCGGGATCGGGAATGTTCTCGCCCAGCCATCTGCGGCATCGGCTCCCGCTCATCTCGACCGGCAACCACAAGACCAGCGGCCCTGCGTTGACCTTCCACGCATATCGTCGGACCAGCTTGGCCGCTCTACGCGCGCACTCGAGACAGGAAAGATGGAAGTGCCGCGCGACCAATCGCTGGAAGGCCTCGGCCGCCCTGATCTCCGCCTCGATGACGCTCGCTGGCGGTCGTTTCTCGAACTCTCCGGTCATGTGATTGTGAAATGCCCGGTAGTAGTAGCGGCAGTCGGGACCGTCCGAGGCGCCTTGCGGCCCACAGGCGTGCACCTCGGATGGAAGGTCGTGGAATTTCGCCAGCGTCAGGTCATAGGCCTGGTCGACCACCACAGGGTCGCGACCGCACCATTGAAACGTCAAGTCGCAGTCCCTCAGCTCGAGAAGGAACTCGGTCATGAGGACGCATGGGCCCGACCGCAAACCAAAGACCCGACGGTTCTCGTGCACTTCGCGCACGGCCAGTGGGTCGCTTCTCTCGAAGATGTCAAACGCAAGCTGCGTAAGTGGCATCCTATTGTAGCGATGCCGAGCTGACGCCGAACCAGATTCATCTCTCAAGTCTGTGCCGTAGGCCGACATGCTCGGTGTCTCCTGCTTCACCAGTGATCGGTCGTCCTGCTGCAGGCAGGCGCTCGGGGGCATTTTGGGGTGCCAGGCTCTGACGGTGCCATGGAATGGCCGTCCCATCGACAGCATGTTCTCTCAACTCTCCCCGTGGGATCAGGCCGGCCGGCCCTCTCGATCTCCGCCAGCAATGAAACGGCTTCGTCACGACGAGCGAGAAGATACTCGTCCAGATCGCCGGCCAGCCGTCGCGCCTGGGGGATCGCGCCGTTCCCCACCGCAACGTCCATCAGATGACGAGATTCCTGGATCTGCTCCAGGATCCCGGCCACGAAACGTACCGTTCGTTCAGCCGCCACCGATCCGGGATTGTAGCTTCGCGCTTTCTCAAACGACTCCTTCGCTGCCGTCCAATCGCTGCGAGCCAAGGCGTGCAATCCTTGCCACATGGACACGCTGTATTGTGTGGCCTTGGCTTCAAGTTGAATCAGAACAGCGCAAGCAAAAGGATGGTCCCGGTAGCGATTCGCGGCGGCGATCGCCAATGCGATGAGCTCCTCTAAACCAGATGAATCCATCTTCGCCTGGATTGTGGTGTAGATCTGGCCGGCATGCTCAAATAGACCGTTTAATTGTTCTGACATCTCCTGAGCGTCTTCGTGACCCGGGTCCAGCTTCAACAATCGTCGACATCCAGCACGAGCGCAGGTCAACCGACCCTGCTCCACACTCGAACGAATATCGGCCCACAGGGCGGTGACCCGCCTCTCGGAATGGTCCTCCGTCTGATGAGCTTCCATCCCTTCGAGATCATCCAGCAAGTCCGTGATTGTTTCGTATCGCTTTGAAGGGTCCTTTTCCAGGCAGCGGCGAACCACATGCGCCTCTGCCTCAGTCACACCGCCCAGTGCCGGCGCGGGCACGCTGGTGTGCAGCCTGCAGAGGCGCTCGTAATTGCCTCGAAACGGTGGTCGGGCTTTCGGACTGAGGATTTCGTAGATCAAAACCCCTATGCTGTACATATCAGAACGTTCGTCAAGATCCTCGAGGCCGCCCATGAAATACTCCGGGCTCGCGTAGCATGCCGTGCCTACTTCACCGTGTGACCCGGACCACCGTCTGAGGAGAGCCGACGGTGAATCGCCGGCCCTCACAAGTGCCGAGGCACCAAGATCAGCGACCTTCAGCACGCCGCCGACGAACAAGAGGTTGGACGGCTTCAGATCGAGGTGCGCTACTCCGGCCTCATGCAGCGCCGCGACCCCAAGACAGAGTTGGCGAACGAGGACACGACCAAGCCTGCGTCGTGAGGGCCGGTCATCGCGATGTTCTTCCAGCCAGTCTCGTAAGGTGCCGCCATCGGCCCATTCCATCGATAAGACCAGCAGTTCCATGCCACCGTACTGAATCGGGAAGACGTCGTTTACCTTCAATACGTGCTTGTTGTCGTGGACCCGGTCATACATGGCCTTCTCATACTTGAGCCACGCGACGTCCACAGAGCCGGGCTGTACCGTTCTGGCCACCTTGATCGCTACGTCGCGCCCCTGGACCGTGTCGTTCGCCAGGTATACCTCTCCACGGCGGCCCTGGCCCAACTTGCGGCGGATGCAGAACCGCCCCAGTTCTGTGCCTGCGACAAGATTCAGCGCGCTGCCCGAGGGCGATCCCGACGACAGGTAGGGATCGCATTCATCGTGATAGCCACAACAGACGGTGTTCTCTCTTCTCGTCGAGTTAGGGTTCATGATCGGTCCCCTTCCCTTGATTGCGGCGCCACTGAGACTCGGTCCAGAGCCGTCTGAGGGCCTCTGTCACCAGACGCTGGATTTCCCATGGTCGCGCCGATATCCCCTGTAGAGTCTCGGAGCCCTCGAGGACCGAAAGCAACTCGTGATTGCCTGGGGTGACCGAGGTGTCGCGGCCCAAGCCATCGGCATCCAGAAGAAGGACCGGCTTGACGTTGCGTAACCCGTTGCACTGCTCGAATCGCAACGCAATGCGTACGTGCCCCCCATTGTCCTCACAGCAGATGCTAAGATCGATCAAGGGGACCTGCTCGATACGATCCCGCGCGACCCACCAGACGGTTTCGCAGCCGGCCGGCGCCACAGCCACCGGGCCCCTGTTTGCCCGTCTGACTTGCTCGTATCTTGCCAAGAACGCCTCCAACGAGCACTGAGGAGGCAAATTGAGCGGTTCGGACGACGTGATTACCCACATGCCCGAGAGAGTCCGGCCGAGGACCGTGGCGGCCTCGGCGATCAGCAGCAAAGGCACATCCGCTTCCACCACAGAACGCCCGCAGGCGAGCCGGTTCACCGCGTTGGCCAGCCATTCGTGGTCATCGCCGGCGCCACCCCAGGCACGATGAACCGACCAAGCCTCTGAAAGCTGCCATAACGACTTCAGAAGCAAGACATACTGTCTCACGGACGTTTCGGAACGAGGATCATGGCCAAGGAGACCGATCAGCTCCCTGCGCAGGCGCAGTTCATCCAACAATCTGTTCTCCTGGCGAGCCTGCTGGGCTCGCACCCCCAGCGCCAGCCGCTGAAAGCCCAGGGACGTCATCTCGTCGGCCAACCTCTTCACCTTCTCGGCGTGACCGCCTCGGATTGCCTCTTTGGCTTGTGCCTGCAACTGAATGACTTGCGCCACACGACGGGCGTGAGAACGACGCTGCTGCTCCTCCCAAGGGAGGCCCGCGACCACTCGGCAGTCGGTACCAGCAAGGCTGCGAATCAGACGAACGCCACCGTCGGCATACTCGAATAGGGCCGCTGTCCCTTCCCGGTCGATCAAAACTATCGCTCCGGCCGGATGCCCAACCAACCAGCCGCTTACGATAGGATGAGACCACGGGGCCTCAGCCTCCCACTGAGGAGCCCCTCGCAACGGATCCCACATCCTGGCTCGTCGCTCCTCATGCCCGACCGTGAGCACGCCCTGCGGTCCCGGCAGAACCACATAGAATGGCCCTTGATGCGCTTCTACGTATCGGCACCGGGTCTGATCCGGCGCGAGCATACACAGGCGACCATCGCGCGCCGGGTGCAGCACGAGCCCTTCCCGGTGCCAGAATCTCAGATGCACCAGGGCAAGTTTCTCCGGTGGACTCGCCCCGCCAATACACCGTAAAAGACGTCCTGTCGAAAGGGACCAGAACAACAGGTACCCGTCCTGGCTCAGGCCGGCGAGTTCACCATTGGGCAACTTCAAAAGCGAGCAGATGATCCGCCCCTCGGTATCGAGTCGTTCGGGATGATCTGCGGCAGCGGTGCTCCAGAGCAAGCATCGGCCTGCCGTGTCGCTGCTGCACAACCGCGCATCATTGATCCAACACACCGCCAGGATGGGGGCGCCCTGAAGCCATTGGCATGACGGCGGATGAGGCTGTCCCTCGGGCAGCCACTGGCAGGCATGGAGGTCTCCGGTCCGCGTGCCGTAGGCCACCCAGTCCGTACCAGCTTGTACATCCAGAGCGTAGACGCTCTGACCCGCCTTTAGCGTGGTACGCCGTTGGCAGCCGCCGCCGTCTGCTGTCAGGACACCCACGCCCGGCGTCTGCCCACCAAAGCCGAGAAAGACACAATCCATCTCAGGCGACCTCTCACTTGATCCCTGGAGTTGGGGCACTTCCGCGGTCCTTGCGATCAGGACAATCCATCGCGAAAAGTGCCTTCAACTCCTCGTCTGCGTTGGCAGGAACATTCGGCTCAGGCGTGCTCGGTCGATCTGGAATTCCTGGTTGAAGGCCCGGCCACTTGTACGGAATCCTGCCGGGAAACTGCTTGGTGGCCGCTTGCTGCAGAACCTGATCGATGTACTTCATCGTCTCGACGATCTGACTCTTGGCCTGTCGAAAGCGCTTGTAGAGTGCCGCCACCTGGGCCTCCGCCTCACTGAACTGGGCCCGCGGCGCGTCACGATGAATACGATCTTCATGAGCGGAAATCACAACGAGGTTACGACCCAGTTTCGTGATCTGGTCCTCCACGGCCGTGAGGTACTTGTGAGCCTCCGCCAGTAGATCTTGCACCGTGGTGCGAAGCTCTTCGTGTTCGGCGTACATCTGTTCGGCAAACTCACAATCAGAGCTGCCATCCTCGTTGACGTGCGGCAAACGCTCTGTTGCCCGGTGCAACTCCTCGGCCTTCGGCTTCGCCGAAGCCACAAACTGCTCTACTTGCTCGATATGAACTTCCTGTTCCATATGCGCACCTCTTTACCTGTCATTGCCTACGAACGCCGGCAATCCGCCTGCCCTGATCGTCGTTACGCTGCTGACTTTCTTCACGAGCCTCACGGGCGCGCTGCTCGTGATCATTGAGGAACTCCATATCCTCCCGGAGCGCATTCTGTGCCTGCTCCAAGGCACTGCGCGGCCCGTCTCGATGCAACTGGCCGCTGGCCGCAGAGATTCTCTCGACGTCGTCGCCGGCCACATCGGATCGCTCGTGCATCTGGTCCTCATATTCGTGCATCTGATCGTGGATCGCCTCTAGTTCACGGCTATCCTGGTCGAACTCACGTTCACTGGCCTCCTGAGCATGCTCCATGCACTCTGCCACTTGCTCGGCGGCCTCTTCAGTGCCGCCTTCGAGTTCACTCACCACTTGCGCTTCTGTCGTGACATCGTCCACATTCTCCTCGGCTTCGTCACCTTTTTCACGGGCCTCAGTTTGTCCTTGGTCCAGCCGCTCAGAGACTTCAGATCGTCCAATGGTCGCTTTGTGTCTCATTTGTCACCTCCTGGAAGAATGGAATAGACGTTGTGCGTGCCGTCGGCGAGACGTTTTAGAATTTCCAAACAGGCTTTTACGCCAGGCTCAACGGCCGATAGGAAGCGCTTGAGCAATCGCTCGCGGCGAGCATCATGAGCCTTGTGGGCGACGATCCCGGCGTGCCCGTCCAACAGCCAAGGACGACACTCGCTTTGAAAGGATACCAGCGCTTTGTCCAGTTTGGCTTGAAGACGCCGGGCCCGGTTGGCGATCGGCGCAAGATCTTCCCGCCGAAAACTCGCGCGCGATTCGATCAATTTGCTCGCTTTGGTCAGAAGTGCCTTAGTCTCGTTAAAGACAGCCGTGCGATGGTCGTCCAAGCTCTCCAGCGCCCCCTCAAGGCGGTCCAGATCGTCGCGCTGCCAGGCGTCGGTGGCGCTACGGAACCACTTGTCATCGCGCAAATACGGAAGAATGGCTTGGCCAGCCGGGGGAGCCGGGATATTGAATTCCTCTTGCAGATTGCGGGTGCGGATGAGCCTGGCCCGATAGCCACCCTCGGTGTGAAACAGACACAAACCGGGGAACAATTTGCCAATCAGCACCTCCTCCATGGCGCCCGATGCCATGGCGGCAGTGATCGTCTCGCGCTCCTGCCCATCGGCTTGTAGAAACGCTATCTTCGTTCCAGTCTGCTTGACAACTTCCGGCGCGACGGCCGAGGCAAGCTGGTCTACGATGACCAGCGATACCCCCAACGATCGGTACTCCGCCAACATACGACAGATGAGGTCGGACGCGTGTTTCTTGGGGTCGACCTCATTTTCACCCGTGCCGGCGGTATCGTGATTGCGTCCCACGAGATTATGTGCTTCTTCGAGAATGATCACCATACGAATCGGTTTGTCCGGATCGGCCGTTGACTTGATTTGGGCGTTGATACAGGTCAGCAGGAACAAGCTCAGCAAAGACGTCCGCTCGGGCGTCAGACTGGCTAGCTCAATGACGGAATAGCCATTCATCAATTCGTCTATCGTTGGCATACTACGATGGCACTGAAAGATCGCACGAGCCAATCGACGGGTCAGATTACCCAGGCGGGTCTCGATAGCGGCTCCGAGATTCGAGGCGACTTCGCTCGAGTAATTCTTGTCGCGCAGGATGAGTCTCGCTGCGTTGAAGAGGTCCATCATGGTTGGTGGAGACTTGCCTCCCCGCTGCTTGTCGTAGACCCACTCAAGGCTCTGTGCCAACAGCTCCGGCAGCGGCTCGAACATCGGCATCGCCCCCTGGAAACAGCCCACGATGTTCTCGATCCACTCATTGGTGGAGACTCCCTCCCACCGATGCAGAGGATTGAGACGCATCGGGGCGATGCCGTCAAGACCAGGAGTGTAGATCCGTAGCTCTCTGGCCAGGCCGCGCAGCGCCTTGTCGGTACAATCTTTCAAACACTTGAGCACGCGGTAGTCCCGCTTATTGCCAGATTCCAAGACAATGAAGGGAATTCCTCGCGCAAACAGCTGCATGAGCAAGCTGAACACCGCCATCGTCTTGCCCTGTCCCGGTATGCCGCTAATAAAGACGCCTTTCGCCAAGTTGCGAACGAGAAGACCACGAGCCAAGCCCGGGGCATCCTCCAGAACCCTGCTCTGATCGAGGCGGGCATCCTGCCCGAGTATGATGGACTTCTGTTCGTCGGCTACAGGCGGATCGGTGGAAGTGGCAATGCACCGGGTTGTCCCAAACGACGCGTGCGGGAGCTTGACAGCGCCGAGCAATTCATCCGCCGGAGCCATGGTCCCCAGCGGGGCCAACTGGCGGAAGCGCGGATCCTGCCAATCGGTCAATAGGCATTCGGATATCGGCAGTGGAACGACCCGCAGTGTTTCTCGATCGAGCGAGAGACGCTTGAACCACGGATCGCCGGCCTTCGTGGTGACCAACTGGTAACTCCCGCCGGCAAAGGCCGAATCCGCCAGCACCGACGCGACCAACGTGGCCGTATCGGCCTCCGGCGCAAAGACACGCAGGTGAAAGGTCAGCTGGGGCTCCAGCAAAGCCTCATGATTGCGTTGTTCTGTCCGCAGAATAGAATCCACCAAAGGGTCGCGCCGGCGCAGCGGCGGCGGACTGGCGCCGGATTCGGTCGCGGCGAACCAGCTCTTGACCGGTATCTCTTCGTCACTATCCCAAGAACGATTGATCAGTTGCAGGTGGGCAATGTAGGCCAAATGCCTCTGAACGACATCGGAGCTGCCTACCGGCTCGACGCACATCTCAATGAGGACGGGGCATTCAAGGCGGTCAAGAACGGCATCGAGCCGCAAGTCATCACGGTTGCGGCGCGGCTCAAAAGAAATAAGGGTGAAATAGCCTGTAAGGGCCCGCGCATTGAACTCACCGGTGATGGTCGCCGGCACAATCATCTGCCGACGCACAATGTCGCATGCTGCCTTGAAGGGGTGCCAATCGACAGGACACTCACTGATCGGTTGCAGTGAGTGGAACCGCTTCAACGGGCCGCCTTCCAGCAGCAGCCGCAAGACAGCCGAATCCTTATGGGACTGCCCCATCACAAATAGCCGGAGGCGCTCCCAAGATCCAATGCCTCTACCCGCCGGGCGGTAGTAGAATCGCAGCGCCAAGGAAGCGGATCCCGGGTCAAAGGCCGCCAGCGTCCGCAGGATGAGGCCGGCATCCGCTTCAATAGCACCCGAGGGGTCACCCTGCGCTCTCATCTGTACACTCGGATCCGTTATATCCGGCAGCGTCGGTACTCCATATATTAGTCGATTACCCATGGGCTCATGCTCCGTGAAGGTGTCGCACGAAAGATCACAACTGTCGTTACACGATAAGGTCGCCTTCGCTGGGCTCACCACAGCAGGGACATCCAGGTTCTCGCTCGCGAGCGATAGGGTACCAGCAGAGGATCCGTGGTCCCTCACCGCCAGATCCTAATGGCTTGAGGTTCTCGTAGTCAGTTCCCGGTTCGCGACGGTTCAGCCAAAGCCACCAGGGGGCGGTCAGTTCCTCGTCCGATGAACGCAACGCGGCCGATCTGCCCCTTAACAGGTGCTGGATCGTCAGCTTCACGACCATCTGGTTCAGAGGGGCAATGTCGTTCGATAGTCCCGGAGTCGGCTCAACGGGCCGATCCGAGTACGCATAGAGCGCGGCGGCCTGCGGACTGGCGATCTCTCGGTCGTGTGCGATCTGAGGACTTCCCATCACGAAGCACTGGTAGCACAAAGTCTCTTGCGGCCGAACGAACAGGATTTGCCCTCCGTAGGCCCGGTGAAATGCTCCGGCCATGAGATAGGGCTTACCTTCGTCCACGCACACCATGTTCCAGATCAGCCGGCCCTCGTGGTTGTCCAGAGCACAGATGCCAAGATCCATACGCCGCACGAGACTGCGCAGCCGGTCTACCGTATCCCACGTGATCCTGAATTCGTGAGTCTCCACATCGGCGTAGGGGTTCTTGCCCCGGATCTTGTCGGCCATGACGTTCGTTTTGAGCCTTCCGACATCCCACAGGCTCGCCACATGACGCACGAGGTTGGCAACCTCAACACGATCGTCATCGACCAGGATCTGCCCCAATCCGAGTGAGGCCAGTTCAAGTGAAACCTTCGACCCAACCGAGCCAATGCCGGCGACGACAACACACGCACCGGCCAGTACATCCGTTTCCAGCAATCCACGCGTCCGCGAGTAGAGTTGCTCGCGAACCGGAAGGATACAAACCCGCCGCTCGTGCCACTGATCCTCATGCCGTGCGTAACCAATGACCTTCCAGGTGCGCCCGTCGGCCTCGAATTCGACACCAGCGGCACCGGAAATCGAGGCCGTCATGAGCAGGATCCGGACCTGATCGTCGAGGCGACCCAGCGACTTCACATCGCAGGCATCGCCATCGGCCAACACACAGAGGGCACCGGGAACCGTGCCCACCATACTACCCGCCGGGCACTGCGTGTGCACATCACCGTCATCCCAGCGATAAAACAATACCCGCTCGCTGGAGGACCGACGAATGCTGTCCCGTAGTGTGTGATCATACACGTTGATCATAATCCAGACCTCCTTCTACGAATGCCCCAGGTCCGACTGGGCCACATCAAGATGCGGCCTGTCAGGGTCCGGGTTCACTCCAGAGCGGATCCGCTTGGACTCGGGATCCCAATACAGGCCCGTTCCGGCGGCGTCTCCTGTTTCCTTCGCGTTGATGATGTTGTCGAGTCTTCCGCGCTCAAATATAGACATGGCGCACACCCCTTTCTCGATCGGTAGTCTGCTCTACGTGCGTGTCGCCCTGGCTCACGGCCATACCAGGTCACCTGCATCCGCTTCGCGCTTGAGTGTCGCGAATACCCTGCGATAGGCGGAGGCGCTCGCGCACGCTTGCGTGTGCGTATCACTGGGCAAACACATCGATCCGTCATCGGGCCCATCATGGCCATCCGTTCCAATTGCCCGCAGTTCGTTCCCTAGCCTGCCCTTGCCTTCTGCTTGAGGTATGTCAGGCAGGTATCGATATCATCGCCGCAGCGAAGATGCATGGCATATGCTTCAAGCCACAAGATCCCCATCCACAAGACCTGAATCAGGGGAACCGAAGCGTCCCAATTATCCAGATGACAGATCTTACAGCAACCGCCGTGTCCGGTGCCAAGGACGTGAAACCCGTGCGAATATCCCTCGTCGTTGATTCGCTCCCGACCACCCTGTTTCCAGAGAGTCACTGGAGAGGTGACAAAGAGGCTGGGTTTCTGATGGGGGAAGTGTGGCGGGATATCCAAGCGCAACTGGTAGCTGGTAACACTACCATTTGGTGATACCCAACCGGTGACATAGAGGCCCCTGTCGTCGTCGTGGAACATGAAATCCCGGAAGCACTCAGCCACGAGATGCAGTTCCAGCCAGGCACGCTCAGGATCCTGTGTTATGTGTTTCGCAAGCATCGCTAATCTCCTTCGATGGAGGAACGTTGGCAGCTGATTTGAGGCCATCGACATCCCTGCGGTCAACACATCCGCGGCTGTAACGATTGCCCTTCTGCACGCCGTGGCCGCGTTTGATCCACGCAAGGGCGTATCTGCAGATGCGGTTGAGCGGCCGCCGCGCAGCGAGGCCCATCAAGTTCGGCGGCAGGTCATAGGCCGGTTCCACGTTGCGACAATGCAGAGCGACGCTCTCGATCCTCAGCTCGGGTGTCCGCGCGTAATGAATGGTCAGGCCATGTTCGCCCGACAACTGCACGGAGACTGAGATCGCGTCATTCTCCCCCTCAACGCCCAAGCTTTCCTGGAGAGCCTCTGGCAGTTCCCTACATTGCCTGGACAACTCCTCGACGTCTGGTTCCGGTTCAATGTCACCGCTGTCCATACCGGTGTATGCGTCGTAGACAATGTGCGACAACGGAAAGTACAGTCCGTCCTCGCCCAGCGCCTCGATCGGAATCTCCCTGCGATGAGCCAGCGCCAGCCGTAAGGGACTGATGCCGGGCAACACCAGCAGTTGAGTTCTGACGTAGCTGCCCTGTTGGGGATCGAGATAACTGTAGGCGTTAAGGCGAATCCGCTGCAGCGGCGTCACACTGCGGCTGAACGACCACAACGGACGCTCGACGACGGCCTCGGCCGTTGTGATGATTTCACACCAGCGACAGAATCGATTCCGTCTGGTAAGGCTCATTGTGGATCGGGTATCTGCGCTGCTGGGCTGATCCAGGCCCAGAATGTGGTGATCATGGCCCCAACCCAAGCACGCACAGCCATAGCATTCCGACAAGTGTTTGTAGTTGTGCCTGAAGAAAGACAAGTCCCCCACATAGCGTGTAGGCGAGCGTGCTGAGCCGGGGCCCGATACGGTGACAAGATGGATGAACTGACGCCCGCCACGGGTGTAGTAGCCCCACAAATCAAACCCATCCTCGCAGCCGTCGGGACGACACGACCGCGAGGCCATGACCCGCAATTCGGATTCGAAGGTAATGAGGCGGCAATGCGCTGCGGGAACAACCATGGTAGACCTCCTTTCGCTTTGAATGCCATTGCTTTTTGACGTGGAAATCCAATCGCAGAATGCCCCTCCGCGCTCGCTGGCAAGGAATAGGATCAAGAGAACTGTGAACCCGGCGACCCCGGGCTTGCGATGGGCTGACTGGATGAAGCTGCCGTGCCGCATATGTGGCCTCCAGTGCCGATGCCGATCCTGAACTTTCAATACACAGAGGACGAATGCCTCTCTGTTCTTAGGAGTTTATCATAAGCCATGGATGTAATACAACCTTTATTTTCTATAACCCATTATTTTATAAGGCTTTATAATTATCCGGATTATGTAATTACACTTTTGTATTTACACAAATCCTTGACAAAATCTCCCATTTGTCCGATCATTGTCTTTGACTGGTATTGGCAAAGGACGCCGCATGGACGAAGGAGGCCAAGGTGCAGAGGTGGGCATCCTAACGGACGTGCTCGCCTGGCTGGAACCCAAGCTGGCCCGCATCGCACCTGGAACCGTCCGGTATCTGAATCTGCTCGAGATTGTTCGCGCCTTGCTGGCCGTGCAGGCCGACCAGAAAACCCTCTCTTTGTCCTATGACCAGTTCAGACTGCACTGCAAAACTCATAAGCCTCGACGCAAGGTCGCTCCAGCAAGCTTCATCCGGGAGTGCTCCAATCTCACCACTTGGCTATTGGCCCCTGCCTGCCATCGATTGGATCTGCCAAACTTGGCGATTCAGATAGAGCCCAATTCGCGCAACACCGGGGATCCGCTTGCCGTCATCACTCTGACACCCATCCGTCCGAGCAAAAAGACAACCCTTAAGCGGCTCAACCCACAACTCGATGACGAGCAGTGGCTCCGCCATGCTATTCTTCAACTGGACAGACAACCAGGCAAAGCGTTGCTGGGTCGCTCGGCCGTCGAGGTGGACAATGTCGCATACGGACTGCCCCCAAAGTGCGAAGCCACCGAGCCAATGAGGTTTCCTGAAACAAGGCCAGAGGATCACAACGTTTCAGTGACATCCGAACTGGCCGCCGGCCCGCCACCCCCTCTCGCCAGTGTGGAGCCCTGGGAAGTCACTCTCGTGCACTGCCACCTCCGCTACGACCCCTCGTCTCCGTCTGATGATATGGTGCGCATCCGACGTGCATATCACGATCTTTTTGATGCAATCATTGCAGAGTACGGAGGGTATTGTCCCGGAGGACTGGATATCGTATTCGGATACCATGATAGTTCCTTCATGCATCCCCATGTCGCTGCCCAAGCCGCATGCCAGCTGGTTCGACTGGCCCATTTCCTCAGTACAAAGGAGCAGTCTGTCGTCTGCTCCCTCGTCATTCATACCGGCCGGATCGAGAAGGCCTCGGACAAACTTCGTTTGGACAGCATCGGTCTTCGAACGGCCATGGACCCCCTCGTACAGCATCAAGCCGACATGGGGTTTCCTGGTCAGGTGCTACTGACCCCACAGACGCATGGCTGTGTGGCAGATCTTTTCGAATGTCACCCCATTTCATTTGAAACCAAGAGGTTCGGAAGCACCGAGCAACATTCGGCCTACGAGGTGATACAAGAACACGACCAGCATCGAGTCTACATCCCTGGCTCAATGCACCGCGTTCCCCTGGTCGGGCGAGACCAGGAACTGGACGTCCTAATAAAATCATGGCAAGTGGCGGCGTCCGGAAGGCCCAAGACTGTATGGATTGGCGGCCCTGTTGGCATCGGCAAGTCCCGCCTGATCGGCGAGTTTCTGACACGGACCGCAATCGCCACTCCTAACCTGCTCATCTGCCAGGGCTGGGACTATCGTCAGAAATCAGCATTTTACCCCTTGGCAGAGATGCTGCGCAACCGTCTCCAGCTAGATCGATTCCATGACATTCGCGAAAGGCGCAAGCGCATCCGCCGATTCGCAAAGGAAGTTGGCATTTCACGAGAACCCGCCGAGGGCATACTGGACGACCTTATCGCTGGCGCCCACATCAATCCATTAGCTGCCGATGCAGATAACGCACGTCCTTCTATCGCCATAGATGAAACTGCTGCCTATTGTGCGAAGATCCTTGACGTACTTGAACCAATGATTTGCAGGGCAGCTCGGACCGAACCCATCCTGTTGCTCGCCGAAGATTTGCACTGGGCGGACTCCTATACACGCCAATTACTGTATGCGTTCATCGAGAGAGTGCGAAAGGTTTCGCACCCCTGTCGTCTCATGTTGATTGTCAGCTACCGGGGAAGGCCGTTTATCAAAACAACCCGCCCGGATGATCTCAATGTTGCATTGTCGCTGGGACCGCTGGACGATGAGGCAAGTCGCCGGTTAGTACAATGCATCTGCCGTGCACAAAGCGTTGAGATCGATGACGAGAGAACGCAGGAGACCTTGACGTATGCCGAGGGTGTTCCAGATGTGCTACACGAGACACTCGTCGGGAAACAAGGGCGAATCTCCTGGTTTAAAAAGGTCATGGCCGAAAGCGAGAACCGCAGCCCTAATAGCAGAGGCCTTGAGACAAAATATGTGGCGCAGAAAGCCGCGATTCTCGGGGTCTCGTTTTCCCGCCGCGAGCTCACCATCACAATTGATGGAGATCCGCAAGCCGTGGGACTTTCGCCCGACCTTGACGTGCATCTGGAGTATCTGCTGGCCACCCAACTGCTTCATCGCGTCGGCTGCCCGACCCAGCAGAAATATCGCTTTGCACACGATCATATTCGTGATTGTATCCGGCAATCCATGTCGCGTATAGACCGGGAAAGGCTGCACGGAATTGCGGCTGATACGCTGCGACAGCATATTCCAGGCCTTGCACAAAAAGCACCCGAGATCCTGGCTACCCATTATCTTAAGGCGGGCCCTGGCAGAGATCGAGAAGCCATAAAGTGGTTGCACCGGGCTGCCAGAAACGCCCTGCACGATTCGCTCAATGCCGATGCGATCGCTAAACTGGAGCGCGCTCTCGATCTGTCACGACACGCAAAGCCTCCTCTCAGCGTAAAGACAAAAATAGAGCTCCTCCTTGATGTGGCCCGGGCCTACGCCGCCATGTACGGCTCTGCTGGCCGAATGGTGCGGCAATCATATGCACGTGCCGAACGAATAATAGGTCGAGCCGCAAATCCTCTGCTGGAGTTCCGTACCCACTGGGGCCTGTGGCTTGTGCGTTTTATTCACGGCGAGTTGCGCAGAGCTCGTGGAATCGCTACAGGGCTTCTCCGGCACCCTGCTTGTCGTGACCACCCAATCTGTCGATTAGAAGCTCACCACGCAATGTGGGACACCCTCTTTCATCTAGGAGACCTAAGAACTGCAATTGCCTATCATCTTGATGGGATGACGATGATGGCCATCGGACCGCTGAAAAGGCAACGGTACGACTATTCCAGATTTGCCGGACATCATGCCCCACACGTTTGCTGCCTGTCCCGCGCCGCTCTCTCCCTTTGGTTGTCGGGCTTCCTTGATCAGGCGCGCGACGCCAGCCTCGCCGGCGTGCAACTCGCCGAAGACCTCAACTGTGTACACAGCCTTGCTCACGCTTGCGCCTACGCCGCATTCACGTCGATCCTGGCCAGGGAACCAGAACAAGCGATGCCCAATGCACAAAAGGCCGTCTCCATTGCGACCGAATCTGGCCTTCCACAATGCCGAACCATGGCGGAAGTGCTGCGCTGCATCGCCCAGTCTTATGCGGCCCGGCCTATAGGTGCCATAGAGCCTCTTGAAGAAGCCGTACGAAAATGGGAAGTGACGGGCACCAAGATTCTCAATACTTTTTGGCGTGCCCAAGCCGCCGAAATCTGCCTGGCGGCTCGCGCTTTCCAGAGAGGACTACAGCACGTCGCGGTTGGTCTCAAGATGATGGAGCAGACTGGCGAACGCTTCTACGCTCCAGAGTTGTATCGATTAAAAGGAGAACTATTGCTCGCCGATTCTCCAGATGCCAGTCGGTCGGCTGAACCGTGCTTTCATAAGGCCGTGGAGCAAGCGAAACAGCTCGATGCACGACTGCTTACCCTTAGAGCTCTCATGAGTCTCGACCGGTTCCTACAGATGCGGGAGGGAAGCCCGAAGAAAAGACGTGATGCCCTCAGAGACCTTAAGCAGCTTCACCAAAGCTTCTCACAGGGTCTTGATACGCCGGACTTACGTGCCGTCCAGGTCTTCCTCAATCAGTCATCATGAAACCCCCGTCGATGACCTGTCCCCCAGTGCGCCAACGGCACTTTCACGACTGCGGCATCGCAGTGCGACGCTGCCTGATCTCTGTGAATCGCAGCAACATGCTGTCCTTCTCCCTCTGGCCTGCCGCCGGTTGACGAAGCCCTTGGCAACGGTAAGCCAATTGCCTCAACGCGGCTTCGAACCGCGAAGATAGCTTCCACCCGTGCTGCCCCCCATACCGACTGTTCAAATAACTCACATGTTCAATGAGTCCGATCCGCGAGAGTTTCGCTCGGGCCCGCTGCAACACTCGGCGCGAGATACCGTACTTGGATTCCAGAAAGCCGAGGTTGGGCACTATGGAATCGCCCCACTTTAACTCGAAGTATATACACGCTGCGGCGTGCTGCTGGTTCCGACTGCCAGGGAAGAGAATCTCGATCAGCTCAGTGAAATCTGAGAGCTGGCGGATTCGCCTGTGATGAAATTCGATTTTCGTAGGTTCTGCCAATGTGTATTCTCACCCCGGCCTATTGCTTAAGAATATGGCCTTCGACGCGGGACCTCGGTGTCGAGGCCTTGTTAAAAAAGAAGACCACCTTTTTATGTTTTTCGGCTTGCACCAGAATCGCGGTCATCATGGGCTGGGCGCACACACGAAGGCAGGTTGAGCGGGAAGACCGGTTGTTCCGATGGTTATTCCTATAGGGTTCGACGAGAGCGATTCGGAGGGTAAATTACTTGTCATTTGAGCGCCTGGGGAGAACCCTGTCGCACCGCACGATCAGCGACGAGAGCACGCGAAAAACGCCCCAAAAACGCCGTTTGGGATGACCGCAAAAAGTAGCGAGCGACCCTTGATGTTACCCTAACAACGCCGATTTCTTGTAGCACGGCTTCAATGACCGTTGGCCCATTGACCCACGGATAGGTGGTCCGTCGCCCCACCAATCGGCCCGCAGCACAAAGGAAGGTACACTGAGTCGATCGGTTTCAAATGGGTGGAGTCGTCTGTTCTACATAGTTCCTGTTGCGGAAAGGTTGCGGGTTGAAAAGAACGGACGCGTCGGTCTTTCCGTAAAGGTCTGAAACAACACAGAAAGGAGTGCCGATGCGTCGCGTTTTCGATGAACAAATCTACCTGAATT
>Ga0334890_1001413_pt1 | contig 32102 bp, 22 predicted proteins | sample GraSluR1_MG_3_FD_207220 | JGI IMG/M metagenome (GOLD analysis project Ga0334890, IMG submission 207220) | Sludge microbial communities from methane-producing bioreactor in Wageningen University, Netherlands - Granular Sludge_31_08-R1 | ecosystem: Engineered > Bioreactor > Anaerobic >... | reverse complement strand
GCCCGGCTTTCGTTGGCGATGCTGATCAAGATGTGGGGATACTCCGAGGCGATGGCCAGCAGGTGGTCCACGTAGCGCTTCTGCAGGTCGAGGACCGGCTTGATACTGCGGCGGGATGGAATCGTGCTGTAGAAGGGAGCGTCGCAAACACTGGTTGTGGCAGGTAGCACGCTTTCGCCGTAGTTGACGTTGTTGCGAGGGTTAAACGGATGCGCGTTCCAGCCGGCGCCTGCTCCGGGATCGTATGCCCCGCCCGGCCCGCGCGTGACGGACCAATCGTCCCAAACCTCCAGAGAGACGACGATCCGATGGCGAAGTGCCGCCGTCAGGAAGGCCCGCAGCCGCTTGTCCCATGCCGGCTCGAACCGCTCCAGATCGTATCGTCCGTCGGCGAGTTTGGCCCACGGCTGCGACACCTCCCTGACCTCACCGTCGTGCATGTGGTTCATCGGATCGTAAGGAAGGCACCGGACGAACCCGCAGACGTGCGGACTGCCGATCTCGGCGATTACGCCGGCGAGGCGGTCCAACTGCTCTTCGAAATCGACGGTCCCCGGCCGACTGATAGGAGTCCAGCTATGATAGCTGGTCGCTCCCAATGGAAAAATCGGTGTATCGCCCCACGCCAGATAGTGCGGGTTCTCCGGCCACGGGCGGATGCGACCAATGTTCGCGGCCTGCGCCACGCTGCCGGCCCAGAACGCCGCCAGTGTCAATGCCGCGGCCGTGCTGAGGCGTCTCATTCTGTGTTTCCTCTTCAACATGTCTGCATCTCCTTCAGATGATCGGGGGCAGGCCTCCGTGCTCGATGAGGCCGATGTACTTGCCGCCCTGGCCGAACAGCGCGTTCCAGGGCCCCTGACTTTGGGGGCGTTGCGGATACGGCGCGAAACCTCGCCCCTGGCGTTTCCAGGCCGCTCCGAGCAGGCCGTCCTGCGGAGCGAACCGGTGTGCGATGGCCGCCGGGACGACGTCGTGATAGAAGCGATCCAAGGCAAGCGGTTCACCACGGTTCCTGCGGCCCCACTCGTCATTCACATATCGACTCATTGCCCACGCGTAGAAGTGCAGGTTCTTCCTGGGGAATCCGTTGATGCCGAGCACCTCATTCGGAGAGCCCTCGGTGCCCTCGTGCCCTTCTGTGGTGCCGTAGTCCCACACGGTCATGTCTCCACGCCGGGCATGGTAGGTGGCGATTTCGATCAATCCCATCAGTACGTTGGCCGAATACAGCCAGCCCTGCTGCGGGGACGCGGTCGCGTGACGGTTACGGTCGCCCCGCTCGAAGTCGCCTTGTGCTCCTTGCGGATACACGCTGAACCGCAGCACTTCCTCGACGAACAACCGGCTGTGGTCGACGAGCTGGTCTACAGACAGGAGTCCGTACCGTGGCCCTCCTGACGCAGGGGCCTGGAAGTCGAAATGCTTGATGTAGTTCGCCGCCAGGCTGGCGCCGGCCATTACGGTGGAATGGCGATTGGAGTAGGCCGTCGCGGCATATCCGATGCCCGGCCCCCCATCGTAACTCTGGCGAAAGCCGTCGGGCGGGGTTCGGAACGATGCGCCGATCCTCGTGTAGTCCCGATTCAGGCGGCTGCGAAGGTGCTTGCCGTACGTCTCGTTGTGCAGCCACAGGAAGGACCAATTGGCGTAATCGTACAGCCAGCGATCGAATCGCGCGTTTTCGTCGTTGGTGAATGCATCGCGTCCGAGCATGTCGCGGGCCTTGATGACTCGGGTCATCCATTCGGCGAACGCAAAGATCGGACTCGGCACGAAGCCGGGATAGTCGTCGGTGTAATTGGTGTCGTTGCTGAAATCCAGCGTGGGGTCGGCCGCGTGGGCCAGCAGGAACGCTTTGACCTGCTGGAACAGCGCATTGCGCCTCGGATGGTCCGCCTGGGTCATGCAGATCCACGCGGCATGCATCGGACGTGCGTACCGTGTGCTGTGCGGGGGAGAGGGATCGCCGGCCGAATACGGCAGGTCCGGCTGGCTCCAGTACGATTCGCGTGGATTGTCCAGGAACTCGGCCGCCAACGGCTTGGACCGCTCGCCATCGTTCGGAGACCAAGGCCCGCCGTGGCCGGCGTCGCCCCTTGTGTGGAAGGGACCGGCGCCTCCCATTCGCGAACGATAGATCTCAATCTCCGCGTCGTTGTAGAGCAACCTCGTTCCGGTGCGCGATGGGGCTTGCGCGCCGGGGGCGAGTCCGGCGGCGAACAGGCCCATGCCCGCGCCGACGGCGGCTGCCCCTTGAGATAGAAACGTCCGACGCGTCATTGCGACGTCGGCGGTTGTAGACTGCGCGTGCTGCAACATAGCGTCCTCCAGAGTCCTCCTCGTTGTACCGGCCGGCCGCCTGAGTCTATTCCACGATTCTGAGCAGGGCGACGTGCGGCCTGTTGTCGGGCGTCTGCAATCGCACCTTGGCCTTGTGTATCCATTGCGGGTTGAAGTAGTCCGATTCGACCTGTAGCGTCGTTTCATCGGACCATTGTCCACGTTCGATATCCAGCCATCGCAACGTCATGGCGTCCGCAAACACCCACGGGTCCAGCTCGATGGCATGGCGGCCGTCGGGCAAGTAGATGGCGTACTGCCGCCCGATCTCAGCCAGGCAATAGGCCTCGCCCGAGATGTCGAGCGGCGTCAACAGGTCGTTGTGCGGCGCGCACGAAAAGACGTCCAGTTCTTTCAACAACATGCGCATGGCCTTTAACTGAGCCTGCGCCATTGGGCTCAATCCGATCCCCCACCGATCGTCGGCCGGGCGATGGAAGCGCATTGAAGCGCAGCCGGCGAAGAGGTTCCGCCAGAGTCGTCGCACCGCCTCCCGGCCGTCGCCCGCCGAGTAATTGGCGCCCTCGCCGACGCCATAGATCTTCACGTTGTTCATCGGCATCGGTCGGGTGGCCAGCTTCGCACGCCACTTCATGATATTCTCCCAGTGCGCGTGGCCGCGCCCGCCCATCGAGTCCTGGTTGTTCTGGGAGATCTCCACGAACGAGTAGAGGTCCGGATGCGTGAGAACATGACGCACCGTGACCCACGGACGCATGTGCATGCTGGTGACGTGGATCGTCTTGCCCTCTTCCTTTGCCCGGCGGTGGAGGAACCCGGCCCAGTGGTTCTCCCACTCGACGCCCGTCCAGCTCTCGTTGTTGATGTTGTACAGGACGTGCGGGTAGTCGAGCGTAACAGATGTCAACTGCTGGATGAAGCGCTCCTGGTGACGCAGAATCTCACGGTTGTGCTGTTTGACGGCGGCGTAGAAATCGTCGCGGGTTCGGATCACCTCGGCGCCGTAGTTGCGATTGTTGTCGGGGTTCCACGGATGCGATCGCCAGTACCCTCCGCCGTGGTCGTGCTGATCCCAGAGCGTCAGTTGCACGATGATCTCTCGCTCGCGCGTCTCGTCGAGGAAGAAGCGCAGGCGACTCCAATACTCGTCGTTCCATTGGCGCAGATCGTACCGGTCTTCGTCGGTACGCCGGAACGCGTAGACGTTGCCCTCGTCGCGGTCGGACATCGTGTTGCGGAGATAATTGCCGCCCACGGAAACAAGAAGGTCGAGATGATCGGTCAGTTGCGTTCCCGTCCACTGAAACGGATTGTCCTCGTCACTGGCCCCCAGCAGCACGACGGCGTCGCCCCCATATTGCCAGTAGAAGGGGTTTTTCGGATAGGGCTGGATGCACTCGGTGTCAGCGTGTGCAACTGCGCCTGCCGCCAAGACCAGCATCATCGTCCACCCGACAAATATGCCGAAACGCGAGTTCGTCTGTCGCACGGGGTGTTCGTTCATGCTCTTTGCTCCCATCAAATGTGATTCAATCGCCGTTTTTCAGGCGCTCCGTGGCGCATTGATGCGTAGCCGGTCACCGGGTTTCTATTCGATCACGCGTATGAGGGCGATGTACGAGCGGTGGTTCGCCGGGGCCAGGGTGAGAATCCGCTGGGGGCCCCACCAGGAGGTGCCATCGTACTGGTCCCACTGCGGCTCCACGATTTGCTCTTGGCCCCAGGACAACGCGGCGATGTCGAACCAGCGCACGGACACCTTCTTGACGTAGACCCACGGATCGAGGTGAACCGTGGCCCTGCCGCCGGGGAAATAGACGGCATACGCTTTGCCGATCTCGGCCATACAATAGGAATCGACCGAGTTGCCCACGGTGGAGAATGCTTCGTAAGGTTCTGCATGGAAAACGTCAAACTCATCGAGGAACATGTTCACGGCCCGGAGGGTATGCTGCGCTCTTTCGGAAAGCCCGATGCCCCAACCCCATCGGCCCCCGTCGCGCAGGGCCGGACGGTGGAACCGCGTCGAGGCGGCGCCGCCGAAGATGTTTCTCCAGAATCGCTCAACCGCCTCCTTTTCGCTGCCTGCGGCGGTGTTGAGCCCCACGCCCTGACCATACACTTTGACGTTGTTGATCGGCATGGGACCCTTGTCGCTCAGAGCGATCATTTTCCGCCAGGAGAGAAGGTTGTCCCAGTGTTTCTTGCCCACCGGGCCCAGAGCGTCCTGATTGTTCTGAGAGACCTCGGCGAACGAGTAGATGTCGCTGTAGGTCATGGCGTGCCGAACCGAAGTCCCGGGCGCGAACTGCATGCTCGTGACATGAATCTCCTTGCCGGCTCGCTTGGCGGCTTCTTTGATGTAGGTCGCCCAGTAGTTCTCCCATTCGGCTCCCAGACTGCTCTCATTGTTGATGTTGTACAACACGTGATCGTACTGCAGCGCAATGGACATTAGCTTGTCGATGTATCGGTGCTGATAGTCCAACACCGGCTGGTTCTTGCGCCGGAGCGAACCGCCATAGAAGTCCGCCGCGTCCTTGATCGTGTCGGGTTTCCAGTTGACATTGTTGTCGGGATTCAAGGGATGAACGGCGAAACGGCCATATACACCGGCCCCGGACAGATCGAACCAGTCCCACAACGTCAGTTGAACGATGATCTGGCGCTTGTGTGTCTCGTCGAGGAAGAAGCGCAGCCGCTCCCAATAGGCGTCGTTCCATTGGTCGAGATCGTAGCGGCCGTCGTCCAGTCGTTTGGCCGCGAAGATATCCCCCTCGTTGCGGTCGGACATGGTGTTGCGAACATAGTTTCCGCCCATCGACTGCATGAGGTCGAGGTGTTCCGTCAGTTGTGTCCCCGTCCACTGCCAGAGGTTGTCTTTGTCGCTGGCTCCGATGAGCATGATGGGTTTGCCCTTGTATTGCCAGTAGAACGGATTCCCGGAATACGGCTGGATATGATCCCCCTCGCTCGCCTGCGCCGGGACAATCCCCCAGGACATCGCCAGCACCAGCACAACGGCCATTCCAGTTCGGTGGGTACGGTAGTTTCCTGAAAACATCTCTTGATCTCCTTCCGAAAGTAACGATGGTTAACGGGCCAGCACGAGCACGGCCCAGTGTCCCTTGCCGGGTGTCCTCAATTCCAGTGTTCCGCCACCATCGATGGTTCGCGGTTCCTGCCAGGCGCTGCGGTCGATATCCAGCCAGCGGAGTTGGAGCGCTCCCTCAGCGGCGGAGAGATCGAGTTTTACCTGCCCGCCATTGGGAAAATAGACCGCGTACTGTTTGCCGGTCTCCGCCAGACAGTATGCCTCGTTTGGGGACCGTTCGCTCAGCAGGTCGTTTCGCGGTTCGGAAACAAAAAGACCCATCGCATCATCGAGCATCCTCGTGCTGCGGATAACAGCCTGAGCGCGCGGACTGAGACCCAACCCCCACTCCGTAGCGGCTTCGTAGGCGGCCGGCCCGTGGAGCGGCCAGGGGCGGTGGAAGCGGGCACTGGCCCCACCGGCAAAGATGACGCGTAAGAAGCGGGCCACGGACTCTTCTTCGCCCCCCCGAATGCTATAGATCTTGGTCGTGTTTATGGGACGCGGATTTGAGGCGATATGTCGGCGAACGTGGAGGAGGCGGTCGTAGTGTGCCTGGCCTTGCTGAGTACTGGTTTGCGAGACATCGAGGAAGGTGAAACGTTGCGGATTGTCATAGATGTGGTGGTGGTCGGGCCGGCGGATATCTTCGTTGCGGCGCATGTCGGTGACGAAGACCGTCCGTCCGACCTCACGGGCACGGCGCTGAATGTGGTCCGCCCAGTAATCGCCGAAGGCAAGCTCTTCACCCGTCTCGTTGTGGATGCAATAGAGAACATGGGGATAGTCCAGAGAGATCGAGAGCATTTTGTCGACGAAGCCCCGCTGATAGTGGAGGACCCGCTTGTTGTGCGACAACGCCGGCACGCTGAACCAGAAGGGGTGCTGACTGGGTGTGGGGCCGGGAGCGTAATTCACCGCGGCGGGCAACCCAGATTCCTCGAACGTGTAGTTCAGGTTGTTTGCGGGGTTGAAGGGGTGCCGCGACCAGCCACCCCGTGCGACGGCGTCCCGAAAGAAGTCGTGCGGATCGAATACCTCGATCTGCACGATGATGTTCCGCTCGTGCGTCAGTCGGAGAAAGTCGCCGAAGCGTCGCCAATACTCCTCGTTCCACCGATCCAGGTCGAACTTGCCGTCGCGCTCGGCATAGGCGAAGACATTTCCCGCCTCGCGTGTGCTCATCACATTGCGAACGTAGTTGCCGCCGCGCCTGACGAGCAAGTCGAGGTGTTCCGCGAGTCCTTCGGGGTGGTTGAACAAGTTGTCCTGCCAGGACCCGCCCAGCAGCAGAACCGGTTCGCCCTTATACTGCCAATAATATGGGTTCCCGGCGTACGGCCGGATGCTGTCGGCGTCGCGGGCCTGTACGAGCACTGCCCACTGGCCCTTGCCGGGCGTTTTCAGTTCCAGCGTCCCGCCACCCTGTGTCGTCTGCGGTTGCTGCCAGGCGCTGCGGCTGATATCCAGCCAACGGACCTCAAGCGGGCCCTGTGCGGCCGAGACATCGAGTGTCACCGCCCCGCCGTCGGGGAAGTAGACCGCATACTGTCGGCCGGGATCGGCGGCGCAGTAGGCTTCGTTCTCCGCTCGGTTGGAGAGCAGGCCGTTGTCCGGTTCGGCGACAAAGACGTTGAATTCATCGGTGAACATCCGCACGCTCCTGAGGTGCCGCTGCCCCAATTCGCTCAAGCCGGGCCCGGAGGTGGGCCGGTGGAATCGCGAGGCGGCGCTGCCGCCGAGGACGTTGTGCCACATCTTGTGCGTCCCCTGCAAGAGACCGCCGCCGTGGGGCGTGCCCCCATAGATCTTTACGTTGTTCATGGGCCGCGGCGGATCGGCAATGACCCGGCGAGCGGCCTGCATGTTGTCCCAGTGGGTCTGGCCCACCTGGTGGTTGTTCTGCGAGATGTCAACGAACGAATACAGGTCGGGGTGGTCGAAGGTGCGGCGGTGCATCGGGTGGCTGAGGTTGTGGGCATCCCACATTTCCGTGACCTCCACGCCCACGCCGGCCTCCGCCGCCTTGGCGCGGATGAACTTCGCCCAGTGGCGGCTCCACTCTTCGGAGTCGTTGGTCTCGTTGCTGATGCAATAAAGCACGTGGTCGTATTTGAGCGAGATCGAGAGCATCTTGTCCACCATCGCCTCCTGCCAAGCCAGCAGGCGGGGATTGTCCTCCAACTCCGGAACGCTACGGAAAAAGGGGTTCTCCCGGTGGCCGGGGTGGGTGCGGATCTCCTCGGGCAGGCCGATCTCCGCGGCTGTGTAGTTGACGTTGTTCTTAGGGTTGAAGGGATTCGCATCCCAGGGGTCGCGAGCGTAGGCGAAGCGGTCGAATACCTCGATCTGCACGATAATCTTCCGGTCGTGGGTCATCTCGATGAGATTGCGGAACCGCTGCCAGTAGGCCTCGCTGAAGCGGTCCAGATCGTAGAGGCCCGTATCCGGGTCACGGTAGTGCGCCCAAAGATTGCCCTCATCACAACTGGACCTCGTGTTGCGGACATAGTTGCCCCCCACAGAGACGAGCAGGTCGAGGTGCGCTTCCAACCCGTTCGGGGGGATGTCCGGATGGTTGTAGAGATTGTCCTGGTCACTGCCGCCCAGCAGCAGCACGGGTTGACCCTTGTATTGCCAGTAGCGCCGGTCCTGGAACCAGGGCTGAATCCGACGAACGTCTCGCGGGAGGCTCGCAAGCTGGTAGTTCTCCATCCGATCGTAGAAGTCGGCCATGATCGCGTCGCGGTCGAAGTCTTCCCACAGGATGATCTTGCGCGGGTTGTCCGGGCGCTCCGTCCAGCGGCCGTCCTTGAGGATCGGGGCCGGCATCTCGACGGCCTTCGCCCAGGCGGGGTTCTTCACGATCGCGACGGCGGCCATGTCGAACAGCGCCCGCGACGGCGGATCACCGTAGAGCCGGATGTTCTCGAACAGGTTGATCGAGTAGTCGCCGAAGTTGGTGTACTCGCCCCCGTGGCGTCCCGTCACGGGCGGATCGATCTTCGGTCCTTTTCCGGGCATGATCCGGCGAATCTCGGGCAGGGTGGCCCGCACGGCGTCGGTACCTGAGGGCTTGCCGTAGCGGACGGTGGCGATCTCGAAGTCCACCTCGGTTTCAAGAATGTAGCTCAGTGACTCCACATCGTTCTCTTTGTTGTACTCGCCCCGTTCGGGATAATTGGAGCCCAGCCAAACCACGCGGACCTTGGGGATAATCGAGGGGTCTTTCTTCAGCGCCAGGGCAATGTTCGTCAGCTTGCCCACAGGCAGCAGCACCAGCCGGCGCTCGTCGGCCGCTTTGGCCCGCTCGATGATGAAGTTCACCGCCTCGGCGCCGTCAAAATCGGGCCGGTCCAGTTGGTTCTTGATCTCATCGAACGATTTGTCGGCACCGAGAAGCACGGGGATCTGCGAGTCCAGGCCGCACAGCCGGACCACGCGTTGAGCCTCGGCCAGGTGCTGGTCCACACCGCCGCCATTCCGCGTGCGGTTCACTGTGATCGCCTCGACGTCGAACACATCCCCATTGAAGAGCAGATAGGCGATGGCGTGCTGGTCGTCAAGTTCGTTGTTGGCGTCGGTGTCGAGGATCACCCGAATTTCGCCCGCAATCGCTGACACCGGCGCGATCGGGCCGGTCACCAACATCCAGACAGCGACTGCGCATAGTGCGATGACGGTGGTGCGTTGATTCATAAGTCTTTCCTTCCCAAGCTATCGTTCGTTTGCGGGATGCCAGCGAAACATAACGTTCTTGCTGCGACCGTCGTCTTCGATGAATACGATGTATTCTCCGTTGGGACGCCAGTAGGCGTTGATTGCATGACAGATGTCCATGATGCCGACATGCTGAACGCCGAACTCCGGCGGCGACTCCAAATAGCCCAGGAAGCCGTCTGCGCCGGTCGGGTTGTCCAGCCGGTATACGCCCACTGTGCCCCGGCGAATGTCGTGCTCCGGCACCGCGCCCACCCACACGACAAACAGGCAATCGCCGGCAATATCGAAGCCGTGTGGTTCATAGGATTCGTGCCGGAAATCGGCGAGTTGATACGGCAGAGTCAGGTGCCATCGCTGCACGGGCTCCTCGCGCCAGCGGTCGTATCGAATCAGGTTCGGCCCCATGGGCTTCCAGTGCTGTGCGGGGTGCTCGGAGGTGCCGCCCCCCAGATAGAGCGCATCGGCCTTGGCATCGTAGAGAATCCTTCGGACGTCCGCAATGGGGCCGGGGTTGGCAAAATGCCGCCGGCTCTGAACCGAGTAGACTGGCACACCGTGCTCGTCGACTTGTTCCAGGGGATACTTGTAGATGCCTCCGTGGCGGGTCGCCTGCCAGATGGCGCCGTCGAGGTCCACCCACCAGCCTCTGGATTCGCCCGTCTTGGTTTCGATCCGCTCGTCGGGCGTCTCGCGTCCGTCGCCGTCGGCGTCGTACCAGATGTCCGAGGCGGTCACCCGTCCGCAGGGGATGGCGATTTCGCCGTGGTTGTCCGGGTCGAACCGAAAGACGAAATACTTGCCGTGCATATCGTTGACGTAGAGGAATCGGCGGCCGTCGAGGATCCGAACCAGGACGCCGCCCTTGTGGGGCCGCTTCAGACGCGGGTCGTCCGGAAACAAGTGTCGGTGGACGGTGGTGGCCTTCAGCGTCCACTCCTGTCCCGGCGGCTTGGAGAAATCGAGGGCATAGCGGGACTTCTTGGTGTACACGTTGGTCCCCGTCAACGGATCGACGGCGGCACAGTCGATCCACTCCTGGGCCATCACCTGCCAGTTCAACCGCCCATCCTGCGTGTAACTCTGGATCATGGCCGAGCCGAGGTAGTCCTCCGCCGGCAAAGAATGAGCGACATAGATGTTTCCCTTGCGGTCGGCGCCGACGCCGATGGGCCCGAGGAATCGCATCGGGCCGTGTCGCCCCGGATGCTGCCCTGCATAGATGCCGCCGGTTTCGCCGAAGACACGATCGAGCACGGGCGACTCGGCTATGTTCCTGTACATCCGGATCTGCTCCCGACGGCCGGCATCGGCCACAAGCAGCCGCCCGTCGGGCATCACGGCCAAGGCCGTGACGACCACATCGCTCGGAAGGACGATCTCTTGGCCGAGTCTCGTGCCATCGGTGCGATAGCGATGGATCGTCGCACCGTCCAGATACCACAGCGCGCCCTCGGCGTCGATGCACATCTTGCCCGGCGAAGACGTGACGGCGAACTCACGCTTCGGCTGGAGGTCAAGGTCGAACACCCGAATCCTGCCGTCGGCGCAGGCAGCGAAGAGGTGCTCATCCGTGGCCGCCAGCCCGGCCACCCGAACGCCCACGTTGACGCTGCGATGGCCGGCGTTGATGTCCGGGCGGTCGCGCCGGGTGATCGCCTCTTCGGCGGGCGATCCTTCGGCATAGGCGCTGCTGTAAAAGATGGTACGATCGTTTCCAGCGATCGCCTTTCCCACGCTGCGCGGCACGTTGCCCCCGCCGGTGAAGTCGAACGGGCTGATTCCGGCGATGTAGCGACCGTCCTTGACCGCGATGACGTTGTTGCGGTTCTCTTCCCAGCGCACGTTCGTGTAGACCGTGCCGTTGGCGGCCACAAAGATATCGTCGATGTCGTGGGGGATCCAGCCGGGCGTTCCGTTGAACGTATTTCCGAGCCAGGAGCTTCTGTATCGCAGTTCGGGCCGATTGGCTTTGTTCGACGCGCCGGGACCGCCGTCGATGCGGATGTCATCGATCTCTGTGAAGCGGTAGGGGGCCTCGTTGGTCGGCGGGATGGTGAGCTCCGTCAGATGCACCCGGTTGCCTTGGCTGGCGATCAGGACCGGTTTACTGCCGCTGTTGGTAAGCGTGACGTTGCGAAGGTCGAGACGGCCGAAGCGAGTCACGTTCAAGACCTCCTGGTCGGCGCGGTCCTCGAGCAATGCGATCGAAACGTTTTCCAGGGTCAACTCGAACCGTCGATCGGCGTCGCCGAGCACCCGCAGGGGACGGGCCACACGGTCGGCTTGTATGTTGCGCAGGTGGATTCGTCCGGCCGGTTGACCCGTCTGCCAGCCCCCCCGTTCGAAGTCATAGCCATAGACCGTGTCCACGTTGTCGATTCGGCAGTCCTCGATCCGCCAGTTGTCGCTGGGCAGTCGCGGGCGGCGGTCGGCCGGGGCGAAATGAACGAAAGCCGAGAGCATGTTGGTTCGTGGCGCGCCCCGTCGTGCGCTGATCAGATGGGCGTACTCGCCCGGCCCCCAGAACACACAGTCGCCGACCACGAGGTTCACGCAACCCAGGCGAAAGCCGTTGCAGGAGGAATTGATCTTGCAGTTGACGATTTCGAAATTCTCATTGTCACAGCCGGCGAAACAATCGTCGCCGGTCCGGATGTCGCAGTCGCGGATTGTGAAACCCTTGCAGGCCTGGGCGTGCAATCCGTCATGACCGCCGCGAATGGTCAGGTTGCTCAGTTCGGCGCCGGTGCAGTTGAGGCAGAGGACGGCGTAGTTGCCGGCCCGAGTGATGGTCAGGTCTCGGATCGCGATGTCGCGGCATCCGTTCAAGCGGATGGCGTGCGGCCCGCGGAACCCCTCCTCGCCCTTCGGATTGTGACACGCCACCCCGTCGATCACGCCCGGTCCTTCAATACGAACGTTTCGGAGGTTTTCGCCGACGATCAGAGCGTCGTGCCACCGGCCCGAACCGTAATCCCGCCAATCGGCACTGCCTTCGAGGATCGCACCTTCGTCGAACAGCAGGCGCACGTCGTTGCGCAGGTGAATCGTGCCGGAGATGAAGCGCCCTCGCGGGATCCGCACGGTGCCGCCGGTACGGGCGGCGGCGTCCAGGGCGGCCTGGATACCGGTGGTATCGTGCGCGTCGTCGTTCGGGAGCGCGCCGTAATCGGTGATCAGGTGTTCCCGCGAAGGATTGGTCCGTGCGGGCGACACAGGTCGGCCGTGGTGCCTCGGCGGTTGGATCATGAGGCCCTCGATGACGGCGGCCACCTCGTCATTGCTGGCATGGCGAATCAGATGCCGATGGCGACCCCAGGCGTTGCGCACGAAGCGCGTGCGGGCTTCGGGGAAACTCGCCCAACCCGGGTCGCTGAGCCGCCAGAGAACTCGCTCGTCTGCCCGGGTACCGCGTACGGCATAGTAGAGCGCGGTCTGGTCGTAGCTGCTGGAGGAGGCAATCGTGCCGACCCCGCCGGCGGGAAACAGCTCGTAGGCCTTGGCCACCGGGTTCATCTCCGGATGGGTCATGGCCCCGCCGGTCATCACCGGCTGGCCGATCTCGAATCCCGAATAGACGATGGGTGTGGGCCACGATTCGGCCACGGTCTGGGCGGCTTCCACATCCAACGCGATATTGTGTTCTCGGTGGTTGGCATCGACGAAATTACCGCCCATGATGACCAGCTTTCGCACCTTCGCTTCGATCAATTCCCGCCCGGTGCGGCCGATCGATCCATCGCCTTCCGGATCGGCCGGCGACAGCAGCAGCCGGTGGATACAGGTCTGACCACCGATGACGACGATGATGACGCTCTGGTCGGCCGCTGTGTGGAGCAATCGCCGGTAGAGGGTAGTGCTGTCGGGCGCCGTGGCGTTGGATTGCGTGCTGGGATAGTTCTCCGGGTTGCCGATCACCGGTGCATAGTAGTCGTCGAATCGCTGGTCGTCGACAGGACTGAGACCGACAGGCACATCGCCCCGGCCGTACCAGGTGTTGACGGCGTTGATCGCGCCGACCACATAGGGCCCCGTCTGGCTGGCCATGACGCCCAGCAGCGTGCATTCGCCGTTGTCCACCAGGGCGTTGAGCAGGGCCAGGGTGCCGGCGTCATCGACATCTGAGCGGAAATCCGTATCGAGGATGATTCCCGGCACTGCCCCGGATGGAGCGGCGCCGATGGCAGCGGTGGTCGTCAGTACGATCAGGAAGATCGTTGTACACATGTGAATGCCTCCCTAGTCAGGTTGCTTCGTTCTGCCGCGCCCACGTCACGGCTGTGATGTGTAAAGGTGTACCTGGCGGCGCGGTCCCTTCGAGTCGATCTGGTGGTTATGCAGGTGCCGCGTTTCGTCTCCCTGCGTATCGTCTCCCTGCGTATCGTGGAAGTAGATCTGATGGTCGTTCGTATAGGCGCTGGTCGCAAAGATCATCGACATCCTCGCATTCTCATTGCGGATCACCGGCACGCTGTTGAGACTCCTCAGGCGGCGGATGGAGAGGATGTTGCCGTCGTTGGAGATGGCGATCTGCCGCTGGTGTTGCAGCGTGATATCCTCGAAGACAAGCGAATACTCCGCCGCCCGGACGAAGATGCCGGTGTCGAATCCATCGATGGAGACGTTCTTGATCAGCGTGGGTCCCGGCCAATTCGTAGAGAAGTCCAGCCCGCGGGAGCCGGCGCCGTCGCCGGAGCGGATTGCGATGTTCTCGATGGAGCCATGATTGTTCGAGTGAAACGACAGCGCCACCGCCCCGGGGTTGCCCCGGCCGGTGTCGATCGTCAGGTCGAAAAGACAGTTACCGATCGCATCGCCGGAACTGCCCTTGCCGGTGCGCTCCCGCCAGGTGCCCCATCCCGCGTAGAGCAGCGCGTCCGGCTTTGCGGCGTCGTCAAATCCTGGCGTGCGGTCCGGCAAGCGAAGGACCGTTCTGTCCCGCCCGGCGCCCTGGACGCTCATGAACCGCGTCCAGCTCACCGGCTTGGAGATCAGGTAGGTGCCCTCGGGGATATACAGCGTATGGTACTCGATGGGCACGCGGTTCTGCAGCTCGGCGAAGGCCCGGCCGAAGGCATGCGTGTCATCGTGCCGGCCGTCGCCGACCGCACCGTAGCGTAGACGGACATCCACATACCCGCTGCCCGCCGGCAGCAGGCCCGGACGGGGTTTGAAACTGACGTCCTGCAGATCGTGTGGGGTCGCCCGCAGCAGCATCCACGGGGTAAGCGATGCACGGGTGAAGCGGACATCCGCGATATGCCCGACGAACCGCCGATCGGATCGATTGTCGGGCACGTCGCCGATATACATCGTTGCGTCGTCGAGCCGCAACGGCTCGTCGATTGGTAGCGTCTGGAGCAGGGCATAGTCGAGATAGGTGGTGACGGTCCGCGCCTGGGCGTCATGGACCAGAGCCAGGTGCCGCCAGACCGGATGGCGCACATGTGCGGTCCCTTGGTATCGCTCTCGCCCCATACGCCGCTCTTGCCCCTCGTGTCGCAGGACACCGCCCCACCAGTGGTAGCCATGAGCCGGGTAGATGGCCAGGCCCGCTTCCGTTGAGCGGTCGGCGCTTCGGATCGTCAGCAACGGCAGCGATCGCCCGCCAGGGCCTGGCAGTCTTTCGTCGTTATGCACCAGCATTTCGATTGTGAAGCTGCCCTCAAGGTCCTTCAGAGGCACGGCGATATGACGAGGGACATCGCCAGTCGGATCGAACGCCAGAACCCCGTGCAGCGGGCGCGACCGTTTCGCCGTCGGATCGTAGACAAACGGATGGGGAACCTCGTCGCTGAGCCGGATCGACCGGGCGGGGGCGTATGGAACACCGTTCAGACGAATCGCCCCGGTCGATGCCAGCACCTCATCGTCGGGTACTCGATTGACTTGGCCGGGAAACCGCCAGTAAGCGCTGTCCTGTCCGTGGCTTGGCATGGGAGCCGTGACTGCGATCAGCGCAACGTACATAGTCAATACAGAGACCCGCATGAGAGCCCTCTCATCAGGTTCTTGCTCGCCAATTGATTGGCACATTGCCGGGGCCGGGATCGGCCTGAAATCACTGTTTCCGCCAGACCAGGACTGCCCATTGACCCTGGCCGGGGGCACGCAGCTCCAGCTTGCCGGCGCCGTCGATGGTTTGCGGGTCCCGCCAGGTGCTGCGACTGATATCCAGCCAGCGAATCTGGAGCGGTCCCTTCGCGGCGGCAACATCGACTCTCACCGCGCCGCCGTCGGGGAAGTAGACCGCGTACTGTCGGCCCGGCTCGGCAAGACAGTAGGCTTCGTTCGGCGACCGTTCGCTGAGCAAGTCATTGTGCGGCTCGCAGACGAAGACGTGCATCGCATCGGTCAGCATGCGCAGGCTCTTGATGTGGACCCGAGCGGCCTCGCTGAGCCCCAGGCCGGTCGGCGGGCGGTGGAACCGGCTGGAGGCCGATCCGCCGAAGGTGTTCCGCCAGAACTTCTCCTGGGCGTTCTGCGTGCCGCCTGCCCAGACCGATCCGCCGTCGGCGCCGTAGATCTTCGTGTTGTTGATCGGACGGGGACGGGAGTCGAGATACCGGTACACGAACTGAAGGTTCTGCCAATTCTCCTCGGGATTGAGGATGGCGCTATTCTGTGAGGCCTCAAAGAAGCTGTAGATCTCCGGCCGGTCGAGAGAATCGCGGTGCGCCCGATGGTTCAACTGCGGAGCCCAGTACATCTCAGTGACCTCGACTTGCTTTCCCGCCTCGGCCGCTCGTTGCCGCAGGTGACGGGCCCAGTACCAGCCCCATTCGGGTGAGTACTCGGTATGGATCTCATTGCTGATGCAGTAGAGGACGTGGTCGTATCGCAGCGTGTATTCGAGCACGCGATCGACGAACTGCCGCTGGAAACCGAGGAGCACCGTGTCGTTGTTGACAGCGGGAACCGAGTGGAAGAACTCGTGCGGCCGACCCACCGATTCGTTGCCACGATACGCGGTCTGGGACGGTTGGCGCGGCAGGCGCGTGTTCTCGAACGTGTAGTTGATATTCCGATCGGGATTCCAGGGATTCGCCGCCCAATAGTCGGGGCGGAGCATGTCGTGCATGTCCCAAAGTTCGATCTGCACGATGATGTCGCGTTCGGCGGTCCATCGGAGCATGTTCTCGAAACGCCGCCAGTACTCGTCGTTCCATCGGTCGAGGTCGAATTTCCCGTCGGGTCGCTGTGCGAAGGGATTCACCTCGAAACCGTAGTCCGGCCGGTCGCTCATCGTGTTGCGGATGGTGTTGGCGCCTACCGCAACCATCTCGTCGAGATGCTCCTTGAGGTCGGGGATCTGGAACAGATTGTCGTCCTTGCTGCCGCCGAGCAGCAGGATCGGGCGGCCCTTGTACTGCCAGTACCGCGGATTGGCCTCATAGGGCCGGATGCGTCCGTCGCCGGCCAAGACCAGGTTCGGTCCAAGGCACAGAAAAGCCGCAAGCAAGGGCATACAACATGTCGGAGACGAGAAGAAAGCCAATTGTCGCATGGGTCCTACCTCCATGAGCAGAGGAAGTCATGTGTGCGGGCGTTTCGGCCGTGTCAGACAACGCACCGTACCCCAGACGCCCGGCCGTCGATTGTCACCCCACACCATATCCGATTTCGCGATGGCATGCGAGTTGTGTCTGACAGGGGGTGTTCGCGGTTCGCGGAAGATATCATCGACAGCGGGCCTCCGCGGGCCTCGTCGTCCCACGGCTCACATGTGGACCAGGCCGGCCAGGGCAGCGTTGCGAACGAGGTCGACGATATGGCGGGCGCCCAGCTTTCGCATGATGTCCGCCCGATGAACCTCCACTGTTCGACGGGACCGGTGCAGAGCCGTAGCGACCTGTCCGTTGGTCTTCCCCTCCATAATGAGCTGGAGCACATTCTGCTCGATGTCCGTCAGGGGCTTGGACCGCAGCTCGGCGATTGGGTTTCGCAGGGCCCGATTGACCGCCGTGAGCAAGCGGTCGGTCTGAGGAGGCCTCTCAATGCAGTCGGTGGCACCGGCTTTCATCGCCCGAACAGCGATGTCGATTCGTCCGCGTTCCACGAGCATGATGACCGGGACCCAGGGAGCGGTGCGCTTGACGTTGGTCAGCAATGCAATTCCCTTTTCCGCCGGCTCGGGGACGTTAGTGACGAGGAGGCGACAGCTACCGCTGCGTATCGACGTCAGGCACGCATCACAGTCGCCAAAGCAGATAACCGAGGCGTCCACCCGGCCCAACGCGGCCTGCACCACATCCGTGCTCGTGCAATCACCGTTGGCGTAGAAGATGTACGAACATCCGTGGTCCATACCCGCCCCTGGGTCTCCTGCAAATTCGCTCCTTGAGATCGGTCGGTCTGTCTCACCTCGGTGTGCCGAGACATCCCACCGTGCTCATGCCGTTCCAAGCGGACAACTCCCCGCACGGCCGGTTGAACCTGTACTTGCAACAACCCAATAATCTATCGCGCTGGTACGCAGTTCGCCATAGGGAAAATCCTCGAAACGCTATCAGGAGAATTGTCTACATCTGTCTCACTCGCTTGCCGCCGGATCGCGTCAAGACTTGATCTCTCAATCCGTGCGGCGCGTGGTTTTGTTTGACGCCATGGCGGTTTTAGGCTATTGTGGCGCCTCCCGAATCGACGGTGGACCTCCGGTTCTCCGGAACGCGCGAGCACATCGAGCAATGCGGCGAGTTGGGACGCAGGATGGTGGCGCGCCTTGATGGACCGAGTGAATGAGTCTGGGACATTCCGGACGTACCGTGTTGGAGCCATCACGATGACAGACAAGCAACGAAGTTGGGAGAAGCGGCTCGCCGCCGGGCCCGACGAATTGACGGTCAACTATGTCGAGTCGTTGTCGTACGACACGCGGCTCTACAAGTATGACATCGTCGGCTCCATCGCGCACGCCACGATGCTGGCCGAGCGCAAGTTGATTACCCAGGCAGAGTTGAAAGCGATCAAGAACGGCCTGATCGAGATCAGCGAGCAGATCGAGGCCGGACGCTTCCGTTTCGACAAGGCCCATGAAGACATCCACATGGCCGTCGAGGCGGCCCTGATCGAGAAGATCGGCGAGCCGGGCAAGAAGCTCCACACCGCGCGCAGCCGAAACGACCAGGTGGCCACCGACGTTCGCCTGTGGCTGCGCGACGAGATCGAGGGCCAGCAGGCCGCTATCGTCCAGCTCCAGAAGGCCTTCGTTCAACTGGCCCGTAAGCACGACGACGACCTGATGCCTGCCTACACCCACTTGCAGCGGGCCCAGCCCATCGTTATCGGCGCCTACCTGCTGAGCTTCGTCGAGCAGCTCGAACGCGACTTCATCCGCCTGGCCAACTGCTGGAACCTGCTGAACGTCTCGCCGCTGGGCAGCGGGGCGATCGCCGGCTCGACGCTGGCCATCGACCGGCTCAGCACGGCCCGCCAGTTGGGCTTCGCCGACATCGCTCACAGCAGCATCGACGGGATCAGCGACCGCGATTTTTGCGCCGAGTTCATCTTCGATTGTGCCCTGATCGGCGCGCATCTGTCGCGTTTCGCCGAAGACTGGATCCTGTTCTCCTCGAACGAGTTCGACTTCGTTCGGATCGACGACGCTTTCTGTACGTCGTCGAGCATGATGCCGCAGAAGCGCAACCCGGACGTGCTCGAACTGATGCGGGGCAAGACCGGCTCGCTGTACGGCGCCCTGATCGGAATGCTGACGATCCTCAAGGGCCAGCCATCCGGCTACAACCGCGACTTGCAGGAGGACAAGATCCACCTGTTCGCTGCCGCCGACACCGTCCGGGCCTCGCTGGAGATGGCCCGTGCGGTGGTGGCCCATACGCAGTTCAGAACGGCTAAGATCGCCGCCGGCCTGGATGCGGGCTTCCTCGACGCCACGGCGCTGGCCGAGTACCTCGTGGGCAAGGGCGTTCCCTTCCGGGCGGCCCACGGCGTTGTGGGGGCGCTCGTGTCGTTGTGCGAGAAGGACGGGCGACCGTTGTCGGAGGTGTCTCTGGAGACGTTCAAAGAGCACGCGTCGCAGATCGACGCCGATGTGTACGAATACCTTGGCGCTCGTCACGTGGTGCAGCGTTATGCCTCGGCCGGCGCCGCCGGGCCGCAGCAGGTCAAGGAGCGGGTCGCGTACTGGAAGAAGCATCTGGCCGAGCGATGAGACTGCACGAAGACGACATCACCGCGTGGTTCCGTCAGCAGAGCCGCATCGATCCATCGCTGTTTCCCATCGGCATCGGGGACGACATGGCCGAGGTGCGCCTGAGTGATGCGGCTTCGGTCCTGATCACTACCGACATGCTGCTCGACGGCTCGCACTTCGACTTGACGACGGCGACGCTCGAACAGGTCGGCTACAAGGCCATGGCCGCCAGTCTCAGCGATTGCGCCGCGATGGCGACGGTGCCGCTGGCGGCGGTGGTAGCGGTGGCGCTACCGCCCAGTTTCGGGCAAGGCCGGCTCAGGCAACTCCACGCCGGGATCGCCGTCGCAGCCGAGAAGTACGATTGCCCGCTCATCGGAGGAGACATGACGTCGTGGCGGCAGAATCATCCCTTTGCCGTCAACGTCACGATGCTCAGCCGGCCGGCGGCGAACGCGCCGGTCCGGCGGACCGGCGCCAAAGCCGGCGACGCCGTCTGTGTGACCGGCTCGCTCGGCGGCTCGCTGCTGCGGAAGCACCTGGAATTCGAGCCGCGCGTCCGCGAGGCGCTCAAGCTCGCGCAGTCGGTGACTCTCAACGCCATGATGGACATCAGTGACGGCCTGAGTACCGACCTCAACCGCATCTGCGAACAGAGCGGCGTCGGCGCGATTCTCGATGTGGCAAGCATCCCGATCTCCGACGATGCCCGCACCCTGGCGGACCCGCTGGCGGCGGCGCTGCACGACGGAGAGGATTTTGAATTGCTCTTTACGCTGGCAGCCGAGCCGTGCACGCGGCTGTTGCAGACGTGGGCCGACCCGACGCCGATCGCGCAGATCGGCCGGATCGTCGAAGGCAGCGGAATGCAGATCCGAATGCCTGACGGACGGATGGCCGAGTTGACTCCGGGCGGATACGACCATTTGAACGGGCCCGAATGAGGGCTCAGAATGGAGAGACCGACATGATGCACGCACGAAAGACGCAGCGAGTCGTTGTCGTCCTACTGACTGTCCTGATCTCCTGCCTGGTCGGCAGGGGGGCCGTGCGTCTGGACCGCGGGTTGGTTGCCGTGCCGCGCGAGGATGGCTCGGTCTTTCTCAGTTGGCGTCTGCTGGCCCGCGACACGGACGAGACGCGCTTCACGCTCGTGCGCCGGGAGGGCTCAGGGGCGGACGTTGTGCTGACCGCGTCGCCGTACCGCTTGACGAACTTCGTCGACAAAGGCGCCTGGAGCGCAGACGGCGCCGCGCGCCGCTACGAGCTTCGCGTGCACCCGACGGGTGATACAGCCGTCATGGAAACCGCGTACGCCACGGTCGCGCAGGACTCTCTGCCCTATCTCCGCATCCCGCTGGCGGGCGACTACGATTTTCAGAAGGTGGGCGTCGGCGACCTGACCGGCGACGGCGCGCTCGAAATCCTCATCAAGCAGCCGAACTTCAACACCGACCCCTATCAGCAGCCGGGTTATTGGAAGCCCAGCACGACCACGTACAAGATCGAAGCCTATCGTCTGGACGGCACGATGTTGTGGCGGCACGACATGGGCTGGTCGATCGAGGCGGGCATCTGGTACTCGCCCTGGGTCGTCTACGACGTCGACGGCGACGGCAAGGCCGAGGTCTACTGCAAAGCGGGCGAGGGCGATCCGCGCGATGAGAAAGGCCTCGTGCAGACGGGCCCCGAGTGGCTCGTCAAGCTCGACGGCGAGACCGGCCGCATCGTGGCGAAGACCGACTGGCTCAGCCGGGACGGATACCCGAGCTACAATTACTACTGCCGCAATTTCCTCGCGGTCGCCTACCTCGACGGCAAGACGCCATCCATCATCATGCAGCGGGGCACGTACAACCTGATCAAGACGCAGGCGATGGACAAGGACTTCAAGACCCTCTGGTACTGGGACTCGACCCAGGAAGAGCGCCGGTACGCAGGCCAGGGCTCGCACGGCTTGATCACGGCCGACGTGACCGGCGACGGACGCGACGAGCTGGTCATCGGCGCGGCCGTGCTCGACGGCCGGGGCAAGGGGCTTTGGTCGCTGGAGATGGGGCATCCGGATATCTGCTACGTTGCGGATATCGATCCGTCCAATCCGGGCCTGGAGATCTACTACGGCTTCGAATCGCGACAGAAGGCCAACGGGATGTGCGTGGTCGATGCCAAAACGGGCCGGATTCTCTGGGGACACAAGGAGCCGACGTTTCACCTGCACGGCCAGGGCATGGCCGCCGATGTGCTCGCCGAGCATCCCGGCATGGAAGTGCTGGCGGGCGAACGCGACCATCCGAAGCGATGGCTCTACAGCGCGACCGGTGAGTTGATCGAGACTGACGGCGAACTGCCGCTGTCGCCCCGGCCGCTGTGGTGGGATGACGACCCGCAGAAGGAGGTGCTCTTCGGCCGGACGATCCGCAAGTGGAACGGCCCGACGCTGGGAACAGTCGAGGGCCGCGTGATCGCCGTGATGGACTGCCTCGGCGACCATCGCGAAGAGATCGTCACGAGCCTGCGGGGCGAGCTGCGCATCTACACCACGACGATCCCCTCGCAGCAGAGGCGCCTCTGCCTGCTCGAAGACCGTCAGTATCGCTTGGGCGTCGTCGCGCAGACGATGGGATACTACTACCCTGCGCAGCTTGGGAAATGAAGAATCCCAGATGAATCCAGGAGTCTGTATCCGAAATCCGAAGTATGTTTCGGTTCCTGTGTGCTTCAGGCCCACCCGAAACGGGTGGGCAGGGGACATTTTCCGCTTCTTGCCAGCAGCATGAGGCAAAGGCAAGGGAAATCGCAACGTCGCTTGACACACCAGGTGTTGTCTCGTACCCTCAATGGGTCACGGCGGAGGATAAGGCACTGCTGACAAGCAACCTGAGCGCCGTCGTGATCCAGTGGCATGGGCGACGTCGGCGGTATGACGGCGTCGCCTTGCTGATGTTCCAACATGCTATTGGCCCAAAGCGATAAATGTCGGGGGTCTGGGGGCGGAGCCCCCGATGGCCCGTGCCTATTGTGGAGACTATCATTACATCCCGCTCACCCGAACAGACGATGGCGTTGGGCCGGGCCCTGGGCGGGCGGCTGCGAGGCGGTGAGGTGCTCGCCATTGTCGGCCCGCTCGGCAGCGGCAAGACCCATCTGATCAAGGGCATCGCCGAGGGCGCCGGCGCGCCGGACGCCCGGCAGGTGAACAGTCCGACGTTCGTTCTGGTCAACGAGTACGCCGGGCGGCTCGATCTATACCATATCGACGCCTACCGCCTCGATTCGGTCGCCGAGTTCGAGATGCTCGGCTTCGACGATCTGTGTTACCCCGAATCGGTTGTATTGATCGAATGGGCTGACCGGGTCGAAGCCGCGATCGCCGCGACAAATCCGATTCGTATCACCCTGTCCCACGCCGGACCGCACACCCGCACCATCCACATCACCAATGCGCCGGCGCACCTCAACCCTTGTTGACGCCATGTGGCTGGAAGTGATGCTGCCGCATCCGCGATGCGCGACGAAATATGTTGCGTAGGGGGCGTGAATGCCGCAGAATGGGCGGGCATCGGCGGCGGGATGCTCTTGTCGGGTCTTCCGCGAGCGGCTTCGTCGATGGCAGCAACGAAACGCCGACACGTGGAGAATACGATGGCAACAGCGGCAGCACGGCATATCCTGGTCGAAACGCAAGAGAAGTGCGAAGACCTCAAGAAGCAGATCGAAGCGGGGGCCGACTTCGCAGACTTGGCCCAGAAGCATTCCAAGTGCCCGTCGGGCCGACAGGGCGGCGACCTCGGCACGTTCGGTCCGGGCCAGATGGTGAAAGAGTTCGACGAAGTCGTCTTCAGCGCCGAGGTCGGCAAGGTGCAGGGCCCCGTGCAGACGCAGTTCGGCTATCACCTGGTCGAAGTGACCAGCCGGACCGCGTAACGAACGCACCGAGGCCGGAGGCTGTAGGCGGCAGGCCGCAGGATTCGGTGGCACAGGTAACGCTTGACGGCGTCACTACGAACGATGGCAACGCTTGAGGTGGAATCACTGACGAAGCGCTACGGCTCGGCTCGCGGGGTCGAGTTCGTGACGTTTGTGATCGAGCCGGGCGAGATTCTTGGCTATCTCGGCCCCAACGGATCGGGCAAGACCACCACGATCCGCTGCATCATGGGCCTGCTTCGGCCGACGAGCGGGCAGGTTCGCGTGCTGGGCCGCCGCGTGGTCGCCGGCCGGGCCACCGAGCACGCCCGCCTCGGCTACCTGCCCGGCGAATTTCACATCTGGCCCGGCATCCGCGCTGCCCGCTCGCTGAACGTTCTCGGCCGCCTCGGCGGCGGCCGCCGGATCGTCGAACGGCGAAGGCAATTGGCCGAGCGGTTCGACCTCGACCTGCGCCGTCGCGTGGGCGATCTGTCCAAGGGCAACCGCCAGAAGGTGGCGCTGATCTACGCGTTTCAGCACGAGCCGGAAGTGCTCGTCCTCGACGAGCCGACGGCGGGGCTCGACCCGCTGATGCGACAGACGGCGCTCGAGCTGATCCGCGAGTCCGCCGAACGCGGCGCCACCGTGCTGCTGTCGTCGCACGACCTGAGCGAGGTCTCCGCCGTCTGCGGCCGCGCCGGCATCCTGCGCGAGGGCCGGCTCATCGAGGTCGCGCCCATCTCGCAGATTGTCCAGAGCAGCGAGCACCGGCTGACGGTGTGGTTTGCCGACGGGCATCTGGCCCCGCGCCTGCCGGCCGAGCTGGCCGGCGTGCGCGTCGTTCGGCAGAAGCCCGGCATGCTGGAGATCGCGTACCAAGGCCCGGCCGATCCGGTCCTCAAGTGGCTCGGCCGATTTGCGGTCGAGCGGATTGCCACGCCACAGATGTCACTCGAAGACGCCTTCATCCAGTACTACCGCCAGCCGTCCGCCGCATCGCCCGCCCGAGGAGGTGACGCATGAGCACCCCGGCCCGCCTGCGGTTTCCCTTGCGTCTGCTGCGGTTCTGGTTCGTGCGGATCGCCCCGGCGTGGCTCGGCATCGCGCTATTGATCTTCTTCATGCAGATCGCCGTGGCCGCCATCATCCACGACAACCACAACGTCCGCACGTTCCTGGCCTTTCTCAATCTGCTTCCGTCGATCGTCAAGAGCGCCCTGGGCGGCGACCTGCTCGACTCCGGCAGCATGACGGCCCTGCTGACCATCGGCTACCAGCACCCATTCGTCCTGTTCCTGCACATGCTGTACGCGGTGGGCGTGCCGGCGGGCCTGCTCACGGCCGAGGTGCAGAAGGGCACGATGGAACTGATCCTCAGCCGGCCCGTCGCCAAGACACACGTGTATCTCTGCGCGGCGATCGTGACACTCGTCGGCCTGTTCGGCTTGGACCTGGTCATGTTCGCCGGGACGGCGGCGTCGGTGCGGCTGTACCGCTTCAGCGAGCCGATCGATCTGTACCTGTTCTTTCGCATCGCGACCACTGCCGGTCTGCTGGCCGCCACGTTCGGGGCCTTCGCGCTGCTGTTCGCCGCCACGTTCCGGCGGCTCTACTGCGCCGTCGGCGTCTCCGTCGGCTTCCTGACGATCAACTACTTCATCGTCATCGTGGCCCAGTGGTGGCCCGCCATGCGCCCGCTGCGGCGCGCGACCCTGTTCTACCTGATCTACTATTCCAACCTCTGGCTGGGCTGGCCCGTCCGCAACATGGCGATCCTCGCCGCCATCGCCCTGGCCGCCGCCGTCCTCGGCGCCCTGATCTGGCGCCGCCGCGACCTGTTCGTGTAGCCGTTTGCCCTGTGGGAAAGGGACACCATGACACCGATTCGGTTGGGACTGATCGGGTTGCCGTGGTGGGCGGCGTTTGGTGTGCTCCTGTTCTGGGATCTGTACCTGCGGTATCCGGTGGCAGCCAGTGCGTTGCGTCTGCTGATACCGCCGCCGTTTTTGCCGCGTTCTTCCTGTGGCTCTTCTTCGGCTTCAACATGTGGAGCGATACGAACATCCGGACGATGCGGCAGGGTGGCAGCCTCAAGCCCGCAGGGCTTGGGGATGGTGGGCGCTGGCAACTGCCCGGACTGATACGACAGCCCAGTCCGCCATGAGAGGTTTGCACGAGGGCAATCTCGTTTGTGTCGGCCTTGACATTTGAATGCGTCTATCCGCTTGGGAGGGGAGGTAGGGGCGACGCATGCCTCGCCCTCACCGATGACACAGCTCACCTGCAGTCCTGCAACACGGCAATCGGTGGTTGCCTGGGTTGGGGTGGGGCGGTATCGTAGTGCGGTTGTCGAACGGTCACGAGCTTTGGAGATGGGCATGGCTGAGGTGGTGGCAGGGCGCGCAGGGACGTGGGCCGTCTGGTTGCGGGCGGTTCGGGCGTTCTCGTTTCCGGCGTCGGTCGTGCCGGTCGTCGTCGGTACGGCGATGGCGGCGCATTCGGACGGTCCGGTTGCCTGGTGGCTGGTGCCGTTGGTGGCGGTCGCGTCGGTCCTGATGCACGCCGGGACGAACCTCATCAACGACTTCTTCGACTACCTCAAGGGCGTGGACACCGACTACTCTTACGGCGGCAGCCGCGTCCTTGTCGAAGGGTTGCTATCGCCCCGGCAGGCCTTTGTCGGGGCGCTAGCGATGTTCGCCGCCTCGTGCGCCATCGGGCTGCTGTTCATCGCCGTGCGCGGCTGGCCCATCCTGGCGCTGGGCCTCGTCGGCCTGCTCGCCGGGTTCTTTTACACAGCCCGGCCCGTTGGCTACAAGTACTTCGCGCTGGGCGACGCCCTGGTGTTCGTTATGATGGGTCCGCTGATGGTCATCGGCTCGTACTTCGTCCTGACCGGCTCGTACGATCACGCGGTCCTGATCGCCAGTCTGCCCGTCGGCTGTCTCGTCGCCGCCATCCTGGCCGCCAACAACATGCGTGACATCCAGCACGACCGCAGCGCCCAGGTGCGCACCGTCGCCAGTCTGCTGGGCCACGACCGCGCACGGCTGGAGTACTATGGTCTGGTCGGTGGGGCCTATATCGCCGTGCTGGGGATGATCGCCGGCGGCTTGGTCGGTGCGTGGGGTCTGCTGGTCCTCGTCACCGTGCCGCTGGCGGTCCGCAACGTTCGGCGGCTGGCTCGAAGTCTGCCGCTACAGCCGCAGACCATCGCGACGCTCGACGTGCAGACCGCCCAGTTGCACATGGCGTTCGGGCTGCTGTTCGCCCTGTCGATTCTGCTCAGCGCGGTGTTCCGATGAGGCCGGCCTGGCTCCTCAGTGCGGCGGCAGCCGGCCTGTGGTTTGTGATGTTCTCGCCGTGGACGCGCGACGTGGTGCCGTTCTGGCCGGCGATGGCGTTCTCTTCCGGCGTGCTGGCGCTGGCGGGCCTGTGGCTCAGCCGCGACGCGATGGGCGAGGTCTTTGCCTTTCGCTGCTGGCACGTCCCGGTGGGTGTGGTCTCGGCGCTGGTCCTGTACGCGATGTTCTTCGCGGGCCACAAGATCGCTGCTGCGATCCTGCCGTTCGCCTCGGACCAGGTCGCTCTGGTCTATCGCACACGGAGCCAGGCGGAGCTGTGGCTGATCGCGGTGCTGCTGTTCGCGTGGGTCGGCCCGGCCGAGGAGATCTTCTGGCGCGGCTACGTCCAGCGGCGCTGCGGGCATCGCTTCGGACCGTTCGCCGGCCTGCTCGTCACCGCTGCGATCTACACCCTCGTGCACATCTGGTCGTTCAACTTCATGCTGCTGGCGGCGGCCGGCCTGTGCGGCGTGTTCTGGGGCGCGATGTTCGCCCTGTCCCGCTCCGTCTGGCCCGCCCTGATCAGCCACGCCCTCTGGGATGTCCTGATCTTCGTCCTCCTGCCGGTCGCCTGACTGCCGCCTCTATCGAGTGAATTGCCTTGCCTCGTTTGCCGATCGCGACCACAATGGTTTGCAGTGGATATCTGTGTACCAACCGTAGTTTCTGCGACCTCTGAGCCGATATATGGGGTTTGGATGAGTGAAAGAGAACGAATAGTCTATTCGACGGCGCAGGGGCGGATGTGTCCGGCATGCGGCGAGCCGGCGGCGGGCTGCACTTGCCGGAAGCGGCAGGCTGCTGCTGTTCCTGATGGCGATGGGATCGTGCAGGTCAGCCGCGAGACGAAGGGCCGCAAGGGCAAGGGGGTGACGCTGATCGCCGGTGTGCCCGTCGATGAGAACAGGCTGCGCAGTCTCGCCAAGGACCTCAAACGCAAGTGCGGGGCCGGCGGAACCGTCAAGGACCGCGTCATCGAGATCCAGGGCGACCATCGCGACCTGCTCGTGGAGGAACTAACGAAACAAGGCTATACGGTCAAGCGGGTGGGCGGGTGAAAAAGCTGATCGACATCCCCTTTGAGTTGGACGTGGTCTCCGTCGCGAAGACCGTGCATGTTGAGCCCGATTCGCCTGATGGCCGGACGCTGCGCGAACTGATCGAGAAGGCTCGGCGGATCGCGCGGCCCAAGGCGATGTACAAAGAGGCGTTCATCGATGCCAAGGGCGACGAGACCGTGACGGTCGATGGGGTCACGTTTACCAGCCGGATGCTCCGGGCGAACCTCGAACCCATCGAGCGGGTCTTTCCCTTCATCGCCACCTGCGGCCACGAGATGGACACGGCCGACCTGCCGGTGGGCGACTTCCTCGTCGAGTTCTGGTGGGACGCGATCAAGGCCGTTCTGCTCGGCGCCGCGATCCGGCACCTGGGCGCGCACCTGAAGCGACGTTTCGCTCTGGGCAAGGCCGCCTCGATGAGCCCCGGCTCGGGCGATGTCGACGTCTGGCCCATCGAGCAGCAGCGAGAGCTGTTCACGCTGCTCGGCGATGTGAAAGGGCAGATCGGCGTCGAGCTGACCGAGTCGTTCCTGATGAAGCCCAACAAGACCGTCTCGGGCATTCACTTCGCGACGAAAGTGGATTTTCACAGTTGCCAGGTCTGCCGGCGCAAGGACTGCCCATCCCGCAGCGCCGCGTTCGATCCGGCCCTCTGGGACCTGTATCAGCACGGCGGTGACGGACAGATATCGTGACACGCCATCCCATGTGAGAGCGAAACGATGAAGACACTGCGTGATCTCTATCGCATCGGCCGGGGGCCGTCCAGCAGCCACACGATGGCGCCGAGCCGGGCGGCTGCCTGTTTCGGCCGCGCGCCCGGAGGCGGCTGCCTGTTTCGGCCGCGCGCCCGGAGGCGGCGGCCTTCCGCGTCACTCTCTACGGCTCCCTGGCCGCATCCGGCCGTGGTCATCTCACGGATAGGGCGATGGCCGAGTCGCTGGCTCCGCGCCCGGTCGAGTTCCTCTGGCGGCCCGACGCCCAACGGCCAAGGCACCCGAACGGCTTTGTCCTCGAGGCCCTGCCGACGCTCTACCGTGAAACCGCCACTGGCGGCCTCGCCCGCATCTACGAGAAACGCCTCGCCGAATCGCCTTGAGGGCGGCAAGAAAGGGCCGGTTCTTGTGAACTCGCAGGGGCGAATCATGATTCGCCCCGGCATCTACGATGCGATCTCCCGGTGAACCTGGCGGATGGCGTCGATGATATGGTCGTCGATTCGCTGGGTGTATTTTGGGCCGATGCGGACCTGCACGAAGCGGTCGTAGATCTCCTGCGTTTGCCGGCAGCAGTCCGGGCCGTACTGGATCGCCTTGCCCTCGGGGCTGTTGAACGACGGCCAGTTGGGGTGCCGGGCGCGTTTGTTGACCACAGATTCCGCGACGGGCAGCAGCACGGAACCCGACAGCGTCGAGGTCGGGACGTGGCGCTGGCGCAACTGGTCGATGCAGCGGTCGCGGGCCGCCTTGTCCGGCATTTCAAAGAAGACGCTGTAGCCGATGTCGCCTTCGGGATCGGGACGGTGACGCAGGCGGATTCCGTTGACCTTCCTGATGCCGTCGTAGACGGTCTGGGCGTGACTTCGCAGCTCCTCGACCATGGTGTCGAGCTTGGACAGTTGCGCGCCGAGCACCGCTCCGGTCATCTCGTTCATACGGAAATTCTCGCCAGCGAAGGTGAGCACGCGACTGCCCCCGGTGCGGTCGGTGAAGACGTTGCGGATCGTGCCCATGTCGTGGAAGCGCGCCGCCCGCTCATAGAGGACCGGGTCGCTCGTCACCAGGGCGCCGCCTTCGCCCGAGGTCATGGTTTTGTTGATCTGGAAGCTGTAGATGCCGACGTTTCCGATGGAGCCGAGCTTGCGGCCGCGATAGGAGCCGCCGACGCACTGGGCGCAGTCCTCCAGGACCGCGACGTTGCGTTTGCGGGCGATTTCCATGATCGGCTCCATGTCGGCCGGCCCGCCGAGCAGGTGGACCGCGATGACCGCCTTGGTTCGCGGCGTGATCTTCCGCTCGAAGTCCTTCGGGTCGATGTTCAGCGTGCGGTCGATGTCCGCGAAGACGGGCAGGGCCCCCGCATGGACCACGCAGGTGTAGTCGGACCACCAAGTATACGCCGGGACGATCACCTCGTCACCCGGCCCGATGCCCAGGCCGGCCACGGCGCAGTCCAGGGCCGCTGTGCCGCTGGTGACGCCCAGCGCGAACTGTGTACCCATGTGCCTGGCGAATCCCTCCTCGAAGCGCAGCACCTTCGTCGGCGTCCCCGGTCCCCAGTAGCGGAAGGGCGAGCCGGAATCAACCACGTCCATCAAGGCCTGTCGTTCCTGCGCGTCGAAGAATTGCGGCCCAATGTATCCCGGATCGATCCGGTCGATGGTCGGGGAAGCCGAGGCCCCTTGGGTCCAGAGCGACCGGCTGGGCAATCCGACCCCCAGGGCCGATGCCGCCAGGCAACCGGAACTGAGAAACCGCCGCCGTGTCAGCGTGCCGTTCTGCATCTCTGTCAGTCTTCTTCGCGTTGCCATTCTCATACCTCCCAAACGGAAGACCTTCGCGTCCACCTGTCCCACCTATTCTACGCGTGCCCCTGCACCAATAGCAAGCCTCCAGGTGACAACCATTCCATTCTGCGTAGCTGTTCGTAGAGGATATGGAACGACCGGCTCTCGACGAAGAATCTCACTGTCGGCTCCGGCCCGTCCGCGGCGGGCTAATCCACGAATATCGGACAGATGCATCGTCGAAGCCGTCTGCTCCCGACCGTCTCGAACCGAACCGTGTAGGCCAAAAACCCGCAAAGCGCCAACGAACACCTGGCCACACGCCGTTCGATATCGGTGTGCCCGTGAGGGCATTCGGAACGCCTTGCGCCGTCGCCACGACCAACACAATCTCCCCTGCAAGTCGCGAATCCGTCAGAGGACAATGGTCTGGCCGGGCATGGCGATGGGGTAGCGGTCCTGGGCGTCGGGTGTGACCGGCGGGGTCGTGTCCATCGTGTAGTTGTGCAGGCCGGGGGCGAGCTGGAGGTCTGAGGCCATCGCCTGGTCCCATGTGATCATCTGGCCGGACTCGGCGGCCATACGGCCGAGAATGCCGACCATCGCGGCCTGGCAGGAACGCTGCGTCTCGTTGTATCGCTTGTTCGTGCGAATCGCGTCGAACAGCCGGTCGTGCTCGACCTGATACTGGTCCGATCGCGGGCCTTTGTATTGCCAGATCGTGTCCTCGGCCCTCTGTCGGTGGCCTTTGAAGATGCGGGGCTGGCTGACGCCTTCACCCAGCACGGCTGACCCGGTGGCGCCGTGGATGATGTCGCCGAAGAAGCCCCAGCAGTTGTCCATGTGCCGGCCCTGGGCGAACAGGCGCGTGCCGTCGGGGAAGTGGTACTCGACCGCATAATGGTCGAAGAGCTGATCGGGCACGGTTCGCACTTGTCGACCGCCCTGCCCCTGGGCCGAGACCGGCCAGGCGTCCTTGCACCAGCAGGCGACGTCGAGGTTGTGGATCAGCCAGTCGAGCAGGAAGCTGCCGTTGAGCCATGTGAAGTTGGAGTAGTTGCGGATCTGGTGGGCCATCTCGGTCATGCCGGGCGATTTGGGTGTGAAGCCGACCGGGTCGTGCACGCGGTAGGCCCAGCAGGTGATCAGGTCGCCGATCAGACCATCGTGGAGTTGCTCGACCGCCTCTTCGAGCGGCCTGTAATGCCGGCTCATCAGGCCGCCGGCGATCTTGAGGTTCTTGCGATCGGCCTCCTCGCCCGCCTTGAGCACCCGACGGATGCCGGGGGCGTCGACCGCGAACGACTTCTCCATGAATACGTGGCAGCCCTTGGCAACCGCGTATTCGACGTGGGGCGGACGAAAGGCGGGCGGAGCCGCCAGTAGCACGACGCCGCCGGGGGCGACGGCGTCGATGGCCTTCCTGTAGCCGTCGAGCCGGCCGAACTGCCGACCGGCGGGGACATCGACCTTCTCGCCGAACTGCGTCGAGAGGTTCTTCAGACTGTTCTGGAGGCGACTATCGAAGACGTCGGCCATCGCAACCAGCCTGGTCGGGCCCTGTGTGGAAAGCGCGTTGGCTGCCGCCCCGGTCCCGCGCCCGCCGCAGCCGATCAGGGCGACCTGGATCGTGTTTTGCTCGCCCGCATGGGCCCGCGCGTTGATCGCGCCGACCAAGGCCATCCCGGCCAGGGCCCCGGAGGTCCGCTTGAGGAAATCACGACGGCTCGTGGATGGCTCACCCTGCACGCTCATACAACGCCCCTTTCTGAATGGCTGGATCGACTGCACACGCCGAAGGCCTGCCGCCCTGGCAACTCACCATTATGCCCGCGATGCTGGTCGAACGCAACCGCCAACCCCCGCCAGGGGTCCGAAGTGTGTGTGAAGATTTCCGGGCGAGGCCACGTCGGGCACAGAGAGCCGCCGGTGGCCGCCTGGGAGCTTGCGCCCAGCGAAGTCGCATGGACCCGCAGGGCTTGGCGATGGTGGGCCGTTCGTAGTG
>Ga0334890_1001408_pt1 | contig 32241 bp, 27 predicted proteins | sample GraSluR1_MG_3_FD_207220 | JGI IMG/M metagenome (GOLD analysis project Ga0334890, IMG submission 207220) | Sludge microbial communities from methane-producing bioreactor in Wageningen University, Netherlands - Granular Sludge_31_08-R1 | ecosystem: Engineered > Bioreactor > Anaerobic >... | reverse complement strand
TGGTTGAAACCCTCATTCCCACAAAACCGGCTAATACCGAACAAATCGACCCACAAAGGTAACAAATGGCCTCAACAATTCCTCGGGTAAAGGTGAGGAGGATAAACATACCGATAACAAAAAAAATTAAAAAGAAGTATTCTCTTTTAAGAAAGGCCATAGCCCCTTCTTGAACAGCATGAGAAATCTCTTTCATTTTTTCGTTACCAGCATCAAAGGCATTAATTTTCATAACTAAATAAACTGCATATATAACCGCTATTAAACCAGCTATAGTAGCAAATACTGCTAATCCCACAATATAATCCTCCCTTCTGAATTCCAATTCATTCAGTTGATTTCTTTTCCCATTCCTTCCTGCGGCCAGGAAAATGGAATAAAATACTTCCGGTAGATGGCCATAGCATAGCGATCGGTCATCCCGGAGATAAAATCGCATACGATTAAATTGACATCTTGGTAATATAAATTAATCCGATATTCCTTTTCAAGGACTTTTAAATTTTCTAAAAAGAATTGATAAAGCTCTTTTATTAATCGTTTCGCTTTTTCTCTTTCAACCTTTTGATATTCACCAAAATATACGGTTTCAAATAAAAAGTTTCGTAATTTCTGGGTGGCATTTCGAACTGGAGCGCTCATGGTTACCGAAGAATTATCAACGCTATTAAGAATAACATCTTTCACCATTTGATTAATTCTTTCTCGATGGCTTTTCCCCAAAATTTCTAAACAATCCCGGGGAAGGTCACACTGAGTGATAACACCAGCCCGTATCGCATCATCGATATCGTGATTGACATAAGCTATCATATCTGACCATCTAACTACTTGGCCTTCCAAGGTATGTGGTAAATTTTCTTTTGAAACTTTCTCCATATTCAAATCCCTGGTCTTGGAATGCCGAAGAATACCATCTCTCACCTCCCAGGTCAAATTCAGACCCTTTCCATCTCTTTCGATAAATTCAACAACTCGCAAACTCTGTTCATTATGCTTAAACCCTCCTGGATGTATTTCCTGGAGGGCTTCCTCACCAGCATGTCCAAAAGGAGTATGACCCAGATCATGACCAAGACTGATCGCTTCGGTGAGATCTTCGTTCAACCGTAATCCTCGAGCAATAGTTCGAGAAATTTGAGATACTTCCAGGGTGTGAGTAAGCCGAGTCCGATAATGATCACCTTCAGGACTTAAAAAAACCTGACTTTTATGTTTGAGTCGTCGAAATGACTTGCTGTGGATAATTCGGTCACGATCTCTTTGAAAGCAATTCCGCAATTCACACTCATTTTCGGGACGCTCGCGCCCTCGGCTTTTGGTGCTCAAGGTTGCCAGCGGTGAGAGAGTCTGAGCTTCCCAGTTTTCCCAAAATCTTTTTATCGTAGCAATTTCCAAGTGATCACCTGAAAAACCGGACTGGTATATACCAGTCCGGTTTATTTCGGTACAAAAATAGTGCTTACTTATCGAACTTAGAAGTATCCCTAACCTTTCCCTCATCTTCGATTACCGCATGAGCAGCCGCTAAACGAGCCAAAGGAACGCGGAAAGGTGAACAGCTGACATAGTTTAATCCAATGGTGTGACAGAACATAACCGAATTCGGATCTCCACCATGTTCACCGCAGATCCCGCATTTGAGATCCGGTCGGACTTGTCTTCCTTTCTGAACACCCATTTTCATTAACTCACCAACTCCATCAAGGTCAATGGATTGGAAGGGGTCCTCGGGCAGTATACCATTTTCTTCATAGAAGAAAAGGAACTTGCCTTCAGCGTCATCACGGCTATACCCAAACGTCATCTGGGTTAAATCGTTGGTTCCAAAGGAGAAAAACTCAGCGTATTCAGCAATCTGATCGGCAACTATTGCTGCTCGAGGGATTTCAATCATGGTTCCAAATTTATACTGAACTTTCGACTGATGTCGATCCAGAGTTTCTTTAGCAATTTTTTCCAAAATTTCTTTTTGAATTTTAATCTCGTTCTGGTGGCCTACCAATGGAATCATAATTTCTGGAAGGACTTTCACTCCTTCTTTATCGAGCTCACAGGCTGCATCGATAATTGCCCGGACCTGCATCTCGACAATTTCTGGGTATACAATTCCCAATCGGCAACCACGGAGACCTAACATCGGGTTGGTTTCATGAAGTCCACGAACGATCTTGAGCATTTTCTCTTTTTCCTCTAATTCAGGACCACTGATTCCCTTCACCCGTAAAGTGGTTACTTCAACCAGCAAGTCCTCCAATTTGGGGAGGAACTCGTGGAGTGGAGGATCGATTAAGCGGACGGTCACCGGTTTTCCTTCCATAACCTTAAAAATTTCTTTAAAATCACCTTTTTGCATTGGTTCTATTTTTGCCAAGGCTTTTTTCCGTTCTTCTACATTCTGAGCCATGATCATTTCTTGCACTGCTGGTAAACGATCGGGTGCCATGAACATATGCTCGGTCCGGCACAAACCAATACCTTCGGCACCGAATTCAATTGCTTTACGAGCATCATTTGGCGTATCGGCATTAGCACGAACACCCAGCTTTCGAATACTATCAGCCCAACCTAAAAGCTTTTGGAAATCATCGGAAAGTTGCGGCGGAATGGTTTTAGCTTGTCCCAAAATAACTTCGCCTTTCCCACCATCGATGCTGATAAAGTCTCCTTCTTTGACGACCAAAGAGTTGACTTGGAATTGCTTTTTATCAAGATCGATAGCTACCGCTTCACAGCCGGCAACACAGGGTTTTCCCATTCCTCGGGCCACCACTGCAGCGTGACTGGTCATTCCACCTCGGCTGGTTAAAACTCCCTGAGCAGCAACAACACCGTGGATGTCATCAGGGGTGGTCTCAGGACGAACCAAGATAACTTTGGTTCCTTCGTTGGCTACCCGTTCGGCATCATCAGCATCAAAATAAACCTTTCCACTAGCTGCACCAGGAGAAGCCGGAAGTCCTTTGGCAATAACTTTCAATGAAACACTACGGTCAATCTGTGGATGAAGGAGTTGATTGAGAGAAGCTGGATCAATTCGTTTTACAGCTGTTTTCTTGTCAATTAATCCTTCACTCACCATGTCTACAGCTATTTTAATGGCTGCCTGAGTGGTTCGTTTCCCGGTTCGGGTTTGAAGCATATAAAGCTTTCCTTTTTCAATGGTAAACTCAAAATCCTGCATATCCCGATAATGTTCTTCAAGTATAGAGTAAATCTTCTTCAGATCTTCAAAGGCCGCCGGAAGATCCTGTCCCATATCCTTAATTGCTTTCGGAGTTCGAATACCGGCTACCACATCTTCACCCTGAGCGTTAACCAAGTATTCTCCATAAAACTCTTTTATACCGGTTGACGGATTTCGAGTAAAACCAACACCGGTTCCTGAATCATTGCCCATGTTCCCAAAAGCCATCATTTGAACGTTGACTGCGGTTCCCCAGTTTTCTGGAATTTTATTTATCTTTCGGTAAGTAATCGCTCTTTTGTTATTCCAAGAACTAAAAACTGCATTGATAGATTTTTTTAACTGATCAAACGGCTCTTGAGGGAAATCTTCACCGGTTACCTTTTTATACAGTTCTTTATACCGTGAAATAACAACTTTTAGGTTTTCAGCAGTGAGGTCGGTATCGAGCTTGGCACCAACCTGTTTTTTAACATCACTGAGAATTTCTTCGTATTTATCGTGGTCGACACCCATAACCACATCACCAAACATCTGGATAAAACGTCGGTAACAATCGAGGGCAAACCGCTCATTACCAGTTAGCTTTATTAGGCCTTGGAGAGAGCTCTCATTCAAACCCAAATTTAAAACCGTATCCATCATGCCTGGCATGGATGCCGGAGCACCAGAACGAACAGAAACTAAAAGCGGGTTTACTGGATCTCCAAATTTTTTTTGCGACTTCTTTTCCAGTTCAACTAAGTTCTTTTTTACCTCTTCTTCAAGTCCTTCGGGCCAAGTTTCGTTGTTTTTGTAATAATGATGGCAAGCTTCAGTGTTAATGGTAAATCCTGGAGGGACGGGGAGACCTATTCTGGTCATTTCAGCAAGATTGGCACCTTTTCCGCCCAAAAGCATCTTCATTGATGCATCGCCTTCACCAAAAAAATAAACGTACTTCTTCATTCTGCTTCCTCCCTTTGCTTTTGAATTTTAAGCAAAATCTGATTGATTATATCTTTACTATTTAAACTGGTGATATCAATCACCGGACAGTTTAACTTCTTATATATGTCTCGTGCAAATTCAATTTCTTGATGGACAACCTCTTGATTGGCTTTGTATTCCATGTAATTCAAACCCAGGTTCATAATGCGTTCATTGCGGACCTTTTGTAAAAAACCAGGTTCCATGATAAAGCCAATAATTACTTTCCCCTGGTCTTTCCCCAAAACATCTTTCAAGTTTTGGGGAAGAGGAAGATCAGGGTTCAACATCATAAAACCACATTTTATTCCCTTTTTTGCCAATTGCATTACGCAATCGTCACGGTGGGGGAACCAAACGGTAAGGATGATGACCTGTGCCTCATTCAGACGAGAAAAGCTTACTCCAGTACTTTCCGCCAATGCATATTCTACCGCTTCAGTAATTGCCACTGATTCTCCATCGGAGCTATGAAGCAAACCCGGCTCTCCCCGTGGGGATCGAGTGGACAGTTTTCGTATAGAATTAACAATTGGGCTCAACAAATCCAATACTAAAATTCGGCGATGGAGTGATTCGGTAACCAGCGCTTGAACAAAATCATCGTTGACCAGAGTATAAATCACCAAATCCTTATGAGGGCGTGTCATGTCGAGTATACTAAAGATTTCTTCTTTATTTTTTACATGATCAAATCGTAAAATTTTAACTCGAGGGAGATCAAACTGAGCAAGTGCTGCTTGTACTGCCAAATAGGCAGTCTTGCCCGTTCCATCAGAAACCACAAATATACTGAAATCATCACTGGTCATAAAATCACTTAATTCGGAACTCACCTGGATCCCTCCTCAATAACGATCTGAGAAAGATCGGCTATGGGTTGCCAGAGTTCAACAATATTTTTTAACATCGACAGGCGATTATTGCGTACTGATTCAGATTCGGTCATAACCAATACATCGTCAAAAAAGTTGTTGAGTACTGGGACAACAGCTGAAAAAGACTCACAAGCATAAATATAATCGCCTCGTTGGATTGCCGGATAAAATTCTTTTTCTATGCTTTGTAGTGTTTTGTAAAGTTGGTGTTCTACTTCTTCTTCAAAGAGATTGGTATCTACTAAGGAAAGCTCTTGAAAATTTTTGGTGATGTTGTTGGCTCGAGAATACCCGGTAATAATATCTTCAAAAAATTTCCTTTCATTATCGAATAATTTTTGAAGTGCATGAATCCGCAGGTAAATATCATAGACATCATCACAAGATACACTTATTACTGCATTGATGATTGAGTAATTTATTCCTGTTTCTAACAAATAAAAACGAAATCGACCAATGATAAATTGAATAATATCATTGGTCACCGAGGGATCGGGATTCACAAACCCTTGTTCTTTTAAAATTGTTAAGTTCCAACTAATCCAGTCTCGCAAGTTTGAATACCAACGACGGTTTAATAAAATATTAAGAATCCCCTGAGCTTGTCTTCTTAATCCAAAAGGATCAGTTGAACCGCTTGGTACTCTCCCCAAAGAAAAACTGGAAACTATATTATCCATTTTATCAGCAAGGGAAAGAATGCACCCGGTGAAAGTTTCCGGGTAGTCTTCCTGTCCCGGGGAGGGGAGGTATTGCTCTTTAATAGCTGTAGCGACTTCCTCATTTTCACCGTCTAATTGAGCATAAACCTTTCCCATGTGTCCCTGTAACTCCGGTAATTCTTTAACCATTTCACAGGTTAAATCGGTTTTTGCTAAAAGAGCAGCTCGCTCTAAGTGGGAGAGAGAATTTTCATTGCCTGGGAAACAAGCACCCAATCGTTCAACTAAATATTTTAATCGGAGGGTTTTTTCCCACATGGTTCCTAATCCTTCTTGAAAAACTATTCCTTTTAAAGACTTGGTTCTCTGTTCTAATTTTTTTTTCTGGTCTTCGGTAAAAAAGAACAAAGCATCTTCGAGTCGAGCTTTTAATACTCTCTCATTTCCATGAATAATTTTCTCACATCCAAAAGCCGGTCGATTCAAAACCACTAAAAACCGGGAAAGCAATTTTCCCTCATCATCAACACAGGCAAAATATTTTTGGTGATGTTTCATCACCGTGGTGAGAACGCAAGCTGGAAGTTGTAAATATTTTTCATTAAAATTTCCCAAAGCTGCATCGGGATATTCGACTAAAAAGGTAACTTCATTTATGAGGTCCTCATCTCTCAACCAATGACCATCAATCTTTTTCACTTCTCTATCCAATGCTTCCTCAATCATTGTCCTTCTTTGAATCGGATCAACTATAACTTTGAGACTTTCCAATGTTGTAAAATAATCGGCTGCTTTATTTAAAGCTTGAGAGTTTTTTGATAAAAATCGATGTCCGTGGGTGAAACGAGAAGTAGAAACGCTAGCCACCGAGAGTGGAATTTCATCTTCTCCAAATATTGCTACCAACCAACGAATGGGGCGAACAAAACGATAGTCTCCCTCTCCCCAAAGCATGGAACGAGGAAAGTTTAAAGAACGTAAAACAACCGGACAGAGTTGGATCAATACATCCCTGGATGGTTGCCCATCTCTTATTTTTTTTCCAAAAACATATTTCCCCCGCTCGGTTTCTTTTATGAAAAGGCTTTGAGGGTCTATGCCTTGAGCCCGTGCAAATGCCAGAGCAGGTTGTAAAGCTTCTCCATCAGGAGAAAAGCCAACCTTAGCTGCCGGTCCCTTTACTTCCAAAATCAAAGGCTCTTGGCGTTCTTGTAGCTCTTTAATAATAAGGGCAATTCTTCGAGGAGTACCGACTAAATACAAATCCTCATAATGGAGCCGTGATTCCTTCAATTTTTCGATAAACCGACTTTTGGTTTCCTCAAATATCGACGAGATTAAACTAGAAGGCAGCTCTTCAACTCCAATTTCTAAAAGGAAATCTCTTGTTTTCGTCATGATTAACCTTCACCTAATTTGACTTTTTTAACCAGGGAAAACCCATTTTCTCTCTTTGTTGGAAATAAAGACGGGCACACTGGTTGGCAAGTTGTCGAATTCTCCCCATATACTGACTTCTTTCCAGAACGCTGATTCCACCCCGGGAGTCAAGAAGATTAAAAGTATGAGAGCATTTCAATATATAATCATAAGCTGGCATAACCAGTTCTTTTTCCAAGAGCCGCTGAGCTTCCTTTTCATAGGACTCAAAAAGCTTAAAAAGAATATCAGTTCCGTTATGTTCAAAGCTATAAATCGAGTGTTCTCGTTCTTCCTGCCAACGAACGTCACCATAAGTGAGGGTTTCATTCCATTGAATATCAAAAACATTCTCTTTTTCTTGTAAATACATGGTGATTCGTTCTAAACCATAGGTAATTTCCACTGATATTGGTTTAAGATCTAAGCCTCCAGCTTGTTGGAAATAGGTAAATTGGGTGATTTCCATCCCATCCAACCACACTTCCCATCCTAAGCCCCAGGCTCCTAGAGTGGGAGATTCCCAGTTATCTTCAACAAAACGGATATCGTGTTCAGCTGGATTAATGCCTAACTCATATAAACTGTTGAGATAAATATTCTGAATATCGGATGGTGACGGTTTGATGATTACCTGATATTGATAGTGCTGATAAAGTCGGTTTGGATTTTCTCCATAACGTCCGTCCGCTGGCCGTCGTGAAGGTTCGCAATAAGCCACACCCCAGGGTTCTGGTCCAATCACCCTGAGAAAGGTTGCCGGGTTCATTGTTCCGGCACCAACTTCAATATCATATGGTTGTTGTATAATGCAGCCGTTTTTTTTCCAAAATTGACTGAGGGTTAAAATTATATCTTGAAAGTATATAGTATCATCACCTACCCCAAAACACACCAAGGAATTAATATATCAGTTGCCATTATGGGTGTCAACTTACTTCTTGAAAACGTTCGAGAAATACTTTCCATTCGGTAATTTTTTTTTCAACATGGTAAGTGAGATACTCGGATACCAGTCGATCGAGATAGGCAAACTGGTTTTCTCTCAGTTGAATCGATAGACACGAAGCACAGGAAAAGGTCATTAACTTGCCCAAGAGAACCATCATATCAGGGGGTAAATAATGAAGATCAGGTATCGAAGACGAGCATTTTTCACAAATCACGCCGCCGGATGCTGAACTCCATCCAGGAGGAATTTTCTTGAAAGGATTCCCGCAAACTGCACAAGCTCGTATCCGAGGGAAAAATCCCAAATATCGAATCAAATCGATACGAAATTTTAAAGTGAAAATATTAAAGTTCTCGCACTTCATCGATAAATCAAGATAAAATAGAACCGTTTCAAAAATCCTCTCATCGGATTCTTCAGGCTCATAACAACGGTCAATGACATACAAAAGATAATTGGCAAAAACCCACTGATTGGTTTTCTTGCCAATTCCTCGATAACAATCCACAATATCTGCCTGAGAAAGAACCGGCATTCCCCGACCATCATAAAACATAAAATTCGAAATTGCTGGGCAGTCAAGAGCCGGGCCAAATCGGTTCCCTACTTTCCTGGCTCCTTTGGCTATAGCGCTAATCTTCCCCTTTTTTCGAGTAAAAAGGGTAACAATTCTATCTAATTCACCATAATTTATACTTTTTAAAACAATTCCTTGATCTTTCCAGTAACGACCAGTTTTCATCATAAGAATGTATAACCCCATCTTCTGAGAACATCAGGTTTTTTTCTCCAGTTCAACTGAGTTTTAACCCATAAATCCAAAAACACTTTTTTTCTAAAAAATTCCTCCAGGTCCTTTCTAGCTTCGGAACCAATTCTTTTAATCATACTTCCCTTCCCCCCGATAATAATTTTTCGGTGGGAATCCTTCTCAACATAAATTATAGCTCGAATGGAAACCAAATCCTCTTTCTCTTTAAATTCCTCAACTCGCACTTCCACTCCATAAGGGATTTCTTGGTGAATATTATGCCAAACTTTTTCACGAATAATTTCTGCAACAATATCTCTCTCATATACATCAGAAATTTGTTCCTTATCAAAATAGGGTGGTCCGAAAGGAAGGAGATTTAGGACTTTTTGGATTAATTGCTCCAACCCAACACCTTTTAAAGCTGAAACCTCAAAAATATCGTAAAATGAAAAATGCTGGGAAAATTCCTGAATGGTTTTTTGTATTGTTTCTTTCTTAAATAAATCAATTTTATTCACGACCAATAGAATTGGATGGTGAAAATCTCGAATCTCTTTTAGATAGGTTCTATCGGTATCAATTGAAACACCGGGGGTGGTTATATAGAGTAAACAATCGGCATCGGGAAGCGAACTTTTCCATTGATTGGAAAGAAATTCTCCAAGAGGGTCAGCTGGGATATGAAGTCCTGGAGTATCGATAAAAACGATTTGGCAATCGGGTCGATTTAAAATTCCCTTTATATTTTTACGTGTGGTTTGAGGCTTATCGCTGACAATGGTGATTTTATATTTTAAAAGGCTGTTGAGAAGGGTAGATTTTCCAACATTTGGCCTTCCCCAAATGGTTACAAAGCCAGAACGAAAACCGATCTGATCTTCCATGGCCTATTCCCCTTTTTCGGGTTTAAACTGAAAAGGGTGGGGCAAGAGTTCATCCAAGGTGTAAATTTGATAATCACCGTCATGTCGGGCAGCCACTATTTCAAGATAAGGTGCAAACTCATACAAAACTTGCCGACAGGCACCGCAAGGAAGGCAATAGTCTTGGCCGGATGAAACGACTGCCAGTCGTGTGAAGGTAGCATATCCCATAGATACTGCCTTAAAAAGAGCAACTCTTTCTGCACAAACCGACAACCCCAGAGAAGCGTTTTCGATGTTTCCTCCCTGAATCACCTTGCCATCACAGGTTTCCAAAGCCGCACCGACTGGGAAGAGCGAATAAGGAGCATAGGCAAAATGTTGTGCTTTTTGGGCTGATGTTACTAACCGCTCACGTTTTTCAGTAATAAGAAATTGTTCAAGTAGATTATTTTGTCTGGTTTCCATGATTCGTTTTTTATCCGCGTCACTGTCATCGTAACCTAATAAATGTAAAAGACCGTGTATAAGGAGAAGCTTTTGTTCATTTTCATATTTAGTCCCATAGGTATGAGCATATTCTCTTGCCTTTTCCGGACAAATAATAATCTCTCCCCATACTTCGTCGGGTTCTTCCGTTCCATAAAAAAAAGATATGACATCAGTATCGATATTTTGATGAAAAAATTCTTTTTTCAGTGCCCGTATTTCATCAAGACTTATAAAGGCGATACTCAATTTTCCGAGAATTTCCCGATTCTCTTCTGCACAAACATAGTTGACAATTTTTTCTAATACTGAGCGGGATAGCGTACTTTCTTTTGTTGAACGACTCACAACAACAGTAGCCATTATCGACTCCTTTTAATTTATCGATAAATATGATATGCCTTTGCTCATTCTATTTCCATCTCATTTGTTGCCTTTGTCCTCTCCATTCACGGTATTTTCCGGATAAGGAACCCTGGCATGAAACATCCCGCTTAATATCATTACAAAGGCATCAGAAATTTTATGAATATCCCTCATAGTAAGCGGTGTATCATCCAATTGCCCATCTTTGAGATAATTTTGAATTATTCCGTTTACTATTGCTTCCAAGCGGCTGGAATTAAGATTATTTGCGCTCCGGATAGCAGCTTCAACGCTATCAGCTAAAAAAATGAGGACTTCTTCCTTGGCTTTTGGAAGGGGTCCTGGATAACGAAACTCGGTATCGGTTACGTCGTCTTTCTTCTGTTTGATTGCCTTATCATAAAAATACCTCATTACGGTATTCCCATGGTGGCTTTGAATAATATTTTGAATCTCAACTGGTAAATGGTATTTCCGAGCTATTTCCAATCCATCTTTAAGGTGGTTTTGAATAACCAACGTACTCAGATGGGGGGAAAGGCGGTTATGGATATTTTCATTCATCTGATTTTCGATAAAAAAATAGGGTCGCTTAATTTTACCAATATCATGGTAATATGCTCCAGCTCGAGCCAATAGTGGATTGGCTCCAATAGCATCGGCAGCAGCTTCAGCAAGATTAGCCATCATAAGGCTGTGACTATAAGTACCAGGGGCCTCCATCATCAAGCGCTTAAGCAATGGATGAGTGGGGTTAACTAATTCCAAAAGACGAAAATCCGTGGCAACATGGAAGGTGGTCTCAAACAAAGATATCCCACCTAACGCTGCAGTCGAGGCTATGATGGCTCCCCCAAATCCATAAACAGAATTAACGAGAAACTCTGTAGGAGTATTTCCCTCTTGTAAACCAAATATTATTACCATCAGTATGTTTGCCAGGGCTATCCAAAAACCGGTTTTTACCAAATCGCGACGTTTAATAGTTTTATCCAATAAAAACAGCGGTAAGAAGAGATTCATAAAGATATAGAAGCTCCTCATAAAATCAGCCCGTTCACCCCACATTAAAAGGGGGAAAAGAATGAGCGACTCGCATAAAGCCAGGTTCCTCCCCATCAAAGTATAGAGAATAAATGGAACTGCAGCCAATAATATCAAATACCAGGAAAAGCGGAGAGATAAAGCATTGAGAGCGATAACTCCGATTGCTGTTAGGATTCGAATTAATAGAAGTGAATTCCTCTGGATGATTTCAGTTGCAAATTTCTTAATAAAAGAATATTCAAAAACTAAAGTAAAAATAATCAGAATTCCTAGAGCTACTAATAAGTAAGATTCATATTGCTCGCTAACTAATCCCAAAGCACGCAGGCCCTCTAAGTCTGCATGAGTAACAGCGGTTCCTTTTTTGACTAAAATTTGACCTTTTTGGATATACCGTTTGACTGGTTCGACTTTTTTTATAGCTTGTTCTCGCTGTTTCTCGGTTTCAGCTATATCTATTCTTGCATTTGGTTTCAAAAAACGGGAGGTTAATAAATTCAAGACTCGAATTTCATCGATTTCTAAATCCATTCTTTCATAGGCTGAATAACTCTCTAATATTTTTTGTTCAACTTCTCCTTCACGTATGGGTTGACCGAGGTTTTTCTCCATATTTAATAAAAAAACCTCTTTTATCTTGTCATACTTTTCTCGAGGCGTTGCAACAAACCACTCGAAAACTCCAGGAGTAATTTTCCACTTTCGAAAAAATTCCTCCTTCATTTCAAAAGAAAGTGACTGAGTAGAAACGGTGTCGCGAATGACTTCCAATTCTTTAAAAAAGGTTGTGTATTCTTTTTTTAGGTCTTGGGTAATGCCCTCATCAATTCGAAAAATTGGCACTAAATCGGCCAGTAAAGTGTCTTTTTGTTCTTCAGTCGCTTTGACGTCAACAATTTCAATGGTTTTTCTGGCAAAGATATCTCTTGGTGCAATTTGGCCTTCGCTGAGTACTACACCCCCCATTGAATAAGAGATCCAGAGGACGAAAAACAAACCCAGTCCATACAAGGGATAATTCCAAAATTGGAAAGTCAGAATTGCTTGGAGACGAATAAAAACGGGAGAAAAAAAATCAAGTACTTTCTTCTTGAGTTGGAAGGTTCTTTTCGAATTTTTCATAGGCTTGGATGATCTTCTGGACGAGTTGATGCCGTATCACATCCTTTTCGGTTAAATAGATAAACTCGACACCAGAAACATCGGCGAGGATTTTCTGTATTACCATAAGACCAGAATTTTTTCCAGATGGGAGGTCCACTTGAGTTATATCCCCAGTAACAACCACTTTGGAACCAAAACCCATACGAGTTAAAAACATTTTCATTTGTTCTGGAGTAGTATTTTGAGCTTCATCAAGCACAATAAAAGAATCATTTAAAGTTCTCCCTCTCATATAGGCTAATGGAGCTACTTCTATAACATCTTTTTCAATATATTTTTGAAAACGCTCGGGAGAGAGCATTTCATATAAAGCATCATAAAGCGGACGAAGATAAGGTTCGATTTTTTCTCGGAGGTCCCCGGGGAGATATCCTAGACTTTCACCAGCTTCAACCGCCGGCCGCACTAAAACAATCCGGCTCACTTCTTTTTTTTGAAGAGCAGCGCAAGCCATTGCCATGGCTAAATAAGTTTTACCTGTTCCCGCTGGTCCAATACAAAAAATGAGTTCCTTTTCTTTCACTGCTCGGACATAATTCACTTGCCCAGCGGTTCGGGGATGAATGATTTTATGGTAAGCGGTGGTAATAATTCCCTGACTATAATCTTTCTTCCACCACATTTCTCTACCTTCCTTAATGGTAGCTCCCATTTTTTGTATATCATCGCCCGTCAAATCATGTCCTTCCTTTAAAAAAGTTGCCAGCTCATCAAGAAAGGTTTTCACCTGAGTCAAACTAGTATCATCTTTCTTCTCCCCAACTATTAGGGATTCTGGTGTCAGATCGATATTGACCTGAAATATATCTTCGATTAACCGAAGATTTTTATCTAAATATCCAAAAAGTTTCTTTATATCTGAAATCTCAAAACAATCAAGACGATATTCAATTTGTTTGTGCTTCGCATTTATAGACAAATGAGCTTATCATCCCTCATTCAACTTTTGTTTAACAATAGCCGATACCTGGGAGCCATCTGCTCGATTGGCTGCCCTGGACATAACCTCTTTCATAATTAAGCCAAAGGATTTCTTATCTGACAAAGCCACCATTACCTCATCAACCAAAGATTCAATCTCCTCGACGGTTAATTGAGGTGGTATAAATTCCTGGAGGATAGACATTTCTAATTTTGCTTTTTGTATCAGTTCCGGCCGATTTCCTTTTTCAAAATAACCTATAGAATCCTCTAGTTTTTTTACGCCTTTTTTAAGTACCCGAACCAATTCATCTTCATTTAAAGGCTCGCGTTTTTCAATTTCTTCGTTTTTTATTTCGGCCAAGACCAGACGAATTGTATCAAGCCGGGTGAAGTCTTTTTCTTTCATTGCTTTTTTCATATCCTCAACCAGCTGTTCTTTGATCATCTTCTTTTTTTCCTCCGAGCCGCAGCCTGGGCTTTTTTTCTTTTCTTTTCACTGGGCTTCTCATAATGCTCTCGTTTTTTTATCTCAGAAATTATCCCATTTCTTTGACATTTTCTTTTAAAACGTCTTAATGCTTCATCAATGCTTTCGTTCTGACTTACTTTTATTTCTGTCACCAAAATTCCTCCCTTTAAAATCCAAAGTAAAAAAATTATAGGATATTCACTATGGAGTGTCAATGAAACCTCAGAAAAGAAGGCTTCCACCCGATTTTTAGTCTAAATGATTATTTAAAACTGAGTATATAAAAATTCGAGTTCTTAATAAACCCACATTTTATAATTTTTAATTTAAACAACAAAACCGTTGGTTTAATATAACCTTACAATGATGATAAATCTTATTTGCTTCCTAAAAATAGGAAGGTAATGATATTATAATAATGACATTATATCAGATTGGGGGTTTCAACCATGAACGAAGAAAAAAATCAACTCATGGATAATTCTCCACAACAACCGATTCCCACCGGAACGGAGGCTATTGGCGAAATTAATATTGCACCGGACATTATTGCAACCCTTGCCGGCATAACTACAATGAAAATTGCCGGTATTACCGGCATGGCAGGTATTCCATCGGCTTCTTTGAGTACCATAATGGGAAAAAGAGAAATTAACAAAGGGGTAAAGGTAGACATCAAAGAAAAAACCGTTAGCTTAGAAATTTCCGTAGTTATTGATATTGATACCGTCCTCATCGATGTAGCAAAAAATGTGCAACGAGAAGTGAAAAAAGTTATAGAAAACAAAACCGGAATGACCGTCAACAAAGTTGATGTCAATATCCGAGAGGTTTCTTACAAAGAAAAGGACGAAGCTCCGGCGTAAAAAGTACTATTTATAGGTTTGTATCACAATCCTTGGCTGGAAGTTATTAATTGCGAATCGAATTTTTTATATCTTGAAGTTTCTTGGCGCCAATCCCTTTCACATTTATAAGGTCATCAACCGATCGAAAGGGACCATAGGTTTTTCGATATTCAATTATTCTCTGGGCAATTACATCACCAATTCCGGGAAGCCTTTTGAGTTCCTCAAGGGAGGCAGTGTTGATCTGAACAACCAAATCACTATCAGTTTCTTCAGACAATGGAATTTGTTCAGAAAAAGAAAATTGAAACCTATCAAGGTCACCTTGAATGGAATTCTGAGCTGGTATATTAATACGGAGTCCATCATGAACCGGTGCTGCTAAATTTAAACTTGAAATATCAGCTTGAGGAGTGACCCCGCCAGAAAGCTCAATGAGCTGGTAAAGTCGGGTACCCTCTTCTACTTGATATACTCCCGGTTTGAGTACTTCGCCGGCGATTTGGACAATATAGCTCTCTGGTCTCTTATCGCTCGAATCCGCACCCGTTGCCGAAACAACCCGGGTTTTATAAAATAAAAAACTGATACTAAACACCAATATTAACGATAGAACTACAAAAACGATTCTTTCTTGACGAGAGAATAACATTGTTCTTTTTTTGATTGCAATAAATTTGAGACTCTAGATCTTATCCCTTTATTTAAATAATTGTTTTAACTTTATTCTATATTAAATATTTAGTTCACCATACATACAATAATTAATATTATAATCAATTATTTAAAAATGGAAATAGGATTCTATTCAAGAGAAACGCTTTATCGAACCACCAGATTCAATAACTTATCTGGAACAAAAATATGCTTAACCAGAGCTTTTTGATCCATCCAAGTCTGAACTCTTTCATCTTTCAGGGCGAATTGTAAAACATCTTTTTCATCAGTCCCAGCAGGTACGGTAACTTTACTTCTTACTTTTCCGTTGATCTGAATAACAATTTCAACCTGATTTTCGACCAGTTTCTCTTCATCGTGTGTCATCCATTCTGAAACTGACAAAAAGGAACTTTCTCCTAAGGCTCTCCAGAGTTCTTCGGTTAAGTGAGGAACAAAGGGATTAAGCAGTGATACCAGAGTTTTAGCCGCTTCAAATAAAATTTCCTTTTCTTGAGGATGAATCCCTTTTTCAGAAAAGATACGCTGAGAATCGATAATTTCATTCATCAATTCCATTAATGAACTGATCGCCGTATTAAAGTGGAAACGTTCACGAATATCGGTGTCCACTTTTAAAATCGTCCGGTGAATCATTCGTTCCAAAGCTTTCATTCTCTCCTGATTAGGTTCTACCTGTTGGTCTTCTTCACACCGAATAACTTCAGTTACCGTTCTCCATACTCGGTTGAGAAAACGATGGGCTCCTTCAACACCACGATCTGACCATTCCATATCCAGTTCCGGAGGCCCAGCAAAAAGGATAAAGACCCGAATGGTATCCGCTCCATATTTTTGAATAATTTCCCGGGGACTCACCACATTTCCCTTGGATTTTGACATTTTAACTCCGCCCTTGGTAACCATTCCCTGGGCAAATAAATTGATAAAAGGCTCGGAAAAATTGATAATCTTCAGGTCTTTTAATACCTTTATAAAAAAACGGGAATAAAGAAGATGAAGAATGGCATGTTCTACCCCGCCAATATACTGATTGACTGGCATCCAATAATCAACATCTTTTCTTTTAAAAGGTTCTTGGTCAGTCCAAGGAGAACAATAGCGGAGAAAATACCATGAAGAACACATGAAGGTATCCATGGTATCAGTTTCTCTTTTCGCCGGCTCACCACAAATAGGACATACAGTATTGACAAACTCGGCACACCTCGCTAATGGAGAAGGACCACCCGGCTGGAAGTCAACGTTTTGAGGAAGAAGTACAGGAAGGTCTTTTTCTGGAACCGGGACTTCACCACAACGATCACAGTAGACAATAGGAATAGGAGCTCCCCAATATCTCTGTCGAGAAATTAACCAGTCTCTTAACCGATAGGAAACCGCCCCCTTGCCAATTCCTTCCTTTTCTATATAGGAAATTATTTTTCTTTTTCCATCTTCGGAAGGCAAACCACTGAAATCTCCTGAATTAACCATTAATCCAGAACCAGCATAACATTTCTCGTTGCTATCTGATTGAAGTGGTTGGATCACTTGGCGAATAGGTAAATTGTATTTTACGGCAAACTGATAATCCCTCTCATCATGAGCAGGAACTGCCATAACTGCACCTGTACCATACTCAAGGAGTACATAGTCGGCAATCCAAATCGGAATTTCCTCTCCATTGAGGGGATTCAGAATTTCCTTTCCAATATATATCCCTTCTTTGTCTAAGGTTTCCGACATACGGTTAATATCGCTTTTTCGAGAAATTTTTTCCCGAAATTTCTTGACTTTATCCTGATAGGAAGTTCCGGCAACCAGTTCGTCAACCAAAGGATGTTCTGGAGCTAAGACAAAAAAGGTCACACCAAAGATGGTATCAGGTCGTGTGGTAAATACTCTTATTGGCTTGTTTAAACCCGAAATAGAAAAATCTATATAGGCCCCTTCGCTTCGACCAATCCAATTCCTCTGCATGGTGAGGACTCGTTCCGGCCATTCTCCTAGAGTGTCGATATCATTCAGTAAAGCCTCGGCATATTTGGTGATTTTTAAATACCATTGACTCAGCATTTTCCGAATAACCGGAGTTCCACAACGTTCACAGTTTCCTTCCACGACCTGTTCGTTGGCAAGAACCGTAGAACAAGATGGACACCAGTTCACTTGACCGGCTTTTTTATATGCTAAATGATTTTTATAAAATTGCAGGAAAAACCACTGAGTAAATTTATAGTATTCTGGTTCACAGGTTATGACTTCTCTTCTCCAATCATAACTGATACCAATTCGCTTTAAAACTTTACGCATTTTATCGATTTTATCATGGGTCCAAATTGATGGATGAATGTTGTTTTTAATAGCAGCATTTTCCGCTGGCAAACCAAATGAGTCATAACCCATTGGGTGGAGAACATTAAAACCTTGACGAGTAAAATACCGTGCTACGACATCTCCAATAACATAATTCTTAACGTGACCCATATGAGGGTCACCAGAAGGATAAGGAAACATTTCTAAAACATAGTATTTTTTTCGATCGGGGTTGGTTTCAACCTGAAAGAGGTGATTATCTGACCATTTTTTTTGCCATTCTAGCTCAATTGCGTCAAAATCATAATTCTCTCGCAAACTGCTTACCCCCTATATGGAAAAAAGCCCGTCCCGAAGGGACGAGCTTTAATATGCTGGTGGAGCTGAGGGGAGTTGAACCCCTGGCCTCCTCCACGCCAAGGAGGCGCTCTCCCAACTGAGCTACAGCCCCAAACTTCTTCGAAGACGACCTTTATTATAGGAGAATCCCATTCATCAGTCAACGGATTCGCCAAAAAAAGCTTAAATTTTAGCTAGTACATGGTTTTCAAATATTTCTTTTACGTTTTGTTCGGTTACTCCTGAAATAACTTCATCGTTAATCCGAATATTGGGACCAAGAGAACATTTTTCCAAACAGAAAGTAGCACCTATACTCACTCGGTCTTGGAGGTCATGCTCCTTAGCTAATTCAAGCAACCGCTGGAGAAGGTTATAGGAGCCTTTCAAGTAGCAACTTGTTCCAACGCACACAGCAATGTCAATTTTCTGGGATTCTTTGGCTTCTTGAATTCGAATAAACTCTTGGCTGATTCTTCGACGTGAATGATAACTGGTGTGGAGGACTTTTTCGGCCTCCTCACTATTGGGTTTTTCTAACCATTTTTCATAAAGATATTTCAACGATGGATTATCCTGAGCTTTACGAATCGTACTCATCCGGTCAGCATTATAGAGACCCTGGGCTCTTTTACGAAGCGTCAGTTCGCGGTTGGGGTGTGCTAATGGCATACCACCACCACCAATACATCCTCCCGGGCAATTCATAACTTCAACCAGATCGTAATAGCGCTTTCCTTCTCGTATCTCTTTTACTAATCGTTGCAAATTCGCTAAACCATGAACCACAGCTACCTTTACCGTCCGACCGTCAAAGTCAACTTCGACTTCACGCAAACTATCGAATCCTCGAACTCCATTAAATTCAACATTTTTGAGTTCTTTTCCGGTTAATCTTTCGTAAGCATAACGGAGTACCGCTTCGGAAACTCCTCCAGTCACTCCAAAGATGACTCCCGCACCAGTTCCCAAACCCAGTGGTACATCAAAGGGAACCGGATCCAGCTCTTTGAAATCAATGTTAGCCGACTTGATCATTTTGATGATTTCCTGAGCGGTCATGACAATATCCACGTCCGGTTTTCCCTCGGTTTGAAACTCCGGCCGACGAGCCTCAAACTTCTTCGCTGTGCAAGGCATGATTGAAACTGATACAATTTCATCCAAAGTTTTGTTTTCGGCTTTGGCCACAAAATTCTTGATCACCGCTCCAAACATCTGTTGTGGAGATTTAGCACTAGACAGGTTCTTTAGATAGAAAGGGTAATTCCTTTCAGCATAAATCACCCAGGAAGGGCAACACGAGGTGAAATGAGGGAATGGACCACCTTTGGTCAAACGTTTGAAGAATTCCTCGGCTTCTTCAACGGTAGTTAAATCAGCACTGAAGGCTGTATCGAATACTCGATCAAATCCAATTTTTTTCAAGGCGGAAGCAATTTTCCCGGTACTGATTTCTCCCGGTTCCAAACCAAAAGCTTCTCCAACTGCCACTCGAACTGCCGGAGCAATTTGTGCTACAACAAATTTCTTTGGATCTAAAACCGCTTCCCAGGCTTTATCAACCTCAGACTTTACAATCAAAGCAGCAGTTGGACAACGAACTGAGCACTGTCCACAATAAACACATTCTACTTCGCTAAGTTTTTTCCCAAAAGCTGGTTCTACCAGCGACTTTGAACCTCGCTGGGTAAAATCGTAGATTCCAATCCCTTCAATTTCTTTGCAGGTTCGAACACAATCACCACAAAGAATGCATTTATTCGGATCACGAACTAAAGAGAAAGAAGAGGTATCTAAGGGGAGGTTATCGGTCCTTTCACCAAAGGGAACTTCAGTTATGTCTAAGCGGGCGGAAAGTTCCTGTAGTCGGCAGTTTAAATTTCGTTCGCAGGTGGTACAATCACGTTTATGGTTGGCTAAAAGGAGTTCTAAAATCACTTTACGAGCCTTGAGAATTCTTTGGGTATTGGTTTTAATAACCATTCCTGGCTCAGGTGGAGTCGAACAAGATGGCATAATGCCTCGCCCTTCAACTTCAACTATGCACATTCGGCAAGCACCATAAACACTTAAATCAGAAAGATAGCAAAAGGTTGGAATGTCAATATCTGCTTTGCGAGCTACTTCTAAAATGTTCTTCTCTCCACTTAATTCAATTTCTTGACCATCTATAATCACCGATTTTTTGAGAGTTTCATGACTCATGGTTCTTCGACCTCCATTCAACCAATACCGCATCAAAGGGACAAGCTTCGAAGCATGAACCGCATTTAATACAGGCTTCTTGATCGATTATATACGGGACTTTCGGTCGTCCAGAAATACATTTGACCGGACATACTCGGGCACATTTTCCACATGCCCGGCATTTTTCCGGATCGATCCGGTATTCTTTCATAGCATTACAGACATGAGCAACGCAAACATGATTATACACGTGATCGAGATATTCATCTTTAAAATAGCGGAGGGTGGTCAAGACCGGATTGGGGGCAGTCTTTCCCAAACCACAGAGTGACGCATCGCGCACGACTTCAGCGGTTTCAATCAGTAAGTCCAGATCTTCACCATTGGCGCGTCCGTCCACTATTTTTTGGAGTATGTTTAACATATGCTTAGTCCCTTCTCGGCAAGGAACGCACTTTCCACAGGATTCGTTTTGAGTAAAATTCAAGAAATAACGGGCTAACTCAACAATACAGGTATCTTCATCCATGGTGACCAATCCACCAGAACCCATAATGGCACCGGCAGCACAGAGTGAATCATAATCCACAGTGAGGTCCAAATGCTGTTCAGTCAAGCATCCACCGGAGGGTCCTCCAATTTGAACTGCTTTAAATTTCCGATTGTTTTGTATACCTCCTCCAACATCAAAAATGAGCTCGCGGAGGCTGATACCCATCGGTACTTCTGCCAATCCAGTGTTTCGTATTTTTCCAGAAAGAGCAAAGGTTTTCGTTCCAGGGCTGGTGACTGTTCCAAAGGAACGGAACCAATCGGCTCCTTTTAAAATGATATAGGGAACATTGGCTAAGGTTTCAACATTATTGATGACGGTTGGATATCCCCAAAGGCCTTTATTGGCAGGAAAAGGTGGCCTCGGGTTGGGCATACCCCTTTTCCCTTCGATAGAAGCCAATAAAGCGGTTTCTTCACCACAGACAAAAGCACCGGCACCCTCTTTAATAGTAAGGTCAAAGGAGAAGGAAGTCCCAAAAAGATTTTTCCCTATTAATCCAGCTTTTCGGGCATCAGTTATGGCTTTTTTCAATCTTTTAACTGCTAAGGGATACTCGGCTCGAACATAAATATATCCTTCTTGGGCTCCAAAAGCGTAACCGGCAATTGCCATTCCTTCGATAACCGTGTGAGGATCACCCTCCATAACACTACGGTCCATAAAAGCACCGGGGTCTCCTTCGTCACCGTTGCATACGATAAATTTCCGTTCGGATTTGGATAAACGAGCAAATTGCCATTTTCGTCCAGTCGGAAATCCTCCGCCTCCTCGTCCCCTCAGCCCCGATTTTAATATCTCTCCAATGACATCATCGGGGCTCATGGTCGTGACGACTTTTGCAAACGCCAAGTAACCATCATGGGCTAAATAATCATCAAGCTTTTCGGGATCGATTGAACCACAATTACGAAGGACAATTTTCATTTGTTTCCGATAGAAGGGAACGTCTTTCATCAATGGCCATTTCCGGATTTCCTGGTTGGTTTCTTCCTGATATACCAGGTCATCAACTACTTGGTTGTTCTTCAAAGTTTCCTCAACTATTCGATCAACATCTTCTGGTTTTACTCTCAGATAAAGTATTCCCTTCGGTTCAATCCTTACCAAGGGGCCAGCTTCACACAATCCCATACATCCGGTCTCTTTAAGCGATGGTTGGTGATTATCAGCGGTTTTTTTCACTGTAGCCGAGAGCTGGTTTTTTTCAATCAATTCTTGAAACCTTTTATAAACCGCATCTGCTCCTTTGGCTAAGCATCCTAATCCACCGCAGACTAAAATCTGGGCGGTAACTGGTTCCCTTTTTAATTCTTGAATGTGATTTTCCAGTTCTTCTTTAGTCTTGAATGGCATGGACCATTCCTCCCTTGTTTTCTTCGATCAATCCTTCAATAATTTCGCGAGTCTTTTCTTCGTTTAACATCCCGTAAACCTCTTCATCGATCATCATAGCCGGTGCGAGAGCACAAGCTCCGATACAGGCGACGGTTTCAACTGTAAAAAGAAGGTCGGGAGTTGTTTCTTCGTTTTCTTTTAATCCTAATTGTTCTTTGACAGTTTTTAAAACATTGATTGATCCTTTTACATGGCATGCAGTCCCATCACATACCCGTATCATATGCTTCCCTTTCGGTTTTAAAGAAAATTGAGCATAGAAGGTAGCAACTCCGTATACATAAGCTGGAGACACTCCCAGGGCAGTTGCTACATAAGTCAATATTTCTTCAGGAAGATACCGATAATCGGCTTGAATTTCCTGAAGGATAGAAATTAAATGTGATTCATTTCTATCGTGTTTTTCTAGAATAGCATTTACTTTTTCGAACTGACGACTTAAGGTCAATTCTTGATTCTCCATTTCCAATGACATTCACCTCCGGATATACGGTCATCGTAACCCACCGAGTTACGAAATAATCTTCTTCGTTTATATATCAATCTAAATTTAAAAATACTCCAAATTAACCTCTTTTCCTAATTTTACCAACTCCTCAGTTATCTCTTCTAAAATTCGAGCTTTTAATGACAGCTCTCCTGATAGCTTTGGATTCTGATGAGCTGGATTAATAGCCATTCCAGTATAGATAAGAATCTCATCTGATTCTAATAATAAATGCAATAATCGGCTGGCGCCGTCCTGTTTATAGAGAACATCGATATCCCTTGCACCTTGTTTAAGATGGCGGCGAACGCTGGCTAAAGTTAAAATTCCCTCGGTGAGGAGGTCTACTCCTTCTAATATGCCTACTGGAGGGATATCTTCTTTCATGGAATTTAAATCCACATCTATTGGCTTCCCTAAATAACGGGAGACGATATTTCCGGTTGTTCCGCCAGAAAGTACTTTTTTCCCGGGAAAGGAAAGAAATTTTTGGGTAATCAGCTGGTCAGTTTTTGGATCTTCTGGAGGGCCTGCCCATAAAATTATTTTTCTGGGGAGACGAATTTTTGCTACTACACAGGTCGCATCGTCTCCGGGCATTCCTTTATAGAGACTCTCTGTCGTTTCGATCACTTTTCTTGACAAAGAATCGGCATCGATGTGTTCGTTCACACTGCTTTCAAGAAAAGAGGCAATTTTATCCCATCTCCAGCCTAAGTTCCAGATCCCACCGATACCGGCGTGCACTACTCCGTCGCTAACCACCACTAACCAGTCATTTTTTTGAAGTTTCATGTTTGATTCGTGAATAACCCGATTCCCAATTTTTCTTTCCTTCCGTTCGATATGCATCACTCGCCCGCTTCGAATCCAGAAGATTGGTGGGCTATCAAATTCAGCGATATAGGCTTCGCCGTTTTGAAAAACCTGGATGACTGAAAAAGTAGAATAAGCAATTTTTCTCACCTTGCACACCGGTAAAGTTTCGGCTAATGTTTCCACTACTTCGTCTAAGGGTGAATTCCGTTGAAGCATGGAAACAATAATTCGTGTAGTCAGTGTCGATAGAATGCTAGCTTTAACTCCGCTCCCTAACCCATCAGAGAGGGAAACAATAGTGGAAAGATCGTCTTTCTCGATGCGAACACTATCCCCACATAATTCTTCGCCCCATTTTGATATCTGAGCTTGAGCGACTTCAACAAATATCTCGTTCATTCCTCGACATTTTCTCCTCGAAGAATTTTCATGAGCTTGCTGAGCAAGGATTTAGTTTCAGCGGTTGTCTCACCTAAAAGACTAGCAATTTCTTGAGCAACCAACATCTGATTAGTAATAACCTGTTGAGCTTTTTCTAAGGTTTTTCCACGGATTTCTTCCATCATTTGTTCTTGGTCTTTTTGTTTGGTTAAATCTACAAACACCCCCATAAGAAGTCCTGACTTTTCCAGGTAAAAAACCGAAAGCTTTACATAAACATTATTATGTTGTGGATAATGGATTTCTTGACTAATTGCTTTTTTAGTTCTGAGGACCTCAACAAAAAACGAAGGATCAATAAACTCATCTAGCGTCTTTCCAACCATTAAACGTCCTTTAAGGTCGAAGATCTGACGTAGGGCAGGATTCATGTCAACAATTCTCAGGTTTTCATCAACTAAAATGATTCCATTTGGTGTCACCGCAATTAAAAAACTCGAAAAAGATTCAGCACGAGCTCTCATATAGGGAATACACATTTCAGCTTCGGCTAAGCCTTGATAAACAGCAACCGCCTTTTCTCGACAGGTATCGTAACCACACGCTCCACAATTGAGCTCATCTTGAGGGGTAAATTTACCGGTCAAGGTTAATATCTTTCTCAGTTCTTCTTCCGTTGGTTGTGGTTGAAGAATGGGATGGGGATTAAATTCGCGCCTGAGTGATGGGATTTCGAGTGTTTTTTTTGCCTTACCCGAATTTGTACCTTGTTGGGAAAACTCAATAATTTTTTTTCTTCTTTGATAAAGAGAAAGGGGTGATTTGAGAAGAGGTCCATCGATACATCCCCCTTCACAGCTCATCATTTCAACCATTTTTAAACCTTCTTTTTCTTTTTCAAAGTCATCCAAAAACCGTTGACATCTTTCGATTCCGGTGATAACAACTGATTCCTGAGACAGAATTCCGGTATCAAATTCTCCGGTTTTGAGCAAACCTCCTTCAACCGGGAAAGCCCTTGCCCATTGAACCGAAGAGAGGTCCTCGCTCTCTATGGGAAATTGATTGATATCGATATTCTCCTGAATGAGCCACTCTTTCAATTCATCAAAAGTTAAAGCGACATCAACTTCATCGATTATTTCGCTTTCCTCTCTCTCGGCTTTTTTAGCAATACAAGGTCCAATAAAAACCACCCGAGGGTGTTGACCTTCAAATTCTTTTTTAAGAAGTCGAGCATGGGCAACCATTGGAGAAACTATTGGAGCTAAGTAAGAAATGTGCTGAGGATAATACTTATATATGAGAGCGTTTATCGCTGGGCAGGAACTGGTAATAATTGCTTTGTTTCCTTCTTTTACTAATCGAGCATGTTCCAAAGCAACCAATTCCGCAGCTTCCGCTGTTTCACGAACAACAGTAAATCCTAAAGCTTTTAAAGCATTAAATAGCTGACCAGGCATAATATCTGGAAAAGTTGGCACAAAAGAAGGCGCTAAGCTGGCAATAACAAATTCTTTATTCTCAAAGTAATTTTTGACTACTTCTACATCATTTCTTATAACCTTGGCATGCTGGGGACAAACTAAAACACACCGACCATCCTTGATGCAACGTTCGTCAATAATTTCGGCGTGCCCCATACTAAAGCGAATAGCTTTAACGGGACAATGACGCACACATTTATAACAGTCTCGGCAACTGGTTTTAATTGTTGAAAGTATATTCAACCAACTAATCCTCCTTAACCTTTACCATGACCTTTTCTTTAAAAATACGTTGAAAATTGTCGGGAGTAACACCGGTTTCAATTTCATCGTCTATGACTATGGTTACCCCCTCTTGACTGCATTTCCCTAAACAAAACGTGCCCTTTAACTCAACCTGATCCCGTAAACCAAGTTTGCTTATGGTTTCTTCACATTGGTGAATAATATCATAAGCTCCCTTTAAATGGCACGAACTTCCTACACATATAGCAATTGTTACCATTTATATACTCCTATTTATTCTTTCTTTTAAGTTCTTGTGAAATAACGTTTTTAAAGATCAAAGCTCTTTTTTCCTTTAAGAAATTCTTATTATAAAAAAGAGTATCAATGCTTTCCAAACAAGCCTATCATTATAACACAATTTCTTTTTACTTTTATTTAATTTTGGAAATTCCCTTCTTTATTTTGGTATTGGAAATATCCAAATCTCAGTTGGTTCAGGAAGACTTTCTCGATTAATTTCGATCTGGGTTTTCAAAAGTGTTTTTACTTCAAAAAAACGATAGGTAAAATTTTCAACCGGTTGCAGTTCGAATTTGAGCAAAGGGGTCCGATAATGCATGGGAATAACCACTCTTGGTTTTAAATTTTCTACCAGGGTTTGAGCTTCATGTCCATTAATCGTGTAGATTCCTCCAACTGGAACCAAGAGAATATCCAGTGGTTTCCACGATTCAACAACCTCCAAACTCGGCAACATGCCCATGTCACCAGCATGTATTAATGATAAACCATCTATTTCCAGCCGATATACAACGTTTTCGCCTCTCTCTTTCCCCTTTTTATGATCATGATAGGTTTGAAAGCCTTGTATTTTAAAACCATCACGAACGTATATACCCGCTTTTTGAATAATTTCTGGATTACCTCCAATAATTTGAACATTATTGTGATCATAATGGGAGTGGCTGACACAAACGGTATTTGCCGATACCTGAGGAAGTGGGTAACCAACACTTTGATCAAAAGGGTCAAACACTATTTTTTGCCCACCTTGGGATGTGACCATAAAAAAAGAATGACCAAACCATTGAATTTTCATACTTACACCTCCAACATTTCTTCCCTTTTTATCAAACCCATGAGAACAGAATCTCATTCCTTGAATTTAAGAAAGTTATTTTATCTAATTAATTAAATTATTAATATTATTCGTTGGTTTATTTGTCACATTTATGGAAAAAAGTATATTTAGATATTTTCCTTTGCAACGCCTCATACAATTCATTTTGTTCAGATAGATAAAGATAGGCTATTTTATTTTGTAACAACGGTTCATCTTTGATTTGAAGCGTATTTACCCGCTCGAAATCGGGTGTACCAGGAAGTGGTGAGAATAGGGACAGACGAGGTCTTAAACCTAAATCAGTAACATATTCAATCGAAAACTCATAGTCCTTCTCCTTCAACCCAGGGAGTCCAAAAAGAAGATAGACTTCCAGTTCTTCAGGAGCATAACCGGCTTGAATAAAAGATTGAATGGCTTTCTCAAAAATGGAGTTATCTACCTTATTTCCAGTGTTTTTTTGGCTGCTGGCATCGGAAAATTCAAGGCTGATTCGAATGGTTTTAAAATTACATTTTCTCATGAGTTTAGCAATTTCAGGAGTTACATACCGGGCATGGATGGAATTGGGGAGATGAAAACGAAGGGGAAGTCGTTCTTTCTGCAATGCTCGAAGAAGGGGTAGAAAGCTTTCTTCGGCTCGATAAAGCAATGCATCATCATAAAAAGCTAGGTCTTGAACCCCATAATTCTGGTAATCGTAAATAATTTCATCGAGGACCTGCTTCCAGGGTCGCCGCCAAAATTCTGGAAAGTACCTCCCTGAAGCACAATAGGTGCAGCGAAATGGACAACCGATAGAAGTCAAAACAATCGTATAATTCAGTTTTTTATAAAGATCAAAAGCTGGCTTCACCGAAAAAAAATGCTGATAATTTTCAATTGAAGATAATTCCTTAAAATCTGAGCAAAGTTGTTTGATAACCTGCAATGGATCGACACCTTCAACAATCCGGTCGAATCCCCATTGACGAGCATGTTCCAAGCAGAGGGTAGGATACCAACCACCAATAATAACTCGAGTATTATTCCATATTTGACGAACACACTTTAAAAAAGCAATTTGTCCGGGATACCAATAGGTCATGGTACCAGTGATAAAAACCCATTCTGGGGGTTTCATTTCCTTGAGCTGTTGCTTAACTCTTTCCCAAGGGATTCCAAACCGTGACCAATAACGAGGAATCGAAAAAAATTGAATTGGTTTAGGAATATTTTCCCGATAATATCCACCACAACCCATGCTCCTGAGCCGCTTCGGTCCTGGATGGTCAGGTGGAGGCATGAAAGGATGATAACGATCCATACAATCAAGGAGGGACACCCTATAACCAGAGTTCTTCAAATGGGATGCCAGATAAAGCAATCCCAATGGTTTCATCCATAGGTCATAAGCGGTAAAATCATAAATCCAAGGATTGACTAAAAGGATGTTTTTATTCATTGTATTGCTCCAATTTACAGCAATTGAAAAAAAATGCCTCCAGTGGTTTGACCACTAGAGGCATTTGATTCATTACTTCTTACGAATCATGATTTACCTCGGGGAGACCCTCATTAATATAAACATCATAGGCTCCTAAATCAAGATACCCGTTTCCACTGAGATTAAAGAGGATAACCTTCTCTTCTCCAGTTTCTTTGCATTTCTTCGCTTCTTCTATGGCTGATTTTATTGCATGTGCACTTTCCGGAGCTGGTAAAATTGCTTCCGATTGCATGAATACCATAGAAGCATCAAAAATATCAGTTTGCTTATACGATTGAGCTTCGATTAAACCGGAATTATATAATAAGCTCAACAAGGGGGCCATCCCATGATATCGTAATCCACCGGCATGAATTCCCGGTGGAATGAAATCATGACCAAGGGTGTACATTTTTAAATAGGGAGTCATTCCAGCTACATCACCCAAGTCGTATTCATATTTTCCTTTTAGAAAGGATGAGCACGATTTTGGTTCGACAGCTATTGCTCGGAAATTTTTCTCTCCACTGATTTTATCCCGCATAAAAGGGAAAAGGAGTCCGCCAAAATTACTCCCTCCTCCTACGCATCCAATAATAATATCTGGATATTTTTCTCCAACCTTCTCCAGTTGAAGTTTCGCCTCTTCTCCAATTATAGTTTGATGTAAAAGCACGTGATTGAGTACACTTCCCAGACTATATTTGGAATGGGGGGTCGTTACCGCATCTTCTATTGCTTCACTAATGGCAATCCCCAAACTTCCCAACGAATCAGGTGATTTCTCTAAAATGTTTTTCCCAGCTTTGGTATTGTCACTGGGGCTGGCAAAAACATTGGCACCCCAGGTTTGCATTAAAACCCGTCGGTAAGGTTTCTGTTGGTAGCTCACCTTTACCATATAAACCGTGCATTCCATATTAAAATAATGGCAAGCCATAGAAAGAGCTGAACCCCACTGTCCAGCACCAGTTTCAGTTGTCAAACGTTTGGTCCCATCTTTTTTGTTATAATACGCCTGCGCAACTGCAGTATTTGGCTTGTGACTCCCAACCGGGCTATCACCTTCATATTTATAATAGATACGAGCCGGTGTTTGTAAAGCTTTTTCCAATCGTCGAGCACGATACAAGGGTGAGGGACGCCAGAGGCGATAGATATCCAGCACTTCACCAGGGATATCAATAAAACGCTGGTTGCTGACTTCTTGTTGTATGAGGCTCGGTGGAAAAATTGGTTCCAAATCTTGAAGAGTAACCGGTTCTTTGGTACCTGGATGCAACGGTGGATCAAGAGGCCGCGGTAAATCTGGAATGATATTATACCAGATGGTCGGCATCTCCTTATCGCTCAGGTATATTCGGTTTGCCTCTTCCATGGTAATCACCTCCGGTGTTTTTTTATTGGCTTTTTCTAAAACCAATATCCTTAATTTCGTTTTATATTTTTTATAAACTCTCTTTTCAATATCTTGTGTTGAGAACAAATTCTCGAACTGCAATTTTTACATCTACCAATTTTATTCAATACTGATCTTTTTTATAAAACACCTCTTGCCATGTCTATCTTTCTATCCCGAAAAAACCATCTTATAAATTCCCCCATTGAGGGGGGATAAAGGGGGGTGTGCCTTTAATCGGTCATCCTGAGGCTTCGCTTTTCGAAGCCGTGAGGATCTCATCTTTTAGGTTCTTTCTTCATAACTATTTAAAAAATGGAATTCTCACGTCGCAAAATTCGCTCCTCAGAATGGAAGAATTGCTAAATGAGATTGCCACGTCGTTCAACCAAAAAACGTTTGAACTCCTCGCAATGACGAATTTCGATAGCTACTTTTATCCTTATCTGGTGCTATAAAAATGGCCGGAGAGTTTATCTACACCATTGGTAATCTATTGTTCATTCTAACTTTAACTTTCCTTGGTTTCGGTTGAAAGTAACACGCGATCGTTAGCGAATTTTTTACGGCGGCGTTCACTAAATCGCTCTAAAAGTTCTTCGATGGTCATCTTCTTTCTTTCTTCTCCTGAGATGTCTAAAACAATTTCGCCATCATCCATAAGAAGGGTTCGAGTCCCAAAGTTCAGAGCATCTCCTAAGTCATGGGTAATCATAAACGCCGTCAGATGATCATCTCGAATAAGAAGGTTGGTTAGATTCATGATTTTCCCAGCAGTTTTTGGATCAAGGTTGGCGGTATGCTCATCTAAAAGTAAAATTTTTGGATTCCCAATAGTCGCCATAAGCAGTGCCAGAGCTTGCCGTTGACCACCTGATAAAAGTCCCACTCGATCTCGAAGGCGGTTTTCCAATCCTAAACCAACCTCAGCTAATTTCTCTCGAATTTTTTTTCTCAAATGTTCTGAAATTGCTAAACGGAGCCCTCTGGTTCTTCCTTTGGCGTAGGCAATAGCAAAATTCTCTTCAATGGTCAATGATGCCGCTGTCCCCTGAGTGGTATTTTGGAAGACTCTACCGATAAAACGAGCCCGACGAAAAGCCGGAAGGGAGGTTACATCTTGGCTTTCAACAACCACCTTTCCCCGGTCGGGAAAGTGGTTACCGCTGATAATGTTTAATAAGGTGGTTTTTCCAGCACCATTACTCCCTACAATAGTGACAAACTCATCAGGTTGTACAGTACAGGAAAGGTTTCTCAAAGCCCATCTTTCATCAGGAGTATTTCTAAAAAACACTTTATCTATATGATCCAGTTGTAACACTATTTCACTCTCCTAAACTTCTCTTTTATTACCGGAAAAGAGAGAATAATAATAACTAAAAGACCGGTAAAAAGCTTCAAATCATAGGGTTTAAAACCAATATTGTACCCATAGTTCAAAGCAATTGCGGTAGCTAATCGATAAACAACCGCTCCAATAATAACCTGAAGAGTAATTACTAAAATAATTCTTCCTCTTAGAAGAACTTCTCCAACGATTACCGAAGCCAGACCCAAAACCACCATACCGATTCCCATATTGATATCGACAAAACCTTGATACTGGGCAAACATAGCACCAGCAAATGCCACTAGAGCATTGGATAGAGAAATTCCTACCAACTTGATACGGTCGGGATTGACCCCTTGAGCCTCAACCAGAGTTTCATTATCGCCAGTAGCCCGGATAGCTAAACCAATTTCGGTTTGCAAAAAAAGATCTAATAATATTTTTATAAGAACAATGAGTCCAATTAAAAAAAAGAGCCGAAGATAGCTTTCTGGTATACCATTGAAAGAATCTCTCAGCATAGTAAAAACCGTTCGATGTCCTAGGTTTTCAGAAAGTGATATATTAGGACGTCCCATAATCCTTAAATTAATAGAATATAAACAGGTCATGGTTAGAATTCCCGATAAAAGAGCTGGAATTTTCGAAAAAGTATGTAACACCCCAGTGAACAAACCGGCTAAGGCTCCGGCAATAAAAGCGGCGATCATGCTTTCTATTGGGCCAAATCCTCGATAAACCAATGAAGCAAATACTGCCGCTCCTAATGGAAAACTCCCATCTACCGTCAGATCGGGAAAGTTCAAGCAACGAAAAGTTATATACACACCTAAGGCAAGAATACCGTATAACAATCCTTCCTGCACACTAAAAATAAAATAGTCGTACAATCACTTCACCCGCTTTTCTTTCATTCAAGATTGCATCTAAAAAAATGGTAATTATAGCCCCGTGATATAATAATCATGGGGCTATAATTGAATTCGTTTATTTTATTTGACTTCCAAAGTGACTTCTACATTTTGAGATCTCATGTCTTCAACATATTTTTCTAAAAGAGCCTTAAAAT
>Ga0334890_1001403_pt1 | contig 32320 bp, 26 predicted proteins | sample GraSluR1_MG_3_FD_207220 | JGI IMG/M metagenome (GOLD analysis project Ga0334890, IMG submission 207220) | Sludge microbial communities from methane-producing bioreactor in Wageningen University, Netherlands - Granular Sludge_31_08-R1 | ecosystem: Engineered > Bioreactor > Anaerobic >... | reverse complement strand
CAATTCCATCTCTTTCAAAGAGGTCTTTCCGATAAAACATCACATTTCCTTCAAATGTCATTGGAGTGCCGTAGGTAATGTCATTAAAAGTTAGAACAGCCACTAATGGCTCAGAAAAATCAGCGAAATCATATTCCTCAGGGTAATAATCTTTAATGGGGATTAACCAGTTGTTGACTGCAAACTCAGCGACGTTAGCTTCGTCGATATAATACACTTGATATTGACCGGCTTTGGTTGACGCATCAAGGCGAGATTTTGATCTTCTTTCTAATTCAGCAAAATAGTGAAACACAACATCGATATTTTCTTTTTCTTCAAATTCTGGAAGGTATTGTTCAAGAAGCTCCCATTCACGTCGGGGTTGGGTGAGAACATTTATGATAACTTTATTCTGTGCGGAGACTATACCGGGTATTAACAATAAACCCATGGTTATTGTGATTAATAAGAGTATAAATAATGATTTTTTCATTCTCTCTGCCTCCTTTAATAATTAAAGAAAATTATAAAAATGCTGCTTTAGTCAATTTTTCCACTATCACCTCCTAATTTAAAAAATTCATCATTATAACCAATATACATGACAAACTTAAAAAAAACATCGAAATCTCAAAATATATCAATTTTTCAATTTGAGGTATTAAAAGAATTTTTATTTATTGTAATAATATTAAATATCTTAATTAATAAAAGGTACGTAAATGGAGGTTGGTTAAAAATAGTTATAAAAATCCTTCGTCACTCAGAATGTCGGCTACCCAGGAGGCAGCCATAGCTACTACCGTGGTACATTTATCAAGATGAGCTCCAGCTTCTTCGAACTCTTTTCGAACTTCTTTTGATCTTAAACAAAAGGATTTTCCGAAGATTTGTTTGTGGATGTCAGCACAAATCACACTTCCATAGGTTTCAATAAATTTATCATGAAGTCTTTGCGCCATTTGGTAGGCTTGGGATTGTGCCTCTTTATCTCCATTAACTTCTAACATCTCAAAGCGTCTTCCAATAAAACTTCCCATAATCATTATACCTCCCGAATAGCCACCACAGGCTCCATCTCCACAAAGCGCCATTCCACCCGAAAGCCCACTTGCAGATTGAAAAAGGGAGTTATTGTTTTTCCCGGTAAATTTAAAGATGGTTGAGATGAGGCATTGAGCGCACCCACGATAATTTTTTTCGTATTCAAAGCCAATTTCATAACAATCTTTTAATTTTTTAATCTTATAAAAATCTTCCTTAAGAGATATTTTATTGAGGAATTTTTGATACTGTTCAGCAATCAGCTGAATGAGTTCAACTTCCCGGTCAAGCTGACAAAATTCTCGAACGGCTTCTTTTATTGGGTGACTTCTCAAAAACTTTTGGATAATAGTTGTGGCTGGATCGTCTTCAACGGTAAATAATAATGCCGCTGCGGCAGTTTTTGCTAAGAAATATGGCAAGATACCATTTCTAATGCACATCAACGCGGGTCCGATAAGCCGATCTTCTTTTTTTAGCTTTCGAATAGGATCGGCTCCTACCCGGTCAATTTTATCTTTTAAGATAGGATTGGCCATATTTTTTAGAACTCGGTTATTCCATTCCTTCATTTCCTCATCAGAATAGCCAAACTCTTTTTGTAGCGCTCGGCTTGATTCCTTGAGTCCTTCGACTGCCATTTGTTGGATTTCCTCATCCTGTATAGATTCAATAATGTATTGATATCCCCTTTGCTTCCCCAGGTAGGCATACACAGCGTGAATGGTATTATAGGTATACATTTTTCTTTTTTCTTCATGTGCCATATTAGTGGTATACAATAAGCCTTTGAACTGAGGCGGTTCACCCTTAAAGGCTGGTCGATCCAGGGTAAGCTCTGGGTAGCCATTGGTGAGAATAATCATTGGATCTTTTTCTCTCATTTCTGGAGTGGGCTCAATTCCCATTCGGATAATTAAGGTATCTACCAACCCAATGTATCGATTGAAATAATCCTTTCCGGCATCGGAAAGCTCTTTAAAAAGATAATGTTTAAATTGTTCTGAAGGCTGGCAGATATTGGTGCTCATGAGAATATCAAGAGAACGATCAATTTTTTCGCGAGATCGTCTTTCGATAATTGCAGAGATATCTTTGGCAACCTGTTCAAAAGCTGATGGGAAGACAACCAGGGATAAAATCGAACATTCTTTCAGTTTTTGAAAAATTTGGTCTTTTTCATCGGTATGAAAGGCTTGAAAATCTTTAATGATGACTTCTTCTTTTTCATCTAAGCTGGGAAGGTTGATGATGGTGTATTGTTGTTGGGTGTTTAATTGATGGATCAGTTCCCGATTAGAATCGACAAAGACTAAGTTGTATTCTGCTTTATTAAACAAATCTGCGATAAACCCACGACCAATCTTTCCCGCTCCCCAGATAAGAATATTTTTTAGTTGATTTGACATGTTGGTTGTCCTTTCTTATGGAGTTCAATAAATATAAATATCTGATTAACTTAAGATTTACAGAACTGTTTTTGACTGAAATAAGATAAATTTGAAATCCATTGGTTTTAGTTATCAGCCTAACAGTAATTTTATAAAAAAAGAAGGAGAAAGTTATTTATATTATGAACAAGAGATGATGTTTTTCAACTCAATTTGAGTATACATCATCTCTTGTTCAAACTTCCAGAAAAAATTATTGATGGGTGGGTGGTGGGGGACTATAGGGCGGAAAAGGGCTAGGTGTTGGAGTTGGATAGACTTCGGTACATTTAATCGTTACTAAAAAACAAGCGGTATCTTTTTGATAGGAGGCATCTTTGGGAGTAAATTCCCATGACCCAACTAAAGGAATATCATTAGCTGAAGTATCAACGTCAGTAACATCTAAAAAGGTGACAGTAGAATCAAGGTCGGTTTTTTTCAAACCCCATTTATTCCAAAAACTACCATCAGTGCAGGGGAGCGTCTTGATAAGACTAACAATTATACTTGTACTGGTTGTAACCGGCGATATATCAACAACCCATACACCGGTTTCCGGGCTTCCCTTGGCTAATAATGTTTGGGTTTCTCCACCAGCGACAACATGAACTGTAACGGTATTTTCCGATTTACATTTTCCTTCAGCAGTAAGGGTATAACGGGTAGTGACCAGGGGACTTACGTATTGAGAACCAGATGTAGCAGTAAAAGGTCCATAAGTAGTTCCGAATTCAGAGGTAATTTTTATTGAGGTTACGTCACTTGAGACATTCCAATAGAGAACGGCTGTTTCACCAGGACAGATAAGGACTTCTGATGGACATTCGTTAATCTCGTTTGAGGATGGTGCGCCGATTAAAGTAGCAACGCAAAATTGGGACCAGGTTGTACATACTTCTGGAGTACAGCTATTCATGAGAAATGCGAAGCCAACAAGGGAAACGACCAAAACAATTAATATTAAAATTTTTAGGAAATGATAAAATTTTAAACTCAAGACCTTTCCCTCCTTTTAATTTAACCAAACTGCTTATATATTTAAATACGGAAAATATGGAATTGGGTTAACAAAGGAGGTCAAGGAGAGAATAAAAAAACCACGGAATCTAACGAACCTTCCTACCTTCATCTCACCAAGGAAATTATATGGCCACTCAACACCCTCAGTGTTTCAGGACTGGACTTCCTTCTCTCCTGGTAGAGAGGTTTCGAACACTCACTTTCACAAGGGAGGTTCTTTTTTCCAATCCTCCGGTTTTCCGATTCCTCAGAATCCGTGGTGATATTATCCTACCTTTATCCTTCTAAAATGTCAAATCGGGGTTGATAAATAAAAACCTTGGTTTAAGCCAATAGCTAAGAGGTAATTTTACTAAAATCCTTAGTTGATAAGCAAAATGCAATTTAAAAAAAAATCTTTAGTTTTCTTTCCCCTTGACCTATTCGTTCCTCTTTTAAATCTCAGGATACCTTCTTTCTGGCTCGCGAATTTTTCCATTGTTTCCAATTTCGTAAATTGTTCCTAAGGAAGCTTCGGTATCAAGATAATAAAATTCATCCTCATCGAATTTTCCACTTTGAATGACTTCAACACCCTTTTTCTTAAACTCTTCAAGGGCTTTTTGGCAATCCTCATAATATAATTTTATATGGTGCAAGCCTTCGCCTTTTTTCTCCAAAAACTCGTCGTAGACGCTTCGACCAGTTAATGGCTGCATGAGTTCAATTTGAATGCTTCCAGCCCAAGTAACCGCGAGGAGATATTTATGGTCAGAAGGTTTCCCTCTTACCATAGAATCTCGGACGTCTGGAGGCCCAAAGGTGTAAATATCCCAAGGCCCAATATGAAAAGTTTCCCAGAAGTATTTCATCGCAGCATCAAGATCATTTACTACATGAGCAACTTGGATGACATCACCGTCTTTCATGGTTTTACTACCTCCCATTCATTGAGATATGAATCATTATGTTGATTTATTTATTATCTTCAACTGTTGAACCAATTAATGATTAGAAATAACTTTAATTCGAGATTTGGCTTTTTCATTAAAGTAATTTATGGCAAGAACAGCAATAATGATAAAACCCCACATAGCTCTAATGAAAAAAGGATCCATACGTAACAAATTGACTCCACTGGAAATAACTTGCAGAATAACCACCGAAACGACCATGCCAGAAACCTTCCCAACTCCTCCAGAAGGGTCTACACCACCTAAAAAGCAAGCAAGGATAGCAACTAAGAGATAGGATTCGGCATAGTTGGCTTTAACTGAATTAAGCTGTCCGATCATGATGAAGGCAGTAATTGCTGAAAAAAGAGACGAGAGTAAGAATCCTTTCAAAATAATGGATTTGGTATCAATATTTGAAAATTTAGCTGCTGTATAGTTGGAACCTAACATATACAGACTGTAACCAAAAGTCGTTTTATCCAAAATAATGTATAAAATAAAAGTGAAAATAACAAATATATAAAATGGTATTGGGATTCCAAGGAATAAGCCATTTCCTATGGTTATCAGAGACTTAGGGAAACCGGTTAGAGTATATCCTTTGGTGAGAACAATGTTTACTCCATTTAAAAGGGTCATAGTTCCGAGCGTTGCTAACATATCGGGCACCCTTAAATAACCAGTTAAAAAACCACTCAACAAGCCAGCGCCCATAGCGGCAAGGATACCCATGGCCATTGAAATGATGACCAACAATCCTGATGCTTCTGTGGGATTTCCTCCAGTGAAGGATCGGAGAGTCAAAGCAGTAATGATTCCAGTAAAATTAGCAGTGGCGACAATTCCTAAATTAATTCCACCGCTTAAAATGGGAATCATCATTCCCAAGGAGAGGAAGGCAAGTAACGGGAGTTGATAGGCCATGGAACGAAAATTCGCCATGGTTGGGAAACGAGTCGGATTGAGTAATATCATGACGACAACAATAAGAATCAAAATAGCATAGAGAGAAAGGTTGGGAATATTTCTTTTCATATCCGTTCTACCGCCTTTTCATCGACATGAACTTTGATCCGGCTCTTTTGTTGACGAATTTTTTGTACTGCATTAATTGTAATACTGATGACAATAACTGCGCCAACGAAAACATTAAACCAATAGGTCGATATTTTTAAGAGAGTAAGACCATTGTTCATGATGGCAAAAAGCATGATACCAAGGAAAGTACCTATAACCGAACCACCTCCACCAAAAACACTCGCACCTCCCAGAAACACAGCGGCAATGACGTTTAATTCTTGGCCAACAATGATATTCGGAATTGCTGATTGGACAATAGCGGCATGGACAATAGCAGCAATCCCTGAGAGGAGACCGATAAAACTAAAGGCAAATAACTTAGTTCGGAAAACATTTATACCTACTCTTTCAGCAGCAACCTCGTTTCCACCTACAGCATAAATATTCCTTCCAACACTAGTATATTTTAATATATACCAACCTAAAATGAGCACCAAAATCCAAATCAGAGGCATCAAGGTGAAACCAAAGGTTACGTTATTCTCATTGACAAAACTTCCAATCTTGATATTGGCAAATTCTCGAAACATGGGATGAACTACAAAAATTACTTCACCTTTGGAAAAAACGTAGAGAAGACCATAGTATATATTCAAAGTAGCTATGGTAATGATGACTGTTGGAACACGAAAATAGTGAACCAGGATACCATTAAAGCTCCCCATCAGGGTTCCCAGGGCAGCAGCGACTAAAAAGGCGAAGACGATGTTTCCTCCCCATTTTAGAGTCATGATAACGATGACATATTCTACAACCTGGGCAATAGCAGTAAATGAAACGTCGGGTGAACCACTTAAAATAAGAACAAATAATACCCCTACTGCCATAATGCCAATAACAGAAAAGCTCTTCAATAGGTCAAAGATGTTTTCAGTAGTTAAAAATCGAGGATTGAAGATGGTTATTATTATACACAGGAAAATGATGACTAAGGCAATGTAAAATTCGGTTTGTTTCAATAGTTTATTCATGGGATTGAATTCACTCCATCAATCATTTCGACACACTCACAGTTTCGCTCATTTCGACTAAACGTTGTATCTCTGCTTCGGTAACATCGGCAGCATCAATTTGTTTGAAAATGCGCCCGTTTCTCATAATAGCTATTCGATTGCAGTTATTAACTACCTCAGAAATTTCATCAGAGATGAAAATAATTCCAAAGCCCTTATTAGCCATTTCTCGAATAATACTATGTATGCTACTTTTTGCAGCAATGTCAATTCCAACTGTTGGACTGTCTAAAATGAGAATTTTGGGTTGGACTGATAACCATTTGGCAATAACTACTCGTTGCTGGTTCCCACCAGAAAGTGTTTGCACGGGTACTTCAGGATTAGCAACTTTGATTCCAAGTTCATTTATCCAACTGTCAACTGTGGTATCCCATTTTTTTGAATCAATCAAATTAAAGTTGCCCAAAAGGCGTTTAATAATTACTGTTACAATATTTTCACTCACCGATTTTTTCATTATCAAGCCTTGTTCTAATCGATTTTCAGGTACATAGCCAATTCCAGCTTGTATGGCATCTTTTACTGATCGGATACGAACTTCTTTTCCATCAACAAAGATTTTTCCACTATCAGCTGGATCCATACCAAAAAGAGCGAGAGCTAATTCTGTTCTTCCCGAACCCAGCAGTCCAGTTATACCAAATATTTCACCATAATGAAGAACGAAGGAAATATCCTTAAAATTGTTACTCTTGGAAAGGTTTTGTACTTCAAGTAATTTTTTTTGAGTTTGAATCGATTTTTGGTTTCGAGAATAGGATATTTCTTTTCCAGTCATCAAGTAAATTAATTTTTCATTGGTTATTTCTTCCCGTGGTAAAGTTGCAACGTTTTGACCGTCTCGAATCACAGTAACCCTTTCGGCTATCTCTAAAATTTCATTGAGTTTATGGCTCACAAACATGACAGATATCCCTTTTTGTTGAAGGTCTTTCACTACAACAAAAAGCTGATCAATCTCTTTTTTTGTTAGTGCCGAAGTTGGTTCATCAAGGATTAAAAAACGAAGGTCGCTGGTTAAAGCACGGCAGATTGCTACCATTTGTTGGTTTGCTACTGATAGATTACCGACCTGTTCATCCAAGTCGAGCTTAATTTTAATTTTATCGGTGGCTAAACGAGCGATAGATTCAATTTCTTTCCAGTTGAGAATTTTTTCCTTTTTTTCGACTAATTGGCTGTAGGCAATATTTTCGGCAACGGTAAGGTTGGGAAACAGAGCAAAATCCTGGAAAATGACTTGTATTCCCATATTGATTGAATCGATGGAGCGGAGGTGTTTATAGATTTGACCTTCAATCCAAATTTCTCCTGTATCCGGTTGAAGGTTTCCTGAAATAATTTTAATTAGAGTTGATTTTCCAGATCCATTTTCTCCAACAAGACAATGGATTTCTCCTTTACCAATGGAAAAATCAGCGTCCTTTAAAGCTTGAACTCCACCAAAACTTTTACTGATATTGGAAAGACGTAAAAAGTCAATCATTTTATCACGTCATTTCATCCTTTTTGATATAGGTTTTTCTATAGAAAAATGGTTTATATGATGCAAAAAAAGTTCTGATTATGCATTGATATCTTTTACATTTAATGAACTTAAGAAGGGATGAGTCTTTTTTCCAATAGCTGTGGACTGTCTGTATACAGTATTATTTGAACGGCTATTAAAAATGATAGATTTCATTATTCATTTATATAAGTCGGTTCAATTATTAAATAAAAAACGGTCTTCCATACTTAAAGTATGGAAGACCGAATGAGTTAAAACCATAATTTAGAAATCGTAATCCTTCATGTTTTCTTTGGTCACTATGAGTGGTTTGTCAAATAGAACATTAATACCATCAATTTTTGGCATTCCGATATTGGGGATATCTATTCCATCGACAATTTCAGCAGATTTCCCTTCAAGTATTAATTTTGCCAGGTAAACCATGACATAGCCGGCTTCACCAGGGTCCCAGAGAATTGAATAATCCATTGATCCATCTTCTAAAAATTGAGCAGCTTGGTTTGGTGAAGTGGTTCCAATGACGGTAACCTTATCCTGTAATCCCTTTTCTCGGACTGCCTGAGCAGCACCAGGTGCTCCCTGGCTCCCATAGCATAGGAAGCCTTTTAGATCAGGGTTGGCGGTAAGGATTTCTAAACTTGTTTGACGAGCTAAATTTTGATCTTCTGAAACTGGATAACGATCGGCTACTTGAACTAAATTGGGGTATTTTTCTTTAGCCAGTGCCAGAGCAGCATCAGCCCAGATATTGTGAGCGGGAACAGTTAGAGATCCAACAAATACCACAAAATTACCACTATCACCCATTTTTTCAACGAGGAGCTCCATTGATTTTTCTCCGAACTTAATGTTATCGATCATTTCTACATCATAGTCAGCATTGACTTGATTGGGAGATTCATGGGTAATAACAGCAATATTTTGTTCTTTAGCACGGGCAAAAACCGGTTCACAGGAACTAGCATTGTTGGGAACGACTAAAACTGCATTGACACCCTGGTTAATTGCGTCTTCAATTAATCGAACTTGTTCGGCTTCGTCAGCTGATGCAGGAGCTTGTTGATATACTTCAACTTCAAAATCGACCTTGGCTTTGTTGAGGCCATTTTCAAGCTGGTTAAACCATGGGGAACGAAGTTTCGGGATAGAAACCATGGTATAGTTTTCAGCTGCGAAGACACCTACGGTCATAACCAAAACAAAAACGAAAAGTAACGCAGGAATATAACGGGAAAACTTGGTTCTTTTCATTAAAAACCCCCCTTATAAAACAAGATATTTTTTGAAGACAATTACATTTAACTATGGTTAATATTAACTGTCAAGATAAAATTATATTTTCAATGAAATGGAACCTAATTTAATATACTTAATAATTCATTTCTCACATAAGCTTATCGGTAAATCGCACCGATTCGATGAAATGTTTTTCGATTGGCAAAAAAGAATTCCAGAGAGAGTCCTTGGCTGCTACAAAAATGAGCAGATTTTCTTGCTCAACGGTGACTTTTTCAAAAAAATAAAATCGAGCTCGAACTTTATTTTGAACGTAGTGTCCTTCAGTAAATTTGGCCATTTTATTGTCGATTATGAGGCTATTTTCCTGATCAATAATTAAATCCTCTTTTGCTGCATCAAGAGAAGTTGCTTTCATTATTGAAATGACACCATCGGGAAAGTTAGGGTTTTCACCATTATACCATCCGCCGAGATTGAGACTATCGGTTTCCAAGGGTTTCCAGTTGAGAGGAACTTCGAAGACAAGATTTCCCCTCTGGGCAGAAATCCAATCATTGGTTGCCATAGAATTGAGATTGTCGTTATGAACCGGTGGAGAAGATGCTGTAAATAACGATTGAATTTCTTCGTCACCAAGGGCTCGGTTGTAAACTCTCACTTCATCGATGAGCCCATCAAAGAATTCAGAATAGCCAGCTGGATTATCTCCCAAGGTAAAAGTATTGCTACTTATCATACCGGTTCCACCAGCAGTTCCATAAGAAAATTTTTCTCCATTTTTATAAAAAATAACATCAGTTGAGGTAAAGATAGCCGCAAGAAACTGCCATTGTTTTAAATCAACACTTTTTCCGGTTATCCAATCAGAACCACCAATAAAAACGCTCCATCCATCGTTTTCAACTAAAAGTGAGCGGTCAAATCCGCCATCATCCTGAGACCATACCTGTCTTCGGCCATTACTAGAGCGGGGATATGCCCAACAAGTAACCGACATTTCCGGTATTTTTTCCGGATTGATATCAAGGGGAGTTATAACTGTACTATCTATTCCATTAAAATCATATGCTTGTCCAATTTTACCTGGTACGATTAAAGTCGAGGTTGGAACTCCATGGTTTCCTGAGCCGCTCATATCTTGCGAGTCATTATCGAGAGGGAGATAAAGAACTAAACCGGTTTGCGGAGATAGGGTACCAATTAGTGGAGATGGCGATGGAACTGGGGATTCTTGAATAACAACAGTAAAGGGTTCGCTGATTGCCAGTCGAGTATACCCATCGTTGATAAAAAAGCGAGCATCGTATTCTCCGGGTTCAGAAGGAGCCTCAAAAGTGAGTGAACCCTCTTTTTTCCCGTCGGTATATTGCCAGGTCAGATAATCCCTATCAGGGGCATCTTTTTTGTATAAACCAATCCAATCTCTTTGATTAGTTGTAGCATTTGAAAAAGTTATCGTTAGAGTTTCGCCAGGTGTAAATACTCTATTGTTAAGCGACAAACTGGGTTGGGGGAGAGCCACTTTAAAGGAAACCGAGGTAATTTCTTTACCATTGGAATCGCTGTCGTGCATACGAAAATCGTATTCTCCCGGTTCAGAAGGTGCAGTAAAGACCATTTCTCCTTGTGTCTGTCCAGATAAATATTGATAGGTTAACTCATGTTGATCGTTAACGTTTTCATCACCGTGTGGAATATCGGAGGGGATGATCCCAATCCACGCGCTGGATTCAAGTTTAGGAGGAGCAAAAAATAGGAGTTTCATTTCTTCGCCAGGGAAGAAGTTATCTTTTTCTAACTGAAGCTTGGATTGGACAGTTGATTTTTTGACCAAGAAAACAGTGCTTTTACCAAGTAAAGTCATCCCGTCATTTTCAAAAATACGAAGGTTATATTCTCCTTCTTCTTTGGGGGCAGAAAAAGTTATGGTCCCAGAAGTTTTCCCATCTAAATATTTCCAGGAGAGGTAATCCCGATCGGAAGCAGAACTATAGTAAAGACCAATCCAGTCTTTTGGATTGCCAGGTACTCCTCTAAATTCGATATTGAATTCGGTAGCAGGGTAAACCGGTTGTTTTGGTATATTGATAGTCACACCTATTTTAGGCAGAGTAATTTTTATAGATTCTAAGATTTGGTTGAAAACCGGCTCGGCTTCTGGCCAGAGAAAATTACGGCTACCAGCTATGAAACCATAGGTTTTCTCAGTATGTAAAGGATTTTTCGCAAGTAATAGCCATATTTTTATGTTTGAGTCTGGGATTTGCCCTTCTATGAAACGAAATGGAACTTCGTTTATTATTTTCTCACTTTCCCGTTCTATAGTCATATAATTTAATTGATTTTCGATATCAGCCGTGTTGATAATACCAAAAGCAACGTCAGGATCAGAGGAATCTCCCTGGTGCCAACCGACCACTTCTTCATCGGGGGGCGTCGGTTGCCAGTTTTTGGGAATTGTCAAGGTTGTAAAATCAATAGTCACCTCTTCCCAACCGCTGACCTCAACTTTTATTTTTTTGACTTCAAAAATATCACTTTTACCCAGTAAATTCATGCCATCATCGGCAAAACCCCGGAATTGATAAGCTCCTTCTTCTGCGACAGGATTGAAAAGGAGCGAACCCTCGCTTAAGCCGTTTAGATATTGCCATTCAAGATAATCCCGATCAGAAGCATCGGATTTATATAAACCAATCCAGTCTTTAGGGTTTGAAGAATCCGAACTGAACTCAATGGAAATTGGTTCGCCAGGACGAACCGGTAAAGATTCAACGGTTATCAACAATATTTGTTCGCTTTCCTGAGCAAAAAGAAAGGAACTGATGAAAGGCATGGTAATCAAGAATAAAACGAGGATAAACGATTTGTAAAACCATCGCGATGAATACATTCGCTTTCCCTCCTTCAGGTTACTTGTGAGAAATAAATCGGATTTCAGGAACTAAGACTTTGAAGTACTATTTCTATTATAATGGTTAAGAATTAAAAAAAAGCAATCTGCTACGATTATTTTTTCTCATTATTTTAAAAATACGATAAAATTGAGAAGAAAAGATTTGATAAATTACCTATTATTTAAGTCAAATAATTTATAATTATCTTATTTTGGGGGAATATAAATTGATCAATATACCAGTTTTTCAAGTCGATGCCTTTACCGACCAACCCTTTATTGGAAATCCAGCTGCCGTGTGTTTGTTGATGGAAGAAAAAAGTGATGAATGGATGCTGAATGTTGCTCGAGAAATGAATTGTTCTGAAACAGCATTTTTATTGAATAAAGAAGAGGGGATATCTTTGAGGTGGTTCAGCCCCAAAGCCGAAGTGGGTCTGTGTGGTCATGCAACCTTAGCCAGTGCCCATGTTCTCTGGGAAAAAGGAATTATTCCCAGGAATGTGGAAATTTTGTTTTTCACCAAGGGAGGTTTATTAACGGCTCAATATAAAGAGGGCTGGATAGAGCTTAATTTTCCAGCTATTGAAGAAAAAAAAGTGTTTCCATCAGAAATATTGCTTGATGCCCTGAAAGTACCGGTCCTTTATGTTGGAAAAAGTAAATACGATTACTTGGTGGAAATTGAGACCGAAGAGATATTAAAAGACATGAACCCAGATTTTGAAACTTTAAAAATAGCAGTACCTCGAGGAGTTATCGTTACTTGTCAATCGGATCGTCCGGAATTTGATTTTATTTCTCGTTTTTTTGTTCCTTCTTTGGGAATCAATGAAGACCCGGTAACCGGATCGGCCCATTGTGTATTAGGCCCTTACTGGCAGAAAAAGCTCAATAAGTCCGAATTAATCGCCTACCAAGCTTCGGAGCGAGGTGGGGTTATCAAGGTCAAAATTGAGGACGATCGGGTTTATATCAGCGGTAAAGCGGTTACTATTACCGATGGTGTTCTCTTGGTGTAGCTGTCAAAAAAATTTTTGTTTGCTCATGAATTGAGTAACTTAAAAGACTCGTGGTCATAGTGTAGAATGACCTATTATTCCAATATTTTGACTGGGTGCTATTTTGAAAGGATGAGTTCCTCACGGCATCAAACGACGAAACTTCAGAATAAGGATACTTTTCCTTATCACGGTCATATTGTTGGTTTTAGTCCTTTCAAAAATCAGTGATCTCCAAGTTGATCTTCGGTTTCGGAAAGATTTTCTTTGCTAATTAAAGCCAGAATGCCTCCAATGATTAATAAAATTCCTGGAATGATAAAACCGACAAAAAGAAAAACGTACCCAGCAATGGCGGAAATAAGCAGAAAAACCCCAGCTAATTGATGCCGTTTTTTCACGTTTATTCCAGCAATTAAGCCAACAATGGCGAAGATCATAGCACCAATTCCTCGTGCGGCTGCCAAATTTCCAAATAAAGGCAAGAGACGATGAATATTCATAGGAACCTCAGCTTCGTTAGGTATTAAAGTTCCGACAAATTGCATAGCGATTCCGGCAATAATCACAACCGCAGAAAATATCATCCCTAAAATACCACCAATTATTCCTAATATTGTGGCAGTATTCCTCATGAAATGAACCTCCTCATTATTTCTTGATAAAGAGTTTAACTGATTGGACCTTTTCTTTAAATAGGAAAAAGAAAAAGCTGGAATCCTCACTCCCTTGCAAAGCGAAGACTCAGGATAACTTCATTTTTTATAACCTTTTTTGTCAATTCAAGATCTTAAATTATTATAAAAAAAGGGATAATTTAATACTATTAAAATTCTTAAAAATGACGATATTCATATACAATAGAAAATAGTTTTGTGTTATTAAAAGGAGGGTTTAAAAGTGAGAACAAGACACTCTAACTTTCCCTCTCGTTTGACTTGATTTTTATGCTTTAATTATCACAACAATGATTAATTCATTCCTTATTCTTTGTTCGGCAAAGAAATAATTATAAAATTCCGCTTAATTGAGAAAATTGGGAGGAAACCTTAGGATGATTTATGACATAATCTTTTTGAACAAAAAGATTTGGGTGATCTTTCTTTTTTTCGGATTTCTCAGTGTATCTATCGGATTGAATGGAATAAATCCATACAATATGGCATTGGCTAACCCGGAAAACGATACCAAAGTCACCTTTCATACCCTGAGGATTAATGATGAAGAAATGGACTATTCAGCTACAGTTGGATCTATCCCAATTATTGATCAAAAAAGCCAGACCGAACAAGCCAGAATTTATTATATTACTTATAACCGACAAGGAATTGAAAATTTTGAAAAACGCGCTATTACTTTTGCATTTAATGGAGGACCGGGAGCGGCATCAATGATGCTTCATTTGGGAGTTTTGGGGCCACGGGTAGTGGAAAAAAGTAAAGATGGAACCAGATTAATGCCACCACCTTTTCGATTGGTTGATAATCCTAATACTCTATTAGATATCACCGACCTGGTTTTTATTGATCCAATTGGCACTGGGTATAGCCGAATGACCGGAGGAGCTGATCCAACTCAATATTGGGGAGTCAGTGAAGATGTTCGGTGTATTGCACAATTTATCCAATCCTACTTGAATCATAATGGCCGGAGTACGTCACCGGTAATTATCGCTGGAGAAAGTTATGGTGGAGTACGAGGCTCAGGATTAGCCAAAGTTCTTCAAGATATTGGAGTTTATCCCTCAGGATTGATATTTATATCACCGGTTTTTGATTTAGGAACAATTCAATGGAGTTCATTAGACGATCGTGCTTTAGCGCTCACCATTCCTACTTATGCAGCCGCTGCCTGGTACCATAAAAAAATTAATCCAGATTACCAGGGAGATTTAGATTCGGTGTTACAAGAAGTCAGAGCTTGGGTTGAAAATCATTATTTAAAAGCACTTTGGAGGGGAAATGCCTTGAGCGAAGAGGAAAGAGATAAAATAGTTGAGAAGCTAAGTCAATATACTGGCATTGCTGAGGATTTCATTCGAGAAAAGAATTTAAGAGTTTATGAAGATGATTTTGCTTCTGAATTACTCAATGATAAGGGTTTAGCATTAGGAATTTACGACGCAAGGGTTACAATTCCCGGGACTTATGTCGATGAAGACGATCCCAGTTACTTTCTGATAGGAGGTCCTTTTAAGTCTTGCTTGGCCAATTATCTCAAAAACGATCTTCAATTCGAAAGCAACCTTTCCTATCTTTCTGGTTCAGCAGAAGTATATGAAAAATGGAATTGGGAATCAGGTCGTCCGGCTCCTAAGTACGAGGGAACGGTAAGCCTAGGATATCCGAATCAAAATGAAGAATTGTCAAAAGCCTTACGTCGTTCTGATTTTCTCAAAGTGTTTATTGCCAGTGGAGTATATGATTTGGAATGTCCTTATGATTCCGTTCTTTACAGTATAAACCATCTGGACTTACCAGCGGAACGAAGAAATAATATTACTCTTCAAATTTATCCAGGAGGTCATATGCTCTATACCAATCCTGAAGCCCTTGCCCAATTAAAAAAGGATTTAGAAGAATTTTATCAAGATATTCTTGGAGAGTGATTTTTAATGGTGCTGAAAAATGGGGTGAAGCCCTCTGAGAAAATTAAAATCTATACCTTGGTTGATAACACAGTCGGGTATGGTTTTCAGGGAGAATGGGGGCTTAGTTTTTACATAGAAGTTCATGGACATAAAATTCTATTTGATACCGGAATGACCTCGCTGGCTTCCGAAAATGCTCGACTAGCAAAAATCGACCTTTCATCGATCGATACTTTGGTTCTAAGTCATGGGCATAATGACCATACAGGAGGGTTGGCTCATTTCTTAAAATATATTGGGGATGTTCCAATTATTGCCCACCCGGATATTTGGACCAAAAAATATGTCCAAGAAAACCAAAATTCTTTAGATTATATTGGAATTCCAGCTTGTCGAGAAGAATTGGAAAGCAAGGGAGCACAATTTCATCTAACCACAAAAACTTTTAAAATTTGTCAATCTATTATAACGACCGGCGAAATAGAGTTAAACAATTCTTATGAAAAAATTGATAGTGATTTGTTGGTGAAAACTGCTGGAGAATTTTCTCCTGATTCAATGATGGATGATGTGTCTTTAATTATCCAAACCGAAAGAGGTTTGGTGGTTGTCACTGGTTGTGCCCATCGGGGAATTGTGAATACACTCCAGCATGCTCAAAGAATTACCGGGGATCAGCGAATTTTATACGTTATTGGAGGGTTCCATCTTTACCAAGCCTCTCATGAGCGATTGGATTGGACGATTCAAACCCTGTTTACTATGGGTGTCCAAAAAGTGAGTCCTTGTCATTGTACTGGATTCCAAGCTATGGCTCAGATTTATCAAAATATGCCGAAATATTATCAACCGATTTACGCTGGATCAGTTATTGAAATTGAAACTTAGCTTGGAATCCAGTGAGTATTGATCGCTGATTTTCAGTATGCAGCGACGTAGCAAACTCATCCACTCACTTTGTCATTCTAAGGAGCGTATTGTGCGACGTGAGAATCTCATCCTTTTCAGTTTTATAATTCCATGATTCCCCAGTTCAACAGCATTAAAAGATGAGATCCTCACGCAGGAAAGCACCAATCCAGATGACGAATTAAAGTCACACCCTCCTCAATGGGGGAATGAATTCAACAATTCCCCTCCTTGGAGGGGTGCCGCTTGCGGCGGGGAGGGTGCCTTTCAGTTTCTCAAAGCTCAGCACACATCGAGCAAAATCCGGATACTTTTCTAAGGGCAAAATGAGAAGTCTCAGTTAGAAAACAATTAAAGGCACACCCCCCTAACCCCCCTCAATGGGGGAATTTGTTGGATGGTATTTTCAGGATAGACCCACATGTTGCTTTGCAGCACTAGATGAGGATGAAAACCCAAGATTCGACATGCCATGGCATGTCGCTACATTAATCGGGCGCTATAGATTGTGCCCCTACATTTTTTATTCTTTTGTAAGAGCTTGATTTATCATGCCTGTGTATTTTCAAAATAGAAAGGAACAATAAAAATAAATTATTCAATAAAAATTTTTAAAATATAGCCAGGAAAGGAGGGAAATATAATGAAATTGAAATGGGCATTTTTTATAGAAATATTTTTAGTAGTCTTTATGGTTGTTTCCTTTTCAATTCCGGTTTTTCCATACAATAATGATAACCAAGCCCGAACCATGGAGGGCGGACCCCATCGAGCCATTAATTATTATGCCATTCAGTCATTTTTAAATAATAGGAGAAGCGATTCCATCTTTAATAAATATGATTTTACCAACGGAAGGGATTTGTCCGGGATCACGGTAATCCAACCTGGCGATTGGAAAGAAGACATTCTTGAGGATGAAAGAGAAGGAAAATGGTATCAATGGGTGGTAGAAGGTGGCTATACCGCCGACGAACCGGAAAGATACATGTCACTCCGCCATTTTTATGACCCATTAGGTGTTAACCAGGGAGCAAATTATCTTACCGACCATGTCGATGAATTTTTAACGTCAATTGTTATGGGAACCAATCCCAAAATAGATGCGAAATGGTGGGGAGCATTGTATTCACCCTATTCGATTGATAAGGGAAAGGAATTTATGATTACGGCCTTTTCGTCTATGAATTTACCAGAAAAGGATAAATTGTTCGCAGCTGCTTGGCGGTCATTGGGTGAAACTATGCATTTAATAGCCGATATGTCAGTTCCTTCCCATGTTCGTAATGATTCCCATCCTGGAGTTGAGTGGACGCAATTTATCACCGATAAATATCGAGCTGATTCTTATGAAGAATTTGTCGATCAGCAAGTTGTTGAAAAATGCTTAGGTTCTCCCGATCCAGTGTTAGTAGAGGCAGTTAACCAAATACCCAAAAATGAAAATGGTTTTTTAAATGTTTTAAGCCTGTATGACTGCGTTGCACGTTATACCAACCGAAATTACTTTTCACTTGATACCATAGCCGGTATTGAAAAAGCATTAGGTCAAGGAATTACCAATAGCAACGGTATGCCGGAATACCCATCACCGCGTTTGGAAGATCTTGAGACTGATGAAGATGGGTATTACTACTGTAAGGACTATTTAGGGAAACTCTATTTAGCACGAATGCTTTATCAGGAAAAGTTGTCGCTTTTTGGTAAATTAAGCTTAATTCCAAAACCTGAAATTGACCATCAATGTGTTTTAAGCCAAGCTAAGCGTTTAATACCGGCAGCGATTTATGCCAATGAGCAATTGATAGAATGGTTCATCCCCAAAGTCGAAGTAATAATTGATTCTTTTATCCTTAATGAAAAAGGAACAGACGGCAGAGAAGGTATCATTAAAGGTCGAGTAGTTCATATTCCTTCAGGTATGTATGATCAGCCTCTTTTATTTACTATGCCCATCGATGGGATGATTAGCATTGTGATGAATGGAGAAATCTTCGAAACTCAACCGGGATCTATTTCAATTCAAAATGGAATCATAGAGGGAAAGGTTCAGTCGTTGCCAACTGGACCAATCAAAAATGTAAACTTATTGGTGGATATTGGTGGGATTCTCGTTTCATCAGCGGATCTGAAAATCTATAATCTTCAGTTACATCCTGAGAAATTAGATGGTTTGAGTAAAAAGAAATACGGCTTTTATGTGCAATCGGATAATCCTCCTTCCTGGGTGAGCTATATTTGGGATTTTGGCGATGGAAGAGTCGAAGAAACCAATAGCACGTCAATTACTCATACTTATGAATCAGAAGGCGAATACCAAATCCAGGTTCAAATGAGAGACGCCAATACTGGGAAAATTCTTGCCAAAGCTCAGGGAAAGGCTTATCTGTCAGCACAAGAAGAAATTAATATTACCGATACAATTGTGTCTTCCACACCGGAACCAACGTTAATGGTTGATCCAGTTTTGATTGAAGAGACACCTCTTCCGACTATAGCCACTCCCGTTCCCACTCCTGATGAAGAAGCACATCGACAGCAGGTTCTTGCCGAATACCGATCAATTTATCCTGGTTATTTATCCTGGTTTCATAAATACGGTCGTGTAGAGGTTGTTGCCAATGCCGAAGAAGTCGGACCCGATCTCTATCGAGTAGCGTATATATTATGGCAGATTATCGAGGATGGTCCCAGAAAAGGCGAAGAATACAAAGCAGTTGAACTTGATTTGAATTTTAACTTAGGCCAGCTGGAGGCTGATTTGGGGCTGATGAAGAAAAATTTAGGATTAGAAGAATAAATTTAGTCAGTTCATCAGGTTTTTTGGCAGCAAAAAAAGATGAGGGTAAAAAAAGAATGAGGGGAGAGTGGGTAGTGGCGAAAATCGCCGAGAGGGCGAGGGAGGGGAGGGTCACGCCTTCTTTTTCGTTCTGAGGAGTCCCTTGTGCGACGTGGCAATCTCATCCACCCCCTCCGTCATTGCGAGGAACGTCCTATGCGACGTGAGAATCTCATCCTCCCCCTCCGTCATTGCGAGGAACGTCCTATGCGACGTGGCAATCTCATCATTTAAAGTTTTTATGAAGAAAGGACTTAAAAGATGAGATCCTCACGCCCTCGAAAAGCGAGGGCTCAGGATGATGAATTAAAGAATTTGTTTGATGGTATTTTCAGAATAGATGTTTATTTCATTTTACGATAATCGATTAAACGGTGCGAGAGTTCGATAAGGTATGCCTTCTCGCGGCTTGGCCATCCAAGGTGCAACAGTTTCTTTCCATTTCAAGTAATGGGGAGTCTGTTTATGGGCCGCAGCGGCTTCTAAAGAATCATAAGCCTCATAGAGGAGAAATTGAGTTGGATCATTGCTGCTTTGCAGAACATCAAAACGAAGATTACCCGGTTCCTTGACTGAATAATTATGGTTTTCCAAACTCGCTTGTATGAAATCATTCACATTTTCCAACTTTACCCAGACATATACGCAGGTCACATACATAGTTCAACCTCCATCTATCCATAAATTTTAAACAATATTAATCAGCTAGTTTTAGGAAATCCCTGACCACCTGGAGGTATTCCTCGGTTTTTTCTAAATGGTGGCTGTGTGATGTTCCTTCAAAAATGACCGGACGCTCATTTCCAAGACTAGCAATCGGTTCTAAATAATCATATGGGGACAACCAGGACCTCCATGAAGAGCGAGTAATGGGATTCCTTGGCTTTCAGCCCCAACGATTTGATACCAGACTTTTTTCCCTCGATTGGTGATAAAACCTTCCTGGAAAGAAATATCATGGATGGGAGAAATACGATTTTTGTTCATCAAAAAACCTCGAATAGAAAGGAATTGATTATAAATCAATTTCTAAAATTATAAACAATTTTCAAAATCTTAAAAAGTAGTTTAATAATTAATTCATCTTTCTCATCATAATATTACTAAAAAACCTTAAAATTAGAGTGTATTAAAATGAAAACATCCCTCTTTTCTGGTCGACAAGAAACGGAAATGGCAATCAAAATCATTTAAAAAATACCGAGAGTTGCTTTTATGTCTATACTGAAAATACCGGAATCATTAAAAAGCATCTCCATATTTAATCTGATTAGAATGTTTACAGGCATGATAAATCAAGCTCCTACCAAAGAATTAAAAAAACGTAGGGGCGCAATTGATTGCGCCCACTTTTTATTTAATGTAGCGACATGCCACGGCATGTCGAATCTTGGGTTTTCATCCTCATCTGGTGCAGCTATGCAGCATGAAGGTCTCTCCTGATAACCAAAAAAGCGCATGGTATAATGACCAAGAAATAACTGAAAGGAAAGGAGGGATTGATCTGTCTCGAACCATATCTTTAAAAAATAGGGTAGCTATAGTAACAGGTGCCAGTCGGGGGATAGGGAGGTCAATAGTCAAATCCTTAGCCGATGAAGGAGTTCACTTGGCACTGGTTGCACGTTCGCTGGAAAAGATGAAAACCCTAGAACAAGAAATCCAAACCAAAAGGATAAAAGTTCGCATTTTTCCGGTTGATATTGCTGACCCAGATGTTCCCGAAGAAGTTGTTAAAGAAACCATCGAGGAGTTCGGGAGATTGGATTTTCTTATTAATAACGCGGGGATAGCTCTCTCTAAACCTTTAATTGAAACCACTGTCGAGGAATGGGACCGACAAATGATGGTCAACGCTCGAGCTCCTTTTTTATTTTCCCGAGAAGCTATTCCTTATTTAAAAAAATCTGATACGCCCTCGATAGTAAATATTTCCTCGGTGGTTGGCTATAAAGGATACGTTCTCCAAGGAGCCTATACGGCATCAAAACATGCTCTCATGGGAATGACCAAGGTGCTTGCTCAGGAAGTGCACCAGGATGGTATTCGAGTCTATGTGATATCTCCAGGAGGAGTCGATACCGACCTGGCTTGGAATATGAGACCAGATCTCGATCGATCCATTCTCATCTCACCTCAAGAAATTACCGACCTTATTCTTTACCTTCTTAAGCACCGAGGAAACGCCATGATTGATGAGATCAATGTTCGTCGGGTTACTAACCAACCCTGGAAGTGAAGAGAGAGTTAAATTCCGGAAAAACTTCTAACACCCGGGGAATCAACCCCTGAACATAGGCGATAAAAACGCCATAATTGGTGATTGCCACTCCTGACTCTCGAGCAGAATGAAGACGATACAGCATCTCCTTATGGTTGATCATGCATCCTCCGCAGTGGATAATAAGCCGATATTCATTGATGTTTTCCGGAAAGTCGTTACCGGCGGTAATATCAACTTCAATATCAAAGCCAACTCTTTGTCGAAGCCAGCGGGGTATTTTCAGTCGTCCAATATCATCGGCCTGGGGATGATGGGTGCAAGCTTCAGCTATCAGAACCTTGTCCGTCGACTTCAGAGAGTCAATCACCCGAACTCCTTCAACCAGAGTGGTTAAATCTCCTTTGTTTCGAGCGAATAAAATCGAAAAACTGGTCAAAGGTTGATCAGGAGGGAGGACTGCGGCAACATTGTGAAAAACCTGAGAATCGGTAACCACCAAACCAGGGGGATATTTTTGCTTATTCAAAATTTCAGCTAACTCACTTTCTTTGGTAATAATTGCTGAAGCTCCGGTATCTAATATTTCACGTATGGTTTGGATCTGGGGGATGATCAACCGCCCCTTGGGAGCACCGATATCAATCGGGACAACCAAAAGCACTACGTCTCTTGGCTGAATTAAATCTTTGATCAGAGGTTTTTCTTCATACTGACGTTTTAGAATTTCAACCAATGAATTTTTTAATATATCGATGCCTTTTCCGGTTTGAGCATCGGTTTCAAAAAGAGGGATCTGGAACTGATCGAGTTCTGTATTCTGAAGAATTTTTTCATTGGTTTTGTTTTGAACCCCAATGGTGTAAATTTTGTTTTCTTTGAGTAGAGCAATCAGTTCTTTTTCAAAGAAAAAATCTCCCCCCTGGTTATCCCAAACCAATATAGCGACATCACAACGGCGAAGGATTTCCAATGATTTCTTTTTTCTTAATTCACCTAAAAACCCTTGGTCATCTAAACCAGCAGTATCGATAAAAACTACTGGTCCAAAAGGTAAGAGTTCCATAGATTTGAAAACCGGATCGGTAGTGGTTCCTGGCTCACTGGAAACAATGGCAACTTCTTGATTAGTCAGAGCGTTGATCAGTGATGATTTGCCGACATTTCTCCGGCCAAAAATACCAATATGGGGTCGAAGGCTTCGTGGAGTTCCGTTCATGACTGTAACCTCCAATTATTTTTATCCTGAAAACCAGCGGGCATGATAAATCAAGCCCCTACAAAAAAAATAAAATTGTAGAGGCATAATGTATTGTGCCCGATTAATGTAGCGACCTGTCATGGCATGTCGAATTTTGGGCTTTCGCCCTCATCCTCATCATCTCCCATTAAGGGAAAAAGTAAAAATGATCAGAAGAAAATTATAAAAAAAATAACACCGTCTCCGGTTAAAAATATAAATCTCGTTCGCCATTTTCGATGAGTTTTAGGCGTTCCTCAGTTAGTTTTCTCACCTGTAAATTAGGAATGGCTTCAAGATGTTCCTTGATAGTTTTTTTGCCTATTTTTTTAGTTTCCTCCGAAGCATAATCTTCTAAAAATTCCTTAAAAGTAAGGATGGCATTAGGCTGACACACATTCTGAATTTGTCCGGATTTTGCTAAAGACATGAAACGATCTCCAGTTCGCCCTTTACGGTAGCAAGCGGTACAAAAGCTGGGAATATAACCCGATTGGCATACACTCCTCAAGACTTCATCGGGGCTGCGGTGGTCTTCCACTTGAAATTGTGGAGAATCCTGAATTATTCCAGTACTTTCCTTTATTTGATCATATTCTTCCCGATATCCACCAACACCGGTACAAGAACCAGCACTAAGCTGAGAAATCCCCAACGAAGCTAACTCATCTCGAAAAGAGGCTTTTTCCCGGGTGGAAAGGATGATTCCGGTATAGGGAACTGATAGACGGAGCACGGCGATGATTTTACGAAATTCATCGTCATTGACTAGGTGTTGGGAGAGGAGTGAGCCAACTCCCAAAGCAGGCCGCAAACGAGGTACCGAAATAGTGTGCGGGCCAACTCCAAATACTTCTTCCAAATGAAGAGCATGCTGTAGCAAGCTGAGAACTTCAAATTTATAATTGTAGAGGCCAAACAAAACCCCAGCACCGACATCATCGATGCCGGCTTCCATAGCCCGGTCCAAAGCAGTGGTGTGATAATCATAATCGCTTTTTGGTCCCTGAGGATGCATGTATTGATAGGTTTCACGATGGTAGGTTTCCTGGAAAAGAATGTAAGTTCCAATTTTGGCTTCTTTCAATTTTCGGTAGTTATTGACGGTGGTAGCGGCAATATTGACGTTCACCCTCCGAATGCTTCCTTTTCCCTCGTTGACTCCATATATAGTATGAATGGTTTCAAGTATGTAATCCAAGGGACAGTTCACCAGATCTTCTCCGGCTTCTAAGGCTAATCTTTTGTGGCCCATGGACTCAAGGATCTTCACTTCTTCGATGACTTCTTCTTGACTTAAGCGACGGCGATGAAAATCGTTGTCTTGTCGATACCCACAATATCGGCAATTATTAATACAGTAATTGCTTATGTAAAGAGGAGCAAAAAAAACCAGTCTTTTTCCGTAAATTTTTAATTTAATCTCCTGAGCAACTTTATAAATCTCGGTTAATATTTCATGGTCTTTAACCTGAAGGAGAACGGCGCATTCTTCAGGAGAAAGACCATGAGCCATTCGGGCTTTCTCGATGATATCCATAATTTCTTTTCGATGACGATTTTTCCCCTTTTCTAATAAATCCTCAATACTTTTTTCGTCGATAAAATCAGCTTTTTTTCTTTCATTGAGAACCAAAACCATGATAAGCCTCCTTATTGTCTAAAGAATATGTTTTTATTTTTACCGCGTGACCATAACTCATCGAAATGGTCCGATTCATTTCTTTCAAGAGTTTTTTTAGCTTGGTCATACTTTGCTCGGGGTCTTCGATAATGTCGATTTTTTGAGGATAAATGACATATTGGTCGCGAACTGTTAAAGGCGTGAAGTTGGGCATGATGACGTTTGCTCCCGATTCTAAAGCTAAGCGACGAGCATCATCATTTACCGTACTAATAGCGGTGGTGGCTGGAAGATGGATGATCGGAAGAACGATTCGGGTAATAGCCAGAATTTTTAAGGTTTGTGAGAGAGAACCAGCCGGATAACATCCCAGTGGTGTGTCGGGATGGGGGAGAAAAGGGCCAATACCGGCCATTTCAACATTTAATTTTTGCATCAAGAGAACATCTTCCATAAGTGATGTTAAAGTTTGACCAGGAAGCCCGACCATATTTCCCGAACCAACTTGGTAACCGAGGTCTTTTAAATCCAACAAACATTCGATTCGATCTTGAAGGTTTTTCCCTGGTCTTAGTTTCTGGTAGAGAATTGGGTCAGCAGTTTCGTGTTTTAATAAATAGCGGTCAGCCCCAGCATTCCGCCAGATTTGATAACTCTGATGGGAGTGTTCTCCTATGGATAAGGTAATCGCTACGTCAAAATGCTTTTTAATGAATTCGATGAGCCGCGCAATATCCTCAGGTTGATAAAACCGGTCTTCTCCTGATTGAAGAACGATTGTTTTTAATCCGTAATTGACTGCAGTCTGAACTGATTGGAAAATTTCCTGATTGGTTAAGCGATACCTGGATATTTTGCGGTTTTCTGCCCGCAATCCACAGTAGAAACAATGACAGGAGCAGTAATTAGAAAACTCAATAATCGCTCTGAGGTGAACTTCGTCACCAACTTGTTCTTTACGAACCTGATTGGCATACTTTAAGAGAGCGGGAAGATTGTGCTCAGCTAAATCAAACAATTGTCGAAGAGTTTCTTGATTAAAGTTCTCCGGTTCTTTGATTAGCGTGGGCTGGTTGTTTATTGCTTCTCTCACTCCTTTCCTCCTTTATCGAGTGACTAAGGTGCTTTTAACTTTGATGCCGGGAATTTGTCCCAAACGTCCGGTCAAAGCACCAATTTCATCGGTGCTTCCATCAACAATGATGGAGATGATTGACAATGACCTTTCATGGTAGGGGAGTCCCATGCGGCCGATAATGACTTCGTTAAAAGAACTGAGAAGCGAGTTAATCTGAGGAACTTGTTGTCGGTCTTCGACAATGATACCAATGACACCAATTCGTTTTTCGGAAACCATATCCATCATCCCTAAAAATTTTACTTTGCTGGTACCCTATGCCGGAGGAGGGATAGTTCGGTATCGTAAGAAGAAAAAAGAGGCAAAAAAGGATTTATCCAATAAAAAAGCCTGTTCATAAATCGAACAGGCCAAATGGATTCAAGGTTGAACTTCGCTGCCCCTTGACCACAGGACCGTTCGCCCGTTTGCCTCAGGTATACGATATCTTTTCATCCCATCCGGTTAGAAAAACTTCCTTCCGGTCAGGCGTTTTAAATATACTACAAATTTAAAGAGTTTTCAATGACTCGAGGTTTTTTTGAGGATAAATAAAATGAAGAGTCTTGGCTGACCTATAAATAAAAAGAGAAGTAAATAGCGAGTTGAAAAAAACTTCACCATCGAACTTACCTTCTCCCTTTTATGGGAGAAGGTAAGGTTGGAAATGAAATAGCACCAAGGAACCGCATTTTTAAACTTCGTTACAAACCGGTTGGAATTTTTGAATGAGTTTATTCAGTATCTTTTTTCTGGCTATGCCATCGGAATCTGGCAATTTTAACTGAGTGATAAAGAGGTTTTTTTCTGATCCGGATTGTTTTGTCCAGCAAGAATATTTTATGTGTGAGCGAAAGAAAGTTTGATCACTTAAATTTTCGCATTCACCAAAAAAGAGGACTAGGTATGGCTTGGGTTTCACTTTAGGGTCATGAGCCAGTACTGCATAGATGCAGGGTTGTTTGGGTGGTTGCCATTTCCCAAAGGGGGTCGGCTCGTCAAAGATATGGTCACCAAATTGAATACTCATAATTTCCCTCCTTTAAGCTTGAACCACATCTTAACAGAAAAAATGGTTCTTTTTAGTTTTTTTTAATCTTTTGACTTCAAAGGTTTCAATAAAGAATAAATCGGTGTTGGTTAGGGAAAAATGGTTATGCAGTTCTTGAAGAAAAATAACTTTCACTCTGACTTCAATCATTTATGAAAGCGTTACTGCTTATTTAAAGGAATGAATTGAATATATTTTACTCTAAAATACCTTTCTGAACAAGAATTTAATTTCATCCCTAAAATAACAGCTTTAAATCATTTACGTAAAGATTTAAAAGATGATAAGCCAGGAAAATTTAACCAGCTTCCCTTACGAGGGAAGATACCTTCATTTATTTGCCTCACATCTTCTAAAGAATAAAAAGCCTGAGGATTAAATTGATTAATGAATTGAATAACCTCGCGAAGGTCCTTTCTTTTAATAATGACAAAAACAACTGTGACTGGTCCCTCGGATCCTTGACCGGAAATACAGGTTACTCCGATATTGCGATTTCGGAGTTGATCTAGGAGCAGTTTAATGTCTTTGTTGGTTATGATTCGGACAATAGTATGTCCCATCGCCAACCTTTCTTCGAACCACATTCCGACATAATTCCCGGCAGCAAAACCACTGGCATAAGCGAGAAAGTAGGAAACTTCGGTCAAATTCATCATTATCTGCCGAATAGCTAAAAGCCAAATTATAACTTCAAAAAAACCAACTATAGGAGCTATATTTTTTAAGCCCCGAGAAACCATAATAATTCGCAGTGTTCCTAAGGTTACATCCGCCATACGGGCTAAAAAAATAAGTGCCGGAAACAATATATAGTAAATAAATACCGAATCGTTCATTTTATTCCCTCCGAAAAAAGAAAAAGCTGTCTTTTGTATTATGATTAAGTATGAGAATTAGTTTTTTCTAATTTTATTTCTTTTTTATTATATGACATAATTTAAGAATTAAAAAATTTCCTGCAATTATAAAAAGATTTTGCAGAGGCTTGATTTATCATACCCGTTCTAAATCCGTCATTGCGAGGAGTCTGATCGTTTTTTGATTAGATGACGTGGCAATCTCATTTAGCCAATCTTTTTTGTCCTTTTCCAAGGATAAGCAATAAAAAAATTAAAAAATAAAGACACCCTCCCCGCTGCAAAGCTCCACCCTCCAAGGAGGGGAATTGTTATGTTCATTCCCTCATTAAAGGGGGGACTAAGGGGGGTGTGCATTTCTCATTTTTGTTTGATCACTTTTCACTGTTTCCGGTATTTTCAGGATAGACTCTAATACCACCATGTCATTTCTCATCGTAGTGTTTATCAATAATAAAAACCTATGGAACCGATAACCGAAAGGATTTATAATAAAATTATAAAAAAGAAACATAAATCCATATTTTGATATGGGGGAGATAGATGATGAATGCTTTAATAATTATCGATTTGCTGAATGATTTTATGCGACCCCAAGGGGCTTTATATATAGGTGATCATGTTCAACCGCTAATTCAATTTTGCCAAGAACTCATTAACCAGAAGAGAAAAGAAAACTACACTATTATTTATTCTTGTGATACACACTGGGAAAACGATGAGGAATTTTTACTTTTCCCACCTCATGCAATTCGAGGAAGTTGGGGACAAAAAATCATCGAAGAAGTAAAGCCACAAGAGGGAGAATTTATTATACCGAAACGGCGATTTAGCGCTTTTTTTGGCACTGAACTGGACTTGCTCCTTCGGGAAAAAAAGGTCGAAAAAGTAGAAATCGTTGGTGTTTTAACCAATATCTGTGTTCTTTATACCGCAGCCTGGGCGCAAATGCTCCATTATCAGGTTGCAGCTTATCGTCAGGGATTAACATCAAATGACTTGCAAGCACATGAATTTGCCTTAAAAGAAATGAAAAATACCTTAGGAATTGAAATACTTTAAAACAATTGAATAAAAGAAAGTTGCGAATACCATTATTTTATAAGGAGGAGCGGGTATTTGATAAATTTCAAATCCTACTTTTTTTTTGGAATCATCCTGGTATTTCTTGGATTCATGGTTTCAGTTGGATATGGAGCACAACCAATCACCCTTCTAACTGTTCGATATGGTTCTTATTCTGAAGAACAAAAAACCAGAGTGGCGTTTGATTTTTCAGCTGATCTTCCACATTTTAGCTACAATACTGATTTGGAAAAGGGTGAAATACAATTCATTTTTGAAAATACTCAGGCTGCTAAAGGAACGCTTAAAACCTTTCTCATTCAAGACGAAAGAGTTGATAATCTTTCTGTAAAAGAAACCGAAAAGGGTATTGAAGCTACTTTTGTTTTGAAGGTACCATGCGAAATAACCGAGGGGAATATACAAAAAACCACCTTATATTTTGACTTAACAAAAAATTTAACCTTAGCAGATAGTTCGACATCGTTATCGGAAGAACCAACTGGTTTTGGAAAAATAACCGGTAAAATTTATGACAATCTAAGCGGAAAAACAATTTCTGGAGTGAAGATCAGCATTGTTGATCAGAACCAGCAAACAATATCAAACGATAACGGTTCCTATTTTTTCCAAAATATTCCTGTGGGCAAAGCGATATTAGATTTTTCTCATCCCGAATATGATAATGAATCCAGAATGGTTGCTATTAGCGAAAATCAAGAAACCTATTTGAATATCGCTTTAAAACGAGTTGAAGGCCTTGCTTCGCCAACCCCAACAGCAAAGCCAATTTTGACAACTCCAGCACCAGATTCTATTCCTTCCACTCCCACGATTGACCTTTTTTATAATCAGGAAGCGTTAGAACTCTTTCAACTTGGAGAATATCATTTTCAATCCAATCATTTTGAAGAAGCAATCGATGCTTATCAAAAGGCAATCGAGCGTGAACCTACCTTTGCCGAAGCTTATTATAAGTTAGGGATTTCCTTGGGAAAGCTAGGGAAACCAAAGGATGGAATTTTAACTCTCGAAAAAGCACTTTCTTTAGATCCTTATAATGCTAGTGTTTATAACGCCTTAGGGGCAATGTATGGAATGCTACAGCTATATGACCAAGCTATAGAACAGTTTGAAAAAGCAGTTGATATTGATCCCCAATTATCTTTGGCATATAACAACATGGGAATCCTTTTTGGAAAACAAGGAGATCACAAACGAGCTCTGGAAGTATTAAAGCTGGCTGTTCAAATTGATCCTGAATCGGCTGAAAGCCAAGGGGCTTTGGGTGTTGCTTACGCTATGGCTGGGCAACCTCATAACGCTATTAAGCCACTGCAAGAAGCTGTTCGCATCGATCCCAATTATGCCAAAGCTCATTTTAATTTAGGGATTACCTATCTGTGGTTAGGGGATTTCCTTCGGGCAAAAGAACAGTATGAAATACTAAAAAAATTGAATACTGAGATGGCTCAAGATTTATTGATTGAGCTTCAATCTATGGAGGGAGCTATTGAGCAGTGAGGGTGAAGTTCGAACATGGAGGGGAATTGTTCAATATATTTTCCCAAAGAGGGGGGATTCAGGAGGGTGTGCCTTTTTCATTTTGTTTTAATCACTTTTCATTATTTTTAATTTTAGGATAGACCCTCATGATGCTTCAGCACCAGATGAATATGAAAATAAGTTGCCCCCTCACCCTGACCCTCTCCCACGGAGGGGCGAGGGAAAAAAGAACAAAAAATTCAGAGTTCCTTCTCCCTTGATGGGAGAAGTTGAGGATGAGGGTGGATTTTTAAACTGTTCACGATTTACACTTCACAGTTCACGGTATTTTCAGGATAGACCCTCATGCTGCTTATGCAGCACCACATGAGGATGAAAATGCCTTCCCAGGAATCGTTTCCCCCTTTAGCAAAGGGGGTAAGGGGGATTTGAGTTTTTTTCCTGCTCGGTCATTGCGAGGAGCGTCTTGTGCGACGTGGCAATCTCTACCATCCACTTAGTCATTCTGAGGAGTCCGGTGTCTTCTGCCGGACGACGTCAGAATTTCATCCTTTAAAGTATTTATAAAGAAAAAAAAACTAAAAAGATGAGATCCTCACGCCCTCAAAAAGCGAGGGCTCAGGATGACCGATTAAAGGCACACCCCCCTTTATCCCCCCTCAATGGGGGAATTTATAAGATGGTATCTTCAGGATAGACCCTCATGCCATGTTATGGCACCAGATGAGGATGAAAATTCCTATCTAAATCCGTCATTGCGAGGAGCCTCTTATGCGACGTGGCAATCTCTACCATCCACTTAGTCATTCTGAGGAGTCCGGTGTTTTTGCCGGACGACGTAAGAATCTCATCATTTAAAGTATTTATGAAGAAAAAAAAACTAAAAAGATGAGATCCTCACGCCCTCGAAAAGCGAGGGATCAGGATGACGGAGGGGTTGGATGGAGATCCTCACGCCCTCAAAAAGCGAGGGCTCAGGATGACGGAGGGGTTGGATGGAGATCCTCACGCCCTCAAAAAGCGAGGGCTCAGGATGACCGATTAAAGGCACACCCCCCTAACCCCCCTCAATGGGGGAATTTATAAGATGGTATTTTCAGGATAGATCCTTATCCCAAATCAAAACTACAGATATTTCACTAATACTATATTTTTAAAGTGTATTGTAATGCGTGAGAATCTCATCTTTTCTTATTCCTTAATTCAAGACTTTAATTCAAAGCGATTTTGGTTTATGACTCGTAAGATACTGCTGGGTCCAAGGACAGGAGGCAATGCAGATTCCACAGACAGTTCCTTCAATTCCAACTGGTTTGGAAAGTTTAATAATAGTTTCTAAGCAAGTAAAGGCATTAAAGAAATTTTCACGGGGATGATTTATGTCCCAATTATTTCCTAATGGAGCATGGCCCGGACAACTATCAACGCATACCATACAATCACCACATTGACTTTTATTGTTAGGTTCTGCAGTCGGCAGGGGGCAATCAGTAAGCACCGAGGTAAGACGTATAGCACTTCCGTATTGCTTGGTGGTGAGGAGGGCTGATTTTCCAATCCAACCGAGACCGGCACGGGTAGCTATTGTTTTATGAGGCAAAAAAGTTGTTAGAGTTTTGCGATTGAAATTCTCAGTTGTCGGCTCGAGAGGAAATGATTTATATCCATGATTAAATAGTAATTTTGCGGCAAATTTTCCCAAATCGGAAAGAAAAAGATTCACTCTTTTGTATTCTTCGAAATAGTCTGCAGTAGGTCCATTGTTAATTTTTGCAATTATAGCTGGGTTCAGGGCAACTGCTATTGAAATAGCATAAGGAAATGATTTGGTAATATCAGGAGAAAGACCACTTAGATCAGCAAAACCAACCAGAGAAGCTCCTTCTTCTAAAAGTGACTGAGTTATTTTTTCAACGTTAAATTTCATTCATAATCGCTCCTGTTTGTTTTAATTAGACTTTGTTCTATTCCTTTTTTCCAATTATAACCTTTAAACTGATTCATTGGTTTAATTAATGAAGTCCTTCCATAAATTTTTTATTTCGGAAATCATTAATTAATTGGATATGGAGATGAGATTGAAAAGAAATATGTTATAGTAAACAAGAGAATAGCTTGTTATTTCGCACTTTTTAACCG
>Ga0334890_1001399_pt1 | contig 32381 bp, 31 predicted proteins | sample GraSluR1_MG_3_FD_207220 | JGI IMG/M metagenome (GOLD analysis project Ga0334890, IMG submission 207220) | Sludge microbial communities from methane-producing bioreactor in Wageningen University, Netherlands - Granular Sludge_31_08-R1 | ecosystem: Engineered > Bioreactor > Anaerobic >... | reverse complement strand
TGGATGTCCTCAATGCGGGCTAGTCATGGACCGTGACGAGAACGCGGCGATAAACATTTTGAGACTGGGACTACAGTCTCTGCCAAAAGCTAGAAGCCCCGCCCTTTAGGGCGGGGAGTAGTCACATTACTTACATCAGCCTCGGAGGGTGTACATCTCGGAGGTTCTCCTGAGGGGGTTGTAATCCCTCTCCTGACCCGAGACCGTATGAGGTATGTCCCCAAGGCCGTCTCCGAAGGGGTCGGGTCCGAAGTAACCGCTCCAGTGGTTGCCGAGGTACCTCCTGTAAGCTACGCCGTTATAAGTATACCTCAGAATCTCCGTCGAGTTCCAGAAGTTCGTCGAGTTCCATGAATGAGCGTTATTTTGGTTATTGACGATGTTGTTCATGTAGATCCTGTTGTTGAAGGATTGGTCGGCGTATATCCCGTAGTCGTTGATGCTCAGGTTGTTTCCTGCGAGGACGTTCCCGTTGGAGTTCTCGAGGCTGATGCCGTCCAGGTTGTTTCGGACTATGTTGCTGCTTATGGAGTTTCTGTTGGAGTAGAAGAGACGGATGCCGAAGATGTCGTTGTACCTCACCCTGTTTCCTCGGACGGTGTTGGCAGAAGAGCGCAGGAGCCATATCCCCTGGTTCTCGTTATATCGGGCTATGTTGTTGGCGACGGTGTTGTCGCTGGACTCGCCCAGGATTATTCCCGCCCAACGGTTGAGGCTCGCGTTGTTGTTCCTTATGGTGTTGTTATTCGATCTGCTGAGGAGAATCCCGCCGAAGGTGTTGTTGCAGGCTTCGTTCTCCGCGATGGTGCATCTCTCCGAGGAATAAAGGGAGATGCCAACGTCGTTCTGGCAGACGTAATTTTTTATGACATTATTCCTCGCAGAGCCGTCCAGGACTATGCCGTATTCGTTTTTGGTGACTATGTTGTTTCTTATGGTGTTATCTTTTGAAATCACTTTAATCCCGGCGTCCTTCCACAACTTCCCCGAGTTCGTCACCTCGAAACCCTCAAATGTGACCCCTTCGGCGGATATGACGACGGCACTTCCTATACCACCGGCGTCCACCACCGGTTTTCCCGGACCCGTGTCAAGGCCCACCAGGGCGATCCTCTTTGAAACGTTCAGGTTTTCGCGGTAATTGCCGCTCTTGACTATGATCCTGTCCCCATCGCTGGCGCGGTTTATGGTGGCCTGGATGAACCTGTCGTCGTAGTCGGGGGCGACGACGTATGTCGCTGCTTGAGTCTGCCCCCACGAGAGGAAGAGGAGCATCACCGAGATCGCCACGATCCTCTTTTGGACGCCGTTTCTATGCATAAGATCATCCCCTCTTTTGCTGGTATAGGATCCGGGTAATGTGTTAAAAGCTTTTTCAGGGGCCCATCCATATGATTAAACCGGATTGCTGCGAAAATCTTAAGTATCTCTGAGCTTCATCCGCCCTGATGGAAGAGGACGAGATCCTATCGGCGGAAGAGGACTTATTCTACGCCTACACCGTCCCCTCAGACTTAGGTTCCGATGGTCTCGATCCGGCATCGAACCTTTCGAACCTGACGACGGATCTTCCAAGGGAGCTATCTTCAGAGATCCCCTCCCATCTGACGGGTGAGGGAGGCGCTTCGACGGTCGTCTCCATCGTCGACCATCTGAACTCGACCCTCGGCATAGATATCGTCTCCATCTCGGGCATCTTCTTTAAGATCGTCTCCATTGTCATTCTGACGTACGTCGCCGTCAAGATCGTGAAATACGCCATAAACGTCCACCTCCCCAGGATCACCAGGAACGGCAAAGCTGGCCTCGACGTCGAGACGGAGATGACCTTCAGGAGCCTGGTCAGCAGGCTTTTGGTGGCGGCGGTCTATGTAGCCGGTTTTCTGCTGGTCATATACCAGATACCTCATCTCAATAGGCTCGCCGTGACTTTGCTTGCAGGCGCCGGGGTTGCGGGCATCGCCATCGGTTTTGCGGCGCAAGACTCGCTCGCAAACATCATTTCTGGGATCTTCCTCGCGGTCTTCCAGCCCTTCAGGGTAGGCGATTACATCGACTTCAACGGCGAGTACGGCCAGGTGGAGGATCTGACCCTGAGGCATACCACCATAGAGACCTGGGACGGCCGGAGGATCTTCGTTCCCAACAGCATCATGGGAAACCAGCCGATAGTCAACTGGTCCATAACAGACCCTGTGATCACATGGCCCATAAACGTCGGGATTGCCTACTCTGCAGATATAGACGAGGCGAGAGATATCATGTTGGACGTTGCAAAGCGCCACCCTCTCGTACTCAAAAACCACGACATAACGGTGAGGGTGACGGAGCTTGGGGACTTCGCCGTCAACCTGCGGCTGAGCGTAGACGTCCCCAAGAGAGACGTCGCCTTCACCACCGGCTGCGAGATCAGGGAGGCGATCAAAAAGAGGTTCGACAAAGAGGGGATCGAGATACCCTACCCCTACCAAAACATCATAATCCAGAGACCTGCGGGACCGGCACAAGCCCAAATAGACCCCCCTGCGCCGGAGCTTGAGGTCGATGAAGGTGCGAAAGAAGGAGGAGGCTGCTAGAAGTCAGCCGCCCCGGTCTTAGATCTTCGACCTTATGATCTCCTTAAGGGGTTCGATCTCTCCGGCCTTGGCGGAGATGGGGGCGATCCTATCGCGCCACTGCCTCCATGGGGGGAGCATCCCGAGCCGTTCTCCGATCTCGTCCAGGGTGGCGTCGGGATCCGCCACCTTGTCCATCTTATTTGCGGCCACGATGACGTCCAGCCCCAACTCCGTCAGGAACTCGAATAGCTCCACCTCCAGGGGGACCTCACCTCTCCTCTCCCACCTGTCTGCTATCTCCGCGAAGCTGGCGGCGTCTATCACCTGTATCACCAGAAGGATCTCTTCGGCCCCGTCCTCGAATCGGCGGACGATGAAGTCCTTGGTACCCTCCTGGACTTTTTTATCTGCGCCTCTCATGTACCCGTATCCGGGCATGTCGACGTAGACGACGTTCCCAACCCTTACTCTGGCGGGACCGATGGTAACTCCGGGCCTCCTTCCCACCCTCACCTTCTTGCCGGTCAGATGGCGAAATAGGGTCGATTTTCCGACGTTCGACCTACCTATGAGCACGATCTCTCCAGTCATGGGTCCCTCATCCTCCCATCTCCCATGGTCTCCCATTAGAAATTCGTTTCTATCCCTTCTTTCAGGACGGTGGTGCAGATCCGAGCCGCTGGACAGACCAAAAGGCTTATAATCGACAAATGCCGTAGGTAATATAGGCAAAAGTCGACTCAACTTTTACCTCCCTCCCTAAAACCTCCAAAAACGACTTTTGCCCCTCTCTTCATCCCCGAGATGATGAGGGCAGAAGGCTGACCTTCAAGGGGTCGATGGAAAAGTTTATATTCGTCATATGACGTAGTGATCAAAGGCAAAAGTCTGACGTCGAACCTTCCCTCCCTACCAAATCCCTGATGGCGACTTTTGCCTCCCACCTCCCTTTCTTTTCCCCTACTCTTTCTTCTCCCTGCACGCCCTTGCTACATACAGGTCGATCTTAGCCTGCTAATCGAAGGACTAGACGATCTGAACGGCTTTAAAATGTCGATATCGAGAATAATCTAATGGTTGGAGATAATAATAATGGGGCGGGAGGCGATAGCCCCCTCTTTAGCGGCAGGCACAGTCGAATATCCCTTCCTCACCCCATGACGCCAGCTGGCAGGGGTCGATATCGTCGCACCCGCCGATGCAGCACGAAAGCCAGTCGGTATTGTTTGTCTCGTTGGTGTAGATGAGGACCATCTCCACCTTTCTGGTTATGTCGTAGGTTCCGGTATACCTCTCTTCCCCGAGGTTGATGGGGTCACCCCGGGAGTCGGTCTGCCTGTACCTGAGGTCGGCGATCCCCGTCGAGTGAGAGGTGATATCGTAGAGGGTGGACCTCGTCGGGAACACGTCGGCTCTGACGATGGTCTCGTTAGTGGCGACGACGGTGGCGTTGAGCCGGTCCAGCCTCATGGCGACGTTCCTCTCCCGAGATAGCTCCCTGTTGTACAGGAAGCTCGCACCTACTGAGTCCCCGTTATTTCCAGCGCAGTCCCGGTCGTTTATGCCTTTGCCGATGTAGTCGAGGGTTTTTGTCGCGTTTAAGGTGACGGGCCAGTTCTCCTCCAGGGTTATCGTCCAGAGGTCGCTTCCTGCGGGCTTGAAGTACGTCCTGTTGACGTCGGCCTCGGCCTCGGATCGGAGGGATACCACACCCTCGGAGCTGTAGGTCCCCTGGAGGGCCGCCGTCCTCTCCCGGAGGCGGACGTCGTTGGCGGCAAGGTCGGCAAAGCCGGAGAGGAAGGGGGAGAGGACCCTGCCCGCCGGGGTTACGGCTATCGGTAGTATATCGCCCTCCACCGAGCCGGAGAGGTCGAGCTTCATCGTTGCGCTCTGGCGGTGGATCCAGAAGGAGGAGCCGTCGGTGACGTTGTCTACACCGAAGGTGTACGAGGCGGCGGAGGCTGAAGATATCAGCCCCGCCAGGAGGAGGAGATATACGAATCCGATCCTCATTCAGACCACCTCCTTCTTCGCTCTGGTGTAAGCTCCAGTGTCGTCGGTCCAGGCCTTCATATTGATGTCAAACACCCCGTTGCCTTTTTTGTCCTTGAAGCTATGATCCAGCGGATCAGTCGAATACGCTTCAACATCGCTTTTGAACCTGCCCGTTACGCGGCCTTTTTGCAAGGCCATGGTGGAGTCGCCGGCGTAGGCTCTCAATCTTCCGTCAGCGAACACTCCGGAGAAAAATGTGTCCACATCTGAGGAAGATCTCCCATCGTCAGCATGTGATCCAAGGTATACGTCATCCCCGAAGGCAAATACATTATTCGCTGTTGCGGTGGCGCTCTGGCCTGTATCGGCATGGAAATTGCCAGAGATCTCACCGCCTCCGATTAAATCACCGCTTACGCTGGCTACCTCCCATCCAGATCCTGGACGGTCGGAGTCGTAGGTGGCACCGATGGCCCCTATGCCCGCACCAATGCCATCCTCGACGGAGGCGGTAAGGCCCCTTCCGACAGCTTCGGTACTATCTCCGGATTCGGCCTTCAGACGGTCTGCACCAGCATAAGCGGATTCGCCGATCGCCCCGGCGCCCACGGCCGACCCTTCAGCTGTCACTCTGGCGATGGTCCCGCCGGTCAGATCGATCTTGACGTTCCCGGCGGCGGCGCCAGTCCCCGCCGCACCCTCTGTGCTCCGGGCTTCTACATCTCTTGCCACCACATCTGCGCTGTTGCCGGTGGTGGCGCGAACCCTGCCGACGCCGATATAGTTGCCTTTTCCTGTGGCACCAGCTCCGAAGATCGCGCCTTCCGCCTCGACGGTGCCCTCCACGCTATTGAAGTCGAATCCTCCGTCCAGGCCCCCAGCAGCCGCGGCAGCGACGACGAACCCCTCCTCGTTGGAGGCCTCGATCTTTCTGCCGAGGGACTCGGTACCGAAGCTCCCGGTTCCTGCCGCCAGGGTTCCGGCGGTGATCTCGTTCTTTCTGCCGACGGCACCGACTCCGACCCCGGCGGCCTCGGCGCCGCCTTCTATGAACCCGTTTTGGAGGTCGACCCCTATGCCGAGGTTGCCGGCAGCGGCAGCGGCGGCGACTCCGCCCCTCTTGTTGGAGGCTTCATTGTTGGAGGCTTCAATATCCGTTCCCGAAGCGGAAGTTCCGCCATCCCCTGTCCTCGCGGTCAGGGTTCCGCTGATCTTGTTCTCCACACCGAGGGCGCCGATCCCGACCCCCGCGGCTTCGCCATAACCGTCTATGTATAGCCCCTGGATCCCGCCGGAAAAGTCGGCGTCGAGGTTGACTTTGCCGGCTCCGGCTCCGGCGCCGACGGCCCCGGCATCGCTCGTCGCCGATCTGATATCGCCGTAGGCCCAGGCGCTGTTCCCGGTTCCCGCAGCGAGGTTGCAGTCTATCTCCGATATGCCGTCGAGGATGTCGATGGAGGATACGGCAACGCCAGCCCCCTCACCCCGGATCTTCAATGTCCCGGGCCCCTGGTTGAAGTCCATGTACCCTGCGGTCCCGAAGGCCGTCGGAAGGAACCCCGCGATCTGAGTATCCTGGGATGTGACGATCGCTCCGTCGATATCGATCGTCTGCCTGGAGTCGAGGGACCCGTCCATCACCGAGGCGTGTTGCATCGCCCCCCGTCCCCCCAAACTCCCAGTGGATACGACGGCGCTCTCAGCAGCTCCGCTTATTGAGACATCCTGGACCGCTCCAAGCGCTTCGGGTGTCAGGTGGGCGCTCCCGAGGGCCAGAGTATGGGTTGCATCCTCGGCATAGATGTAGTTCATGCCGAAGTAACCGTCGCTCCCGGAGTACCCTTGGACCACATAGACGTCACCGGGACCTGAGATCCTTCTGGAGTCGTCTATACTCAGACCTCCGCTGAAACCGGCAGAGGACTGGCCGCTGACCTCGACGCTGTTGTCCACATCGTAGTGATCCCAGATGCTGACGCTCTCGCCGCCGCTGCTCGCCGAAAAATGCATATCTACGGCGCTTGCTCCCTGAAGGATCAGGATGCAGATTACCGCCGCCATTAACAGGCTTGATCTGGACAGTGCGATCTCCCTCCATCAAATTAGTCTTGAAAGGAATCTATCACCATGTACATAATTAAACCTTTCTGCATGACGGAGGCAAAGCTATCGAATAATATAATGTATATTAATTTACTCTCGATCAGACCCCCCGGAAGGTTTCAGAGCCTCCCCACCGTCGCCGAGCCTCCGAACCAGACGGCGTTGTAGGCTCCGTCCTCCACCATGACTATCGGGGAATAATCCCCGGCCTTCGCCTTCACCTCTTCGAGGACGACCCTGTAGTTGAAGAGGGGGGACCTGGTGAGGACGATCGGCTCATGATAGCCGGTCGATAGGATCGATGAATCGGTTGGCACTTCCATTCTGTAAAATGCGACGGCCGTCTCCCCCCTGGAGGCGGTGATGTTCTTTTTTAGAAACGCCATATAATCAGCCTGCGGGGCTGTGGCATTCAGAACGTCCCGGGAGACATAGTGGACGTCTCCCGCCTCGTCGATGAGGGCGTTAAGCCTTCCGTCCTCTCCGAAGTAGGCGAATGCAGCCAGCTGGGACTCCCCGAAGTTGAGGAGGAGGACGCAGGGGGCGGACCGATCGAGAAGGGGCCGCAACTCCTCCGAGACGCCGGCCACCTCTGCCGTCAGGACGGGGGAGGCGCGGCCGTCGGGGCCCGAGACCCTGAAGAACGTCCCCGGCCAGGAGAACCGGATCGTCGCCTCGGACCCTTCGATCACCTCCTCCGCCGACCAGACGACCTCTCGGGTTTCGTTCTCGGCGATGAAGAGGGTCACCCTCTTGAGGTTGCCGTCCCCGTCTTTCAGATCCACCTCTATCGTTGCGGGGTTTTCTTTGCCCGCCGCCTCCGATAGGACCTTCAAGCTCACCAACTCCGGGGCGGGAGAGGATCCGACGGCCCTGATCATCCACTCCGTCTCGTTCTGCTGATACGTGCCCAGGTTCCATGCCAGGATCCTGTTGGGGTTTCTCGCCGTGATGAACGACCTGCCGGTGGCGGGTCCGAGGTCAGTTCCCACGTAAACCCCGCCGAACTCGTAGATGGAGACGAGGAAGGGGCCGCAGATCCGGACGTCGGGGACGTCCACCAGGGCCCAGCCGAACTCATCGCCGAAGTAGGAGTCGGCCCTCTCCGTCACCTTCGTTACGGCGTTCAGAGTCTCGTCCCATATCTCCAGAACGAAGATCTCTGAGGTTCTATTCGGCTCCAGCTTTCCGTAGACTGCGACGGCGGATAGCGTCCAGTCCCCGGATGGGGCCTCGAAGAGGACGGAGTGGCCCAGGCCGCCACCCATCCGAAATCCGTTCTCGGCGGTTCCGTCGTCCAGACGCAAGGTGACGAGGTCGTCGGATAGGGCGCCCTCCGGGGCGAGGAGGAGGACGAGGACTGCGAGGAGCGGCCCAAACCTTTTCTTCATCATGATAGCTCCCACCACCCCGTATCTGATGCGATAGCCTCTCGATATCGTCGCCGGGAGTTGAAGGTCTCTTCGGTGGTCATGCGGATGGCGTTTTGATCATCTGCCTATTTATCTTTTTTTTTAGCGGTGCCGACCTCGAGCTACTCGATCCGCCACCCAAAGGGATAATACCTCCAAGATCGAGTTCCTCCAATATCGAATATCCCCGGGAGAGATCCATTTTGGAGAAGATCGCCACCATCTGCGTCTACTGCGGCTGCGGCTGCGGCCTCTTCCTCCACGTCGAGGACGGCCGGATCGTCGGAGCCTCCCCGTCCCCTGCTCACCCCGTCTCCAGGGGGAGGCTCTGCATCAAGGGGTGGCTCGCCGCCGACTTCGTCCACCATCCCGACCGTCTGAAGACGCCCCTTGTAAGGAAGGGCGGACGGATGGTCCGGGGGTCCTGGGACGAGGCACTCTCCCTGACGGCGAGAAGGTTAAAAGAGATAAGGGAGGAGTCGGGTCCCGACGCCCTGGCGGTCCTCACATCGGCTAAGGGGACCAACGAGGAGAACTACCTTCTGGCAAAGCTCGCGAGAGCAGCCCTCAAGACTAACAACGTCGACCACGTCGCAAGGCTCTGCCACGCTCCGTCTGTGGCGGGCCTCGGCTTCGCCCTGGGGAGCGGGGCGATGACAAACCCGATAAGAAGCCTCCTCTCATCCGACGCCATCCTCGTCACCGGATCGAACACCACAGAGCAGCACCCCCTCGTCGCCGCGCATATCCTGGAGGCCCAGTCCCGGGGGGCGACCCTGATCGTCGTCGATCCGAGGAGGACCCAGATGGCAGACCTCGCTGATATTCACCTCTCCCCGCGCCTGGGAACCGACGTCGCCTGGACTAACGGGATATTGAACCTGATCATCGAGCTGGGATTGGCCGATGAGGTCTTCATAAGAGAGAGGACCCGGGGTTTCTCAGCCCTGAAGGAGCTTGTCACGCGGTATTCGCCGGAGGCGGCAGAGAGGATCGCCGGGATACCGTCCGGAGATCTGGAGAAGGCGGCGGTCGCCTTCGGAGAGGCGGCGAGGGCGGCGGTCGTCTACGCCATGGGGACGACCCAGCACTCCTGCGGGACCGACAACGTCCTCGCCCTCGCCAACCTCGTCCTCGCCACCGGAAACGTCGGAAGGGATGGCACGGGCATCTACCCCCTCCGGGGCCATCAGAACGTCCAGGGGGCCTGTGATATGGGGGCGCTTCCGAACGTTTATTCCGGATATCAGAAGGTAGAGGACCCGGCAGTAAGATCGAAGATGAAGGAGGCCTGGGGGACGGACCTCCCCTCGGCGCCGGGGCTCACCGCCGTAGAGATTATGGGGGCGGCCGAGGAGGGGAGGATAAGGGGGATCTACATCTCTGGAGAGAACCCCATGATGAGCTACCCCGACCGGCAAGGTGTGAAACGGGCCCTATCGTCTCTGGAGTTTCTCGCCGTCGCCGATATATTCCCCACCGAGACGACGGCCCTCGCCGACGTCGTCCTTCCCGTCGCCTCCTTTGCGGAGAAGGACGGGACCTTCACATCGACGGAGCGGCGGGTCCAGAGGTTGAGGCGGGCGGTCTCGCCTCCGGGAGAGGCGAGGCCGGAGGTGGAGGTGGCGGCGGACCTTCTGAGCCGTCTGGGGATCGATGCCGACTACCCCACCCCTGAGGATGTGATGGCCGAGATATCATCGGTGACGCCGTCCTACGGCGGCATCAGCCGCCGTAGGCTCGGGATATCGGGGCTACACTGGCCCTGTCCGAACAGAGAACATCCCGGAACCGAGATCCTCCATCGGGATTCATTTCCCATGGGGAGGGCGAATTTTTTTCCGGTGGTGCATCAGGAACTGGATGCAGACCCTGAGTATCCCCTACTCCTGACGACAGGCCGAAGCCTCTTTCACTTCCATACCGGGACGATGACGAGGAGGACCCACCTCCTGGACCGGGAGCTTTCGAGGCCCACCGTCGATATCAACCTGGAGGATGCGACGGCTCTCGGCGTGAGACGGGGATCGAGGGTTGTGGTGGAGTCGAGGGAAGAGAGCCTTGAGATCGAGGCAGATGTATCGGAGGTTGTCCCGAAGGGGATGGTATTCATCCCCTTTCACTTCTCCGAGGCACCGGCGAACCAGCTGACTGCCAAAAACCTCGACCCCAAATCCAAGATCCCAGACTTCAAAAGGACCCCCGTCAGGATCAGGAGGGCTGACCCATGACAGCGACCTGCGCATTCTTCCTCCGCCGCGAGAACCTCCTCTCTCTGGTGGAGGAGCTGGCCGAGACCCTGGAAGTCGTGGCTCCCGTCCGCGTAGAGGGGGTGGCGACATTCGCCACCTGGAGGGGGGAGGCTCTTGCCCTCGACGGCGACAATCTCCTGGCATCCCCGTTGGAGTTCTTCCTCCCCCAAAAGGAGGTCCTATTCAGATACGTCCAGTACAGCGGACGCTACACCTTCTCGGAGGACGCCCCCAGGGCGAGGCTGATCTTGGGGATGAGGCCCTGCGACCTTCAGGCGCTGAAGGTCATCGACGGGATCTTCGGATCAGAAATCCCCGACCGTCCGTATGCCGGCAGGAGGATGTCGACGATAATAGTCGCCCTGAACTGCACATCCCCCGGCGAAGGATGCTTCTGCAGATCGATGGGATCTGGCCCAGGAGCCGAGGAGGGTTACGACCTCCTCCTGACGGATCTGGGTCGCGGCTACCTGGTGGAGGCAGGTTCTCCCGTGGGGGTCTATATCCTCAGGGCGCATCAGCGACATTTCGAGGAGGCGGACCCCGGAGACTTCAGAGAGAAGGTGCGGCTCCTCGCCCTCACCGGCGAGGAGATGATAAAGAGAGGTCCGTCCCTGAACCCCGAGGAGATTAGAGAGGCCATAGACGGGACCGACTGGAAGGAGGCGGGACGGAGGTGTCTTGCCTGCGGCGGATGCTCCCTCGTCTGCCCCGTCTGCCATTGCTTCAGCGTCATCGATCGGGGCGTCCCCGACGGCGAGAGGCTGAGGTGCAGGGACTCGTGCATCCTCTCAGGCTTCTCCCGGATGACGAGCGGGGCCAACCCCAGAGCGACCCTCGGCGAGAGGCTCCGCCACTGGTACCTCGACAAGTTCGTCTACATCCCGGAGAAGACGGGGCTATTCGGCTGCGTCGGCTGCGGCAGGTGCTCCCGGGTCTGCCTGGGCGAAGTCGATCGGTGGTCCCCGTTCAAGGAGGCGACGGAATGAAGATGGATCGGTCGAAGATTGGAAGAGATACCCTTGGTGGCCTTGGTGGCAACCGGACCGGCAGAGCCGCCGGGGCGAAGCCGGAAAGCTACCTGCCTATCCAGGCCGAGGTCGTCGACATCGACGTCGAGTCCTCCAATACATACCTATTATCCCTCCGGCCGATGGATGAGGAGGACGAGCTCGTCACCGTAAACTATTCTCCAGGCCAGTTTCTGATGGTCTCGGTATTCGGCCTGGGGGAGTGCCCCATATCCATCGCCTCATCCCCCACGAGAGACCCCCTGCAGATATGCGTCCGTGAGGCTGGGAGGATCACTCAGGGGATCATGGCGGCCCGGGTCGGAGACGTCCTCGGGATCAGGGGGCCCTTCGGGAACGGGTTTCCCGTCGGCTCAATGAGAGGCAAAAACGTCCTCATCGCCGGGGGCGGGTCGGGGTTTGCGACGCTGCGTTCCCTCATCAACTACATCGCCGACGACCGCCGGGATTTCAGGGATGTAACTGTAGTTTACGGAGCGAGGACGTCCCAGGACCTCTACTTCACCAGCGAGTACGGGAGCTGGCAGGCGGCAAAGATCGAGGTGGGGATCACCGTCGACATGATGGACGCGAGCTGGAAGGGGAACGTCGGCCTCGTGACGTCCCTTTTAGCCGACCTCGATCCGGCGCCGGGGACCGCCGCCCTCTGCGGCCCGCCGATGATGATCAGGGCAGTCGCCAAAGACCTCACGAGCCGGGGATTTGTCGAGTCCGATATTTACATCTCCCTGGAGCGGCACATGAAATGCGGCGTCGGCAAATGCGAGCACTGCACCATGGGGCCCTACCACGTCTGCACCGACGGGCCGATCTTCAGCTACGACGTGGTGGGAGAATTGATCTGATGAGTTCTCACCTCTCTTTTCGGTTCCTGTAGATCTCGCGCAGGACCTCCCGGTGCATCGAGGCTACGACGTCGCCGAGGATCCCCAGGAAGAAGAGCTGGAAGCCGACGATGATCAGTATCGCCGTCAGGATCGTCAGAGGCAGGTGCTCGGTCCGGGTGGAGAGCCACTCCCTCACGATGTACAGCCCCAGAAGGAATCCTGCCGTGCCGAAGAAGGATCCCATCATGCCGAAATAAAATAGGGGGTTGTGGGTCTTTGCCATCCGATAGATGGTGGCGGTGATCCTCGCGCCGTCCATTAGGGGGTTGAGCTTCGTCTTCGTTCCGGTCGTCCTCGCCCGATAAGTTATGGGGACCTCGGCGATGGCAAGACCCTTCTTGACGCTGTCTACGGTCATCTCCGTCTCGATCTCAAAGCCTGCCATGGTGAGATCGAGGCGGCGGACCCCCTCCCGGCTGAAGGCCCGGTAGCCGGTGAGGATGTCGTTCAAGGGGACTGCGTAGATCAGCCGGAAGAAGAAGTTGATCAGCCGGTTTCCCGCCGAATTGAGCCGGGTCAGAGCACCCTCCTGGAGGTTTGCGAACCGGTTTCCCATGACGTGATCGGCATCTCCCGCGAATACGGGATCGAGGAGGAGGCCGACCTCTGCGGGAAGGTAAGTCCCGTCCCCGTCGATCATCACTATGTAGTCGGACTCAATGAGGTCGAAGGCCTCTTTCAGTGCTCGCCCCTTCCCGTGGCCGCTCTGGACGACGACTCTCGCTCCGGCTCCCTCGGCGAGCTCGCGGGTTCTGTCGCGGCTATTGCCGTCGATGACGAGGATGTCGGAGAAGCCCATCTCCCGGAACTCGCCGATCACCTCGGCGATGGCGTCCTCCTCGTTTAATGTGGGGATCAGGATGCAGACGTCTCTGGTGGTCAATATCTATCAGCTCGGTCGGTGCCTGTATGGTGCCTGTATAATGGTGGTCGGTCGTCAGCGGTTCGCCCGTATTCCTGTCTTCTTCACATCCTCATTTAGCCGCCGCTTTTATGAGACCTTCAAACCTTTCGACGAGCTCGTCGACGGAGCCGCCCGCCGTCTCGACGTAGAGTCTGATGAGGGGCTGGGTGTTGGAGGGCCTGATGAGGACGGTATAATCCTCGGCGGTGATCTTGAGGCCGTCGGTGGTGTCGGGCTCAAGGGATGCAAGGTCGCCCTCGAGCCGTCTCATGACATCGGCCGCCGACCCTTCTATCCTGACGGACCTCTGGACGTAGGGGTAGTCGGGGATGGCGTCCGAGAGATCCGAGAGCCTCACCCCCCGGGATATCACCTCGCCGAGGACGAGGGACATGGCGAAGGGGTCGTCGGAGAGCTGAAACTCCGGGAGGAATAGGTGGGCGGACCTCTCGACGCCGATGACCGCACCCTCCCTCTTGACCCGGTTGGCGATGAAGACGTCTCCGACCCTCTCCCGGATCACCTCGATCCCGAGGGGCAGAAGCTCCCGCTCCAGGATCATGGAGCAATCGAAGCCCGCCACCACCCTGTCGCCGGTTCGGTACCTCTCCTTTGCCAGGATCACCGCCACCTTCTCGGGGGGGACGATCCGGCCCCGGTCGTCGATGACGAGCCCCCGGTCGGCGTCGGGGTCGAAGCCGACGCCGTAATCTGCCCCCGTCTCCACCACCATCATCGCCGCCTCCTTCAGGGATTCCTCGGTGGGGGCTGGGCCGCGGCCGGGGAAGAGGCCGTCGGGCTCGCCGTTTATCACCCGACCGTCGAAGTCGAGCCTCTGGTACAGCATGGCCATCCCGCAGGCGGAGCCGTTGCCCATGTCCAGGACGATTTTGAGGGGACGCTCTATGGAGAGCTTTCCTTCGACGTAGTCGGCGTACCTTCTGATGACGTCTTCGGAGGCCCTGTCGGTCTTTTTGCCTTTCCCCTCTCGAAAGTCCCCTCTCTCGTAAAGGTCCATCATCTTCGTCTCGTGGTAGAGCATCCCGTACCCCTCGGCGGTCCTGAACCTGATGCCGTTGTACTCGGAGGGGTTGTGGGAGGCGGAGATGTAGGCTGCCGCGTCGTACCCCCCTTTCCAGGTCTCAAAGCCGATCATCGATATCGGAAGGACTCCGTAGCTATCAACGGAGCAGCCCGTGGACAAGACCCCCTCCAAAAATGCCCTCTCCACCAATGGACCGCTCACCCTCGTATCCCTTCCGAGGGCGATCCGGCCACAGGGGAGGTACGACCCCAGAGCTCTGCCCACCTTCCGGGCGATATCATCGGTAAGCTCTGTCCCGTAGACGCCTCGCACGTCATAAGCTCTGAAGACTGTCACATGTAATATGTCGCAAGAATATGTAAAATAGTTTTCGAAAACGGCTCCATCTCTTTCCCGAGGGCCTTCAGCTCTCGTGAGACCCGACGGCGGTTCCGGATCTTATCGATCCTATCCTAACCCTCATCCTCTCGCCGGGAGCAGACCCCGGGATGAAGACCTTGAACCCCTCCACCTCGCCGAACCCGTCCCCGGATTTCCCGACGCCGACGATATCAAGCTCCAAAACGTCCCCCACCTTCACCGGCGGCGGGATAAAGAACCCCTGACCGACGACGTACATCTCGGCGCTCTCCTTGCGGGAGGCTGCCGGAGAGTGGGACTGGGCCCGCCGGAACCGCCCCCTCACCTCCGAGAGGTAATCCAAAAAGGTGTCCCCCTGGAATACCTTGACGAGGAAGTTTCCCCCGGGCTTGAGCGCCTCCTCGGCGACCCGGAGGGCGGACCGGGATAGGTCTACGGACCGCGCGTGATCGAGGGTCCAGTTCCCAGAGAGGTTCGGGGCGGCGTCGCAGACGACGACGTCGGCCTTCCCGCCGAGGGCGCCCCGGATCAGCTCCAGCGTCTCCGGGGCTGTGATGTCGGCCTTTATCGTCGCGACCCCCTCGATCGGATCGATCGCGAGGAGGTCGACTCCGACGACTTTGCCCCCTGAGATCTCCTTTGCCACCTGGAGCCAGCCGCCGGGGGCGGCGCCCAGGTCGAGGACGGCGTCGCCCCTCCTGATCAGCCGAAACCTCTTGTTGATCTGCTGGAGCTTGAAGGCGGACCGGGCCCGGTACCCCTCGGCCTTAGCCCTCCGGTAGAAGTAGTCCTTTTGATCCCTGGCCATCGCTCTGGGTTTTAAGCCCAAGGTAATAAAGGGCTGCGGTTATCCTTCAGAGAGAGGCGACGGAATTCGCGCGAATTGTTTGTCAAGGCGAGATGAACCTCGATTTGATCGATGGACCTTCAAGACGGATCCAGCCAGTTGGCTATCTCTTTTGCGAAGCGGGGGAATATGATCAGGGCTTTGAGGAAGTTCTCGAATACCAGATCTGGGTCGATCCCTGTATAGCTATGAATCAGGACGTTACGAAATCCTCCCAGTCCTCTTATCTGCAAGTAGAGCTCCTCCGATATCACCCGGTTCTCGAAGAGCCCTTTAAGGCTCTCCTCGTAGCTCTCCGGATACGCCCTGAATTCTTCTGATAGGATGTGGTCTGCTACGTCGAAGATAACTGAAGCTCCGGCGATCAATCCCCTCTCTACGATCCACCGCTTGCTCGTATCACGTCTGAGAGTGTCAAGACTAGTATCATTATATTTATAAAGTTCTCGATGTATTACGTCCAGCTCTTTCAGCCGTTCTTCTATCGACGCTCTTCTGACCATCAGATCATCCTCTTCTTGAGAGCCTCCATCTGTCGTCTGCGCATCGGCGCAGTATCGCGGTATAGGTGCAGAGTATCAAGAACGAAGCGCTCCTTTGCCGCCTCATCGGAGGCGTAGATGGGCTTTCCCGACCTGACGATCTCGAAGCGCAGGACCGGCGAGGCCCTTCGCAGGTCGACCAGGTCCAGCCGCTCCGTCCCCAGGGCGTCGACGATCTTCTCCCGAAGCCTCCAGGCTGGCTCCTCCGCCGAAGCGGTAAGAACTGCGAGATCGACGTCCTGGGGCTCTCGGGGGGGGTCATCTCTTGCAAGGGAGCCGAAGAGGTAGGCGAGGATCACGCCCTCCTCCTTGAAGAGCTCTGTAAGCTCATCGAGGCAGGCTCTTATCTCTTCCGGAAGGGGCCTGTGTCGGGCCCAGCGTTCAGGGATGCCCATTAGATCTCCTCAGTGATTCTGGTATGCTCGGAATATATATTTTCATCCGAGCAGATCTTTGGTCGGTCTATGCCTGGAGGAGAGCTAGAAGCTTCAAAAATTGCTTGCGAAAACTTTTAGCACCATCAGATCTTCAAAGACGTGAGGCAAAGGATGCTCCCCATATCCCGCCGCACGTTATCGCAATTCATCTCCATCATAGCCTGCTTTGTTTTCGTCATTTGGGGATTTAGCGAGTACGGCAAAAGTGGGGACATACCGTACGAGCAGGCGGTAGGTCTTCTGCTCGCTTTGGCTGCCTTTCTCGGGTCGTCCCGTATCTCTGAGAAGCCCGTCTTTCAGCCGTCAGAAAAGGAGATGGCCGCACGGGACGCCTTCAATCGCCAGGCGATGCTCAACCGGGTGCGGGACTTCTGGGTGAAGGGCGTGCTGGAGAGCTCCCTCCACAAGGAGGCGCGGATCGGGCTGGGCCTGGAGGAGCGAAGGAACGCCGTCGCCGAGCGCCCCTGGGATGTGATCCTGCGGACTGCGGACCGGCCGAACTGCGTCCTTCCGCCGGGAACGAAGATCTCCGACGTCTTCGAGAGGGTCGGCCGTTTCCTCCTCATCCTTGGCGAACCGGGAGCCGGGAAGACCACCACCCTCCTGGAGCTGGCAAGGGAGATGATCGACCGGGCCGAAAAGGACCCCACCGAGAAAATACCCGTCGTCTTCAACCTCTCCTCCTGGACAGATCCAAAACAAACCCTCAATGAGTGGATGGCTGAGGAGATGGTGGATAATTACCGCATCCAAAAGGAGATCGCAGAAACTTGGATCGAGAATGACGCTCTACTTCCCCTCCTCGATGGCTTGGATGAGGTCGCCGATGAGCGGAGGGCTGACTGCGTCGATGTGATTAACGGCTATCTTAATGAGCACTCTGCACAGGCAGTGATCTGCTGCCGCAAAGAGGAGTACGAAGCTTTAGATGCAAAGCTCAAGCTCCAGAGCGCGATCCTCTTGCAGCCTCTGACGCCCGAGCAGATCGATGGTTATCTCGAAAGATTGAGCCCAGATCTTAACGCCCTTCGAGAGGCCCTAAAGGAAGATCAGGAGCTTCGGGAGTTCGCTAAAACTCCCCTCATACTGAGCATCATGACCCTCGCTTATCTGGGGATGCCAGTTGAAGAGATTCAATCACTCGGCTCTATTGAGGACCGGCGCAGGCATCTCTTCAAGACCTACATTGACAAGATGTTCGAGCGGACGGGAAGGACGGACCCCAAGCTGTATCCAAAAGAGGATACAATCCGCTGGCTATCACGGCTGGCCCAGAAAATGTCGGAACACGGTCAGACAGAGTTCAGGATTTTTACGAGGATGCAGACGAGCTTGCTGGAGACGAAAACGCAACATCTGCTTCAACGTCTCTCTTTTATCTTAGTCATACTTACGGTTGGACTTGTGTTTGTGCTAGCTTCTGGGCTAGCGTTTGCGGTAGGTCCATTGGAGGTTAAGCCAGAGATCGTTGAGAAGATCGTTGAGATCTCGAAGTGGTCATGGAAAGAAGTGTTTTCGAATCTGGTTATATTTCTATTGTATGCGATTGTCGCTTCGATGTTGCTTTCGTGGACGGCAATAGTGATTATAGTGATTTTATTTGTGATTCCTATGCTGATGTTAAAATTGGAAATTTTCTTCACGCATTATACTCTAAGGTTCGTCTTTAGCCGCAACGATATCCTTCCCTGGAAGCTGGTCCCCTTCCTGGACTACGCCACTGAACGGATATTCCTCCGCAAAGTCGGCGGAGGCTACGTCTTCGTCCACAGGATGCTGATGGAGTACTTCGCCTCCCTGGAGCCGGGACCTGGCGGAAGGTGAAATCTTTTATCAGGCCGGAAACGGAACCCTTCATCACCCCCATCCCCCCACCAAACGACCGTGAACTGCGACGTTCTGGTGGTGGGGGCCTCCCCCTCGGGGATCGCACCCGGTCCACGATTGGGCGGAAATTCCCAGGGAAGGGGAGAAGGCGGCTATGTTGAGGTTCCTCGAAAGGAGAATGGTTTAACTGATGGGTCGCATATATTCGACCGGGTGATCTGACGTGGGGACGTTTACGGCTGTGGTCTATAGGGAAGAGGAGATGTACGTGGCTCAATGCCCCGAGGTGGGGACTGTCAGCCAGGGGAAGACGCCAGAGGAGGCCGTGGACAACCTGAAAGAGGCGACCGAGCTTTACCTGGAAGAATTTCCTCTGGAAGAGAAGAGACGACCTTTCATAACCACCTTTGAGGTGGTTCCCGTTGTCAAAGCTTAGGACGGTCTCCGGCGAGGCGGCGGAGATTAGCGGACGCACCGGAAGTCACGTTCGGCTATCGAAGATGACGCCCGACGGAAAGGTCGGGACGGTGGTGCCCATGCATCGGGAGCTGAAAATGGGTACGTTGAAGGGCGTGCTGAAGCTGGCAAAGGTCGACGAGGACGAGTTTGCCGAGTATTTGTGATCGTCCCTTCTCGGGTCGGGCTCGTTCCTGCTGAGGGCGTTGCTTCATTTTGTTTTCGAGAGCTAGATCTCTTCGCCTCCGCCCGAACCTGCATGAGATTCCCGGACTCGCCAGGCTCCTAGCGCTTTGCCCCTCTTTATCCGAAAGAGAAACCTTCATCACCCCCCTGCCCCCACAAAACATCCGTGAACTGCGACGTTCTGGTGGTGGGGGCCTCCCCCTCGGGGATCGCCGCCGCCACATCAGCCGCCAGGAGCGGCGCTGAGGTGATCCTCCTCGATAGGAATATGGGCGGCCGCTTCGACCACCCGGCGAACACCTTCTTCGACGGGATGTTCCGCCGGGCGGGGCTTGCGGTCGAGGGCGATTGCGTCCTCCACGACCTCGCCGGGATGAGGATCATCTCCCCCGGCGGCTGCGCCGTCGAGATAGCGGCGCCGGGTAAGTTTATCGACCGATCAAGGTTCGATGCCCTTTATCTCGACCGGGCCGAGGGGGCCGGGGTCCGGCTCATGCGGGGCGAGGCGAAGTCTGCCCCCCACTCGGGTTTGGGGCGGCGGGTCGAGACCAACTCCGGCGATATCGGGGCCCGTGTCGTCATCGACGCTTCGGGGGTCGATGGAGCCATCGCGAGAAAAGAGGGGCTCAGTCCCCTGCGCCATCCGGAGGACGTCGCCTGGGCCGCAGAGGCGGTCGTCGAGCTTGCTGGCCTGGGGGAGGTGCGGCGATTCGAGTACTTCGTCGGCTCGGTATCGCCGGGGTGGAAGGCGACCTTCTCTCCCGGCGGCGGCGATTCGGCGACTTTGGGGGTCTTCGTCCGGGGGCACGGCCGGGACGTCCGGCCGTTCCTCGACCGGTTCATTGAGACCTTTAAGAAGTACAAGTCCGCCGAGTACGACGTCTCGGAGATGAAGATCGTCTCGATCAACCGGGGCGGAGACGCCATCGCTGCCCTCCCCGGCGAGATCGTCGCCGACTCCCTCATGGCGACGGGGGCTGCCGCCGGGATGAGCGGGATCGCCTACGCCATGCGGGCTGGCGCCGTGGCCGGGGAGGTCGCCGCCTTGGCGGTGGAGTCGGGGGACGTCTCAATCCGGGGGCTCTCGCCCTACGTCCGGCGGTGGCGCCGGGAGTTCGGCCTGGAGTATCGGATGGGCCGGGCGTCTCTATTGACCCTGGGGGAGATGGGGGACGGCGAGATAGACCGGCTGGCGTTGGGCCTTTCTAAGAGGGACCTCGACCTTCCGGGCTCGTTCTTCCGGAAGGGGCTCTCGGCGGGAATCGCCCTGGCCACGACGCGGCCCCGGACGATCCCCAGCCTCGTCAGAAGCTTCGCCGAGGGCTGACAAGCGCGTGGGTCCGGGAGCCCGGGTCGGTCATCAGGTCAGGCCACCTCGACGTTGCTGCTCTCCTCTCTGCCGCCTCCATCCTCGGGGAGCTTGATCTCGCCGTATGTCGCCTCGTACCTATTCAGGTTCGTCGAGAGGGCCCGCAGCAGCCGTTTTGCATGTCGGGGGGTTATCGTCACGATCGCCCTTCCCTGGGCGAGGTTCGTCTCGGGGATCTTGTGGAGGAAGGTGAGGGTGACCTCGTCGTCGGCGTGGCTAATCTTGATCAGGTTTGCGTATACCGGCTCCAGACTCTCGGGGATCCTGACCCCCAGCTGCTGCGTTCTCTTCTTATCCGTCAAACTGCTTCACCGGAGGGTTTGTTGGTATGAGGCCTGCCTTATCCCTTTTCCCTACGGGATACGAAAATCCTTTAACCGCTGGAGCGGTCTTCACAGCCATGATAGAGCTGAGGAGTGACCCTTACGTCCTGAAGTCCCGGACCGTCCAGGATACGGAGCTGGATTTCAGGATAAACCTGAACCTCTCCTGGTGCCGCGGCGTCCTCTTCAACGTGGTGGCTCAGAAGAACTCCGTCGCCATCGTCGAGTACGACGCCCTCCTCTGGACCGATGAAGCTCTGATGTTCGTCGAGTACAAGGACTCCGTCGCGGCCTACAAGAACCTCTCCACCCGGAGGATCCAGCAGATAGGAAGCCTCGCGAAGAACATCGCCGCCGGCCTCGGCTACAGATCCTACACCTTCGTCGTGGTGGTAAACGACCTGCCCTCTCCGACGACGAGGGGCGGAGCCGTCGTCATCCCCCTCTACATGCTCGGAAGCTACGAGCCGGTCTTCAGCTCCGCGGTCTCGGAGCTGGAGATGCTCGATAAGCTCATCGAGAAGTACGCCAAGAGCGGCAACGACGGCGTCGCCGGGGACCTCTCCAAGCTCAAGACCCTCATCGAGACGGGGTTATCTTGAGCCGGAGGGGAAAGGCGACGGCCTTGGGGGCGGCGACGGTCCTCAACGCCGTCGCCAACTGGAAGGGCTCCGCCTTCGGGATCGACCTCCATACCTCCGCCGAGGTCGTCCTCGACGACTCGCTTTGCGTCCGGGGGGACGTCCCCGGCATCGACGACTCCCTCATCGTCAGGTCTGTGGAGATGGTCCTGGAGCGGTTTGGTGTGGTGGCGGGGGGGGTCGTCAGGACAAAGAGCGATATACCCCTCGCTCGGGGGCTGAAGAGCAGCAGCGCCGCCGCCAACGCCGCAGTCATGGCGACCCTCGACGCCCTGGGAGAGGTGATCGACCCCCTTGAGGCGACGAGGATCGGGGTCGAGGCGGCGAGGGCCGCAGGGGTCACCATCACCGGCGCCTTCGACGATGCCGCGGCCTCGATGCTGGGGGGCTTCGTCGTCACCGACAACCGGAAGATGGCCCTTCTCAAAAGGGAGGCCCTGGTGTCGGAGGTCCTCCTCCTCGTCCCCGAGGAGAAGATCTTCTCGAAGGATACCGACGTCGCAAGGTCGAGGCTCCTCTCCCCCATCGCTGACCTGATCTTCGACCTCGCCCTGGCCGGAGATTATTCTCGGGCCATGACCCTCAACGGCCTCGTCTACTGCACCGCCCTGAACCTCTCCGCCGACCCCATCTTCGCGGCCCTGGCCGCCGGAGCCGGGGGGGCGAGCCTATCGGGAACCGGCCCAGCTTACGCCGCCCTGGCAGAAGACGATATGTCGGAGGGCGTCGAGTCGGCGTGGCTCGATCTGGGCGGAAGGGTCATAAGGACAGAGGTCAACAACATCGGCTCATCATTGGCCGTGAGGTGGCGATCATGAGCCTGGAAGATCTTCGCGCAGATGTAGAGAGAGTTGACCAGGAGATAATAAGGCTGATAGACAAGCGGGTGAGGCTTGCTGAAGATATCTTCGAGGCCAAGAGGGCTCTTGGTGCGGGTATCGAGGACAAAAATCAGGAGATGCTGGTGATGAAGAGGGCTCTTGACATGGCCACAGAGCTGGGGCTTGACCCGGGAGCGATAAAGGAGATATTCGCGACCCTCATCAGGATGAGCCTGGAGAAGCAGCACGAGCTTCTGGGGGATAATAACCTCCCTTAGAGCCATTTCGCGAACCTTTGGGGTTTGGGATATATGACCGAAGTAGCCGTAATATCAGGGTCCAGATCTGACAAGCCCGTGGTGGATAAGGTCCTCCGGGTCCTCGAGGATAAGGGGGTCGCCTTTGAGGAGAAGGTCCTGTCCGCCCACAGAAACCCCGACGAGCTGGACCGGTACATAAAGGAGACGGATGCGAAGATCTTCATAGCCGTCGCCGGCCTATCCGCCGCCCTCCCCGGCGTCATCGCCTCGCGGACCGATAGGCCTGTGATCGGGGTTCCGGTGAGCGGAAAGCTCGGGGGGCTTGACGCCCTCCTGGCCATCGCCCAGATGCCGCCGGGGGTTCCCGTCGCCTGCGTGGGGATCGACAACGGCGAGAACGCCGCCCACCTGGCGTTGAGGATCCTGCGGTCCAAGGGGTAGGCGTCAAAGGGAGCGCCCCGTATGTACAGGAAGACCCTCACAGCCACCGATGGATCCGATGCATTGAAGGCCTCCAAGAGTGGTCTGAGACGCCGGTGATGGTGGTGAGATGACGGGGTCGTACCACGGCCCTTTCGCACTTTATAAGGCTTCCAGATGCCGGTATCGGAAAGATACCTATTTATATCAAAGGCGCGGTGGATAGACTTAAAAGGTCCAGAAGGTTGTAGGGAGATAAAGAGGTGTAATAAAATGTACGATCGGATTCTAGTCGCTACAGACGGCTCCGCAAAGTCCAAGGTCGCAGTCCAGCAGGGCGTAGACCTGGCTAAGGCGATCGGCGCGAAGGTGCTCGGAGTTTACATAGTGAACGAGGTAGTGGTGGCCAGCGCCGTCAGGCAGCTGGGAGCTGACAAGAAGGATATCGAAGCCAAGCTCCAGGCCAGCGGAGAGAAGGCGGTGGCCGAGATCAAGAAGATGGCCGATGAGGCGGGCGTCTCCGTCGAGACGATGGTCAAGTCCGGTGCGCCAGCCAACATGATCGTCGACATCGCCAGGACCGAAGAGGTCGATCTGATCGTCATGGGCAGCCATGGTGAGAGCGGCGTTACAAAGCTCCTCATCGGAAGCGTCGTCCAGAAGGTCCTTTACTGGGCAACCTGCCCCGTCCTCGTAGTGAGATGATTTAAGATGGCAGCAGTAGAAGCGATGGCCGCAGCCAGCATAGTCTGGCCAGCTTTTGCGGTTGTTTTCGTCGTCGGCACCATCCTCGCCTATACGGTCATCAGCCTGATAGGCGGCAGCTAGATCGGCGGATAGACGTCCTCTCGGCAGAGGACGTTTTCGACACTTTTTTGGATCATTTTGGTCATCCTATAGATGGCCGTATATCGAGATACATCGAGATACATCGAGGCCATCGAGATACATCGAGGTCATCGAGATACATCGAGGTCATCGAGATACATCGAGGTCATCGAGATACATCGAGATCGAAATTGAAGAGAAAAAAAAAGGATGTCGCCCCTACTCCTCGGTTTTGAAGTATCGAGGGGCGGTCTCCAGGGCCCGGGCTATAAGCTCTGCGCAGGCTTCGACGTCCTTGATGCTCAGGACCTCCACAGGGGAGTGGATGTACCGGGTGGCGACGCTGATCACCCCGGTGTGAATCCCCTCTCGGGTCAGCTGTATGGCGGTGGCGTCGGTGGTCCCGCCTCCTGAGACGTCCATCTGGACGGGGATCTCGAACTCCCCCGCCGTCTCGACGAGCCAGGAGACGACCTTCTCGGTCGTGATGATTCCCCGCCCCGAGGCGTCGGCGATGGTGATGACCGGTCCCTTTCCCATCTCAAGAGCCGAGTCCTTCTTCTCGATCCCCGGATGATCTCCGGGGATGGTTACGTCCGTCGCGAGGGCGACATCGGGACGGAGGTCGAAGGCGGACGTCCTCGCCCCCTTCAGTCCCACTTCCTCCTGGACCGTCCCCACGGCGTATATCGTGGACTTCGACCTCGTCCGCTTCAACGCCTCGATCATCACGACGACCCCGGCCCGGTTGTCGAGGGCCTTGCCCGTCACCCTGTCCCCGGCGAGCTTTGCCAGGGCGCGGTCGATGGTGATGGGAGTCCCTGCCCTGATCCCCAGGGCCTTCGCTTCCTCCTCATCAGCGCAGCCGGCGTCGACGAACATATCCTTGATCTCGACGGGCTTCTTCTTATCGTCGTCCTTCATGACGTGGGGGGGCTTCGACCCGATGACGCCGTATACCGGCCCCGAATCGGCGTGGACGATAACCCTCTGGTTGAGAAGCGTCTGGTCGAACCAACCGCCGATGGTGACAAAGCGCAGAAATCCCTTCTCGTCGACGTACTTGGTCATGAGCCCTATCTCGTCGACGTGGGCTGCGATCATCACCGACGGCCGCTCCCCCTTCCTGGTGGCGACGAGGTTTCCGAGGTTATCGATCCTGATCTCGTCGACGTAAGGGGCTATCTCCTGGCGGATGAGATCCTGGACAGACCCCTCCCGCCCCGAGATCCCGTGGGCGTTGCTCAGAAGTTCAAGAAGCCTTTCTATATCGCTCATCTTATATCATCTCGCATACAAATGTATAATTATACAACAGAAAATTCAGGCGACCCTGACCCTCGCCCCCGAGTTCCGGGCCCTGGTGACCAAGACATCGCCCCCGGTATCCCTCATCACATCCATCGCCGCCGACTCTATCTCCCTTGTGTTGGAGTCGGCGACGGCGTAGACAGTCGGCCCGAAGGAGCTGAGACCCGCCCCGGCGGCCCCCGCCGTCCTCATCTCCTCCATGATGGTCCTGACGAGGGGATGGGCGAGCTCCACCTCCACCCTCTTGAACCCCAGCTCCTGGACCCTGTTCACAGCATCGCCGAAGCTCTCGATCTCCCCCTCCAGGACCGACGGCATCATCCTCACTAAGATCTCGCGGCAGATCTCCGCCACCTCTTCACTTGGGACGGGACAGAAGGTACCGAAGATGTCCAATTCCCCTTTGCCGAAGGCGCCTTTCGGCACCTTCGGCGTCGCGAGGAGAAAGGTCCAGTCTCTCGGGATCTCTCCCCACATGATCACCGGCGGAGGTCCGACATCCGACGAGGCGGAGGAAGGGCGGTAGTTCATCTTCTCCTTACCGGGGCCGAAGGAGTGGCCGCCGTCGACGACGAAACCACCCCGCTCGAAGGCGGCGACCCCTATCCCGCTCGTCCCGCCCCTCCCGACGGCTCTGGCGATATCGCGGGCAGATGCCGAAAGGCCGTAAAGCTCGCAGAGCGCCTTTCCCACCGCCATGGCGAGCTGGGTTCCGGCGCCGAGGCCGACGTGTTGCTGATAGCAGGACCTTATCGTTATATCGGCGCCCGCAAGGTCGAACCTTTTCATCACCGCCTCGGCCGCCGCCATAGCTCTATCGGCGTTCTCGCCCCTGACGCGGAGCTCCTCGCTCCTCTCAGCCTCCACCACGATGGAGGGCTCCTCCAGGGCTACCCCCACGCCGCCGTCGACCCTGCCCAGGTCTCCGGCCATATCCGTGAGGGTCAGGTGGATTCGGGAGGGGGTCTCTACGACCACCCTGGACCTATCCTGGAATTTGTTGTAGGGGAAGGTCTCGGTGATTGACATGAGGGGCCTTTCATTCCTTATGATCTTGTAGTCCCTCGATAGCATCGGCTCAGTGGAGAAGACTTTGAAGATCCCCCTCATCTCCTCCCCGTCCTCCAGGGACCTCACCCTCAATAGGTCGCGCCTCGACTCGATCCTGTGCTTCTTTAAGATCGTTCCGATGGGGACGTCCGCCCGCATCAGGTCGGCGCGAAATCGGTCTTCGAGCCGCTTTATGGGGGTCCGGGAGGTGGCATGGATGAGCGTCTCCCCGGAGGCGGAGCTTTTTAGCTTCACCACCCTGTAGTTTACATCGTCCCCCGGATCTATCTCCAGCTCCCGGGCGGTCGTCTCGTCGGCGGCCACCACCTTCTGGACGATCGTCTCGATCTCGACGGGGCTTCCTGTGACCACCTCCAGAAGGCAGGTGACTGAGCCGTCGGTCCCCAGGAGCATCTTCTGGACGGGGCTGAGCCTCCCCACCGCCTCTTCCAGCTTTCCGATCTCCTCTCCTATCCTGAGGGGCGATGATCCTGACACATAAAAAAGAAGTGCAGCCCGGCATAAAGTTTTTCCCCTCCGGGGACGAGCCTTCTCATCGCTGGGCATTTTGGAGGTAGTTTATTTGAAGACGTCGAGAATTTCGGGGTTATACAGTCTTTCCGCTTCGGATCGGCTCAAGATGGTGGCGGAGAGCGCAGACCTATCCGGGGATGAGGTGGAGGCGATCGAGACCGGCGGCCTCACCCTCCACCAGGCCGATAAGATGGTGGAGAACGTCGTCGGTCTGTTCGCCGTCCCCCTGGGGATAGCCACCAACTTCGTCATAGACGGCCGGGAAGTCTTGATCCCCATGGCGACGGAGGAGCCCTCGGTGATCGCGGCCGCCAGCAACGGGGCGAAGATGGCCCGCCCTGGCGGCGGATTTGTCACCAGCAGCACCCGGCCCGTCATGAGGGCCATAATCCAGGTGACGGGGGTCGACGACCCTTGCGGGGCGAGGCAGACGATCCTCGCCCGGTCTTCAGAGATCGCGGCTAGGGCAAACGAGAGGGACCCGATGCTCGTCAGCCACGGCGGAGGGGTAGTAGGCCTCGAAGCGGAGGTCGTCACCACCAGGAAAGGTCCCATGGTCGTCGTCCACCTCCTCGTCGACTGCAGGGACGCCATGGGCGCCAACGCCGTCAACACCATGGCCGAGGCTCTTGCCCCCTTCATCGAGGAGATCACCGGCGGTAGGGTATACCTGCGGATCATATCGAACCTCGCCGACCTGCGGCTCGCCCGGGCCCGGGCGGTCTTTTTGGCCGAGGAGATCGGAGGGGCGGAGGTCGTGGACGGCGTCATCCTCGCGTCCGCCCTTGCCGAGGTCGATCCCTATCGGGCCGCCACCCACAACAAGGGGATCATGAACGGCGTTACGGCGGTGACGATGGCCACCGGAAACGATACCAGGGCCATCGAGGCAGGAGCCCACTCCTACGCCGCAAGGGGCGGTGCCTATCGGTCTTTATCGGTATTCGAGAAGAACAGAGACGGAGACCTCGTCGGATCCATCGAGCTTCCGGCTGCCGTCGGGACCGTCGGCGGCGCTACAAGGGTCCATCCCGTGGCCAGGGCCAACCTGAAGGTTCTGGGAATCGTCTCAGCCGACGACCTGGGGCGGGTCCTCGCCTCGGTGGGCCTCGCCCAGAACTTCGCGGCCCTCCGGGCACTCGCGACGGAGGGTATCCAGAGGGGCCACATGTCGCTTCACGCCAGGAACGTCGCCGTCGAGGCGGGGGCGATCGGCGACGAGATCGAGCAGGTCGCATCGAAGATGGCGGCGGAAAAGAGGATCAACGTCGACAGGGCAAGAGAGCTCCTGAGAGATGGAAGATGAAAGATCAGATGAAGAGGACCGTTGGGGTTTTGGGGCCGGAGGGGACCTTCTCGGAGAAGGCGGCTAGAAGGCTTATGCCTGACGGCGTTATCCGATACTTCCGGGACTTCGAGGAGGTTATCGCCGCCGTCGAGAGCGGCGATCTGGATATTGGGGTCGTCCCCCTGGAGAACAGCCTGGAGGGGTCGGTGGGCCAGACCCTCGACTCCCTCCTGGGCCGCGATGTACAGATCGTCGGCGAGATAAACCTCCGGGTGAGGCACTGCCTCCTGGGCCTGGGAAGTCCCGGGGAGGTGAAGGTGATCCTCTCCCACCCCCAGGCCCTCGCCCAGTGCAGGGGCTACCTCAAACGCAGGTTCCCCGAGGCGGAGCTGAGGACGACCGGCTCCACCAGCCACGCCGCGCGGCTCGCCCAGGAGTTCTCCGAGATGGCGGCGATCGCCGACGCCGAGGCCGCGGAACGGTACGGCCTTGAGGTCATCGATAGAAACGTACAGGACTCAGACGAGAACGTCACGAGGTTTGCCGTCGTCGGCCGGGTGGCACCGGAGCCGACGGGTTTTGATAAAACCTCCCTCGCCATATACCTGGAGAAGGCCGAGGCCGGCGCCCTCTGGGAGGTCCTGGGGGAGTTTGCGATCCGAAATATCAACCTCACCAAGATCGAGTCCCGCCCCAGCAAGATGGGCCTCGGCGACTACTACTTCTTCATCGACCTCGAGGGGCACGTCTCCGACCCCCTCGTCGAGGAGGCGCTGGCTCGGATAAAAAAGAGGGCCGCCATCACAAAGGTCCTCGGCTCCTATCCCCGGACCGGATCTTTTTAGGGGGTTATAGACCTCATCTTCGGCTCGGAGGCGGGAGCGGACCGGAGAGGGTGTCCTTCGGATGGGGCGATATAATCAATCCATTTTTCCAGTGGATATCTTTCGCGGCCGATATGAAAGAAATTAGCTTCAGACGGCCGCATGAAGCCCAAATTTTGGGGTCGAGATGGCCTATAGGTTTATCTAATAGAAATGTAGCATACTCGGTATCACGTCAAGTTTTACTACTTCAGGTGAATTCGGGAGGCGATGAGGTTGAAAAAAATAAAATTAGCGATTGCCGGCCTCGGCAACTGCGCCAGCTCTCTCATCCAAGGGATTGAATATTATAAAAATTCTGATGATGAAAATTGTATAGGGCTGATGCATCGGTCCATCGGAGGATACAGCCCCGGCGACATAGATGTGGTGGCGGCCTTCGACATCGACGAAAGAAAGGTGGGAAAGGACGTCAGCGATGCCATCTTCGCCCCGCCAAACTGCACCAAGTCCTTCTATCCCGACGTCCCCTTCATGGGGGTTGTGGTGAAGAAGGGGCCGGTCCTGGACGGGGTCGCTCCTCATATGTCCTCTTACGACGAGAACAAGACCTTCGTCGTCTCTGACCTCGAGCCCTGCGACGTGGTGGGTGAGCTGGAAGATAGCGGCGCCGAGGTTCTCATCAACTACATGCCCGTGGGCTCGGAGGAGGCGAGCAGGTTCTACGCCCAGGCGGCCCTGGATGCGGGGCTGGGTTACGTCAACTGCATGCCGGTATTCATAGCCTCCGATCCCGTATGGGCGAAGAAGTTCAAGGATGCGGGCGTCCCCATAGTAGGCGACGACGTCAAGAGCCAGATAGGCGCCACCATAGTCCACAGGACCCTGGCCAAGCTCTTCACCGATCGGGGATGCAAGCTCGACCGGACCTACCAGCTGAACACCGGCGGAAACACCGACTTTTTGAATATGCTCAACCAGGAGCGTCTCAAGTCCAAGAGGATCTCCAAGACGGAGGCGGTCCAGTCGGTCCTCGACGTCCCCCTCATGGCCGACGACATCCACATCGGCCCCTCCGACTACGTCCCATGGCAGAAGGACAACAAGATCTGCTTTTTGAGGATGGAGGGGCGGATCTTCGGCGACGTACCCATCGACCTCGAGCTCCGGCTCTCCGTAGAGGACTCCCCCAACAGCGGCGGGTCCACCATCGACGCCATAAGGGTATGTAAGATGGCCATCGACAGGAAGGTCGGCGGTCCCCTCATCGAGATATCTGCCTACACCATGAAACATCCGCCGATACAGTATCCCGACCACGTGGCGAGGGAGATGGTGGAGAGTTTCATCAAGGGGGAGGTCTACGACGTCGGCCCCGACTCCCACCTGGGGCGAGAGATCGCCACCGCCGTCCAGGAGAAGGGAGAGTGAGGCCGCGAGATCGGAAAGCCGAGTCGAGCGCCTCCTAATCACATCCCTCGTCTTCCGAACGATAGATATCCATAGGAATAAACGCGCCCAGAAGGCAATAGTCATGGGGCTTCTGATTGGCCGTCTCATCATCGATGCCCACCATCACAGCTTCAGGTCATATTCCGGTCTGTCCTCTGGGCGCCGTACCCCAGAGTTCGTCGGAGGATGTATATGATCAGGGTTCTTTTGGTCGACGACGACCCCACCCTTCTGGAGCTCACCCGGATCTTCCTGGAGAGGTCCGTCGATATTGCCGTCGACGCCGTGGGATCTGCCCTCGAGGCCCTTTTAAGGCTTGAGGGAGTGGCTAGCCCTTATGATGTAGTCATCTCCGATTACGCCATGCCGGAGATGGACGGCATCACCTTTCTGAAGGCTGTACGAGGCCGGAAGCTCGATATCCCCTTCATCCTCTTCACGGGAAAAAGCCGGGAGGAGGTGGTGATCGAGGCGCTCAACTCCGGTGCCGACTACTACATACAAAAGGGCGGCGATCCGAAGGTCCTCTTTGCAGAGCTGACCCATCAGATCCGGCAGGCAGCAGATCGCGAGAGGGGCAGGAGGGAGGATCGGATAGAGAGGGAGCTGGCCCTGGAGCTCTCCGGGGCGACCTCTCTATCGGCAGCCCTGAAGCTCTGCGTCGATGCAGCGATGGAGGTCTCGGAGGCCGACTGCGGGACGATGTACCTCCTGGACAGGACCTCCGGAAGCTTCGTCATCCGCTACTCCATCGGGTTCTCTTCCGAGTTCGTCGAGGAGATATCCAAAAGGAGGCGAAGTCCGGGAACGTCGCTGATCGCCAGGTCCAAGAGGCCCATATACATCCGATATCAGGATAAGGGCCTCCCTCTCCAGGATGCCCGGGAGCGGGAGGGTCTCCGGGCCATGGCCATCGTCCCGATCCATCATGAGGGTGAGGTCGTTGGCTACTACAGCGTAGGAACTCACACCTCCGACGAGGTCTCTCACCAGAGACGCAGCGGCCTGGAGACGATCGCCGCCATGACGGGAAACGCCATCTTTCGCCTCCAGGCCGAGGAAGATCTCCGGAGGAGCGAGGAGGAGCTTCGGGCCATCTTCAAGGCGGCGGAGGTCGCTTTCGTCATAACCGATGCCACCGACCCAGACCCCACCGTTCTGGAGTTCAGCCCTGGGGCTGAGAAGATCTTCGGCTATAGTCGCCAGGAGATGGTGGGTGAGACGGTCTCAAGGCTTCATCTCCCCGAGGATGTGGCTCTCTTCCCCGAGGTACACCGGCAGATGAGGGAGGGGGCCCGGGGCTTTTCTGGGCTCACGATCCTGGTACGAAGGAACGGCGAGAGGTTTCCTGCCCTCTTCTCGACCCACCCTCTCTTCGACGAGTCGGGGCGGATGCGGGCAGCCCTCGGAGTCAGCATGGACGTCACCGAACAGAGGCTCGCCGAAGAAGCTCTCAAAGAGAGCGAGGAACGGCTGAAGTTGGCGGTGGAGGGGAGCAACCTTGCGGTCTGGGACTGGAACCTGGCGACGGGGGAGGAAGCTTTCAGCGATAAATGGGGCGAGATATTGGGGTACTCCGCCGAGGAGCTGAAGGCCGGCCTCGGAATCTGGGACCAGCTCGTCCATCCAGAAGACCGGGCCAGAGCAGAAAGGGCGCTGAAGGATCACCTGGACGGGCTGACCCCGTACTGTGAGACCGAACAGAGGATGAGGTCGAAAGACGGGCGATGGGTCTGGATTTTTGGGCGGGGTAAGGTGGTGTCATGGGACGAGAGAGGTCGTCCGGCGAGGATGACAGGGATCATCCAGGAGATGAGGGTGGGCAGGGACGGATCCCGGGCCCTCTGAGGTTTCTCCTCGCCGGTGGAGACGAGGGAGAAATAATGGCGCCGGATACAGTAGTCCCGGGGAACCTTTTTATCCCGCCCCGCCAACGGCCCATCCATGACCAAACAGGTTCACGCCGCCCACATACTTGTAAAGACGGAGAAGAAGGCGAAGGAGGTCCTCGATAAGATCCACAAGGGCGAAAGCTTCGCCGAGATGGCCCGGAAGTACTCCGACTGCCCCTCAGGCAAGAACAAGGGCGATCTTGGATGGTTCGGGAAGGGGAAGATGGTCCCCGAGTTCGAGCGGGCTGCCTTCGAGGGGGATAAGGGGAAGGTCCTGGGGCCGGTGAAGACCGACTTCGGCTATCATATTATAAAAGTTCTCGACAAGAAGTAGGCTTCTCTTGTAATCGGCTCCTCCATGGTGAAGAAAGCGAGCAACGACGAGAGTGCTTATAGATGCGGGGTGCAGGGGTAGAGAAAACCCCGGTCTTTAGGCCGGGTATGAATCGTACCCCGCCTTAAGCCATGAATCTTTAAATACCATAACAGCATAAGTGAATGTAATGCTTAAGGCCTTCAAATATAG